>FTCV01002225.1_pt1 | contig 13510 bp, 16 predicted proteins | sample 1639691 | NCBI WGS metagenome assembly FTCV01 (sample SAMEA3914864, study PRJEB12502) | metagenome | biome: forest; material: soil | place: USA | collected 2012-03-12 | depth 0.3 m
CCCTCAGCTGAGCTTTTGTAGTGAAGACCTTTTAGCTCCGTTCTCGCAACCATGCGCCTTTGCGCCCCGCCGGCGTTGGCAATTGCGAAAGTCGGGCTAGCCTTCATGAAACGCAATTCTCAGCGCCAACGGCGCGTTTCGACGGGCGTCAGAAACGAATCTGCGTTTCCAGCAAGACATGTAAAGCGTCTTCCAAATTCGCCCCGAAGGTCACCAATCCATCTTCATGACCTGCCATGGCCAGAATACGCCGCTCGCGCACATCGGTCTCACGAAACAACCGCCCGATCTCTCCCGCCATCTCGGGCGTGCCGTATTCCACCGAGACATCGGTCGTCGGTACGCGGTGCAATAGCGCCTTCCACAAAACTGCGTCGTGCACATGCAGCACCGCTCGCACGGTGGCATCGGCTTCGTAAATGGCCGCGTGCGTCATCGATTCCGACGACGCGCGGAGTGGTCCCACGCAACGCACCCTATTCTCGGTGAAATTGTAAGCCGTGACCTTTGAGTAATGCTCCGGCCCGAGCTTCGCCAAATGGCCGGTCGCCGCGCCGGAGATGTAGAACTCCGCGCAGTCTGCACAGCGCAGGCTGATGTTTCCATACCCAACGCCATTTGGATAAACACCGATGAAGCCAAGCGCATGGAGCCGGTCGCGGATCTGATTCAATTCGGCAAAGCCGGCGAAGGATTCGGGTTCTGCACGCACCCATTCACACTGGTATTTGATGAATCCTTCTTCGCTCACTGCGCTCGTTCTGGAAAGAGCCGGAGAATGTCGGCCTCATTGGCGGCGCAGACGCCGCGTTCGGTGATGAGGCCGGTCACGAGCCGCGCCGGCGTCACGTCGAAGCCGTAGTTTGCGGCAGGACTTTGTGCCGGCGTCACGAGGACTTCGACATGCTTGCCGTCCTGCCAGCCGTCGGCATGTTTCACTTCATCGGAGTCGCGCTCCTCGATGGGGATTTCCCGCAAGCCGTCTCTCATCTTCCAATCAAACGAAGACGAGGGCAGCGCGACATAGACGGGGATGTTGTTGTCACGCGCGGCGAGCGCCTTGAGATAGGTCCCGATCTTGTTGGCGACATCGCCGGCGCGGGTCGTGCGATCCGTGCCGACAATGACGAGATCGACCAGCCCGTGCTGCATGAGATGTCCGCCGGTATTATCGGCGATGACGGTGTGCGGCACGCCGTGTTGGCCCAGTTCCCACGCCGTGAGTTTGGAGCCCTGGCTGCGCGGGCGGGTTTCGTCGACCCACACGTGGATGGGAAGACCGGCATCGTGCGCCGCGTAGATGGGCGCGGTTGCCGAGCCGAAATCGACAAAGGCCAGCCAGCCGGCGTTGCAGTGCGTGAGAACATTGATTGGCTGCCCGCCCTTGCGCGCGGCGAGCTCGCGGAGCAGTTCCAGACCGTGTTGGCCGATGCGCCGGCAATACTCCGCATCCTCGTCGGCGATTTGTCGGGCCGTCTGTCGGGCGATGGTGATTTTGTCGTCGGCGCTGCTTCCGGCGGCCACGGCCGTGAGCTGGCGATCGACCGCCCAGGCCAGATTCACCGCGGTTGGCCGTGTCGCTTTCAGCTTTTCGGCAGCTTCCTTGATGTAGCCTTTGAAATCTGACTGCCCAGCCGCCTCCATCGCTGCGAGCAACATGCCGTAGCCGGCGGTCGCGCCGATGAGCCCGGCGCCTCGCACGTGCATATCCTTGATCGCCACCGCCACCTCGTCCGAATGGCGCAACTCCTCGATCACAAATCGATGCGGCAGCAGGCGCTGATCGATGATCTTTACGCTCCGGCCATTTTCGGCGGGCCATATGGTGCGGTGGTGGACGCCCTGGACATTCATCGGCGTAAACTCCTTAGCTACCTAGCCTTGCCGGCAGCCCATGGTGAGCAGAAGATTGCCCCAGAGCGCCTGATCGCCGGTCTGGATGGTGAGCACGTGATCCGGCGACGAAACGGCTTCGTAGAATTCCCATTTTAGAATGGGCTCGAGCGTAAGCGGCAGCCCGGTGGCGCGCACGATGTCACGATAGACAGCCCAGACCGGCGGCTCGCCGGACTGCGCATAGGGATCATCCGGCGGGATGCCCATGGTATTCACGTGATCGATTGGCACGGCGGAAAGCAGCGCCTGGAGCGCCTGCCCAACGGTGATGACGCCGGGCGAGAGATTGAGACAGACGAGCTCGGCATTGGGCCCGCGCTTCGTCGACGCCGGGTAGTTTCCATCGGCGATGAGAATCTTCGAGTGGTGGCCTGCCCGGCCCAGCACTTCGTTGATTTTCGGATGAATGAGCTGATGCTTCAGCATAAATTATCGCGGGAAATACTTGCGATAGCTCGCGATGCATTGCGTCGCGGCGGCCGCCGGATCCGGGATCGAAAGCGCTTCGCCGGAAATATATCCGCGGTAATCGATTTCGTGCAAGGCGGCCACAATGGGCGCGACTTCGGTATGGCCCCAGCCTACCGCCTGGCGATTGCTGTCGGCAAAGTGGAAGTGCCCGATGTACTTGCCGCCGGCGCGCAGTGCGTCGGCGATCGAGACCTCCTCGATATTCATGTGAAACATGTCCGCAAGAATCGTGACATTTGTCGCGCGGAACGTTTGGAGAAACTTCACCACGTCGGCCACGCGATTGAAGACGTTGGTTTCGTAGCGATTCAGCGGCTCATAGAAGAGTTGTTGCCCATGGCGCGCGGCGATCGCCGCCAAGTCCTCCAGCGCCTCGGCCAGCCAGGCCTGCGCCTGCTCGCGCGTGACCTCGCCTTCGATTCGGCCCTGCATGGAGCCGATGATGGCCGGCGCTCCGAGCGCGCCCGCCGCCTCGACGATGCTTGCGGCAAAGGCCCGCGCCTGGGCGCGAATCGCCGGGTCGGCGTGGGTGAAGTGCCACTTGTGCAGCACCCAGCCGCCGCCCGTGCCTATGGCGGCGAGCTCGAGTCGATGCTTCTCCAGCAGCGGTCGGACGATGTCCGGCGCGATCGCTTCAGGATTGGGCGGGAAGATTTCCACGGCGTCGAAGCCGAGGCGCTCCGCGAGTTCACAAGAGACCGGCAATTCATCCCAAAGCATAAAGGGACCGCCCTTGGCCTGTGGGACCAGCGAGATGGTGACGGCGGATTTCATGCTCCGAGGAAGAGGGGGCGCAGGTGGCGCTCGAAGAGGTTTTCCGTGACGTTCTTGGCGACCACGGCCTCGTTCGCCTCCAGCAGGTCGAGATAGCGCCGGCCTTTCTTGGCTGCGAGTTTGAAGGCGACATGCAGCAGTTGCCGGAAGCTGGCATTGAAGAGCGGGTGACTGGGGATGTGGCGGAGCGCGCCGGTGAATTGATCGCTGGTCCAGCCCTCGACTTCGATGGCGCTGGGCAGCTTGGCTTTGTCGATGTCGATCACTGAAGCATACGGTCCGCAGAGTTCGTCCACGTGGTCCAGCGCTTCGCCGTAGATCTCCTTGGCCAGGGCGAGCCCTTCGCCGCCGGCTTCCGCGAGGCCGATCAATTCCTCCAGCCAGGTTGTGCCGGCGGTCTTGAGGTGCACTCCGGCATCGAACTTCGGCAAGGTGCGGCGAATGATGGGGTAGAGCGAAAACTTGTCGCTGCCCGAGTGGACGCTGAGCTTCAGATTGGCCGGCAAGCCATAGCGCGCGATAGCAAAGGCGATGACTGCGAGGTCGTCGTGAAACTCCCGCTCGAACTGCGCGAGGTCGCCGACGTAGTCGACCCCTTTGTTAAAGCGGCCGGTGAATTTCGGCGCGATGGTTTGCGCGGGGATCCCTTCGTCGGCGATTGCGGCCAGGATGATGAGCAATTCGGGCGGCGTTTGCGGCGAGTCAGTTTCGTCCATCGAGACCTCGGCAATGAAATCGTCCGTGCCCTTCGCTGCGGCGATGTGGCGATAGATTTTTCCGGCATCCTGCACGGCCAGAAGATACTTGCCCACGACCCGGGAAACTTCGGCGGCGGTGGTGTGGAAAGGCCGATCAATGCCAGGGATGGCGATTTCGCCCACGAGTTCCGGATGGCGCGTGAGAAAGCCTTCAACCGCCTCAGGCGCTGCGGGTTGCCCGATGGAATCCGCGACGTCGATCGTGAAGAAATCCGAGTGCGGGAGAAAGCGATCCACGGTCTCGAGCCGGATGTGATCGGCATCGACATGCCAGCCCTGTTTCCAGTCGAGGGCAGCGATGGCTTCCTGTGCGGCCGCGAGCACCGATGACGGCTCCGAACCGATGAAAGAGTGTTCGCGGTTGGACTTGTTCCAGACGGGGACGACCTCGGCGCCGGCGGCGACGGCCAGTTGGCAGGCGCGCAATTGCGCGCGGGCTTGGTGGGCGAAACGATCGCCGACGCCGAGGGAGAATTTTTCGAGAGTTAGCATGTCGGTGGTAGACGGGTAGTTGGGAGGGGAAGAGAAAACCCGCTGGCGCGAAAATGCGCAAGCGGATGATGGCTTGGCCTTCCCGCTTGCGAAGCAGTTCGCCGCTCCGCAGGCGTTTCGGAGCAAGTGGAGCGCTATTTGCGAGGGAACTCGGCTCTGGAGTGTTCCCAAGAAACTCCGGGTCTACTCGCATTGCGCGCCACGACCGCCCGTAGTTCCAGGAGATCCTGCAAATTCTCCAAATCCTCCAAACGCTCCGCGATGAGGCTTTCCATTTCTTCCATTTCGTCCAGTTGCTCGCTGAGACGGCGCACTGCGAGGTCGATGGATTCCAGGGTCGGTTTGTCCAGAGCCGCGATGTATCTCATAACAAGATCTCCCGAACTTTATCCCTCAATTGCGCCAGCCGAAACGGCTTCTGCAGGAAGCCCGCCGGTCCCTCGCCAAGGAAGCCCGCCGTGGCTTCCTGCTCGTTGAATCCGCTGACGAGCAGCACCCGGGTTTCCGGCCGCAGCCGGCGGATTCGGGCGAAGACTTCGACGCCGTTGAGGTTCGGCATCGTGAGATCCAGCAGGACGAAAGCAAAGGAATCCGGCGCGGCGGTGAAGACATCGAGCCCCTGGAGCCCGTCGCAGGTCATGGTCGTTTCAAAGCCCAGCGCTTCCAGCATGGCTCCGGCGGCATCCCGGACGGTTTCTTCATCGTCGATGATGAGGACCTGGCCGGAGCCAGTCCAGTCGGGCGCGGCTTCGGGCGCCGGCGGCGACAATTGGACGCGGCCTTCTGCGCACGGAAAGAGCACGTGAAAAGTCGAGCCGCGGCCTTCCACACTGGTGACGCGAATTGCTCCGCTATGCCCGCGAATGATCCCGAAAACCGCGGCCAGGCCCAGGCCTCGACCGGTGAATTTCGTCGTAAAAAAGGGCTCGAAGATGCGGGCGGCGATTTCTTCGCTCATCCCGGCGCCATTGTCCGTCACCTCCAGGCACACGTACTCCCCGCCGGGCAGATCGGGCGCGTGATAGGTGCGGCTCAGGTAGCCGGAATCGACATGCAAGGTTCGTGTGGCGAGGTAGATCGTGCCGGCGTGATCCGAGATCGATTCGGCGGCATTGATCACCAGATTCATGATGACCTGGCGCAGCTGCGTCGCGTCACCAACGATGGGCGGCAGGTGATCGTCCGGTAGAAAATGCACGGCGGTGCGCTTGTCGATCGTCACCTTGAGCAGCGCAGCTGTCTCCAGGATGATCGCGTTCAGATCGAGCGGCTGCACGATGAATCGACCCTTGCCGGAGTAGGCGAGCATTTGCTTGCAGAGATCCGAAGCGCGCAGGGCGACGGACTCGATCTGGTCGAGCATCTTGATCGCGACGCTTTCCGCCGGGAGGATGGTCTTGGCCAGGCTGGCATTGCCGAGCACGCCGGTGAGTAGATTGTTGAAATCATGGGCCACCCCGCCGGCGAGGATGCCGAGGCTTTCGAGCTTCTGCGATTGCTGGAGCTTGCTTTCGAAAGCTTTGCGCTCTGCCTCCGCGCGCCGCATCTCGGTGATGTCGCGCCCGATGCCGACTAGCCCCACGATGCCGCCGGCGCTGTCGCGCAGCGGAAATTTCGAGGTGAGCAGGCAACCGCTGCGATTATCCGGCGTGGTGAAGGGCTCTTCACGATTGATGATCGGCACGCCGGTCTCCATGACGCGGTGATCGTCCTCGGCGTACTGCACGGCATGCTCCTGCGGGATGGGCATCTCGAAGACCGTGCGATTGGCCGTTTCCGCTGTGAGATTGAAGAGCCGGAGATTGGCCTGGTTATTCAGCACGTGCCGGCCCTGGAGGTCTTTGACAAAGACCGGATCGGGCAGCGCGTCCAGAATCGTGCGGAGCTTTTCCCGTTCGTCCGCCAGGGCGCGTTCTGCGGCTCGGCGGGCGGAGATGTCGCGGGCCATCCCGACGACGCCCACGAGCGTTCCCACCGCATCGCGCATGGGAAATTTCGACGTCAGAAACCAGCCCGAGATGCCGTCGCAGCGATGAAAGGGTTCTTCGCGATTGATGACCGCCTCGCCGGTCGATACGACCGCCATGTCATTGGCGTGATATACGGCGGCGTTGGCCCTCGGTCCATCGAGTTCGAAGACCGTTTTGCCGATCGCGGAGTCCTTGGGCAGACCCCAGAAGCGGTGGTAGGCCGCATTGACGAGCAGGAAGCGGCCCTCGGTATCCTTGAAGAAAATGAGATCCTCCAGCGCATCGATGAGGGTCTGGAGCAGGTGATTTTGCTCGATCAGTTGCCCCTCGGCCGCTTTGCGGGCGGTGATGTCGTGGTTAATGCCCAAAGTGGCAAAAATGACACCCTGCTCGTCCCGCATCGGCACGGTGGATGTTTCGCAGATGCCGGTGCTGCCGTCTTTGCGAATGAAGGCAATCTCGCCTGACCAGCGTCCGTCGCGGACGGCCGCTTCATTGATGGTGGCGGTGAGCCGGGCGGCATCGCAGGGGCGATGCAGGACGGCGGGAGTCTTGCCAAGCATTTCGGCGCGTGACCAGCCGAACATCCGGGTCGCCCCGGCGTTCCAGTCGATGATCACGCCGTCGGTGGTAGTGACCATCACGCCATCGGCGAGGTGTTCGAAGGCGCTGGAGCGCCTTTCCAGCAGTTCGGGGCTCAGGCTGTCGCTGGGAGTAGAGGAGGAGAACGAATCCAAAGAAGGAGCGTACACGATGGGGTGAATCGAGGACGGCTCCAGATCAGCGGATCGGAGCGTCAGACACCAGGATCCGTGAAAAAATGAAGGGAGATGGGACGAATGGGGTGCTCATTTTTGGGATGGATGAGATCTTAACGGACTGGAGGCGTAGCAGTTTCCATTCCGAGAAACGTTGTACGGCAGAAGTCGGATGCACTGAAAGTGTGACAATTGTGCGCAGCGATGGCGGTCGGCGAGGGCGGGATTGCCTTTCCCGACGCTGGGCTTTATGAGGGGAACCCATGATTCTGAAATCCCTCCTTGCCGCCGGCTGCCTGCTCGCGCTCACGCTTTCGGGCGTCGCTGAAATTCATTGGGATAGCCCTATCCTGCATTTCAACAAAACGCCGAACGACCGTGCTGCGGAGGCGCATTACACCTTTCAAAATACCGGCAAGACGCCCGTGACCTTTACCTCGGTGAAAACGTCGTGCGGCTGCACCACCGCCAGGATGGAAAAGAAGACCTACGGGCCCGGCGAACATGGGGAAATCGTCGCCACCTATATTTTTCACGGTCAGTCGGGCGAATTGCGCAAGCTTATCACCGTCGTCACGGACGATCAGCCCGAGCCGACCACCCTGGATCTGCGCGTCACCGTGCACGAGCCCCTCGAAGTCCAGCCGGCGCTCGTCTACTGGAAAGTCGGCGAGCCGGCCGAAGCCAAGACCGTCGATATCCGCGCCGGATCCTATCCGGTGAAGGTGAAAGGCGTGACCTCGCCGAATGGCCGCATTGCCGCGACCCTACAGACCTTGAAGGCCGGCGATCACTACATCGTGAGCGTGAAGCCCACGGACACCACGCAAAAGGAAGCCGCGGAAATCATTGTGCAGACGGACTTTCCCGTCGAGGCGCCAATGACCTACACCATTCACGCCCGAGTAAAATAGGCACACGGCGATGATCGTGCAATTGATTCGGCAGGCGGCGATTCTCCTGGGCATCGCCGCCCTCCCGGCGCTCGTCTCCGGGGCTATCCAGCTCACCTGGCGTCATCAGGAGCCGCTTGCGGCGGATGAAGTCCTGCCAAAAACCGCGGAATCCTGGGGCGACACCGCTCTCTTTGTGGACGCGCGGCCGAGGGCGCGTTTCAACGAAAAGCACATCCCGGGCGCCCTCCTGCTCAATCTAGACGAGTGGGACGGCCTGGTTGGAAAATTTCTGGACGCGTGGGATCCGGACAAAAAAATCGTCGTCTACTGTGATGGCGGCGGGTGCGATGCCGCGCGGGATGTCGCGAGCCGGATGGGCAAGGATCTGCAATTGAAAAACGTCTACGTGCTGAAAGGGGGCTGGCCGGCATGGGAAAGTCGCTAGGAACGATCCTGCTTTGGGCGCTGCGGCTCGTGGTCGGCGGGCTCTTTATCTACGCCGGCATCGTGAAGATCTGGGATTTTCACGGGAAGGGGTGGGCGACCCAGGACTTTGCGTCGGATGTGCAGAACTTTCAGCTCACGACCTGGACGATCTCGATCATCGTGGCGGTGTATCTGCCCTGGGTGGAACTCGTGGCGGGAGGGGCGATCCTGATCCGGCGCTGGCAATTTGGCGCGCTGGCCTTGCTCGGCGGCCTGACCGTGGTTTTTCTCGGGGCCATCCTCAGCGCCTGGCATCGTGGGCTGGATATCTCCTGCGGATGCTTCGGAAAGGAAAACAACGCTACGAATTTCCCGCTGCATGTTGCGGGTGATGCGGCGCTGCTCGTCGCCATTGGCCTGCTTTGGTATCTGGAGGCCCGGGCGCGAAAGACGGCTGTGACGCTTTGACGGATAGCCGTTTCCAGCCGAGTTTGCCTCGTTGAAAACCAACCGCTTTCCCATGAAGTCAGCGTTCTACTTGGTCGCCGCGCTGAGCCTGGCCGGCTTTGCATCGGTCGAAGCGGCTCCGATCGCGCTCGCAGAGGCGGCCAAGACGCCCGGCCTGAAATGCGAAATGACGGGCAATGGCCACGATGAATTGAAGGTCGTAGTTGCCAATGCCAGCGCGGCGTCTGTGCAGGTGGAAATTCCGGGCGGGCTCGTGTGCCAGGCGTCGTCGGGCGAACGGGTCGTGGTCTTGCGCGGAGGACAGCTCGAGGTGGCGGCTGGCAGGGTCTCGGAGGCGCAGATGCCCGTGGCGGCGCTCTCCGTGAAAAATGCGGCGTTGCTGGAATCCTTCACCTTGGCCGGCGGAGCCGAGCTTCGGCTCGAACCGCTTCTCCGCTATCTTGCCACAAAGCCGGATGTCCCCAAGGCGACGAGCCAACTCCTCGTCCTGGCGCTGCTGGACGACGTAAATTTTGCGCAATGGCAGCAGTTTCTCAGCGTCCAGCGCGCCGGTGAACCGGCCGGCCAGACGCACCCGACTCCCGCGGAAATCACCACAGCCATCGATGCGCTGGGCGTGCTGCGCGAGATCGCGCCGGAGAAGGCTTTTGCGCTCGCCTCCGACGCCGAGTTGAAACTCCGCGCCTTACGAAATCCCTGGTGCCGCGCGAAGGCCATGCAGCTCTATGGCATGACCATCCCTGGCGATGTGGCCGGCGGGACGCCGCCAGACCTCGGGCAACTCCTGCACACGAAGCCAGGCGACAATTGCCCGATCTGCCGCATGCGCGCGCAGATGCAGGGGCCGGCGAGCGATCTTTAGAAGATTGGAGGTTTTTCTGATACCACCCATTGAGTGTTTCGCGGCGAATGACTTCTGGACGCGCGCGACTCGTTCTGCCTAAGAACGAGTCTTGAGTCCGCGTCAGCGTTTCAACGGTTCGCGCGACTTAGCGAGCCTGTTCCCGCAATCATCCAGTTCATTTCACCCATTGACGTTATGATCTCTCGCCGCACTGCCATCAAGAATATCGCGCTCACGACGGGCGCCCTTGCGCTTGGCCCGTCGCTGCACGCCCAGGCGCCGGCCGAACAGGAAGGGGTCTTCAAGCTGCCGTCGCTCGGCTACGACTACAACGCGCTCGAGCCTTACATCGATGCGGAGACGATGAAGCTGCATCACGACAAGCATCACGCGGCCTACGTGGCGAAGCTGAACCAGGTCATCGCCCTCGCGCCAGGATGGGAAAAGAAGCCGATCGAAGAGATCCTCGCCAATCTCGACTCCTTGCCGGAAGCGGTCCGCAAAGACATTCGCAACCAGGGCGGCGGCCATGCGAACCATTCACTTTTCTGGCAGACGCTGAAGAAGAACGAAGACGGCAAGCCGGTCGGGGAGCTGGCCAAGGCGATCACGAAGGCCTTTGGCTCCTATGACGATTTCTGGAATCTCTACTCCGAAGCCGGTACGAAGGTCTTCGGCAGCGGCTGGGCCTGGCTCGTCTGGAAGGACAAGAAGCTCGTCATCGAAGCGTCGACGAATCAGGACAGCCCGCTCAGCGCCGGCGGTCAGCCCCTTTTGGGAATGGATGTGTGGGAACACGCCTATTACCTGAAGTACCAGAATCGGCGGGCCGATTACATCAAGGCCTTCCAGAACGTGATCAACTGGGAGTTCATTAACGATCGGTTTAACAAGCTGGCCTGAGTCGCGATTGGAATCATTGTTCGGACGGTTCGCTCATGTCTGATTCCTCTCCCAGCGACGCTCGCGCCGCCTTTCGCGCCTCGCTGGTACAGCTCGATCTCGGGCAATCTCCCGAGGAGGAAAACTGCCGCGGGCGCATGCTGGAGTTGTTGGATTGCACGCCGGGCTGCTTTCGGCGCGACAGTTTTCCAGGGCACTTCACGGGCAGCGCTTTGGTGGTGAGCGCGGATGGATCGAAGGCGCTATTGCATCACCACCGGTTTCTCGATCGCTGGCTGCAATTCGGCGGGCATTGCGATGGGGATGCGGATGTCTTGCAGGTGGCGGTCCGCGAAGCGGTGGAGGAATCGGGCATCGAAGGGCTGATCATCACGTCGCGCAAACCCTTCGATCTGGATATCCACGCCATTCCGGAGAATCCGAGGAAAGGTGAGCCGCCGCATTTTCACTATGATGTGCGCTGGGTGCTGATTGCGCCGGAGAACGCACAGTTCACGATCAGTGAAGAGAGTAAGGATTTGCGTTGGTTTACGCCGGCGGAGATGCGTGGGCTGGAGCTGGATGCGAGTATGCAGCGGCTGGTGGGCAAGTGGGAAGCGCTGCTCAAGCGGAGACATGGGGCATGAAGGGAGCCATAGTGTTCATCCGGAGTGTAATCCGGGGCGCGGATCAAAGATTGGCGCGAAGCTCGAATCCGGTTACCCTCCCCATAATGAATGCGCACGACCTGATCACAGTTGACCCCAATATCCTCGGTGGCGTCCCAGTGTTCAAAGGCACGCGCGTTCCGGTGAAGACCCTTTTCGAATACCTCGAGAACAACTACTCTCTCGATGAATTTCTGGAGTGCTTCCCTTCAGTCACACGGGAAATGGCATGCATTCTCCTGGATCGATCGAGGGATGCCGTCCTAGTTGAGGCAGCATGAGAATACTTCTGGACGAGTGTACTCCGTGGCCGCTCCATAAGCTCATCGTTGGTCATGAGTGCCTCACAGCTCAAAGCAGGAGTTGGGGCGGCATCACCAACGGTGATCTAATCCAAAAAGCTGAAGTCGAATTCGACCTTTTTATTACTTCCGACCAAAATATCCGATATCAGCAGAATCTCGCTGGTCGACGTATTGCTATCCTTGAACTCTCTACGAATGATCTGCGGCGGATTCGCGCAGCGGTTCTTTGCTTCGGGCGAAAGTAGACGCAATCAGACCTGGTGATTTCGAACGGCTCGAAATTCCCTGATTAACGAGAAGGCCTCAAGCGTTAGCGGTTCAACAAGGTCCCGGCCTGAAGCGAATTCCCGAATGCGCAAAAGCCTGCCACTGGCGATTGCTCCCGACAGATCGGACTCGATTCCAAGGAGAAATCTGTGGAGTCTGTTCCTCGGTTCCTCGATTTCCCGCTCGCGAAACGTCACGACGTCAGCATCTTCAATCTCATGAATCCCATCTCCGTCGCCGCCGATAAAGGCCAGTCTGTCAATGTCCTGGGCATACCCATGCTCATCCGCCTCCATGGCCGGGATACTGGTGGCATCGTAAGCGTGGTCGAATCGCACGATGTACCGGGAGGCGGCCCGCCGCTGCACATCCACCATCGCGAAGATGAGACCTTCCAGGTCCTCGCGGGTGAATATGAATGGACGGTGGGCGACAAGACCTTTGTGGCCCATGCGGGAGCTATGATCTTTGCGCCTCGAGGCATTCCGCACACCTACCGCTATCTCGGTCAGACGGCCGGGCGCCTCATGTGCACGATCACGCCGGCCGGGTTTGAAGGATTCTTCGAGGCGATTGGGTCTATGAGCCCGGAGCAGCAACAGGACATTCCGCGGGTGCTCCAGATTGCGAACGGGTTTGGCTTGGAAATCCTCCCGCCGCCTGTAGCTAGTTAGTTAGTTTGCTCCAATTTTGGCGGTTTGTCGCGGCTCCTCCGATAGCCTATAGATGGTAAATGTCATCGTGTAGGGAAAGCTTCTGTCCTTCGTTTGGGCGAGAAGTTCCGGTGGCGGAGGCGGCAGCGTTGCGTGTCGGACTGCGCCCATCACTGCGTCCTGGTAGACTTCGTCCTGGCATCCCTTTTCGAGCTTCAAAGCTCTCGTGTAGCCGTGTTCGTCGATGTTGAAGGAGATTATGACGGAGTAAGTCTTTTGCGGGAAGTATCCCTTTACGGCTTGGACGTAGTATTTTGCAAGGGAGAGTTTAAGCGAATAAACGTACTTGTGCTGGACGTCCTTAGTGTGAGGATCAATCGCTTTTGCACCGGTGGATTTGGGCGATGGAGTAGCGCCAAGGGAATTTTCCGTAGGAAGTACTGCCAGGATTGTGGCGAGGGTCAGCGCGACCAACTTAAGCTTTCTGGTCATTGGGAAAGTAGATGATTCCATCGGGCTCAATCGCAACCTGCAATCGTGGGTGCTGGCAAGCGTTTTTCACCGGCTCACCGCCTGGTCGGCAAGGTCCCGCCGCCCCTGGGGAGCGGTTTACTGCTGCCCTCGCCTGGAGTTTGGTCAATTTCGGCCAGCGTCCGTTCGCAAGCGGAGCCCAGGGAGGGGCGCCATCCCTGGCGCCCAGCAGCGTGGCCTTCGTGCTGCGCCCAACGCTACGGGAGATGTTGCCTCGGACGCAAAAGGCGCGCAGGACGTCCTCTGGATGCCCGTGCTCCCAGGATTCCAGCTAAACGCCCCCCAGCTATTCACGGGCGACCCTTCCAACCTTGCCAAAATAAATGTTACCCTAAATCCATTTGCCGTCCCCACAAAATCAATTAAACATCATCTCGTGGTCACCGAAAAAAGAGACATCGCCAAAGCATCCGAAACAACGCTGCGGACGTGTCTCCCTGAGCAGGCTCCA
>FTCV01001285.1_pt1 | contig 13463 bp, 12 predicted proteins | sample 1639691 | NCBI WGS metagenome assembly FTCV01 (sample SAMEA3914864, study PRJEB12502) | metagenome | biome: forest; material: soil | place: USA | collected 2012-03-12 | depth 0.3 m
ACGAGGAATTCGTCGCTGCGGCCAAAACACTGCCCGCCACTGGAGATCGCCACGCAGGCGAAGACGAACGCAATTCGGGCGGGGGAGTAACGCATGCTAGGGGGGAAGCCAACTCTCTGCGCGCTGCTTTCAACGATGAAACAAGGGAATCGGCTCACCAAAGATACGGTATGCGGAGCGCCCGAGCCATCCCCCAAATGGAGCATTTTCCATCCGTAGCCCAGGTCCCTCCACGAGTGGAAAAATACGCTGATTGAGGGATACCGCCGGCCCCACCCGGGTGGCAGCCTCGACTTTGCATCCCACTAGATGCGGCCCGGCGCCCTTTCGACATCTGTCCGAAAGCATCCGGGCCAAACCTCCCTCTGCCGCCAGTCGGTCGCTGACGGCAATAATAAATCCGACCGTGTAGTTCATCCCCCGACGATCCATGAAATCTCCCTCCAGTATCCTCACCACTGCGCTCTGCGCTGCGGCTTGGCTGGCCGCGCCGCTGGCGGCTAGCGCCGGAAATCCGGTTTATTCCGGTGGAACCAACTCCAGCACGGGCAAATCCGACGCCGATCTCGCCGTCAGCGCGAATACGGCGAATTTTCGCGCGCTGGGCGGCCAACTCTACATCCATCCCAATGGTTGGGATCCGACGAGCACGGCAGACAAGAATACCATCCAGAGTTTGTTTCCCTCGCCGCCGATCCTGGAGGCTGCGATCAGCGGAACGGATCCCACTTCGGTGAAGAACTTTTACAATACGCGCATCAAAAGCCGCTGGCCGACGCTCAGTGCGGTGACGGTCAATTACCTGGGGGGCGTCAGTTCCACAGTGATGCAGCAGGTCGTGGACAGCTTCGCCGGGGTCACCAATCGGGTCTCCATCATCGTGGCTCCGAATTCCAATTCGTCGGATGCGACAAACTATCCCTTCGCCAGCTCCCATTGGAACCAGCTTCGGGCCAATGCGCTCATCGGAAAATGTATCACGACTGATGCGCCGCCGGATTACTATTTCGCCAGAGAGGAAGCCTATCGCGTCTGGATCGCGGCCGCGATTGCCTGGGGAAATGCCAATAACATCCAGACCATCGTCATCATCAGCCCTGGGTCGAGTCCGTCGGGAAACAGCTTTGCGCTCAATAGTGAAAACTATATCGCAGATCTCGAAGCGCGCGGCGCCCGGCCCGACGTATGGGTCTATGAAAACTACTATGGCTCGTCCGGCACGGTATCGCACCCGATCGGCAGCGAGACGAATATCTCCGATGTGAACTACTCCGCGCTGCATACGCTTCAACGCGAGGCCGCCTCGCGGATGGAAGAGGCCGAATGGCTGGAAGTCGTCCAGAAATCTTCCGCCACTCATCGGATCATCACGGCCACGCAATTCAGCGAAGGCGCCGGAACGATTCTCGATGCAACGGCTGCCGGCGACTACGTGACCTATCAGATCCCAAATATTGCCGCGGGAACCTACACCGTCCACATCGGGGTCAAAAAGGCCGTGAATCGAGGAATCTTCCAGCTCTCGATCGGCCGGGCCGATAATTTCAATGGAACGGCGACGAATATTGGGACCGCTCAGGATCTTTACTCCTCAGCCGACGCCTGGGTGGATCTCAATCTCGGCTCCTGGACACCCGGCACGAACAGTGACAAGTGGTTCAAATTCAACGTGACGGGGAAAAACGCGACGAGCACGGGCTTTCCGATCAGCATCGATTACATCAATCTGATTCCGCAGTAAGATAAAGAGGAGAGTAGAGTTGCTCGCCGGTAGGAGGCGAGCAACAGATTTGTGAGCAGCCGTTCCGAAATTTCGGAACGGCTGCTGGTGTTTGGCGAGTTTTTATCTCCGTAGGCTCCAGCGCCCTCGGTCCGACAAGTAAGGGTGTAAGACCGCAAGGTTTTGGTGCGGTGGTCCCGCACCGCTTTCGGAGTGGGCAGGTTGAAATCGATGCGATTTAACCGCACTTCCCAGAGTAAGCGTTGGCCTCGTCTTCCAGCCGGCCTGACTCCTCGCGTTCCCTTAAGCGATGAGAGAGTAATCCAGCTTCGCGCAATAGCGCTGCGAATCAAAGACCCTCTTGAAGTGTCCGTAATCGATGGCCAGCCGGGGCTGCGAGGACCACGTCGCGCTGCATAGCTTTCGGTCGATTTGCACCTACCTCAACTTGCCCACTCCAAAAGCGGTGCAGGACCACCGCACCAAAAACCTCGCGGCATCGCGTGCGGACTTGCGAAGCTTGGCACGCAGGACGAGCCCAACCTATTGCGGGATGAGCTTGATATAATCGAAGCATTCTGTAAATCCGGCGCTCGCTGGATTTTTTCCCACCACGGTAAACCTGAACCACTTGTCGCTCGAAGTAATCGGCGTCCACGGTCCCAGATCGATTTCATAGAAGAGCTGCGCCGCATTGTATTGGTCCTGGACGGCGCCGAGATTGACCGGAGGCGGACCTCCCGCCGGCGAGATCGCGAGTTGAAACTGGCCGCGCATATTGTTCGACTTCATGCCGATCCGCACATCATACATACGGGAGAGAATGTTCGGAGCGAGATAGGTCACATAGTTCCCCGCTTGCGTCGCATCGAGGATCGTGCCGGCTCCGCCGCTGAAACCGGGGTCGGCGATAACCCGGTGGCTCACGCCCGCCGACTGCGCCACGACGGCGAGTGATTCTGTCTGGAAGAAGCCAATGCTGCGGAGCGTCACCAACTCTTTCGGAGCAATGTTAAAAGTGAGCACACCATTGTTGGCCACGTAGGTCCCTTCGTCCGCATTCTTTTCGGAGGCGCTGCTGCGGTGGATCTGAAACCGCATCGCGCCGGCGTTTGCCAGCTCATTGATGGTTATCGTCACCGCGTAGGAAGCCGCTGGATAGTACGCCGTGATGCCGGGTGTATAGGCGACGCCAGTGTCGTTTACGACCGCGACACTCCAGCTTCCATCAGGATTCTGCGCGGCCGTTGCATTGATTGCGGGCTTCTGCCCATAGGTATAGAGCATGGAGCCTTCCGTAGCGCTCGTGCAGGAGCGGAATTGCGCGCCGAGATCGAAGGTCCAGGCGAGCTGCTTCAAGTAGTAGTACTTGAGATTGTGGAAAACGCTGCCGGCTTTCCGATCGTAGATGATTAGCGTTGCGGCGTCCCCATTTCCGGCGAGGTTGTTGCTGCTGCCCCAGCCTATGAACCAGAACCAATGGTCGACCATATGATTCATATCGTTGAGGAATCGGGCTCCGATGGTCGCGGCGTGGCCATCATCGACTGCGAGTTCCGGGTTGTCGCTGCCTGCTTCCGTGATCCAAAACTCCTTGTTCGCACCGCTGACGGTCGAAGCGATAGCCGTGCTCGCCGCCATATTATACGAGTGAGTGGCGATCCCCCGTAAGCCCGCCCATGCGACGCTATCGCTCTTGATTCCAGTAATGATGGATTGCGCCGTGCCGTCGTTATTCGCAGATTCCGGGGCGATGATTGTAACATCCGAAAGGCCCCGGCTATCCAGGCCCTGGCGCAGGTATTTCACCGCATCCCGCATTTGATCCGGGGTGAAATTCGGTTCGTTGGCCACTCCGGTCACATTGATCTGCACCCCTTTCTCCTGTTTGATCTCGAGGATGAACTCCGCGATTCTGCCCGCGTAGTCGCTCATGGCCTCCGTCGGCGCACTATTCCCGTAAGCTGGAGCCAGCAGGAGCGTGCTCACTCCCCGACTCTGGATGGCAGAAAGGACGCCGGTCGTGACAAACCGGTCGTAGAATTCGGCCTTCATGGAGGCCACAGTGGCCGGAGGATTGGAAGCCACCCAGAGCCGGAGACAATTGAACCGAAGGTCGCGATAGACCTCGTCCTCCATTTGACTGACCGCTGCGGCTGGGAGCGTATTTATTTCGGCGGTGGAATCGTCCTGGCTTGCGCCCCAGCCTTTCAAGGTCTGGAGCGCGCCGGAATTGACGGTGAGGATGTAGGGGGTTTGCGCCGAGGCCGCGCCGCCGAGCGGGCGCGTGAGCGCGAGAATGATGAAAACAGGGCCTCCGCAGGCAGACGCCAGGCGGAAACGACGAGGGAATGGGAGGAATGGGGCATAACAAAAGGTAGCTAGACAGACCCCAAACCGACGTGCAATATTCGCAAATCGTTCCACGGAACGATTTATCGCAGCGAGCATTCTCCTGCCGCAGTCTCCCCTCTCCATGACCAATCTCGTGACGCTTCGCGATTTGGCGAAAGCCGCCAAAGTGAGCCACATGACCGTCTCGCGCGCCCTCCGGAACGCCCCCGGAATCAATGGCCAGACGCGGGAGCGAATTCTCCACGTCGCGGCCAGACTCGGCTACCGATCCAATCCCTTCGTCTCCGCCTGGATGGCCAATCGCCGCACGGTGCGAAAGCTGGAGTGCTCCTCCACGATCGCGTTCATCAATTCATTCCAGGACCAGGCGCTCTGGAAGCGCCGAGCATCCTTCACCCGTTTCGTGCAGGGCGCGCGGCGGCGGGCAGATACCCTGGGCTTTCAGTTGGAGGAATTTCGCCTGGCCGGCCCCGGCATGTCCTCCCAGCGCCTCAGCGAAATCCTTTATGCGCGCGGCATCCAAGGCGTGATCGTCGGTTCGCTTGCCGAAGCGAATGGCCAGCTGCAGCTCGAGTGGGATCGATTTGCCGCCGCCGCGCAGGGCTATTCGCTGAACCTGCCGCGCCTGCACTGCTCGTGTAACAATTACTTCAAGACCACGCTGCTCGCGCTGCGCGAATTGCGGCTCCTCGGTTACAGACGCATCGGGTTCGCCATGTCTGCCGCGGTAAATGCCCGAGGCGGACAACTTTGGACCGGCGCATTTGCCGCCTACCAGCAGGAGATACCGGCCAAAATGCGGATCTCAGGTTTCATCCCGGATTCGTGGACCAAGACCGCGTTTCTCAAATGGTTTCTTAAGACTCGCCCCGACGCTATCCTTACCTGCCATGTCGACATCCCAGGCTATCTGGCAGATGCAGGCATCCGGGTCCCGGAAGATGTCGGAGTGGCGCAAACCGACTGGCATCCCGAGTACGCCGGATGGTCGGGCGTCGACCAGAATGTGGAAGTCGCCGGAGCCAATGCCGTGGATCTCGTGGCCGCGCAGCTGCTGAATAATGAACGTGGAATTCCCGAAAGCCCGAAAGTGGTTCTCACGGATGGCGCCTGGGTCAAAGGAATAACCACCCGCGTCGTCGGCCGCCCCGCGCCGGTTCGAGCGCGAAGCACTCTCCTTCAGGAATGAGGTTGAGGCAACGGAAAGCCGGGGGCTCGCTTGAATAGCGCCTGGCCCAAAGCGGCCCGGGGTCGGCTCTTACTTTTGCACTATCGTCGAGAAGCGCCTAAAGCAAGAGCCGCCCCATTTATGGAGATCTAAAATAGGGTCGTGACCCTTGCGCCAGCTAATTAGTGGGCCTGCGCCGGATTCCAGTACTCTTCCCAATATCCCGAAGGGGCTACGTCTGAAAGCGCCGAAAATGTCGTGCTGCTGATCGTAATTTGCGGGCCGCCAGGGTTGTCGACATAACCATAGAAAAGGTTGCCGAGTTGATCGTAGGCGTAGGGCCCAATGATACGATTGTAAAGCGACGATGCTTTGTCGACATAGGGCTTTTGGTCCGCAAACGAAGAACCGGCGATTTTATCCGGATACTCGGTGTAGAATTGCTCCTGCGCGGCGTTGAGGAGCCTGGCTTCGGAGAGGATCTGCGCTGCCTGGGACCGTTTCCGCGCTCGCGTGGCGCTCGGGACGGCAATCGCCGCGAGGAGCGCGATGATCGCGACAACGATCATGATTTCAATGAGGGTGAAGCCTCGTGAACTACGATGCTGATTCATTTTGGGGTGGGATTTAGGGTTGGGGTGTTTAGTGAATGAGTGACTCGGAAAACAGCAAATTGCAGGCCAATCGCATGATTCCCCCTCTTGACTTGTGAATTTTTTGAAATTTCGCCGGGAATGATGGAAATATTCTCCCTGCGCTGCAGCAGTAACATCCGAAGTCACGCAGTATCGAGATTCACATCTGAGACATGGAGCCGCTGAGCACACAGCCATGCCATGTGAATTCCCCCACTTGTAACACAGGCGCAAGCGCTCCAAGCTTGGACATCAAGCCATTACAATAGTAAAATGATGTCAGTTAAAAAGGCATCTTTAAATATTCACGCCCTTGCGCGAAATCGTATAGACTCTCTTGCCGACGGCTTATCCCAGACTGCCGTGACCAATGGGCGGCATTTACGCGGGAAATACCACGGATCCGCGGCAGCCATCCAGGCCGCACCGCTTCCAGGCGGAATAGGCAAGTCCCTCGGGCATCATATCTCCATACGATGGACACCCTTGGCTGGGCGGCGTAAACTACAGGGCACGTCTCCCAACCCCTCCGAACCTCGCCTGCGTTCCCTCCCTCCCTCGCATCGTCCCGATGCGCGCTGTTTGCCGACGTGATCACGCCCCCGCCGCCGATCGCCCTTTGGTTGGCATTCGAAACCGGCAGCCGTCGCAATAGTCTGTGGCCGCCGGAGCAAACGGCCTATTACCCGAAAGAGTGATTCGCTGACCGTCTCTCTGCGAGACAAACTCATTGTTTCTTCCAGTCTCGCCATCTTTCTCGAAATCCCCGATTCACCATGAACCACTCCAGACGCAGTTTCGTAAAATCCGCCATTTTGGGAGGCGCCGCCCTCGGTTTGCGGCGACCGCTGGCGGCCTTGGCGGAGGACCCGCGAGCGACCGCTCCTGCGCCCGCCTGGCAGCCCGCGCGCGGATTGCTCACGACCCCATGGACGGCGGAAGTCACCCCGGAAAAGGTCTGGCCGGAATACCCACGCCCGCAGTTAGTCCGAGAGCGTTGGCTCAATCTCAACGGATTGTGGGAGTACCAGATCACCAGTCGAAGCGAGGCCCGACGCCCGGAGCGCTACTCCGGCCAGATCCTGGTTCCCTTTGCCATCGAGTCTCCCCTTTCCGGCGTCATGCAGCCTCTGGGACCAGAGGAGCGGCTGTGGTATCGGCGCGAACTGCAGATTCCGGCCGGTTGGAACGGTCACCGCGTCTTGCTGCACTTTGGGGCCGTGGATTGGGAAGCGACCGTCTATCTGGATGGACACAATCTCGGGTCTCATCGCGGGGGTTACGATGGATTTCGTTTCGATATCACAAGCCATGTTAAAGCCGGCGCGACGCATCAGCTCGTCGTCTCGGTCTGGGATCCCACGGATACCGCGTGGCAATTGCACGGCAAACAAACGCTCCACCCGGGAGGGTGTTCCTATTCTGCGAGCAGCGGGATTTGGCAGACCGTGTGGCTCGAGCCGGTTCCGGAATCGCACATCGAAAAACTCACGCTCGTCCCCGATCTTACCCGCGGTGTGCTGAAGGTGACGGTCCAGGCCCGCACGCTCCCGCAGCCCATGACTGTTCACGCCGCGGCGCTGGATCACGATCAGACCGTCGCGGAAATCACTGGAGGAATCGGCCAGGAAATGACGCCGCCGATTCAACAGAATCTGATTAAATTCTTCAAAGCGACCTCCGCCTGGGTGACGGCCACGCTGGAGCTCCCTCTGGCGAATTTTAAACCCTGGTCGCCCGAATCGCCCTTCCTTTACGATCTGGTTGTCGAGCTCCGGGATGCGAAAGGCGATCTCGTGGACCGGGTGCAAAGTTACTTCGGCATGCGCTCCGTCGGCTCCGGACGAGATGCCGATGGCCATACGCGAATGTTGCTCAATGGGCAGCCCGTGATGTTATCCGGCGCGCTCGACCAGGGATACTGGCCGGACGGCGTCTATCTGGCCGCCACCGATGCCGCGCTGAAATTCGACCTCGAGTGGGCGAAACAGCTCGGCCTGAACTCACTGCGCAAGCATGTCAAAACCGAACCAGATCGCTGGTACTACTGGGCCGACAAACTCGGCCTGCTCATCCTGCAAGACATGCCCACCGGCAATTGCGGCGACCCGCATACCGACCAACCGAGTTCTCCCGAGGCCGCCGACCAATGGCGCACCGAGGTGGGCCATCTCATCGAGGATCTGTCGAATCACCCCTCCATCGTGTGCTGGAACTTGTTTAACGAGGCTTTTGGCGGCTTCGACTATCTGCGCCATGTCGCGTGGGTGCGGCAGCTGGATCCGTCTCGTTTGCTCAATGAATCCAGCGGCTTTCCCTGGCACGGCGGGGGAGACGTCCGGGACGGACACGGCGGTCTGGACGCCGATTTTCGCGAAAACATCCAGATCGTCAGCGAATCCGGCACGCCCTCCCTCGGCTGCACTGGGCACCAGTGGCCGCACGCCTGGAGCTATGGGAGCTACGATCCAAAGACCGGGAAGTCGATGGATTTCCTGGCTTACTACAACCAAAACCGCGAAACGGCGGAGCTGCCAAACCTCACACCCGCCGCGGGCGCCTGGCTAACCAATGAGGTGTGCAATTTCTTTGCCAACTATCTGCGCGACGCCAGGAAGAGCGGCCGCAGCGGGCTCTTCTATTGCCAGGTCGTCGACACCGAGACGGAATGCGACGGGCTCATGAGTTACGATCGCATGGTGGCCAAGGTCGACCCCGCGGCGGTGGCGGCGGCGATTCGCGCGAATCAACCCAAGCTGGATATGGCGGAAAAGTGAAGCGCCCCAGAGTAAATCCGTTCATAGGAGGCCGGCCCCATGCCTCGTCCGTTATTCATCGACTAAGTTCAGCAAGCATCGGCATCACTCCGCGAAGCCGCGATATTCTGTCCAAGCACGGTTTACGCGTCTAAAGAAATGGCGAGTAAGAGGCTTATCGACTTGCTCCAGCGCTTTGGAGACATGGCTCCGGAGGACAGCCAAATCTTGATTCTCTGCGTCGCCCGTGAATATGAGCAGATCGCGAGCTGGCACGGCGGCGACGACCTGGCCGGGAACCAGGCTTTCGGCAAAGTCCCAGATTTCCGGCAGCAATAGCATAGTCGCCTCGAAGTTGCCGCCGGCAATCAGCATTTTGATGTTCGACTCACCATGCACCTGCACCTCGAGGTTCAGAGCGCGAAGATTTTGCAGCGCAACCTCGTGCAATTCATCGGCCGAAATCCCGTGCCTCCGGATTTCGCGGTTGCTCACCAGCTCGAATGTTTCGCCCATATCGTAAGCATAGAAGATGAGCAAATCGCTGAGAAAGAGTCGATGAACAGGCGCATCATCTTCCGTGAGAATGACATCCGCGGCGCCGGCGGAGGGCAAGGTCGCGTAGAACCGAGGGTAGACGTTTGTGAGAATGCGGGCGGCTTGTTCAGACATGTGCAGAGGATCAATATGTTGAAACCTAAAGCTAAGGACGATCGGATAAGGTGATGGCCGACGTCAATTTTATAGGATCGATGTCGTTCAGCAGTTCCAACCAAGACCTGGCGAATGCCTTTGCTTTCGATCTATTCAGCTTCCCCATATGCGAGCCTGTTCCAAGCATCCTCCCACTGGACGCCAAAGTTCCCGCAGTGCACTCTGTTGCCTCGTGAAAATCCCCTCTGCTTTTCTCATCGCCTCATTGCTTCTTCTTCCCATGGGTGGAGTCTCGACCGCTTGGGGACGGGAGAAAGCGAAGCCGGCGGCGCAGAAATCCAACTTGCTTGACAATCCGAAAGACAAGATGTCGATGGCGTTTGGCGACATCAATGACGACCAAGCGCTGAAGTTCGCGCGGCAGGCCTTGGCAGAAGAGCCCAATTCCGGCGCGGCAGAAGCGGTGATTCAAGACCTCGCGAGGCGCAAAAGGCTGGGAACTTTCGGCAAAGTCCCCTCGGAAATACCTCCGTATGCCTTGGAAACGTGGGTGGAGAACAAGGACGTCCATCGGCTCATCGGCCTGCTCGACGATGTCAGGGCATACCAGGAAGGCGGCCCAGGGGGCGTACCCTTGGACAAAGACTGGCGGGTGGACGCGCTCATACGCATCGGCGAACCCGCGATCCCTGCGCTCATTGACACCATCGAGAAAGATCAGCGGCTCACCCGCTCCGTGCATTGCTGGCGATTTGGGGTGGGTTGCGCTATCATGGACGCGCGCGAAGCGGCGCTCACCGCCGCCATGTCCATCCTCAAGGTGCAAGCATTTGAGCCGGTCGCCACGGGCGACAGTTTTTCGGCCCGAGGCCACGAAGCGGAAAAATCCGTCGCGACACTGTTGCGCGAGTATTGGCAAAAATATGGCAAATTTCCGTTTGATGAGCGGATGATGAAAATCGTCACGGATCCTAAGATCAGCGGAGAACGCTTGCGCGAGGCCGTGGTGAATCTCGCATCCCTCGGTGAGGAAGTTCGGCTCGGAACGACTGTCTGGACCAACAAGGTGGTCTCTCAAAAGGAACACCGAGAGAACCCGGCTATTGCGAAATTTTCCAACCCCACCGCCGCGGAGGCGATCCTCGCGGCGCTGAAACGCGATCTGGCTGCAAACGATGCTTCGAAAACAGACCAAGAGATGCGTGAATACGAGAGGCAGCGGATCGAGGCCGATTATGCCTCCGCGCTCGCGGTGCTCGGTGACAAACGCGTCGCCCCCGCTGTGCTGGACCTCGCGAGGAACGCCACAAACCGGCAACTACGTTTCGATTACGCATGGGCGGCAAATGATCTCGGCGCGCCGGCGGAATTCCAAAAGATCTGCCAGGAAGTCGCTGACGGCGCCTGGAAGTTTGACGCAAATGGCCAGGACGATTTTACCGCAAGGATGCTCTCGGTTCTCGATGAATCACAGCTCCCCGAGGCAAAGGCCGCTCTCACGGCCCTCGCGAATCCAAAACATCCAAACTCCACAGAGATCGTTCTCTACTGGTGCGATAACAATCGCCAATTTATATATCAACCCTATGTGCTTCGCATCCTGCAAGCGGGCCTGGAAAACCTGACCCCTACGGGCGGAAAATATGCCTTCGATGAGTCGGGGATGAGCTATCGGGCCGCAGACGGGTCAACCTCCGCCGGCGGCGCGCCGCCCGATGTCCTGAGTGATCCCAACAACCGCCTGAACGAAGCGCCAGAGCGGATTTGCGATCGGGCGGCAGATGCATTGGCTTACAAAATCTGGACGCTGCCCCAGACCCATCCGCTTTTGAAAGACAACGCCACACGATTGGAGTCCTTGAAATCACAAATGGCCAGATATCGCTTCCGCGAAGCCAAAGGTGAGGAATGGAACATCGAGCAACGCGAAAGTGGCAACGGCTGCACAATGCAGCCAGACATCCCTCCACTGGACCGCCCCGCTACCGCCGAGGATGTGGTGGCCGGTAAGGCCGTGTTTTCGCTCGATGAAAAAGCGCGTCTCGCTCCTCTCGTGCTACCGGCCAGCGCGATTTTCCACGCCGACGCCAAAAAGAAAAATCCGCGAACCGCCATCATCGTCCAAGCCGAGGTTCAATCGGATGGAACAACAAAGTATGGCGCCTTGATCCACGGCGGAATCGTCGTGCTGACGGATGCCGATCTTCAGGGCGTCAAATCTATTCAGCACTCAGAACGCTAATTGCACATATGCTCCGGCACTCACCGTATCCGCGGCGGCAACGATGCCCGGGAAAATCGGGCGCAACAGCGGAAGTCGGTTCGTAGGCAGTTCGAGGTTTGCCAGTTGGCGTCCAGAAAGGTTCTGCTGGTATCGGAGATTCTTGTCGGCAGTGACAAAAAGATCGGACATCCCTTCGAGCCGCGCGAGCAATTCACCGTTGACCGTGCCCGCCAAGCCCTGTTCCTGAACAGTCGTCACCAAATGGTGCGAAAAAATGCCTTTACGTGGACGAGGAAGATTTTCGTCCAGGATGATCCTCATGACTCGAGGTCACGCGCGAGACGAAGAAAGTCCTCTGCATCACCGCGCTGCACGGAGGGGAACATGTCGAGAAATTCGTCCATCGAAAATCCGTCGTCTAAATAATCGAGCAGCGTTTGCGCTGGCACCCGAGTGCCGCGAAAAACGAGGGAGCCGCCCATGAGTTCAGGGTCTGAATGGACCGGGCTGTGATCGAGCGTCAGCACGAGGCAAGGGTGCCCTCAGGATACGCACGGTCAACGATTCTGTTTAGCATCTCCCGCGCCCGGGCAAAATCGAAGGGGACTTCTTCATTGCATCGCGCCGCCTTATGACGCTCACGATCCTCTTCTTCTATTGATCGCTCCCACCGATGTCTGGCACTTCATTCGGCGCCTCGCCAAACCGCCTCAATCCCATGAAGATCGGAGTTCCCAAAGAAATCAAATCCCAGGAGCATCGCGTCGCCCTGCTGCCCGCGGGCGCTTACCAATTGATTCGGCGCGGACACGAGGTTCTCGTGGAGCGAGGGGCAGGAGTCGGCTCGGACTACTCCGATGAAGACTACGCGCGCGCCGGGGCCACGATGATCGACAGCCACGCGGAGGTTTTCGCGCGCGCCGACCTCATCGTGAAAGTAAAGGAGCCCCTGCCCGAAGAATACGGGCTGCTCCGGCCGGGTCAGATTCTCTTTACTTATCTCCATCTCGCAGCCAACCGCACGCTCACCGAAGCGCTCGCCGCATCCAAGGCGACGGCGATCGCCTATGAGACGCTGGAAGTCAATCGACGGCTGCCCTTGCTCGAACCGATGAGTGAAATCGCCGGGCGCATGTCGGTGATCGTGGGGGCCTATTGTCTCGCGAAACATCGCGGCGGCAAAGGCGTCCTGCTGGGCGGCGTTCCCGGCGTCTTACCCGGCCGCGTCGTCGTGCTGGGCGGCGGGACTTCCGGCGTGAATGCGGCGCGCATGGCAACCGGACTGGGGGCCGACGTCACGATTCTCGAAGTCGATTTCGAGCGGATGCGTTTTCTCGATATCACGATGCACGGGGCGCATACGCTCTACTCGAGCACGGCCCATCTGTTGGAATTGCTGCCCAACGTCGATCTGCTCATCGGAGCCGTGCTGGCGCCGGGCGCACGAGCCCCGAAGCTCATCTCCCGCGAGATGCTGCGCAGCATGAAACCGGGATCGGTGCTGGTGGACATCGCCATCGATCAGGGCGGTTGCGCCGAAACCTCGCGCCCCACCACGCACGAAGATCCCACCTATGTCGAGGAAGGCGTGATCCACTACTGCGTGGCCAATATGCCTGCCGCCTATGCGCGCACCGCCACGCAAGCGCTGACCAATGTCACTTATCGTTATATCGAGCTGCTCGCCGAGCACGGCGTTCCCGCGGCTTTCCAGCGCGACCCGCATTTCCTTTCCGGCCTGAATCTGATCGATGGCCACGTGACCCATCCCGGCGTGGCCGAGGCTCATGGGCTCCCTTTGAGCGAGCCTGCAAGTCTGGCCTTGCGCTGAGACCCGGGTCGGCGCGTGATGGACGGAGGTTTTTCCATCACAACCCTTTTCCCCCTTCTTCGTGCCTTCGTGCCTTCGTGCCTTCGTGCCTTCGTGCCTTCGTGCCTTCGTGCCTTCGTG
>FTCV01000639.1_pt1 | contig 13453 bp, 17 predicted proteins | sample 1639691 | NCBI WGS metagenome assembly FTCV01 (sample SAMEA3914864, study PRJEB12502) | metagenome | biome: forest; material: soil | place: USA | collected 2012-03-12 | depth 0.3 m
CCGTTACGGGCTTGAAGAAAAACCTCGCCCGCATCGAAAGCGAAGCCGCGCGCGACGAGGCGATGACCGCCATGCGCAAGGTGCTGGACGAGCATGCCGCCAATAGGGCAAAACGTAGGGACAGATCGGCGGACGGCGATAGCCACATCACCAGATTCCCGACCAACACCTCCATCAGCTGGGCCAGACGATGAACCCATTCCCGCAGGATATCTTTACTGAACCAAAAGATGTCGATCCAGACACGCTGGCAAATCTGGGGCCTCTCGCCCGCCTTGCAGGTCGGTGGGAGGCCCACAAGGGAGTGGACATCAATCCGAAGGCGGATGCTCCGGAACGACGCGTTTTCATCGAACGCGTCTCGTTCGACGCCATAGATCCACAGACCAACGGTCCCCAATTGTTCTATGGCCTGCGCTACCACACACATATCACGACGATGGAAGAAGACATCACCTTCCACGATCAGATCGGATATTGGCTGTGGGAGCCCTCAACCGGACTAATCCTGCAAACGCTCGCCATTCCGCGCGGCCAGGTCGCGCTGGCCTCAGGACATGCCAAACCTGGCGATGACACGATCACGCTGAAAGCAACCCGCGGGCAAACGCAGGATGGAATCTGCTCAACCGCCTTTCTCGAATATGGTTTTCGTACCGACAGCTATCGGATCGACCTGACCTTCCATGGCGAAGATGCCTGGAGCTACGATATTCGCACGACACTGATGGTGCACGGACGTTCGGCCCCATTCGATCATCACGACACCAATACGCTCAGGCGGGTGGCAGCAGGCAAACCCAACCCGCTCAAACAAATTCATGACCGTCGGGCAAACAAGATTTGAACGGCATAAGCCGCGAATTCGTGAACGACGCCCGCTACAAGTGGGATTTCACAAGGGAAGGTTTGTCCCTTCGACCGAACAAGGTCGCATCACTCACGCCGATATCGCTGTCATTCCGCCCCACATCTCGATTCCTTGATAGCCGCCCTCCCTTCTCTGAACCACCGCCTACCCTGAACAGCCGGATATCTCGGAAGCTGATTTTTAGAAGGCGGTTCGGAATTACGACAATTGTTCGAATTCAAATGCTTGGATCGACGCCAGCGATGGTCTTCGATTGGGGTGATGGCTTTCATCAGACGGCCGACCGCGGAGATATTTTGCGCTGCCAATTCTTATCATATGCTCTGCTGGGCCTGGGTTTTCCTGAGAAGGCTGACAGCTGACGTAAGCGGGGATACAGTGTTCGGAATGGGAGAAACCGCAGCAGATTCTAAACGCAAGCGGCTGGTTGTAGCCCTTAAGCGTGTCGCCTCGCGGGACCGAACTGCCTTGCGAGAAATCTACGATTCCACTTCCGCGAAGCTTTTCGGAGTCTGTCTACGTATCTGCAAGGATCGTGAAGCAGCCGAGGATGTCTTGCAGCAGGTGTACATCAAGGTTTGGGAACGGGCCGGACGGTTCGATCCCCAGCGTGCCAGCCCGATCACGTGGCTGTGCACGCTTGCGCGCAACACCGCCATCGATTGGCTGCGCGCCAACGGAAAGGACCATCTTCCAGAAAGCGCCGCGGCTGCCATTGCCGACGCCAACCCGCTCGCATCCGACACGATGCAAACAGCTCAAGAGGATGCACGCCTGTTCGATTGTCTCGATGCGCTGGACGATCATAGCCGCACGGCAATCCGGGCCGCATTCTTCGATGGTCTGACGTACTCGCAGCTTGCCGAAGCGATGGCGGTGCCGCTGGGCACGCTTAAAAGCTGGGTCCGGCGCGGCTTGATCCAGTTGAAAGGGTGCCTGGGCGATGGATGACCCGATGCCCCCGGAAGAGCGTGAGGTGCTTGCGGGCGAACTGGCGTTGGGCTTGCTGGAGGGCGAGGAGCGTGCCCATGCCGTGCGCCTGCATCTGTCGGACCCCGCTTTCGCTGACGCAGTGTCTGCCTGGCAACGACGGTTCGAGCCGCTCTATGCTGGGTTCGCAGGCACGCCCTCACCCTCCGTCTGGACGGCAATTCAATATGAATTGCAGGAACCCGCCCACGGCGTCGTTCCCCGCTCGCTCCGGCTCTGGCGGGCCTCTGCTATCGCCAGCGGCGCAGTCGCGGCAATTCTGGCTGCCTTGCTCGTCCTGCGGCCGGCGCCCATCGTTGAAACGCCTGCCCCGCTGCCAGGGCCAGCCCTGATTGCCCAACTGGGCAGCGAGGGCGCACCGGCCTTGCTGGCCGCAAGCTTCGATCCGGGCAGCGGCGTGCTGCGCATTCGCGCGGTGCGAATGCCGGAGAGCGAGCTTTCGCCGGAATTGTGGGTTATCCCCTCTGACGGAGTTCCGCGCTCGGTTGGTCTCGTTCAATCCAATGGCATCAGCAGGGTCGAAATCGCGGCACGGGATCGCGATTTGCTTCAGGACGGCGTGACATTGGCAATCACGCTGGAGCCCAGGGAAGGTGCACCGCATCGTGCGCCCAGCAGTTCACCTGTCGCCGCAGGTAAAATTTGCGCGATTTGAAGGCGGGCTGCATCCGTTGCGAGAACGCAGCCGTATCTCCGTCGATCCCCATCATTCGGGGTCGACGGAGAAGGAAGCCGAAATGTCGAACTTCAAGAAGATGGGCCTTGCCCTAGCAGGCGCCACACTGCTTGCCACGGGTGCCGTAGCAGCCGTTCAGCATTATCCGATGGTGGGAGGGGCGGAGATGTATCCGAGCAAGACCATCGTCCAGAATGCGATGAACTCCAAGGACCACACGACGCTGGTTGCAGCGGTGAAAGCCGCCGGGCTGGTGGAAACCCTGTCCGGTCCAGGCCCGTTCACGGTCTTCGCACCGACCAACGCAGCCTTTGCCAAGCTGCCTGCCGGCACCGTGGACACGTTGTTGAAGCCCGAGAACAAGGCCAAGCTCACCTCGATACTCACGTACCACGTCGTGCCCGGCAAGATGAGCGCGGCGATGCTCGCCAAGAATGCCGGTATGCATGGCGGCAAGGCCATGGTCACGACAGTACAGGGCGAGAAGCTGACGGTCACCAAGGGGCCGGATGGACACTGGTGGGTCGTCGATGCCAAAGGTGGCAAGGCGCGCATCACTATTGCCGACGTGAACCAGTCGAACGGCGTCATCCATGTCATCGACGGCGTGCTGATGCCGTGACGGGTTATAGACAGCCGCCGTTTCGATAACGGCACGATTTAGCTTCGTCAGCGCATGAAGGTCTCGTCATGCGCTGACGAAGCCCCCCAATCGGCGCGGTCGCGGAAACTGGGGAATCGCATTGGTGCTTTGCCGGTCGCCGCGCCCGGCTTGGAAAGTGACGGCAAGCCAGCCGCCGGAACACCGCACAGTGCTGAAATGCCCGCAACTTTGCAGCGCCCCACTCGTTCGCTCAATCAGGCAAGGATTGCAGGACAGAGCATGTCTAGGATCATCGTACACCATCTGGCGAACTCCCGATCGCAGCGGATCCTGTGGCTGCTGGACGAACTGGAGCTACCTTACGAGGTGATCCGCTATGAACGCGACGCCAGGACGATGCTGGCACCACCCGAATTGCGCAGAGTGCACCCACTAGGTAAATCGCCGGTGATAAGCGATCGGGATGCTGCTGGCGTGGAGCGGGTCGTGGCGGAAACCGGCGCGATCATCGAATACTTGACGGCCAAGGTGGGCGGACGTCTGGGCAGACCGAGCCCGAGTGACGCAGCCCTTCGCTACACCCATTTCCTACATTATGCGGAAGGCTCGCTTATGCCGCCCTTGCTGGTCAAGCTGGTGCTTGGCCGAATCCCGATTATGGGCAAAATCGCCCTGAGACGGCTGCAACCGATGATCGATGTCCATCTGGACTTCGTCGAAGGAGAGCTTTCTTCGCGCCCGTGGTTCGCCGGTGACACCTTCACGGCAGCGGACGTCATGATGAGCTTTCCGCTGGAGGCAGCACGCAATCGTGCCGGTCTCGAAACGGGGCGCCCAAACACCGCGAACTGGCTTGAAAGAATCCATTCAAGGCCGGGCTACAAGGCGGCGCTTGCAAGAGGCGGCCCTTATCGGTTCGCCTAGCTCGACTTTGTACGATTTGGATCAGGTCCAGGTCCAGAAAATGCTGTTGGTGGCGATGTGATTGAGAGCCTCGCCGAGCAGTAGAATACAACCGCCCATGTCGTCGATGTCTTCCCATTTTCTGCGGGTGTGACCAGTAGCCGATCCTGACTTGGTCTTTCTTGCCTGTGGGTTTGAGGCGAGCGATGGGCGCCTCGGTTTCCAGGAGGTACAAGTGATGGGCGCCTTTGTCCTTGTACCAGCCTACGCCGCCGCCGTTGGCGGCACCGAACGCTTCGATGCGCAGTGCGATTTCGTCTTCATCCATGCCGCAGCCGTAATCCCGTTCAATTCAAGGCGAATCCGATTCGCTTCACCGCATGATGGCGGCGGTTGTCTTGCAGGCTTGGCTCGCTAGGATTCGAAGCATGGGATGCTGTCCCATCCCAAAATCACTGCTGGCGATATCGTTCCTCATGTCCTGCGTGAGTGGTTACAGCCATGGCGCTCCTGCTTTACGGCGCCAAGTTGGGAGCATGTGCTTGTTCTGGTCATGGTGGCCTTGCTGGCCCCAGGCAGCCATTCGTCGGGAGGCTGGCTTCCGCGACGGAGGAGCGTGCATTTCGTCGCAAGGGACCGCCGATTTATCGCAACGGGTATGGATCGTGACATCGGTTAAAATGAGATTTCCGGCGTCGTTTCGTGAAAGCGGGTCGATCCCCGCGAACGGAGACCGCCATGACGATCTACACGCTGAAGTTTATCGAAAGCCGCGGTGATCCTGCCAGAGAGATCCGGTTTGAAGCCGTCGATCCGGGCGGCGCCCTCGTCCTCGCACAAAGGGAAGCGCCCGACCGCCCCGCGGAACTCTGGGAGGGCGCGCGAAGGCTCTGCACGCTCACTCAGACAACGGGAGGCACTTGGAAGATCGAGAGGTAGTTGCCCAGTCCCGCGGGTAGCGAGCATCTCCCCACCCGCGCCGGGAACTCTTGTCCCGTCATTGCTGTTTGTCAGTCCGCGAGGGTTCGGAAGGACCATGGAGGAGAGACATGAAGATTTACACGCTGAGGTTTTCCGACGATGGCGAGGGTGTTGCCAAGCGCCTGGAATTCAAGGCCGAGGATCGTACTGCCGCACTTATCGTTGCGCACCGCGAAGCTGCCAGGAGGTCCGCCGAGCTCTGGGAGGGTGCGCGCAAACTCTGCACGGTCCGGCGTTCGGATGACGAGCGCGACGCTTGCATTCGCTCACAGCCTTTCCAGATGGCCTGATCGAACGCTACCGCCTAGCGACGCTTCCGCTGCCGGCTCACGCTAAACTTGCCGCTAAGGCTGCTGAATGGGACGATTGTTCAGGTTTTTCGGGCAATGACGGACCGGTTTTCTCCGCACAGGGTGCACGCATCTTTGCTGCGGTGAAATCCGTTCGCGCCTGCCAGTTCATGGGTGGCCTGCTCAGCATGATCGAAAGGCGACAACCCCAGAGTCTGGCAAATGCAGTCGTCGCAGACAGGCTGGGGCGCGAGGCGCGATACGAGCTTTTCGATGGCGTGGAATGCGTCGGTCTGAAGTGAAGTCATGGCCTTTTCCCTTGGGACCGATCCCGTGCCACCGGCTTCTGCCCCAGACAATGAACTTTTGGTGTTAGCCGGGAGGCCGCGCCTTTCAGGGCGGCCTCCCGGCCAAAATTTCAAGCTGCAGCGGTAAGTTGATCGGAGGCAGATTGTTCCGCCTCCGATCCGATTTTCAGGCGGCAAGCCTTGGCGGCGCCACGGTCGCCGACCTGTTAGCCATGACGGCATTTCGGCCGCGCAAGGAGGCCGACCGCACGCATAACCAATTTCCGTTCGCCGCCACGCCGATGATCCGGCATCAAATATGACGGTCATGCATTGAACGGTATGGACCCGACGGAGCATAGTATTGGCTAACGCAGCCTGGATAGTTCGCGTGAAACACAACAAGGTGTCGGTCGGCATCTTCGCCTGCCCGATGGGCGAACTCGCTATCCTGGTCGACGAGATCTGCGATCCCGGCGTGTGCGAGTTCAAGTCGCTGCCACCCGGAGGCTTCGTGTTTGGAGGCGCGGTGGTGCTGCACGATGTCGAGAACGAAACCGGCGATGACGCCCTTACCCATTTCAGCGAAGGCTACCTGACCGAAGGCTGGGCCGAGCATGCATACGACGATACCGGCGAATGGTGGCCGATCATGGTGGCACAAAACGACTAGCCCAAAGCGCCGGAGACGCACCTCTCCAGCGCACCGGATCCCAGATCGGGCAGGCACTCAACCGCAGCCGCCGCTCTAAGCGCAAGGCTGCCGAAGGCGTTGCGGCGAGAGATGTCGTTCATGGCGTTGGTCTCCCTTTCAGACCATTAAACCGAGAACGAGGCCGCCCACAGCGCTAAGCGCCAGAACGTGGATTATGCTCCACTTTCGCGCGAAGATGAGGACAATCGAAAGCACGCCAAGTACGCCCGCGCGCCAGTTGAAACTGGCGACGTCAGGAACCGCCATCGACAGAGCGCCCAACCGCACGGAACCAACCCGATCGAACAGCACGTGCAGGGCGAACCAAAGGCTAAGGTTGGCGATCACCCCTACGATGGCGGCAGTAATTGCGGCGAGCCCGCCCTTCAGCCGATGAGCGTGCTCTAGCCGTTCAATCCATGGAGCCAGGGCAAAGATCCAGAGAAAGCAGGGCGCGAAGGTTACCCAGGTCGTCAGTGCCGCGCCCAAAATCCCTGCGACCAGCGGCGTGAACGGCGCGGGTGCCCGGAACGCGGCAAGGTAACCGACGAATTGGGTTACCATGATCAATGGGCCTGGCGTGGTTTCGGCGAGGCCCAGGCCGTCGGCCATTTCCCCCGCACTCAGCCATCCGAAGCCCTGGACGGCTTGCTGTGCCACGTATGCAAGCACCGCGTAGGCCCCACCAAAGGTCACGACCGCGAGCTTGGCAAAGAACACGCCGACCTTCCAGAGTACGTGATCTGGGCCAAGCACCACGAAAACTGCCAGCATCGGTGCGATCCAGATCAGAGATCCGGCGAGGATGACACGAATACTCGTCCTCCACGGCCGCGCAGCAAGCGCGCCCGGCGCCGTCGTCTGCTTCAGCGCGAGGAGTTCCGGGCATGCCGTTGCAGCAACCGTGCCGGCGAGGCCTGCAGCCAGCACGACCAGCGGGAAAGGCAGATTGAGCGCAAACAGGGTGGCAAAGGCCACAAATGCAATTGCCTGCTTGAACCTGGTGTTTAGTGCCCGGCCCGCAACCCGCATCAGGGCTTGAGCTACAATCGCGAGCACCGCAGCCTTGATCCCGAGGAACAGGGCTGCAAACCACGAGAGGTGCGCCGTGTAGCCATAGAGGATGGAAAGCACGAGGATCACCAGCGCGCCCGGGATGACGAACAGCAGACCCGCCACCAGTCCGCCCTTCAGGCCGTGCAGCTTCCATCCAATCCAGATCGCCAATTGCTGCGCCTCCGGTCCCGGCAGCAGGTGACAGAAATTGAGAGCGTGGAGGTACTGCTCTTCTGAGACCCATTTCCTCTCTTCGACCAGTTCGCGGTGCATCAGGGCGATCTGGCCAACCGGTCCGCCAAAGCTCAGGCAACCAACGCGGGCGGAAACCCGGACGAGTTCGGAGAAACTTGGAGAAGTCACGCAATCGGACGCCACGACCATGCACCTTTCCATCCGCGGGCTCGCGGACACATGAAAGGCAACGCTTGGGCTCGCGCCTGATCGGGAGGTTGCACAGCCCCGGCCTAAGCACCTTACCCTAGCCGCGGCGCAGAGCAATCGTCTTTGTTCGCTCTCACCCGTCGGGAGGATCGCGGGCACGCCTGGATTCCAGCGGCACTCTGCCCCGATCGAAGCTTGGTCGCGATGGTGGAGGGAGCTTCGCGACTGGTTTCGGCCGCACCGATTTCGCCAGGCGATCTTGCCGACATGGTGGCCAGCCCGGGGGGCGACGCGTGCTGGCTTGAATGTGCTCGATGCCAAAAGTGCACTGGAGGTCCTGATCGGGGCCACAAGGCATCCAGCGACCGCAACTTTGGCATAGCTCTCGCCGCGCGGCTGATGTGACCTTCGCGCCTGGCTCTCATTTGCTGGAACACCACATCAGGCTGGCTAAGGCGACCGTTCGAATCCGTCCCGAGCAAATGGCTGCTTTTGAACGGAGTATTCGCGAGGGTCATTCACTCGCTCCGCGGGGAGCTTTGGAGGCCGATGAAAAGCGGGCGCCCCAAAGAACAACTTGTGTCTCCGACATCTCCGGTTATTAGAGGATTAATTCTAATAACCGGAGATGGTGCATGGAATCCCGTCGCGATGCGATTAAACTGGCGCTTGCAGGCACCGTCTTCGCGTCGGGCGCGGGCAGCGCGCGAGCCGCGGTGTCAGTGCCCGCAGACAAGGTCTGCAGAGCGGTTGCTCCGCAGTGGCAGCGCGGCATTGAAGGTCAGCGCAAGTCGGACCTCGGAGATTGTTGAGTTTCACTGAGAACTGACCCGGCAAGCTTAGAAATTTTCACTGAGAATTGACCCATGTTTTCCTTCCCTCCGGCAGCAAGTCGGAGGGCGTCGGAGTGATCGGCATGGACTTACTCAGTGTGATCCGCCGCTGGCATTTCCGGCAGGCAATGCCCATTCGGGAGATCAGGCGTCGGACGGGATTGTCGCGCAACACGATCCGCAAATATCTTCGCTCGGATACCGTCGAGCCCGGCTTCAAGGTTCCCGACAGGCCGAGCAAGCTGGACCCATTTGCGGAGAAGCTGACGGCGTGGCTTCGCGTGGAATCCAAGAAATCCCGCAAGCAGAAGCGAACTGTCAAGCAACTGCACGCCGATCTGGTGAAGCTGGGTTACGATGGATCCTACGGCCGGGTCGCAGCCTTTGCGCGGCAGTGGCGCCACGAACGACAGTACGAACAGCAGACCAGTGGGCGCGGGACATTCGTGCCATTGGTCTTCCAACCTGGCGAAGCGTTCCAGTTCGACTGGAGCGAGGATTACGCTGTGCTGGACGGCAAGCCGACCAAGCTTCAGGTTGCCCACACCAAGCTGGCACACAGCCGTGCGTTCGTCGTGCGGGCCTACCTCCTCCAGACTCACGAGATGCTGTTTGACGCGCTGACGCAGGCATTCCGGGTGCTGGGCGGCGTTCCGCAGCGTGGCATTTTCGACAACATGCGCACCGCCGTAGACCGGATCGGCACAGGCAAGGCCCGGCAGGTCAACGCAAGGTTTGCCGCCATGGCGAGCCATTATCTGTTCGAGACCGATTTCTGCAATCCGGCCTCGGGATGGGAGAAGGGGCAGGCCGAGAAAAACGTGCAGGATGCGCGTCGTCGACTATGGCAGCCGATGCCCAGCTTCCCCGATCTGGCCACTCTCAATGAGTGGCTGGAAGCGCAATGCATTTTGCAATGGGCGCAGATCCCGCACGGCTACATGCCGGGCACCGTGGCCGATGTGCATGCTGCCGAAGTAGCCTGCCTGATGCCGCCCGGCAGACCCTTTGATGGCTTTGTCGAGCATACCAAGCGGGTCTCGCCTACCTGTCTGATCGCCTTTGAACGCAACCGCTACAGCGTACCGGCATCTTTCGCGAACCGGCCGATCAGTCTGCGGGTCTATCCCGAGCGCTTGGTCATCGCTGCCGAGGGGCAGATTCTGTGCGAGCATGCTCGGATCATCGATCGTTCGCACCACAAGCTTGGGCGCACGATCTACGACTGGCGGCATTATCTGGCGGTCGTCCAGCGCAAACCTGGCGCCTTGCGCAATGGGGCACCGTTTCTCGAATTGCCGGAGGCCTTCCAGATATTACAGGGACATCTGCTCAAGCGACCTGGCGGCGACAGAGAGATGGTGGAGATCCTCTCCCTCGTTCTTCATCACGATGAACAAGCTGTCCTGTGTGCTGTCGAACTGGCGCTGGAAGCCGGCGTCGCAACCAAGACGCACATTCTCAACGTGCTGCACCGCCTGATCGACGGCAAGGCTCCCCCAGCCTCCCCGATCAATGCGCCGCAGGCATTGCGTCTCGCCCAGGAGCCCGAGGCCAATGTAGATCACTACGATACGTTGAGGGAGACACGCCATGCGTCATGACCCTGCCAGCGCCGCGGTGGTCGTTATGCTGCGCGGCCTCAAGATGTACGGCATGGCCCAAGCCGCCGACGATCTGATCGAACAGGGCACACCTGCCTTTGACGCTGCCGTGCCTATGTTATCCCAGTTGCTCAAGGCCGAGATGGCTGAGCGGGAAGTCAGATCTATAGCCTATCAGATCAAGGCTGCCCGGTTCCCGGCCTACAAGGATCTGTCCGGCTTCGACTTTGCCGCCAGCGAGATCAATGAGGCACCCGTGCGCCAACTCCATCGGGGCGACTTCATGGACGGCGCAGACAATGTTGTGCTGATCGGGGGGCCCGGAACCGGCAAGAGCCACATTGCCACGGCGCTGGGCGTACAAGCGGTTGAACATCACCGAAAAAAGGTCCGCTTCTTCTCCACCGTCGACTTGGTCAACACTCTTGAGCAGGAAAAGGCCATGAACCGGTCGGGCCAACTTGCGGATCGCCTGCTGCGTCTCGATCTGCTGATCCTCGATGAATTGGGCTATCTGCCCTTCAGCCCTTCTGGGGGAGCCATGCTCTTCCATCTGCTCAGCAAACTGTATGAGCGCACCAGCGTCGTCATCACAACCAATCTTAGCTTCAGCGAATGGTCGGGCGTCTTCGGAGATGCCAAATTGACCACCGCGCTGCTGGACCGGCTGACGCACCACTGCCACATCCTGGAAACTGGAAACGACAGCTTCCGATTCCGTGCCAGCACCGCCGCACCCAAAGCCAAAAAGGAGAAAGCGCCAACTTGAACCTGCCCCTCAAGGGCAACACATAGCCTTACGCACCTGGGTCAATTCTCGATGAAAATCCCGGGTCAGTTCTCAGTGAAACTCAACAATCGGAAGGCAAATTGATGTTCGAAGACGGCGCATTATGGCGACAGGTAGATCAGACGCCCGACGAGTTATCTTCGACTAGGTTGGCAATGCCCGCTTCTGCGGTGATCACCATTCCCGCGACTGATGCCGCATCCTGAATAGCGCATCGGACGACCTTGGTGGGGTCGATGACGCCGGATTGGAACAGGTTTTCATAGCGCTCGGTCTGGGCGTTGAAGCCCATGTTTTCATCGCCGCCATCTAGCAGCCGCCCGGCAACGAGGCCACCGTCGTGTCCGGCGTTTTCCGCGATCTGGCGGACCGGAGCCTGCAAGGCGCGGCGCACGATCTCGATGCCCCTAGTCTGGTCGTCGTTCGCGCCCATCACACCGGCCAGCACCTTGGAGGCATAGAGCAGTGCGGTGCCGCCGCCCGGCACGACCCCTTCCTCGACGGCGGCGCGCGTCGCGAAGAGGGCGTCGTCAATCCGGTCCTTGCGCTCGCTCACTTCGACTTCGCTGGAGCCGCCGACCCTGATGATGGCGACGCCGCCGGTGAGTTTGGCCAGGCGCTCCTGAAGCTTCTCCTGGTCGTATTCGTTGGCGGTGTTTTCGATCCGCCCCCGGATCGCCTCGATGCGCACCTTGATCGCATCGGGGGTGCCAGCGCCGTCGACGATGGTGGTGGTATCCTTGTCGATCATCACCTTTTTGGCCGTGCCCAACATGGAGAGCGTGATGTTTTCGAGCTTGATTCCGAGATCTTCTGAGACGACTTCGCTGCCCGTCAAGACCGCGATATCCTCAAGCATGGCCTTGCGGCGATCACCGAAGCCCGGTGCCTTCACCGCGGCAACATTCAGGCTACCGCGCAGCTTGTTGACGACTAGCGTCGCCAAAGTCTCACCCTCGACGTCCTCGGCGATGATGAGCAGCGGCCGCCCGGACTGGACGACGGCTTCGAGCAAGGGAAGGATCGGTGCAAGCGCGCCCAGCTTATTCTCAAAGAGCAGGATATGCGGATCGGCCAGTTCAACCGTCAGTTTCGCGGCGTTGGTGACGAAATGGGGCGAAAGGTAGCCGCGGTCGAACTGCATGCCCTCGACGACATCGAGTTCGAATTCGACGCCGGAGCCTTCCTCGACCGCAATGACGCCTTCCTTGCCGACCTTTTCCATGGCTTCGGCGATCTTGCAGCCGACGATTTCATCTCCGTTGGCCGAAATGGTGCCGACCTGCCCGACCTCGTCCGTGCCCGCCACGGGCTTGGACCGGGCCTTGAGTTCGGCGACCACTGCCTTGACTGCAATGTCGATGCCGCGCTTAAGGTCGATCGGATTGGACCGCGCAGCGACCGATTTCATGCCCCCGCGGACGATCGCCTGCGCGAGCACGGTGGCCGTGGTCGTCCCGTCGCCCGTGTGATCGTTGGTCCGCGATGCCACGGTGCGCATAAGCTGCGCGCCCATGTTCTCGAACTTGTCCACGAGCTCGATTTCCTTGGCGACGGTAACGCCGTCCTTGGTGATACGCGGCGTGCCGTTGCCCTTGTCCAGCAGCACGTTGCGGCCCTTGGGGCCAAGCGTCACTTTCACGGCATTGGCGAGAGTATCGACGCCTCGGCTGAGAGATTCACGGATATCGCGCGCAAATCGTACGTCTTTGGCGGCCATGTCTTTATCCTTCAAGGTGGAGATGTCGACTTCGCCGGGAGGCGCCGGCCCGCTGACAACTCAGCCCAGAATGCCGAGCACGTCGCTTTCCTTCATGATGATGAGGTCTTCGCCGCCCACCTTGATCTCGGTGCCGGACCATTTGCCGAACAGGATGCGGTCACCCGCCTTGACGTAAGGCGCGATGATCGCCCCGTCTTCCCCTCTGGTGCCCGAACCAACGGACACGATTTCGCCTCCCTGCGGCTTTTCACGGGCATTGTCGGGAATGATGATGCCGCCCGCGGTCCTCTCGGGGGCTTCTAGCCGGCGTACGAGAACGCGGTCGTGCAAGGGGCGGAATGTCATGGTGGAGCGATCCTGTCGCTGGGCCGCGACGAGGCGTCGCTTTCACAAGAGAGGCCAGCGCCGCGCATTGCGATCTGGCAGTCTCAATCAAAGAGTGCCAGCTGTCCGTATATGGGCAGGCCGCGTGTCAAATCAAGTATCGCATTCGCCCTGCCGAAGGTCACGCCGTCACTCATGCAAGGTCTGAATTCGCCTCCTGTTCACCGACCTCAGTCTTGTATTCATGGATACGACGTCGCTCTCGTTCTACGGTGCAGGCGGCGACACGCTGGGTCGGCGCGGTCATTCCAAGGACCACCGGCCCGAGCTTGCCCAGATGATCCTGGCCGTCGTGATCGACGCCCAGGGGCGTCCGATCTGCACCGAGATGGTCCCGGACAACACGGCCGACGTGAAGGTGCTCATGCCCATCGTCACGCGCC
>FTCV01002476.1_pt1 | contig 13439 bp, 12 predicted proteins | sample 1639691 | NCBI WGS metagenome assembly FTCV01 (sample SAMEA3914864, study PRJEB12502) | metagenome | biome: forest; material: soil | place: USA | collected 2012-03-12 | depth 0.3 m
ATCGGCATGGGGGCATGCCCCCATGCCGATCAGGCGCAGTCCTCAAACTGGGGAATTTTCAACCAGCACATTTGGGGAGATTACGACCAGCACTCACAGAGATGATTGAACGCCATTACGGGCGATGGATAGCTGACGGCTTGGAAGACATGGCCGCCAGGGCGGTGGTTTCTCTGGTGCCCCCTGTGTGAACCAGTGTGGAAGGAGGCCTTCTGGCTCCTTCCGGCTCATCGAATGAAGATGGAGCGGGAGGACTCGCAGGTGGGCCGCTGCTCTGCTGCTTCGCCGAAAGAACACCGCGAAAAACACTGTTCAGCGGAAAGGCCAAGAACGCCCGCTCCCGCTATTCCTGCCAAGTCCGTTCAGTCGAGGGTAGGTCTCGATCGTGCTATCGTGAGCACAGCTAGCACGATCAGGAACCCTTCCAGCGCCAACAGATTCGGTCCCATGTCGCCAAACCTGCCCCTTGAAGAGCGATCCTCTGATGGTGCACAGTAAGTATGTGATTGGAATGCCCTCGCCGAACACTTGTGCGCACCCTGGCAGGCCCGCGACGGAGATGGAACCGATCCTCCCTACCGAGTGTTGCCCGGGTGACTCGATAAGGAGCAAACGCATGCCCAAATATACGTTCGAGACACCCGATGGCGAAGAGATCGAAGTAGACTCCATAAATGTGGTCGACTTAACTGAGGGTAGGGACGATCAGGTCACCGTTCTCGAGCTTGAGGATGGCGATGAAATTGCCGTTCTGGCCACTCGTCAGGAAGTGGTTACGTATCTTGATCTGGATCCTCTTCAATTTCTGTCGGGCGAATACTTCGACGATGAATTGCCCGAAGACATAGATGAAAACGAGCCGGATCTCGAGTGAGGGTGCAACTCTGCTAGAAGAAGCCAAAGCGGACTCCGATGCACGCTCGACAATCCGTTCTGGCTCGTCCCGGAGCAGAGTGGAGTATCGCCGGTCGGCGATTGGAGGCAGCCACCTCCAGATACCGAACTTTGTGACTTCGGAATTGCAATATTGACGGGTGGGACAGACTGGGGTCGGTCCCACCCAAGTTTGCGTCGGCGGGATGGATGGCTGACCTACCGCCACATCGGCAAGGCGAAAACTGCGGGAAATGATCCATCGTCGCTATTTGCTGCAGTTGGGAGATAGCGCGGCCAGCGGGCGCGCTACCGGCAAGTCTCAGAAGGCAAACGCAGTAAGGCTTGGGACCGGTTCACTCGGCTTGCGGATAGTACAGAGTTTTTTCGCGCCCTCCCAAAGTTCCGCACTTCTTCTCGCGGCTTCGCGGTGCGCGATAATCAGGGCGGCGGTAAGATCTTCAGCCTTGAATTCCAGGCGCTTGGCCATTCCGTGCCCATCATCCGAAAACCTCAGCGAATAGATCTTCATCATTCTCCTCCAAAGCGTGTTGTGTGAATGCCGCCTGTGAATGCGCTTCTCCGCTCGAAGGTTCCCGCATTCATTGATGGTCACTACCGGCAAGGCGAAACTGTTTGTCGCGCGCCTACGATGGAGCGAGCAGTATGCGCGGGCGGCCAAGCTATTGCGTGTCGACCCGCCACACATCGCCAAAAGCCTCCTTTATCGCGCAGAGCATGCGTTCTCCTTCCCAATTTCCGCGCGTCGGGCAGGGCTTGCCTGAGCGGCGATGGGCAGCGCGGCAGATGGGGTGCTTGCTTCGAACCGCACGACGTTGGCCGGTCCTGGGCCTCCTTGCGAGAATCTCAGGGTGTACAAAGTCATGGCAACTCCAGACTGTTTGAGTGGGAAGAGATCTTCTGGTCGGCCGGATGGGCCGCTCGATCCAGATGGTCTGCGCGGGAGCGCTCGTCCCGTTCGGTGAGTAGCCCTGATTTCGGGATTGGGACGCGACTGCCCGTTCAAAGACTATCCGTATCGCTGAGGCCCACTCCCGATTGCGCGGTTCCCTCTCTGCAGAGCACATTGCTCCAATTCTCCCTGCTGCTGCGCGCCCACATTGATCAGGGTGCGGGAACGTGCTGCCTGCCCGAGCGATCTAGAACAAAATACGGATGGGATAGGAGCGGGCCGATGGCCGCAGACGAAGACGGTGCAGTAGTTGAGGCTGAGGAGGCTGCAGCGAGTGTCGGCCTCGTCTATGTGACAGACGATCGCCCCGGCATTTCACGCGAGGCTTGGCGCCGCAAGTTTCGATATCGGACTGCCAAGGGCGATCTGGTGCGCGACGAGAAGACGCTCGCGCGCATTTCCGCGCTCGCGATCCCGCCCGCCTATACCGACGTCTGGATTTGTCCCAAGCCGAACGGGCACATCCAGGCAACTGGGCGCGACGCGAAGGGCCGCAAGCAGTACCGATATCATGCGCGATTTCGCGAAGTACGTGACAGCACGAAGTACGAGCATATGCTCGAGTTCGCCCAGGCTCTTCCGGCCGTGAGGGCGCGGATCGACGTGGATCTTGGCAAACGCGGACTACCGCGTGAGAAAGTGCTGGCCGCCGTCGTGCATCTTCTGGAAACGACGATGATCCGCGTGGGAAATGCCGACTATGCCAAGCAGAACAAGAGCTACGGACTGACGACGCTGAAGGATCGGCATGTTGCGATCAATGGCGCTGAGCTGCGTTTTAATTTCAAGGGTAAAAGCGGCAAGCAATGGAAGCTAAAGCTCCATGACCGACGGATCGCGAAAATCGTCAAGGCAAGTCAGGATCTACCGGGTCAGCATCTTTTCCAGTACGTTGGTGACGACGGCGATCCTTGCGAGGTGACTTCAAGCGATATCAATGCTTACCTACGAGAGATTTCCGGTGCCGACATAACTGCGAAGGACTTCAGAACGTGGAACGGCACCGTGCTCGCCGCGCTGGCACTCGCGGAATATGAGAAAGTTGACAGCGATGCCGCAGCCAAGCGCAATGTGCGTGCGGCCATCGAAACGGTTGCTGCCCGTCTGGGAAACACTCCAACGGTTTGCCGCAAATGCTACATTCATCCCGAGATCTTCGAAAGCTATCTGACCGACGAGCTCGTTCTCGAGGCCAAGGACGAAGTCGAGCGCGAACTGCGTGACGAGCTGACTAGTCTGCGGCCTGAAGAAGCGGTCGTCCTTGCATTCCTGCAGCGACGACTTTCCGCAAAATCTGGTACTTGAAGGTCGCGAAGGACAGGCTGGGAACTGCGGGAAATTCCGGCCGTTAATTTAGCACATCCTTCATCATTGGTGCCGGCATGCTTCATTCCAGGAACGCTTCATTCAAACATGTGGCGGCAGCTATCCGATTTTCTCCCAATCCGCTTTCCAAAGCCGGCACTTTCAAGGTCGCCGTGATCGGCACCTACGCGCCGCGTAAATGCGGGATTGCCACTTTCACGGAAGACCTCAAAACGAAGGTTGAAGAGTTCCATCCCGAAATATCGTTCGATGTCTACGCGCTCGATCGCTTTGGTTCCGACCTCTCGTATTCGCCCGACGCTCATGTCATCGCACAGGATGATCCCGATGCCTATCGCCTGGCTGCCGAACGGATCAATGCTTCGGGCGTGGATGCAGTGTGGCTGCAGCACGAGTACGGTATTTTCGGAGGTCCGGACGGGCGGCTCGTGATCGATCTCATCGACAGGCTCGCAATCCCGCTCGTCGTGACCCTGCACACGATCTTGTCGACGCCGTCTGCTGGCCAGCGCCACGTTATGGAGCGCCTGCTCGCCCGGGCCTGCGAAGTGATGGTCATGTCCCAGCATGGTCGGGACCTTCTCGTCAGCCTTTACGGAGTGTTGCCAAAGCGCGTGACCGTTGTCGCCCATGGAGCACCGGATCGTCCCTTCGGCCGGGAAGAACACTTCAAGGCGCGCCTCGGGGTCTCCAATCGACCAGTCCTGATGACCTTCGGCCTGCTCGGGCCCGGCAAGGGTATCGAGCATGCGATCGAGGCGCTTCCGGCAATCGCCAAAGGGCATCCCGACGTGCTTTACCGGATCGTGGGCGCAACCCATCCCGATCTCGTGCGCGAGCAGGGAGAGACGTACCGGGAACGCCTGAAGGCGCGCGTGGCGCAACTTGGCCTGGAGCGCAACGTTGCGTGGGACGATCGCTTTCTCGATACGGACGAGCTCCTCGACCAGCTCGAGGCCTGCGACGTCTACCTGACACCTTACCCCAACCTTCAGCAGTCGACATCGGGAACGCTCAGCTATGCAGTCGCGCTCGGGAAGGCTGTGGTTTCCACTCCCTATATCCATGCCAGCGAATTGCTCGCCGACGGAGTCGGCATGCTGGTGCCGGCGGAGAAACCCTGGGCCATTTCGAGCGCGGTCAACACATTGCTGAGCACACCGGGGTGTCTCAAGGCCCTCAAGATGCGCGCTTATGCCAGGGGGCGTTCGACCATCTGGGAACAATTTGCCGACGCCAGCGCCAGTCTTGTGGAGAAGGCAATTGCAGGCAAACCGACATCGAGGGGACGGGCCAACGGGACCGGGCGCATCGACACTTCGCTAGTGGTAAGCGGGGAAGCCTTTTCCCTTTCGGGCGCCGAGCGATTGGAAACCCCTGGGAAGACCTCGCAGCATTCTTTCCCTGCACACCCGTAGCGATTCGCCGCGACCCATCGGCTGCGTACAACGAGCGCAGGGGGAAGGGAGCCAGTGACGTCCTCAGGAAATTGGCCCGTACGGCCTCGGCCGCAAATGCGGTGAAGATCGCTCGCGCAAGATCCTCGATCGCGGAGCCGATGTTCGAACGGGGAACAGCACAGAACCGACCAACCCAGGAGTAAGCAATGGGTATCTTCGCAACTATCATGGGCAAGATTTTCCACCACCCCAGCGCCAAGCCTGCTGCTGCTCCTGCTGCCGGGCCTGCCTCGATCCCTGCAAATCGGCAAGCTCAGCCCGGCGGGATCGACCCGGCGCCGGGCACGCCATCGGCGGTGGTAGCAAGGGGAGAAGACACCAAGCCGGTCGACGTCGGAGCGGTGCTTGAAGCGATGGCTTTGCTGAAGGAGGATCATGGCGGCAATTACAAGAGCTCGATTGTCGATCTCCTGAAGTTGCTCGATCTCGACTCCAGCCTGTCCGCGCGCAAGGAGCTTGCCGAGGAGCTTGCCGTTCATACGGGAGAGTACGGTTCGGCCGAACAGAACATCGCGCTACATCGCGCGGTGATGATTAAGCTTGCCGAAAACGGCGGCATCGTTCCCGACAGCATGCGCCACTAACCGAGGTGACCGCTGCTCAGCGCCGCGCGACCGGGTAGCGATTTTTTTTGCGCTGGGCATTGGAGACAGCGATTGCGGCCCTGCAGATACCAACCTTCCATGGTGGACATAGCGTTTTGCCGGCATCAGTGCTCCACGTTTAGCCTTTCAGCTCAATAGCCAATGCCTAGCGCAGGAGTGGCTCCTCGGCTGCGAGATCATTGCGAATTGTTGTCGCAGCGACGCCGGCCTGCCCCATGGCATTGCTGATCTGGTCGAGGCCCCGCGTGACGTCGCCCGCGGCATAAAGGCCTGCTACACTGGTGCGCTGATGGGCATCGACGGTAAGACAGCCGTCCCTGCTGGTGCTCGCGCCGAGCTTCACGGCAAGCTCGGAACGGATTTCGGATCCTAGAGCCGGATAGATCGTATCGAAGGTGAGCGTCTCGTGCGGCACAAGTAGGTGAATTCTGTCCTCGATGATGCTCAGCGGCGCGCAAGGGCCATCCCGAAGCACGACTTGGGCTTGGGCGAGGCGCGCTCGATCTCTATCGTCGAGCGCGTGACCGCCATCCGGCGCAATCAGGGTAACATCGGCCGAATATGCTCGCAGGAAGATCGCCTCGTTAGCCCCGTGGGTGCTTGACCCGATCACGGCGATCCTCTTGTCTGTGACCTCGTAGCCGTCGCAGATCGGGCAATATCTGAGCAGGCCACGCTCGAGAGCGACATCGTGGATTTCCGGAGCGATTCGGGGACGGGTGTTCACCACACCTGTGGCAAGCAGAACCTTGCGCGCCGACAGCGTCTCCCCGTCCAAACACGCAGAGAATCCGCCGTCCTCAATATTCAAGGCTTCCACAAAATCTTCGCGCACCCGCACGCCGAAACCCTCCGCTTGCTCGCGCATGCGTGCCAGGAGGTCTTTGCCCGCGATACCGCCAGGATATCCCGGATGGTTATGTGTACACGTGATCATCGCGGCGCGGCTTTTCCCGGCATCGATGATCTCGACCCGAAGCCGGAACCGGGCGAGATAAATCGCGGCGGTGAGTCCGGCGGGCCCTGCACCAACGACGAGACAGTCTAGAGATGGCGATGAACTACCGGCCAAGCCTTACTCCTTCGCACCTGCAAGATTTTCGAGAAGCTCGAGCACTCGGTCGGCACGCTCCGCTTCGGAGATCTCCTCGCGCAGGAGCCACCGCCTCTCCTGTCGAACGAGATCAAATCCGTCTGGCATAGGCTGATCGCGCTCGTACGGGGTCAAGGCGATCCCTGTCGGCCCGGCGTCAATGCGTTGGATCCCATTCGCCCGAGCCAGAATGCGAATGCGAGCGAAACCCAGCAATTGTTCCGCTTCCTCCGGCAAGGGTCCGAACCGATCGGTCAGCTCTTCCTCGAAAAATGTGAGGTCCCTTTCTCCGGCAATCCGGGCCAGGCGAACATAGAGGCCGAGACGAATGTCGGCATCCGGAATCCATTGCATCGGCAAGCTGCCTGCATCGCCGATCCTGAGATCGGGCTGCCAAAGCCCGGCTTTTCCACCTCGCGCCTGCCGGAGCGCGGCTTCGAAAAGATGCTGATAGAGGTCGACGCCGATCAGCTTCATATGCCCCGCCTGGGTTTCGGAAAGCGGGTCGCCTGCTCCGCGCTGATCGAGATCCGCGGCGCTTATTTCAAATCCGGATCCTAGCCTGTCGTAGGTGGAGAGAGTGCGCAACCGCTTCATTGTCTTCGCTCCGATCTCATCGCCTTCCACCGTCAGGATGATCTGGCCGCGGCGACTGCCGCGACCCACTCGGCCGCGCAACTGATGAAGCTGCGCAAGTCCAAAGCGATCGGCGCGCCAGACGATCATCGTATTGGCGCGTGGAACGTCGAGACCGGCCTCGATGATGTTGGTCGCGAGAAGCACGTCCCCGTCGCCGTCTGCGAACCGGACCATTGCTTCGTCGATTTCGGCGGCGGGCATCTTACCATGCGCTTCAACCAGCTTGAGATCGGGCACGATCTGTCGAAGTCTCCGGGACAGCGGGGCGAGGTCCTCGATGCGCGGCGCAACGACGAAGCTCTGCCCGCCGCGCGAATGCTCGCGCAGCAGAGCGGTCCGGATTGTCGTGTCATCGGGAGTGGATAGGCTTGTACGGATCGGTTGCCGGCGTGCCGGCGGCGTTGCGATTACGGATATCTGCTGGAGACCGATGAGCGCGCGATGCAAGGTTCTGGGGATGGGGGTGGCGCTCATCGCCAGCACATGCAGATCAGGGCGCGCGCGCAGCTTTGCCTTTTGAGCGGTGCCGAAGCGCTGTTCTTCGTCAATCACCACCAGACCTAGCCTGGCAAAGCGCACATCTTTAGCCATGAGCGCGCCCGTGCCTATGACCACGCTGACCGTTCCATCGGCAAGCGCCGTCTTGACGGCCTTCCTTTCAGCGGGGGTCGAGAGCCGGGAGAGGCTCGCTACCCGAAGACCGATCAAGGCAAAGCGTCTCTCGAAGGTTTCCAGATGCTGGCGGACCAGCACCGTGGTGGGTGCCGCGAGAGCGACCTGATAGCCGGCGAGCGCCGCCAGAGCTGCCGCGCGCAGCGCAACCTCGGTTTTCCCGTAGCCGACATCTCCGATAACGAGCCGATCCATGGGCCGGCCGCTGGCAAGATCGTCCCGGACGGTCTCGATCGTCCGGGCCTGATCTGCTGTCTCGTTGAATGCAAAACCGGCGACGAAGCGCTCGTACGAAGCTGGGTCAGGATCTATCCTCGGGGCTTCAAGCGTATATCGCGCGCGCGCAAGAGCAAGAAGTTCGCCGACGCTTTCGGCAAGCGCTACGTCGATTGCGCTCCGTCTTTTCTCCCAACTGGCGCCATCGAGCCTGTCGAGTTTGACCGCTTCGGCATCTGCGCCATACCGCCATAGTCTTCCAGCCTCGTGAACAGGAACTAGGCGGCGATCTCCATTGCCGTATTCGAGGACGATCAGTTCGCTCAGCCCGTTCGCAGGCGCCGGCTGCAGGGCAAGCACTCGTCCGATGCCGTGCTGCTCGTGGATCACGAGATCGCCGATGCGGATGTCGGACGAACCTTGCAGCGCATCGATAGATGAGGTCTTGATCTCGGCGCCAATCCGCGCGCGGCTTCCCAATAGGTCCGCAGCCGCGATCAGCACCAGGTCTTCCGAAATGGCGCCGCGATCGATCGGCGCGCGAAGCGTGGCAACACTGCCGACAGGAAGGCCCCGGAGGTCAGTCACCGTATTCAGGACTTCGACGTCCCTCGCGAACATCCTCGCGAGCTTGGGCCGCAGAAACCGCAAGTCGCGCTCGCTGCCGGCGACGAGGAATCTTTTACCGTCCTTGAGCAAGGGGGCTGCGAACCGCTTGAGCGCAGATTGCGGGGATCCGAATTCGGCAAAGCGCGGCACCGAGCTGAATTGCGCAGGTGAGATGGTCTCGACCGACCAGGTCTTCAGTTCTTCCGCCCATCGTTCGCTCGATACCGCATCTATCGAACGTCGATTTTTATCTGCCACTTCACTGGCAAGGCGCACGAAGCGCTGCCGGCGTTCGTCGGCCCTTGGTGAAAAAGCGATACGGCCGGGGGCGAAATGGGCAAGGAGCGTGACCGATGAGGCCGATGTCGGCTCGAGTGCCCTGCCGATCTCGATGTTCTCGCAGTCTTCCTCGGACAGCTGCGTGGAGGGGTCATAGCGGCGGATTCCGACGATCCGACCATCGGAAAGATCAATCCGGACTGGGAGCCCGGCATCGGCTGGAAAAATGTCGACGACTTCTCCGCGGAAGGCAACCTCCCCGGGCTCATCGACTCGGTCGTCGACGATGTAACCCAACGCTTCGAGCTCGCTTGAGAATCTCGCCACATCGATGAGATCGTTCTTCTTCAGACGGGGCAGCGCGGCATCGAACGCGGCAGGTTCTGCATAGAGACGTGCGGCCCCCTCGCCGCTGGCGATCCCGGCCAGCGGTCGTCCTTTCTGCTCATTAGAACGCCGACGCAATTCGCGCAGCGCGGACACGCGGCGCCCGACGTTGGCAGGCGAGGCCGGGGCACGGTCGCCCGGCAGGGTATCACTCGAGGGAATGAATATGACATCCGCCTCAGGTGCCAAGGCGGCGAGGGCTGCTGCGACTGCTTCCGCTTCCTGCTCGTCATCGGCGAGATAGAGGAGAGGCGCTGCGCCCAACTTTTCTGCGAGCCATAGAGAGGCGGCGCCTAGACCGAATGCTCCGCTCATCGTGCCCTCGCATTGCCAAACTGCGAGGGCGCGGCGGGCCAGTCGCCATTTTCAAGGGGAGGTAGATTTTCGAACCAGGCGCGAGTCTGTCGCAACTTCAGCGAATCGCACGAAAACACGATCTCGGCGCTGGCGACGCCTCGCAGGACCTCGCCGATCCCTCCGAAACCGCTCGAACTCACGGCGATATAACTGACCGTTCCGCTCTCGCAGGCCAGCAACGCCTCGACCGCAGTGCCGACCGCTTCTCCGGTCGCAGAGATTACCGGCATCCCCGCGATTCCGGTCGCGGTGAACAGCGTGGGATATGCCGATCGCCGGCTGGCCTCGGTCGCCGATTTCCCGCCATCCTCATAAGCGCGCTGCCTTCCGAGCCAACGCCATACGCCAATCATATTGACCAATGTGAGAAAGCCGTTTGTCGCAAGGAGGTTGGTCTGGCCCGAGGTCAATCCAACTACCGACCAGGCGACGGAGCCGATGGTGAAGACGACGAAGCCCCACCCGGTTATTCGCGCGCCAAGATTCGCGGCGGTCATCATGGCGGCGAGCATGGTCGTTGCAGGGGCAATCCAGCCAGCGGCGTCTTCCAAGCCAAGCTCCAGAGTTAAACGAAGGGAAAACTTTTGAACGCGCGGCCGCGCTTGTGGTGGCGGCGCTTGCCACATTTCGGTCGGCACGCAACTGCCCACCCACTCGAATATCGCTTGCCTTTCCAGGGTTACACTCGAGGTGGTGGCTCTCGTGTTCTCAGCTCGAACCTGTACTTGAAGCGGCGTCCAACCGTCCCTAGGGGGCAGGGAAATGCGTGTGGCGAAACCGGCCGATGACCGGCGGCACGGGTCGGTTTTTGGAAAGCTTGCGAGGCTGACCATCGCCACCGCAGGATTTCGCAGACCATTTGCGGGCAAGAACCATTCTGCATCCCCGGGTGACGCGCATCTCGAACAAATTCACAAAGAAGGGTCCGGAAATGGCAGCGCATCGGAACGGGATGGGTGCAGGCGGGTTTAATGAGCAGCCTCCTTAGGCTGCCGACAGATGGAGATGAGCATGGGTGAATTTACCGACAAAACGAAGGCCGCTGGCAACAAGATCGCGGGCAAGGCCAAGGAAGTTGCCGGCAAGGCGACCGGAGACACCGAACTTCAAGCCAAGGGAAATGCCCAGCAGCTCAAGGGTACTGGGCAGGACATCAAGGGCAGCGTCAAAGGCGCGCTCGGCGATAAGATCTGATGAAATGAGGGAGCGCCATTGCGGCGCTCCCCATCCTTGATTGAGGGCTTACCATGCGCATGACTACGCTTGGCCTGGTCGCCACCGTGGCTCTTGTTTCTTGTAGCGGACCCAAGCAAAAGGCTGGGGAGCAGCGTGACAAGGCTGAGGCCGCAGCTTCGGGTGTTCCCTATGTAGGGCAGGGACCGAGCGAACGGGCCGGCAAGGCCCAGGATAAAATCGACGCGGCCCAGGCCGACGCTGCCGACGCGCAGGCGGACGCGTTGATCGCACAGGGCAAGCAAATTCGCGCTACGGCAGATGCCCAAGCCGATCGCCTGGAGCAGCGTGCGAAGGACATTCGGGCCTCAGCCCGCAAGCAAGCTGAACAACTCAAGGATCAAGCGAAAGTGGTAAAAGGCCAATAGCGCTTGTCGTGAGTACGCACGAGTGAAGTCAGAAACGGGGGCGGCGCTAATCTTTACGGCGCCTCAAGATTAACTTCTCTGACTTGATCCGTACGTCCGTCCATCTGCAATTTTTGGCGCTATGGGAAATCCTCCTCGGATAGAGGAAGGAAAAGAGATGGATGCGTATCGTTTCTGCACCCGATCGATATTCGATAATAATAAAACATCGATGATACAATATTGCGGAAAAGTTTGTGCTATGACCTTTTTTAGGTCGCTAGTCGCTCAATATGCGTGGCGCATGGGAATTGATAAATGAATATAAAGGTCGCTTCTATATTGTCTATGGCAGTCATATTTATATCCGGTACGTCCGCTTGCTCGCATGATATGCCGGAAGAACCATCGGTCGAGCAAGGCCTGAATAGAACAAGTTTTAAGTGGTATCACGGTGGCAAAGATGAAGCGTATTTCCTGAAAATAGAAAGGGGGCATTCAAAAGAACCGCTTGGTCTGAGTTTTCGCTAAAGTAAGTTATGCGCGATTGTTTGAAATGGCCAGGGTGATCTTTGGTCTGGGTGTAATTGAACGCGCCTTGATCGACCACCACAGTGCGACTCGACGCTCGGCAACTTATGCGCTTGCTGTGCTGTCCTAGACGTTGGTGCCGAGGATAAGGGCAACGCGAACCGAGCCGAGCCCGCAGCTCCGGACGTTATCCCGAGCAGCCAGTCTAGGCAAATACCCTGTAAACGCGGCATGCTATCGTGTCCCATTTCGAGGGAGTTTACGCTGCTTGGCCACGGCCATGCGCAGGGTGGCATCGCGAAGCCGGTGCGCTCCCTTCCTTCAATTTTCGATGCTCATCTACCGCTTGAGTTCGTTGCCAACCCTCGATCGGTAAAGCAACGCGTTGGTCCGCCTCCCAGGGGGGTGTCGCATCCTCTTGATCCTGGCTCGCGACGAGCAGTCTAGAAGGATAGGCGGATGCACAATCAGTCCTGTTCTTTGGAACAATGTCGCAGCCGCTTCTTTGTTGTCACCAAAGGAGAACGACATGATCGGTAAAATCCTAGGAGCCATTGCAGGACAGCGGATCGCCAGGGACGCCAGCGGTATCAGCGGGACCCACGGCGCACTGCTCGGAGTGGGGGTCGCCACGCTGTTGCGGAGGCTAAGCCCGCTCGGAATCGTTGCATTCGCCATCGGCGGATACGCGGCCAAGAAACACAACGACAGGCGCGGCGGCGTGCCGAAGGGCTAAAGTTTGCTCACACGCGCTATCCGGCATTCCAAGCTTTGGGAGAATAAAATGGGTTGGATTATAGCACTCATCGTCGGCGGTATCGCCGGTTGGCTGGCCAGTCTGGTAATGAATCGCGACGCCTCGATGGGCATCTTTCTGAATATCGTGGTTGGATGCGTTGGCTCGGTCATCGGGAACGCGCTGTCCGGGCCTCTGCTCGGGGTCAGGGGTAGCGTTCAGGAGTTTTCCCTGACGGGCCTTGTCATCGCCTTCATTGGCGCTGTCATCCTGCTTGCAATTGTCAATTTTTTCCAGCGCGGGCGGGTTAACTAAGCGGCAGCGGCGCGGGGATTGCCCACCCGTTCCCACAAACGATTTGGCAAAAGATTTCAGATTCTTATGTGAATCGACCATTTGGGCGACCAGGTTCCGTTGGCGGCTTCCATTCCGAGTGGGCGAATGGAAGCACGCCGCCTGCCACCTGATACGTATGACGAGCGCGCCAAGCGCAGCGGCCTTGTGGGCTAAGCGAATTTTCCATTACCGCTGCATCAACGACCTTGCTCGGGTCGGTTCGGCATGCAGGCCTTTCCGGGATCCCTCGCCGCAGGTGCCTATGGCTTCGGCATTCTGCATTTAGGCGGAACGGCTCGGCGAGAGGCTCGGAAATTAACGCATATCCGGGCTTTGGCTGCTGCTGCGATCACTGGCCTGTCGAGTTCACGGGTGCCGGAGACCGGTTCTGCAGGTCGATCGCTTGGCAACTGCACGGGAGCCATAAAGCCCTAACGGTTGCAAAAAATGCCCCGACGGCCGAGGGCGCGGGGCAGAGGTGGATCACAGGGGGAAATCTCCGTGAGGGCGAAGAAATCCCTGTGTCTGAAAAGTGCCTCTGCGTGTGATGGTTCCACCGGGGCGGAAATAAGTTGTCGCAGAGCCAGAGCTGAAGAAGGGTTCGAGCGAGGGAAAGTGGCCCCGAAGTCCTGTGTCCCCTCCGAGCGCCTGAACAGAAACAAGCCTGGTACGGCATCCTCGGTGGTTTCTGACACCATACCAGGCTCGTGCTTCGAAATGCGACGTAGAGTTCTGCTGCGCCGCCTTTCAAAATCTAGAAGTGGGCG
>FTCV01000475.1_pt1 | contig 13401 bp, 16 predicted proteins | sample 1639691 | NCBI WGS metagenome assembly FTCV01 (sample SAMEA3914864, study PRJEB12502) | metagenome | biome: forest; material: soil | place: USA | collected 2012-03-12 | depth 0.3 m
AAGAACGTGAGCGCGGCTCTTGGAATTGGAAATTGCTCGCGCTCCGGCAGTCGTTTTATTGGCGCTTTTTGGGACTAAGCCACCATCCCGGTGCGGTGCGCAAAACGACGGTCATCAGCCAAAACCTGATGGGGTGGACGCCCCCCGACGGCCTTTATGGCAAAGTGGAGGTGTTGAAGCACCACTGAGGAGGCGTCCGTGTCACAGGTTACCACAATCGGTCTGGATATCGCGAAGAACGTTTTCCATGCGCATGGCGCTGACGAGCGGGGCGCGATGGTTTTCAGCCGCAAGCTGACGAGAGCAAAGCTGCTCGAGTTCTTCGCAGGTCAGCCGGTATGCATAGTAGCGCTCGAGGCGTGCGGTGGCGCCCATCATTGGGCGCGTCAGCTACAGACGATGGGGCACGATGTGCGGCTGATCCCGCCATCTTACGTGAAGCCATTCGTGAAGCGGAACAAGAACGATGCGATTGATGCTGAAGCGATTGCCGAGGCTGCGCAGCGCCCAGGCATGCGCTTCGTGGCGGTGAAGAGCGAAGAGCAACAGGCCGCAGGGCTCGTGTTCCGCACACGTGACCTAGCGGTGCGGCAGCGCACTCAGCTGATCAACGCCATCCGCGGGCACCTAGCGGAGTATGGTTGGGTAGCGCCGCGCGGCACAGCGCATATGACAATGCTCGCCGACCTGCTCGAGGATGAGGAAATGACTTCAAGTCTGCCTGCAGCGGCACGACCCATGTTCAAGCTCATGGTCGACATGCTGGCCGATCTCGACAAGCAGGTTGCCGTGCTGGACCGTGAGATCGCACGGCGTGCCAAGGAGGATGAAGCAGCCCGGCGGCTAATGACCATCCCAGGGATCGGTCCTATCGCGGCGACCGCCATCATCGCGCTGGCCCCGCCGATCGAGACGTTCCGTAAGGGGCGCGACTTTGCGGCCTGGCTTGGCCTCGCCCCCCGTCAGCACTCGACCGGCGGCAAACAGCGGCTCGGCAGCATATCGAAGATGGGCGAGCGGACGATCAGACGGCTACTGATCATCGGCGGCAGCTCGATGGTACGCCAGGCATGCCGGTTTGGCGCGCCTGCCGGCTCATGGCTTGAGCGGATGCTGGCGCGCAAGCCGCGCATGCTCGTCTCGGTAGCGCTCGCCAACAAGATGGCGCGCATGGTCTGGGCGCTGCTCACCAGAATGGAAGATTACAGAGCTCCGACAGCTGTCGCGGCGTAAGCCAAGACTGCGGTCAGAGGCGTCGGGGACGTAGACGGTCGAAGGAGGGTATGGCACAACAGTCGGCGAGACGGGGCTGGAAGAACCAGGGAATGGCAGAGCGCTAGCCAAGCGCGTAAACCTGTAATGGATCCAGTCCGCGAACTCCCATACTGGCCCGCAGCTTATGGCGCTGCTCATCGAGGCCGGACAGATGACAGCATCCGACTACGTGCCAACATACCCCGATTTACTGCTTGCATCCGAAGGGGCGTCCACAGATGCCGTTCGTGGGCCGACCTTTGTCCTGCCGCCTATGTGGAAGGCTGGTGGATTCTTGTCGGTCCCATTTGGGTGAACGGCGGGCCAAAGTGGCCAACCCTTTTTGTTGACAGAACCTCGCACACGAAGCAGCAAGTTGCCCCGGACACCGCTCCGCAATCGGCACGCGCACCGCCGCCCCTGCCTGAATAGGACGAGACGATGGCGGACTCCGCTTTGGCGACGATTACCTTTGGGCGCGCTGCGCCGGGATTATGCGTGCGCGATATCCAAGCCGCGCAAGACTTCTATTCGCGCGTGCTGGGCTTCGAGAAGGTTTTTGAGAACGGTGATCCGGTCGGTTTCATGGTAATGAAAAAAGATCGTGCCGAAATCCACCTGAGCCAAAAGCCAGACCACAAGGCCTCCACCGTCAATGTCATGCACATGTTCGTCAGCGACGTGGCGGCGCTCTATGCCGTCTGCGAGGCCGAGGGCGTGAGGATCATCAAGAGCCTAGCCGACAAAGATTACGGGCAACGAGCCTTTGTCTTCGCTGACCCGGACGGCAAAAGGATCGACATAGGCGAACGGCGCTCATAGCTCTACGTGCCGCGTAAGGGCCGTTTCCGGGCGGCTCTTACAGAGAGATCGACGACTGCCATTGGGGCGCTTGCTGTCCGGCTGTAGTATGATGCTCGGTCGGCGACTTCTCTGTCAGATCGGACTTCCGCGCCACCCAGTAGGAACGGCGACATCTGGGTTGCAACGGGCCGGTATCGGAATGTCGCGTTACGTTCCTGGCCCAAGGATAGCAGCCCTTCCGCTTTGCGGAGAGAATTATTTTGGTAAGATCAGATATCTGCCGGTCGGCAAGCGCCCCGTTGCCGACATTGCTCGCTCGTGACAACATGCATACTATGAAGATCAACTCCATCACCGCGAACCGCAACATCTTTGATGGTAAAGTGAACGGAAAGCCGGAGCCGCTGCAGTTCGCGTTCGATGGGGGCAGTACAATGCGCCTTGGAGTTGCCGGTGACGGTGAGCGAATGATTTTGGACGATGGTCCGCTCCATGAGCCGTGCGACTTGGGCGAATGCGGCCAACTGGACATCGTCGATGTTACGCAAACTTTGTTTCCAACGTGCGCGGCGGTTGAGGTGGCCGATATAGAAGCTCTGACATTGTACGGTCGCCTTGTCGGCGTGAAGCTCAATGTAGCTGGCGGCGAGCCCTTCCACGTTTGGGTTTATGGTGACGAGCTTCATTGGGGCGACGGGGCGGCGCTCGCAGGCTATGACTGGCTTGATAGGGTAGCTCCGGCGCCATCAGGCCGCCTCGAAGTCTAACGACAGCTCCCCCCTCTGCGCCGCTGGCGAGCTTGGTCGGCAAGGGAAAGCGGACGGTCGGCTCCCAGGTTCGCCAAATCAGGCTCGGAGCGACTGACTTGGGCGCTTAGCCGACCGGCAACTGTCAAACTCCCGAAAGTCCGGTTCCAGATTCAGCGGACATTCCGGCGACCGCCCTGAAGCGGCTTAAGTTGGTCGCGACCCGCCGGTTACCGGACAGTCCGGACCTGGGGATGCGAAGTTGGTGCCTGAATGGCAACAAAGGGTCGTTAGACCCGCCCCAATGTGCGGAAGCTCTGAGGTGAATGCCCGGTCAATTCGCGAAAGGCGCGGGCAAAGGCGCTCTGGTTCTCAAAACCGACATCGGCAGCGATGCGGGCGATGCTATGGCCCGTCTCGGTGAGTGGCTCCACGGCTGCGAGCAGGCGCGCCCGCCTGCGATACTCGTCCCAGCCCATGCCGATCAGCGCCTGACAGCGCCGGCGGAGCGACCGTTCGGACAGGCCCGCTTGGCGCATCGCTTCGTCCATCACGGCGCCCGCAGGATCGCGATGCACATAGGCGAGCGCGCGTGCGAGGGCCGGGTCGGTCGTCGTCGGCAGCGTCAGGGGGGCCTGATTGTCGATCCACTCCCCGCACAGGCAGGCGAAAGCGGTGAAGAAGGCATTCCCTGTAGTATCCGGTTGCCGATACAATGGCCAGCGTGCCGCCTCGGCGATCATCACGCGCATCAGCGGGGAGACATGGAGGATGCGCACGCCCGTTCCCGGACAGGCCACGCTGCTGGGCGCAAGAAGCACAGAGATCGATCGGATGCGATGCAGGCTGTTGCGGTGCCGCGTTCCGGCTGGAACCCAGCCCGCAAGGCTGCGCGGCAGCAGGTGGCGGCCATGTTCGTCCTCCAATTCCATCGCGCCTTCGAATGCATATTGGAGCTGGTGCATGTCATGGTGATGCCAGGGCGAATCCATATCATATTCGTCCTGGACGATGGCGCCAGCCGACGCGCGGAGCGCCGGATCGACCAACGTAGACAGTCCGACATCCTGATCGGGATCGATGATCCGTACCGCCATGTCCCTCCCACCCTGTGGCCGTTTGGACGTCAAGATTGGCCGATCGCCGTGAGACAGTCAAAGGCAGCCATGACATTCCTGCCGCATTGGTAGAGAGAGGAGACGGCATATGACGATCCGTGTGCACCATCCCGAACAGCTCGGCTGGCGGAAGATTGACGATATTCCGATGGGCTGGATGCGGGATCATATCGATCCCACCGAGCTTCAGGGTCATCTGGCCTTTCATGAGCCGGGCAGCGATACCGCCATGCAGCTCATGGAGATGCGCCTGGATCCCCGTACGCTGATCGCTCCGCATGCCCATGACGAGGACGAGTTATTCTTTGTTGTAGAAGGGTCGCTGCACTGGGAGGACAAGGCGCTGGCGGCCGGTGGATCGCTTTATATTGCGGGAGGCACAAGCTATTCCTTCCGCACCGGGGAAGCACCGGCACGTCTGCTGAACTTCAGGGCGCGGGCGGACCATAGTTTCCGTCCTGCAACCCTGACCGAGGCACAGGCATGATCGGCGGCGATGCCGGTCAAACCGCTGGTCAAAATGCGCGCGTCCTCGACCAGTTCACCCAGCAGGCGGAACCCTATGCCGAGCTTGTCAGCGCCCGGCAATCGCCCACCAAGTCGGATCCCCTAGTCGATCTGATAGAGCCGCACTTTGGCCTGCGTGTCCTCGACGTCGGCTGCGGCACAGGCCAGTTCGCGGTAACGATCGCGCCAATGGTGGCCGAGGTCGTCGGGCTGGACCTAACCCCCGCCATGGTGGAACAGGCCCAAGGACATGCCGACAGGGCGGGGGTTGGCAATATCTGCTGGATGACGGCGGACTCGATCGCCCTGCCGCTGGCGGATGGTATGTTTGACGTCGTGGTCAGTCGATCCATGTTCCACCACGCAGCAGATCCGGCGGTCACATTAGCCGAGATGCGGCGCGTCTGCGCGGCAGACGGGCGCATCTTCGTCTCTGACCTGTCGCCCGATCCCACCAGAGGTCCGGCTTTCGATGCCATCGAACTGCTGCGCGACCCCTCGCACAAGCATGCTTTACCGCTGGAAGAGTTACGCCAGCTGGGACAGGAGGAGGGCCTGTCGGAGATCGCCCTGCGCACCGGCGCGACCAGCCTGCCGCTCGAGACGGTGCTCGCCACATCTTTCCCGCCCGAGGGCATGCTGGATCATGTCCGAGCGCTACTGGCACGTGATGCGGCGATGGGCGCTGATACATTCGGTCTGAAGGCCGAGATGCGAGAGGGCCGGCTATGGGTGACGTACCCGACAGCCATTGTCGGGTGGAAAGCGATATGATTGTCGGCTGAACCGCTTTCTGTAGGCGAGAGATGTAGCTCAGGACAGGATAGCGGACGGTCGGCACCTGGGCATTGAGAATTGGCGGCTGAGTGACCGCAGAGGGTCGCGACCAGCCGATCGAAGGAGACCGGATCACAATTGCTTTTCTTAACAGTAAACCCATTCCTAAAGGCTGGCAGATCGCTCATCCTAGGGTCAGACCGCTCCGCCATAACGGCTTGCGTTAGCTCTGTTGCAAAAATTGGTCGCATTCTAGGCCGATGCATTGAAGTGGTTGGATTGCGAGGAATTAAGATGGTCGCGTTCCTTTTTGACACTTACGACTTCAAGCCTGTCGAGGGCGCTCCCGATCTGGCTGGAACGCGCAGGGTTTGTATCGCGAGCGCCCTTTCCTGCGCCGTATTCGCGATTTGGTTGCCGCTTGCCAGCCTGCCGAGAATTTCAGAGGCCGACAGCCCCGCCCTTGTCGTGTCCCTGATAATGGCAATGACAGCACTGATGCTCGGGTTGATAGTTCTGCTCGTTCGTACGGCGTGGCGGCCGGGCGCATGGTTTCGCGTTACGGCACAGGGCATCGAATACGGCAGCGGCCCGTGGTCGGAAGACCCCATGCAACGCGCTGGCGCTCAGCAGATCGAGTGGACCCGCATCGTACGCAATCCCGAGCGGAGCTATGATATCGGGATAGCATCGGAAGTCTATCGGGTGGCGCCGAGCGCGCGGATGACATTCTGGTACCGAGATACCAATGGCGGGATCGTTGAACGCAGCCTCCCTTTGCAACTGCGCGATGATGCGCTGCGCTGCCTCCGCTTTTGCAACGCACAGGAGGTTCGTGTGGCATTGCTACGCCGTCTCGCCGCCAATCCAGGCCTGAGGTTCGATCCGGAAGTCTTCGTGCGCGCGGGCCTCGACCCGGAAACCTGGAAGCCAATGTCTGCCCCCCACCGCGCATCGTGGCTAGCGGTCTCGCTCGTCATGGCATGCATCATGGGGTTTGCTGCTGTCGGCGCCGGTCAATGGTCGTCAGGAAAACTGGCCATCGGTACAGTGGCGATCTTTGTCACAGGGCTCGTCCTCTACGTCCGATGGTGGCCGCAGGCCTATCCACGGGTTGCCGAGATCATCACGTTCGAGCCTGCGTCTCCGAGCGTTCGCGAATGACGTTGAGCACGGCGCTGTGGAAGTCGTTCAGGAATACATGGCCCCACAGGTCGCAATAGAAGTTGATCGGCGTTGCGATGCGATAGCGGGTGGTGAGCGTAAGCTTGGTCTTCCCGCCCGGCAATGGGTCCAGCCGATAATCGCCGCCGAGCAGTTTCAAATAAGCGCTGTCGACTTTGATGTGCCCCTCCACGCTGTCAGGGATGGACTTGGGTTCGAAGCGGAATGTCCAGGCCAAGGATTTATCCTGCCGCCAACTCGTTACCACCTCCTCGAATGTGACGCCGCGCGTCCATCGTAGATGCCGTACCGCGCCTGCGCCTTGGCCATCGATCCGGGCATCCATGGGCCGGGGTATGCCGACAATGTCGTGACTGAACGTCCATTTGCGCTCGCTCGGCCGAATATCCGGTATTTCGACAGTGTTGCGCCAGACAGTCTCTGGCGGCGCATCAATGGCGATCACACTGCTTACCTGGTCATCATGCGGCGGCGCCGGCGCGATCGGCGGCCCCGGCAGGCCGACCAATGGAAGGATTGCAATGCATGAGGCCATCGAACGTGAGCGCAGTTTGCGGAGCGACAGGCTCGACAGCCAAGATCCCAGTGCCGAACCGATATAGAAAAAAGGCGAGGCCATGACGATGCAGATGCCTGCTTCGCGCAAGGCAACCACCGATAAAACCAGAAAGGCCGTGATGCAGATCCAGCCGATCTTAATGTGTCGCCAGACACGGCCTTCGCCACGCGGGTCCGCCAGTATGGTCACGACGCTGGTGATTGCCATGGGGAAGAGGACGAGCCCGGTTATGAAAGGGATTGTCGGCTCTTTGGGCAACCAGATGAGGACATAGAGTATGGTTCCATAGACCAGCGCCGCCGGCAGGGCGAACAGCAGACGCTCTGTGATTTTGGGACGCGCGGGCTGAAGATCAGGATCAGTCAAAGGCAACAGACTACTACATCATGGCTTTGGAATCGAACAATGATTCTCAGCCTGTAAACCAGATTGCGCGAAAAATTTCCATCGCGGGCGGTGGCATCGATCATTTGGTACCCCTGTTGTCGGGAGCTCATCGGTGCGATACTGATTTTCCATGGACATCAAATCGATCGCCCGAAGCCTATGCCAAGCCTCGCTCGCAATTGCTTTGGCCTGCGCCAGCCAGCCCGCCTGGGCCAGCCATTGGTTCATGACCGGGCTGGTCGAGAACGGCACCCGTATCGCTGGCCTTGATCAAGATTCCATCGCGGCAGGGACCGATGGCTCCCTAGAGGTTACCCTGATATCCTATGCGATCTCTTCACGCGGAGTGGCATCCAAGGTGACCGCCGATCTCGAAGTGGACTGTACTAAGGAGAAGTTCCAGCAGGTTCGCCTTACAATTGCCCATCAGGACGGCAGGCATGCCACGATCCTCTCGCGCGGTCCCGACTGGGATGACCCGGCTAACGCGACCGATGCAGCTTTGCTACAGGCAGCCTGTTCAGGGAACCTGTCAGGCCTGACAGATCTCAAAACTGACAGTCCGGATCATTATGCTGCAAACTACCGATAGCGGCTCCTACCGCACTCTTGATCATCCGAAATGTTGGTGATTGGCGGGGGCGCCAATTTGCCAAAATACGCGCCGCCGGTCACGCACCCGGTGGTTGACCCGACCCTTCCACTATAATCCGGTGGTCACTAGCCGGCTGGCGTAACACTCGATTATCACGCGCGCTCCACTCCATTGACCCGGTCGAGGCCTATCGGCGGGTCGGGCAATCAAATCATGGGGGCACGCCCCCGGTGGCGACCTATACTTTTGTAAGACTGGTTACGGCGCAAGCCGACACTCGAGGGCCCGCAGCGGAACGGCGAGAGTTGAATCGATAGTTGCCGCGTCGGTCTTCATGTCTGTCTGCCAAAGCGATAGCGAGCACCCACTACCGAGCGGATTACTTTATCCGGCATGGCGGCGACAGCCGAGCCAATGAAATTGTCGCCCGTGCAATGCCCGGGAATTACATAATCAGGGTTGATGGATTGCATCATGGCCACGGCATCGAGAGCCTGTTGCCTCGTTTGGGGTGGCACAAGGTGAAAGCCCCCAACAATCGCATGAACGCGATCGATGCCTGATACCGCCTGAGCACGGCGAACGGTATTGATTATGCCGCGGTGGCTGCATGATCCGATCACGACCAGTCCGCGGCCAGCCACATTGAAAGCGGTTCCCAGTTCGTGGATGGCATCGTCTACCACGAAATCAAGATCGCGCTTTGACGGATCGAGCAGCGCTCGATCGCAGTTTTGTCCCGGCAGCATCGCTGTGGGCACGCGCGGCCGCTCTGTGGTCACAAAGGGAATCTGACCAGTCGTGAAGCCCTGTCCTGCCACGCTCTGTGGATCCGCCGAAACGACAAGGTTTATTCCGGCCTGCGCCAACATCGGTCGGTCGATGTGCCCGAACGAGAGCGCTCCCGGTTTCGTACCCCGCAATCGCGCGCAGAAAGCTTCTTCCCCACCGATGAAAAGCGGCGTCCCCCTGCGGACGCCACCCGAAGCAAGCAACCCGTCCAGCCCCCCAAAATGATCGTAGTGGCCATGGCTCAACACCATTGCGTCGAAGTCCGCCGGATCGATCTGCAACAGCCTCAGATTGCCCAGAAGAGCTTGCGATGTGTAGCCGAAATCGATGAGGATTGCCCGCTCCGCAGAGGATCCGGTACTGGAACGCGCCAATATCGAATAACCCCACTCAGCAGCATAAGTCAGATGGTAATCTGGCGAAGGGTTCGGGGACAAAACCGCAATGTCCCGCCTTTCGAAGTCTGGCGCGAACACGTTTGCAAGATTGTCGACCACAACGGTCAGTTCGAGCCGGTCGACAACTGGAACGTCCATCCTGTTGGATGCGAGGCCGCTCGCCCCCGAAGCAAATGCGGCGGCGCCGCTGGCAAGAAAGGTGCGTCGGCTGAAGAGCATGATTTGCGCTCCTTGTGACCAAATGGCCTGGCTAGCTTTTCATCGAAAACTGGCGAGTGGGCAACTGGCATCAAGCTATCAAAATCGGCTGTTTCGGTGGAAGCCGCCGTTCATGCACCGAGCGAGGAACGACTTGAGTGCAGGCGCGACCTGCCGGTAGCTGCCCTGCTCCGCCGAAAAACCGCACGCTCGGCTCGTCATTTCGGTTCCCTGATAACTGCCATCCGTTCACCGAGTGGTTACCGCAGCTCCGCCGCGGAGCAGCGAACCGCAGCTTCGGAAGGAATACCGGGCGAGACTCCCTTTCGCGATTTTGGCCAGGAAGCTGCGAGACCAAGATGAATCCTCAACCACGAGGCAAAGCTTGTCTGCGGGTTGGGTAGACAGGCTAAAGGTTCCATCCGCACCCCCTGTTCTCTTTTCAACAACGCTCCGCAAATTCTCCTCAACTCTGACCCGCTTTGCCCTAAGATCCCGGATGTAAGCAGGTATTGTCCGCAGGCTTGAGCCATATTCCCTGTTCGGCACGCCTCCTGATTGGTGCCTCCGCAATTGCGCTGCAAGCGCCAAGTCAGGGGTACAGCAATGCCAGTCGAGTTCGTCGGAGCGTTTGCCGCTCGTAACCAGTTCCTGGGGCCTGCCGGAGGCGGTCAGAACCTCGACCTCCACTTCCTGAGGGATCTGGCCCGCGCACACGAAAACGCTGGTTTCGACCGCGTTCTGATGCTGGCTGGAGGAGAGCCGCTCGTCGCCACCGGATTCGCCGCGTCGCACACCGAAAAGCGGGGCTTCATGATCCCCTATCGCCCCGGCCCGACCACGCCGCTGCAAGCCGCGAAACAAGCCGGCGATGACGCTGCCCATCGACCTCCCCGTTGATGAGACGTTCGACGTCGGAAACGACCGTGCACCCCCGGGGGGGGGGGTGACTACCCGGTCGATGCATTACCAGGATATGCCTTTGCCGGTGGGACCATTGAGCGGTAACGGTTTCGCAGAAATGATGGAGACATTCCGTGGTGTCGGGGCTCTAGGCGGCGTGGACAAATTCGTCCTGTGATGCGGAGAGTATTGACGGCCGTGGTCCGTGCGGTAGCGTCAGGATATGTTGATGAACCGCCTGTTCCTTTTCGGCTATGAAACGCCGACCGAAAGGCAGTCAAATTCGGAGCATGGGACCGACTTTGAGTCCAGCACTGGGGTTTGGATCGCCAGCGCGTCCGAACAGGAAGCCGTGGACTGGGGGCGAGCGATTGCGGAGCGCTTTGTGACTTGGCTGTTCGAACACGAGGGGAAGCCCCCATATTCGTGGATCAACGGTCAGTTTGCGCACTGGGTCGAGAACGATCTGGCCATGCTTTCCTCCGCTAATGATCTTCCCATCGTTCCGGTAGGCAGAATGCCGGATTTTGCACTGCTGAAAATGCCGCCTGAAGCATTGACTTAGCAGGAAGAGATTGATTCAAGACTGCTTTTGGAGGCGGGCTTGAGCAGAGGCGATCTCACCGAAGCGGAATGGCGTGTTCTGAAGGACTTGCTGCCGATCGAGCCTGAGAACCGTGGCCGAGGCAGGCCGCCCGAGCAGAACCGCTCCATCATCAATGGCATTCTCTGGCGGCTCCGGTGCGGCGCTCCTTGGCGCGACGTTCCGCCCAAATATGGAAGTTGGAACACCATCTATCGTCGGTTCCGGCGATGGAGCGAGGCCGGGGTCTGGGAGACCGTTAGCGGTGACACTGGCCGAGATCATGGCGGACAGCGGCCACTACAGCATCGACAGCACCACAGTCCGCGCCCACGTCTCGGCAGCGGGCGGAAAAGATCCCATGATGAGAGTTGGATAGCGGCCTGAAGGAGATCAGAGTCGGTTTGCTACCAACCTCTCTGAAAGGATTTGCCATGTCAGCAGAACCAATCTCGCCGCCTGCCGCCATCCGGGTCGATCTTGGCGCAATTTTCGTTTCGCTAGAATTGTCGAAATCGACCTGGTTGGTGACTTCGCTGTCACCGGGTAGTGAACGGATGTCGCGTCACTCGGTACCGGGCGGCGATCTGCCTGCATTGCTGGTCTGCTTGGGTGCGTTGCGAGACAAGACACGGGTCCGGAACGGTCGGCTCTATCCATTGGTGGTCATTCAGGAAGCGGGACTCGACGGTTTTTGGATTCATCGCGAGCTTGAGGCGGAAGGCTGGATCACGAGCTATGTGGTAGATGCTGCCTCTATTGCGGTATCGCGCCGACACAGGCGGGCGAAGACCGACCGTATCGATGGGGAGACGCTGGTGCGAACCCTGATGGCATGGATGCGCGGTGAACCTCGCGTTTGCTCAATGGTGCGAGTTCCTGCCGCTGAGGACGAGGATCGCCGAAGGATCGGACGGGAGCGCAAGGCGCTGATCGATGAACGCAAACGACATGTAAATCGGATCAAAGGGCTGCTCTTCGGTGTGGGCATCCGACACTATGAACCTGTTCGTCGCGATCGCCGTGAGCGCCTGAAAGAATTGCGGACCGGGGATGGCCAGGCATTGCCCGCTCACCTCAAGTCCCAGATTTGCCGTGAGTTGGATCGGCTTGAACTACTGGACATGCAGATCAAGGCCGTCGAAGCTGAACGCGATGCCCTTTGTTCACAAGCCCACGAGATCTCCGCTCAAGTGATGCTGGCGGGGATCAGGGGCGTCGGTGCGGAATCTGCCAACATCCTTACGAGCGAGGGATTGTTCCGGCAGTTCGACAATCGGCGCCAGGTCGCAGCCTATGCGGGGCTCGCGCCTTCGCCTTGGCGAAGCGGCTCAATCGATCGCGAACAGGGAGTGTCGAAAGCGGGCAATCCGCGACTGCGCACGACGATGATCCAGCTAGCATGGCTTTGGCTGCGCTATCAGCCGGATGCGGCTCTCACGCGCTGGTTCCATGAACGGACAAGCCATAGCGGCGGGAGAGGCCGAAAGGTCGCGATCGTCGCCCTGGCACGCAAACTGCTCGTTGCCTTGTGGAAGTACGTGACCGCCGGGGTCGTGATCGAAGGAGCTGCCATGACTGCGGCATAGCAAAGGCTGTTGCGAAAAATTCCAATCCTCAGGACCTGACCGGCCCTGACGGATCCAGGTGAATGGACCGAAGTCCCCCATGGCTTCCAATGCCGCTCAAAAGATGGGTTCCGTTCTCCTGAGCCACACCCCCGAATGCGGGATTATGGTGCAGCCGTCTCGAGCGGCGACCGGATATGAGGTGGTACAGGCGAGGCAAAACCGCCGGTACTCGTGAAACGGGCTCAGCTGGATTCGACGCCAACCGGAAGAAACGAAACGACGACGTGTCCCCTTGACCTGAAACTCATCATATGAGGGGGACTCATCGACGCGCTCTTGGCCGCTCGCGGGGCGGGTTCACCAGTAAGCTTCACTGCCTGGCTGATGCCCTCGGACGACCGCTTGCATTCCATCTGACAGTCGGCGAGGCGGCAGATTGCAAGGCCTATGACGCCCTGATCGGCCTGCCCGAATGCGCACCTGACGCCTTGCTAGCAGACAAGGGCTACGACGCCGACGCAATCCGTGCCGACCTCGCCCAACGGAAGATCGAGGCTGTCATTCCTGGCCGGTCAAACCGTCGCGTGAAAATCGAGCATAATCGGGCGCTCTACAAGCAGCGCAATCGCATCGAGCGCATGTTCGGACAGCTCAAGATCAACCGCGCCATCGCCACCCGATATGATCAACTGGCTAACAGCTTCCTCGGAATGGTCCATCTCGCCACCGCCAGATACTGGATCAAATTTGTCCACGCCGCCTAGGAAACCAGCAGCCCCGCTACGTCGCCTCGACAACACTCGGCGGTAGAAGGGCGAGGTTTTGAATAGCTGCCAGCCCCCATTGTGCGGCACTATTGGTGGAAAGGCCATCTATCTCGACTTGCCCCTCCCCGACCCGCCGTTCCCTCACTGTGTCAGGAAGTTCTCCTTCGTGGAATTCCCGCCACGCCCGTTTCGCCAAGGCTGCATCGCCAAGCGCGTACGCGGCATAGGCGGTGAGGCGCGAATGGGCCTGTCGCAAG
>FTCV01002037.1_pt1 | contig 13326 bp, 9 predicted proteins | sample 1639691 | NCBI WGS metagenome assembly FTCV01 (sample SAMEA3914864, study PRJEB12502) | metagenome | biome: forest; material: soil | place: USA | collected 2012-03-12 | depth 0.3 m
GTCGAGACGGCCAAGCATTACCTGCCCGAGGTTGTGGGCGAGGCCTATCTCGAAGCGTATCGCAAGGTGATCGAAGCCAAGAAGGCCAAGACCAGCAAGACCGTGATGCAGATCCGTAGCGTGCTTCAGCGGGATGCGCGCGAAATCCGCGTTCTCGAGAAGATGCGCACCAATCGTCCGTTGCGTGACCGGCGGCCGATGAAGATCGCGATCGTCGCGGGCGAATTCCCGAAACTCTCGGAAACCTTCGTCCTGAACCATGTCACTGGCTTGCTTGAGCTCGGCCATGATGTGCGTGTGATCCATACGGCACATGGCCGCTCGGATCAGGTTCCGCGCGATTACGTGAAATATCGTCTGCAAGAGCGGACCGTCTGCATCCGTCCGCCGCAGGAATGGAAGAAGACGATCGCCGAGATTACGCGCCCTGCACGCGTTGCAGCGTCGCGCCTCAATACGTCCAGCAACCAGATTGTCGATCCCAGCAAAGACCTCGAGAAGGCGCTGAACGACAGCCAGGAGGAATTGCAGGCGACCGAAAATCGTATGCTCGATTTCTACGCCGCCAAGGCGATCCGCGATCAACTCGGCGATGTCGATATCGTCCACTGCCATTTCGGCCATCGCCCGAAGATGATGTTCCGCTATCTCGACATGGGTGCCTTCGACGCGCCGGTGGTTTGCTCGTTCCACGGCATCGATGTCTCCGCCCATATCCAGTCAATGGGGCCGACGCTGTATGATGACGTGAAGCGCCGCCTGGCCAAGGCCCTGCCGATCAGTAATTTCTTCCGCCAGCGGCTGATCGGGCTAGGTTTCGAGCCGAAGGATGTGCAGGTCCACCGCGTCGGCATCGATACGAGCAAGTTCGTTTACGACAAGCGCCGCCGCGAACCCGGTGAAACGTTGCGGCTTTTCTCGGTCGGCCGCCTCGTCGCCAAAAAGGGCTTTGAATTCGGAATCCGCGCTGTAGCGCGGGCGCTGGAACTGCGCCCGGACCTCGATGTCGAGTACAAGATCGCCGGCGAAGGCGTCGATGGCGACATGCTGCGCCAACTCGTGCAGGACCTTGGCGTGGGCGAGCGTGTGCAGATGCTCGGCGCGCAGCCTCACCATGTCGTGACGGAGTTGATGGCAAGGGCTCACCTTCTGCTGACGCCAAGCGTCACCGGTGCGGATGGCGACCAGGAAGGCATCCCTACTGTCACCATGGAAGCGATGGCGACGGGCTTGCCCGTGCTCTCAACCTTCCACAGCGGTATCCCGGAAGCAGTGATCGACGGCTATACCGGCTTCCTGGCGCCGGAACGCGACAACGACGTCGCGGCTCACTACATCCTCCATCTCTTTGACAACCCCGATATCGGCCCCATGCTTGGCCGACAGGGCCGCGCACATGTGCTGCGCGAGTTCAATATCGACCGGCAAAACCTCAAGGCGGTGGAACTCTACCAAAGCATCATCTCTGGCAATCAGGATTGAACAGCGGCGCCGGTTGGTTCGGCGACGCGAGCGCCGCCTTAAAGGAAAGCCTTGGGTTTCGGCGGTGGTACGCCCTCGATATCGATCTCGAATTGCCTTGCGCGCAACTGGCGGTCGAGGCGTTCGCGCAGTCGCAGTGGCAGCGTGGCGATGGCCGCAAGCAGTTTGTCTTTCACGTGCCATCCCGGGCCGGTCAGAATATTGACAGCCGGATCGAAAAAACCTGATCGCACGATGCCAAGATATTCCTCAGTCGCCGCTTGTTGCAGATCAGGCGGCAATGCATCGAAGATGGCGAGCGCATCCGGGTTGCGCTTCAGCGCGATCCAGCCTTCGCGAGGCCCCTGCTGATAGGACATCCTGAGATAGGTCAGCGGCTTGTCGCCGAAACCATCAAGGTTGAGCGTAACCCAATACATCGCGAGCCAAAGAAAGGAATCGCCCGGCGCGCAGGCGAGAGCTGAGCGAAGCGAGCCACGCAATGCGTTGAGGTCATCCTCGATCTGCTGACGTTGACCAGCGAGAAGCGTCTCCTGAGCGAGGCGAAAACGGATGATCGCGGCGCTGCGGACATCCGACCCGCGGCAGAAGGGCGCTTGCTCGATGGCCGCAAGCTCGGGCTTCAGCGCCAGCAGAGACTCGATCTGATAAGGCTCGGAATTGACGATGCGATCGGCCAGACTCTGCAGGCCGTTTGTCGCTATGAAACCCGGTAATCCGCTTATACTCCAGCAGCAGGCGGCAATACCAAGGCCGAGGCATACTGCGCGAACGGCGATGGTCATGCCTTAAGCGGATCGCCCACCGTAGTTGTACTGGCTGTAATAGCGTTTGTGATAATAGCCCTTGGCGTAGCTGTCGTAGCGGCCGAGCACCCGCGTATTCGACTTGTTCAGCACCACGCCGACCAGGCCCTCAAAGACATTTGGCGCATCGGACATCGCGTGCTCGACCGTTTCGATCCGCGTGCGCCCCCATTCGACGACTAGCAGATAACTGTCGACCAAATGGGTGGTGCGCCGGACATCGACAACCGGCGCCAACGGCGAAAGATCGAAGACGATATAGTCGTAATGCAGGCGCAAAAAGTCGAAGAGGTGCTTCATCACGTCGCCAGCAAGGATTTCGCTGGTGTGCGCCGTGTGTGCCGGCAACACCGCTGGCAGGAAGTGCAAACCGGTCGTCGGATCGACCTGCCGCACGTCATCGAGGCGGCGAAGGCCGCCGGCGACCTCCAACAAGCCAACCGAAGCCTTGGGAGACAGCAGGCGGCTGAGCGAAGGATTGCGAAGATCGCCATCGATCAGCAGCGTCCTCGCACCGCTTTGCGCCATCAATAGTGCCAGCGAGCCGGCCGTGGTCGACTTACCTTCACCCGGCAATACGGAGGTCACGCCGAGAACCTTGCAACCCTCACGCCGGCCATTGAGATCGATCGCGACCTTGATCGACCGGATGCCTTCAGAATAGCCCGAGAAAGGCGCGGATTCGACCTCGCGCATCAGCGTTTTGCCGCCGCTCTCCGAAGCGTCGTTTTCGATCGTTTCGGACAGTTTGAGCATGGGCAGCACAGCGAGACAGTTCACGGAGAGCTGTTGCTCGAGCTGCCGTCCCGAGCGGAAAGTCCGATCGAGCATATCGCGAACGCGGCCGACGGCGATGCCAAGCCCCAAACCGAAGAACGCGCAAAGCAGCAGGATTGGCGTTGTCTTTGGATGGCTCTTGACCAGTGGCGGTGTCGCCGAGGTGATCACACGCGCCTCAGTGATCGGGAAACTCTGCTGCTGCACCGATTCCATATAGCGCTGCAGGAAATTGTCGTAGAGCGAGCGATAGGACTGCGCTGTGCTTTCGAGCTCGCGCAACGTGACCTGTGCCTGGTTGGTGACCTGGGAACGTGCCACCGCGCCGGACATCGTCTGCTCGATCGACTGCTCACGCTGCTTGGCGATTTCGAAGTCGCTCTTGGCGGACTCTGCAATGCGACGCAGTTCATCCAGCATGGACTTGCGGATTTCGGCCATCTGGTTGCGCAGATTGACGGCGGCAAGATGCTGCCTGCCATAGCGTACGGACCAATCCGCCTCCCGCGCCTTCAGGTCGAGATACTGCTGCCTTAGCTTGGTGATGATCTCGCTGCGGAGGCTGTCGGTCACACTGGCGTCCGGCACCTCGGCGCGGATAATCTCGTCGATCCGGTCAAGTCTTGCGCGCGCCTCGGAAGTCTTTTCGCGAGCCTGCGAAAGCTGGGTGTTGACCTCGCCAAGCTGTTGATCGCTGATCAGGCGGCCGCCGGCATCGACGATGTTGTTCTTCGTTTTGTAATCGACGACCGCGCGCTCGGCGGTGGAAGCCTGTTCGCGCAGTTCACGGATGCGCTCCTGCAGCCAGCCGCTGGCGCGCTGCGTGGCGCGGAATTTCGCGTCGAGCTGGTCGACGATATAGGTTTCAATGACCGAATTGGCGATGCGCGCTGCGCGATCCGGATCAGTCGAACGGAAGCTGACCTCAATGATGTAGGTGAGGCCGACTCGCTTCACATTGAGGCGACTGGCGAAAGCTTCGGCTGCGCGCCGGCGAAGCTCGAATTCCGACCGCTGCGGGGTAAAGCCGACAAGGCGGCCGATGCCGCCGAACAGCGAGCCGACGAGACCGCCGCCAGAGGAAACGAATTCCGGCTCTTCCGTCAGATGCAGGTCCTTGATGACCGCAAGTGCGATATTTTCCGAACGCAGCACTTCGACCTGGCTCTCGACGGTCGCGGAATCGACGGGAATATCGCCGACGATCGACTGTTGCTGGAACAAACTGATCTTGCGGGTGTCGATGATCATCGTCGCCTGCGCCGTATAGCCCGGCGGCGCGGTCATCACATAGATCAACCCTAGAATGATCAGGATCGCAGTGCTGGAGGCAATGATCGGGAATTGCCGCCGAAGGAATGCGACGAAATTGACATAGGTCGCGCTGGCTTCCTGCTTCGCTTCAGAATTCAAAAGAGGGGATCGATTGATCTGGAGCATGAAGGTTCCGCAGCACTACCAACAAGGATCGGCCAAAACAGAGCCGCAGTAAAATCCAACAGGCCTGCACACTAGAGGCACAAATTATCAATTTCTGTTTAAGGCCGGAAAATCAGGCGCGATCGTGTCCGATCTTTGCCTGTAACGGCTGAATCTTAATGACAGCCCCGCCTGGCATATTCAGCCGCAGGGCGCCATTCGTCCGGCGCAACTTGCCGGACGACCATCCTGCATCACGCGTCAGGGACTGACCGTCGCGCCAGCATTGTTGTTGGTGTTGTTGTTCGTGGTCTGCGTGCCGCTGACCCCAGCCGTATATCCGAACACGCCCGTGGCCACGCTGCCGCCGCCAATGGCTTCGACATTGCCGCCGAAGCGAAAACCGGAAGTCGTCGTAGAGACCGGGCCGCCAGAGGCGCCGCCAGGAGCACCAGCACCAGCGCCACCGACAGCAGTCGTCGCGCGATCGCCCGAAATCGCCGCGAAGGCAACAATCAGTTCCTGATCCTTCGTGTCGAGAATCGCCTGCTGGATCTTGGCGGCGTAAGGCTGATCCGTCTTGGCGCAGATGATGGCCGCCTGCGCCAACCCCGAACCGATTGCGAATTTCTGATCCTTGTTCGCTTTTGAAACCAGCCCGGAAATCAACGGAAGCGTATCCGGATTGCTGGCTGCGAGATCGCGAACCTGATTGAGGAACTGGCCGCCGCCTTGAGGAGCCTGATTCAGCGACGCACTCGGGTCACCGACGAATTTGGAGACAGTCGCCGCCGGAAGCTGCGTCTGCTGACTGTAACAAGCGGCATAGGACTGCGAGGCGCAGAGAGAAATCAACATCCCCAAGCCAACAGATCTCAAACCAGGCGCGGTAAGTTTTCTCGATACTCTACGCACGCGTCATCCTCCTAGAATTCAAACTTTTTTTACCACGTTGCTGTTTCGATGACTAACTTTTTTGGCACTGCATCAGCCGTCAACGTTAATTGCTTGCTCGAACGAGAAGGATTGCGCCAATCCAACTCCAGTAAGCGCCATTGCCACGACCGCAAACCCCGGAATCTGCAGCGGGAAGTCCACCATCGAGTGCGCGAGCGCGGCAACCGCCACCGCCAGTGCGCCAACCGGATAGACCCGATCGCGACGACGGCGCAGGACGCCCCGAATCAATACACCAAGCGCAACCAGCCATGCGACAAGCACAAGCAATGCCAACGGCAGGCCCGCATCGGTTGCGATCTCCAGAAGAGTATTATGGGCTCGGTCCCATATACCCCACATTGAAGCTTCCGACAGCCGGAACGGAGGAAACGCGCTCATGAACGTGCCAATCCCGGTACCGAATCCTGGCGAGGCCGCAATCATCGAGGCCGAGGCACGGTAGGTGTCGAATCGTCCAGTATCGGTCAGGCCAAATTGCTCGAAGCGATCGGAAACGCCGCTACCGACCGTCTGCAATAGAAGCAGTGCGGCCGTTCCGCCGCCAAGCAGATAGAGCGCAAAATGGCCAGGTGCGCTGCGCCGCCGTCGAATGAGCGCGCAGGCGAGGACAAGTCCGCCGAGCGCCAACACCACGCCTGCCCGCGAGGAGGTCAAAAGCAGCGCGACAAGGCAGAAAGCCGCGGCGACTAACGCTTCCGTTTCCCTGCGATCCGGCAGCCCGAAACGACCTTCACCGCTGATGAAAGCGCGCATGGTCCGAAACCAGCTTTCGGGCCTTTCCTGCCTGTCGATCAGCGCGGCCACCGCGACGATCGCGCAGGCGCCAAAATAGATCGCCGCCGTGTTGCGGTTGAGAAACGGCGTCGTGAGGTTGGCTGTATGAGCCACTTTCTCGTAGCCCAGCACGATCGATGGATCGATCACGAAGGATAGGATCGCGATCACGGCATAAACGCCGCCCGACAGCAAGATCGCACGCAAGACACCGGACGCCATTCGGCGATCGCATCCCGCGACATAGCCCGTCACGAGCGCAAGCAGACACATCAACGTCGAACCAAGCCCATACCATGCTTGATTGCGGACAACTTCGACCGATGGGACGAGCGCAGCTTGCAAGGCCGAACTGGCCTGCCCCCAGATTGGATGCATGAGGCCGAGCAAAGGCGCTGAACTCAACTGCTCCCGAGCCACGAAGGCGTAGCCGATAGCGATCAGGCCAATCGCCGCGATGAAAGCTTGATCGCAGCGGCGTTGAAGCTGGCTGAAATCGCCGATGATCAGCGCTAGGCCGAGCAACAAGACCCAAACGGCAATGGCGATCGGATTGACCGAGCCTAGCGGCAGAGGCGCAAGGCAGAGAGTAACGATCAGTATTCCAGGAAGAAGCGCTGGCCGGATGGCGTTATGCCATACCCGGCCAGCGGTCATTGCCATTTACTTCACGCTCGTCGCCGAGGTCTGCGTGACCGAGGTAGCGCCGCGCACCGTATTGCTCATCACCCAAGCGTTGGTCGTGGTGACCATCGGGTCGTTCACAGTCGCGGTGATCAGGCGGACGTATTGCAGGAACTTCGAGGTCTCGACCGACTGGGCGTTCGAAGCGTAGACCACATCCTTGTTGCGGATCTGCATCTTCGTCGCCAGGAAATAGCCGGACGGATCGCGGAAGTTCACGTTGTAAACGATTGGAATTCGCGGGGTCGTGTATTTAGCGACATCGATACCAAGCTTACGCGCGACCTCACGGGATTCACTGCGATAGATAAATACTGAAGCGGGATCTGCCTGAGAGTCATTCAACCCTCCGGCCTTTGCTACAGCTTCAGCGAGCGTGATGCGCCAAGCTTCGAAGTTGAACAGACCTTGCTGACCAGATGCGCCAAAGGCGACAAAATTCTGCGGCTCGCGATAGACGTAAACCGTGTCATTCGCCTGCACATAAACGTTATTGCCCGGCTCATAGACGACCGAGCCGAAGGGCAGCGTGTAGCGCTTGCCGCCACGTTCCAGCATCACCCAGGTGTCAAAGCCCTGCCCTTTCGGACCGCCAGCTCGCGTGATGACGTCGAGCAGGCGCTCGCCATTCGCGTTGACGGGGAAGCGAGCCGGCGCATTGACCTCGCCAAGCACGCTGATCAGCGAGGTACGCTGATCAGCAAGCGCGACAACCGCCTGCGGTTCAATCGCGCGATTTTTCAACGCGTTAACGATCGACTGCTGAACTTCACTTGGCGTACGGCCCTTTGCAGGGATGGTGCCGGCATAAGGAACCGAGATGTTACCAGTGCTATCAACGCTCTGGTTCGGCAAGCTAATGTAGTTGCCAGGGCGGACGCCGGCTTCGGTCGGAATGAAGAGACCGCCCGCAGCGGCTTCGAAGATGGTGACCGTGACAACGTCGCCGACACCGAAGCGAATCTCGCTCGGCCCCTTGCGTTCAATCGCTCCGCCTCCGAACCCAGGCTGGTTCGCGGCTAGGACGTCAACAACCTCGGGAGTTAATTTAATCAGTGCAAACGGAAGCGCCGTATTTTCTGGCGTCTGCTCACCTTTAATGTCTCCGCTAGCGGGACCGTTGGTGTTCATCGTCGAACATCCCGCGCCGCCGAGCGCAATGACGGTTGCGGCGCAGAAATATAGAGTACGAACAGAAATCATTCTTTCACCCAAAAAGCCTCATTGTGAGTAACACGATGGCGCGGCAACTGCCATGAACAAGACTAAAACTGGTGAACGGCAGCGCAGCCTCGTGACAAAAATGACACAACGCGACGTATTCAATTTGAGCGAACTGAAGCCCCTGAAGCACAATGCCTATTATCACAGCAGCGATGACAGGCCAGGCTCGCATCGAAGCGAGACAAGAGGATTTTTTTCGTGATTCGATGGCCCTGGAAACAACCCCCGGAGCGACTGCGCCTTGCTCCCGGGACACGGATTTACGCCATCGGCGATATCCATGGCCGCAGCGATCTGCTGGCGGAGATGATGGCGCGCATTGATCAGGACCGCGCGACGAGACGTGAAGCGCAAGTGATCGAGATTTACCTTGGCGATTATATCGATCGCGGGAGCGACTCCCGGAGCGTGATTGACCTGTTGTTAGCACGCCGATCACAGTTTCCGAGCACGGTGTGTCTGCGCGGCAACCATGACGAACTCCTCATCGATTTCCTCGAGGCAAGATTGTCGCTTGGCGAATGGCTGACCTATGACGCAGCCGAAACGCTGCGATCTTATGGGGTTAGCTTCGATCCGGCCAACCCGGATGCGAGCTCCGCGAAGATTCGCGAAGCGCTCCAGAATAAGATGCCTTCCGATCACCTGAATTTTCTATTCGGACTGCCCTACTCCCACGAAAACGGTGATTATTTCTTTGTTCACGCCGGAATCCGCCCAAATATACCCCTCGCGGAGCAGCGCCGCTCCGACTTGATCTGGATAAGGCGGGAATTCCTCGACTCTCCTCGTCGGCATGAGAAGATGATCGTGCACGGGCATACTCCGGTTTCAGAGCCCGAAATCCTGCCGAACCGGATCAATATCGACACGGGCGCGGTTCTGACCGGCCGCCTCACCTGCCTTGTGCTCGATGGAGACGAGATGTCATTTCTATAAGCGGCGTCAGCCAAACTTGAGTTCGGCGAGGAGTTCGACAAGCGCCTGGTCGGAATCACGTTTGATGGTCGAAAATCGCTTCAGACTGGCCAGCCGAGCGAGCTGTAAAACAGCATGGTCCTTTGACCAGCGCGTCAGCAAATCGATCGCGGGCGATAGGTCTCTCGCGTCGGCATCGAGCAGAATTCCGCAGGAATCGTCGATGAGCGATGGGATACAGCCGCGCCGCGAGGCAATCACCGGTTTTCCAGCGGCAAGCGCCTCGATGATCACAAAAGGTTCAGCTTCGTTCACGTAGCGAGTTGGAAAGACCAGAACGTCGATTTCGCGGAAAAACGCAGTCTTGGTCTCACCAGAGACCGCGCCGTGATAGCGCGCACCCAATTCCTCGGCACGTTTCACAGCGATCTGAGCCGCAGCCTCGACCACTGGCCCAGCAATCGCAGCCTCGACAACGACACCCTGCTCCCTGAGACGCTCCAAGATTGCTACGAACTGATCAATGCCTTTGTCGAGCACGATGTTGGATAGAAAACCGATCGTCAGCGGCCTGTCGACAAGCGGCGATTCGACGAGTTCCATTTCCGTCAACGAACTATTCGACAGAACGCTGATTAGGCTGGCCACTCTGTAGCGCTTGGCGAGTTCCAGCTTCATCTCGTCGCCGAGCACGATATGCCGTGCATTCCGCCCGGCGGCGCGGAACAGCCAATCGGCAACCCGGCTGAAGCGATTGAGATAAGCGAAGCTGTGATGATGCAGCACGGTGCGACGCGCGAATAACCGCGCAAGCAGAACCCCGATCAGATCAGCCCACTGACCGGCCCCTCCTGAAACCGGCAGGTAGAAGCAAGCGGGCTCGCGAGCCAGCGTTCTTGCCAGATGAAAGGTCGCTTTCAATCGGCTAGCGATCCGCGCCAGACCACCAGCACCGGCTGCGGTATCGATGGCATGTACGGAAAAGCCGGCCTCCTCCAACTTCGCCCGCATCGCGAGATTTGCCTGCGAAAATCCGTGCAGGGGCGGCGGAAACGGCCCGAGGATGATGATTTTCGGCGACATGGCGCGACGCTATCGGGATTCTGGCCGGCCAGCCAATCGCTTTTCAATCCGTCTCTGCTAAGAAAGCGAAGCGTTCCGGAACCGCGGAGCCGTCATTGTTGGAGCAGTATGTCGTCCGAGATGGTGCAAGATCTTGCCTCGTTTCGCCTTCCACCGGGATTTCGCGGCCGGCCAGGTTGGTACGTGCAGCTTTGGTGGCTTGTTCAGGCGCTTCTTATTCGTCCGTCGCCGCAATTCGCCTATGGCTGGCGGCGGCTCCTGCTGCGCAGCTTTGGGGCACGCATCGGAACGGACGTGCTGATACGGCCAACGGTGCGGGTGACATACCCGTGGAAGGTTCGCATCGATGATCGCGCCTGGATCGGCGATCATGTCGAGCTCTACAGCCTTGGGCCGATCGAAATCGGCGAGGATGCCGTCGTTTCGCAGGGCAGCTACCTCTGTACGGGCTCGCATGATCACCGCAAAATCGACTTCCCGATTTATGCGGAGGCGATCACGATTCACTCGCAGGCCTGGGTAGCGGCGCGCAGCTTCATCGGCCCTGGCGTCAGCATCGGTCGTGGCGCAGTCGTAGGCGCCTGTTCCGTGGTGTTGGAAGACGTAGCCGACCTGACGATCGTTGCCGGCCACCCTGCTCGCGTCATTGGTCAACGGGCGGCGTCGTGAAAGGCTTCAACGTTCGGCTGGCTGCATAGACTCCTGATATCTCAGGAGCGAGCATAGCCATGGCAACCGCCGCAGGCGCGCCCGTCAGCGCCGCGCCAAGTGCGGACAGAAGGACCATCGCAAAGGAACCGCTGCCATAAAAAACCGCGATCCGGCCAACCCGGTTGAGGCCTGAAGCTAGGGCGAGCGACGCGTCGAACATCGTGCCGATGATGGCCACCATGGCCAGCGGTATCACCACTGGCCATGCCACGGCGACCTGACCATGGGTCCAGAGCGGGATGAACCAAGGTGCAACAATCAACGCGCCGCCGATTAGGATCATACTCGCCGCCAGACTGCGGCGCAGCGTAGCCCGCGCGAGCCCGCGCAACGCCTCAAACTGTCCTGCCCCCGCCATGCGACCAACCTCGACCTGCAGCGACTGTGCGATCATCGCCGCAAAACTGCGTGCCGTGCGCGTGTATGTCGCCAGAACGGTGAAAGCAGACAGCGCAGCGGGGCCGGCGAAAAGCCCCACGATCAAACGCGGCGTTTGCAGATTGACCACGTTCATCGCGAAAAACAGACCGAAAAAGCCAAGCGCCGAGCGCCAGTTTCGCGAGACCACCTCACGGTCAAGACCGCCGATCAAAGGCAACGAGGCGGCAAATCTCCGTACGAGCCAAACATGCACCGCGACATTGGTGACAGCAGACGTGGTGAGCAGCGCTGCGACGACGAGCGGAGACAAACCGCAGATCAATGCTGCGCCGACTGCCAGCAATTCGACCGCCTTCACGCCCGCCTGCACTTGCATCGGCAGGCCAGCCCCCCGAATCGCACCGAGTACTCCGGCAAGCGGCTCGACATAGAAGGCGACGAGTACGGAAACAGCCAAGAGAACGACGATAGCCCTCGCATCCATTCCAATCGGCGCGGGCTGAGAAAGATCGAAGACCAACACGAAGGCGATGACCAGAAACAAGCCCAGCCCGATCGCACAGGTGATCAGCGTCAACGCGGTGCGCAAGACGCGGGCAACGGTGGCGCGGTCGTCACGGGCATGTGCGATAACGATATCAGCCGCGGCAGCGTAACCGATGCCGCCATTCGCCAGGGCGACAAAGCTCGCGCCGGACATCAGCAAAATCCATGCGCCATAACCATCGAGCCCCCAGGCCGCGATATAGAGCGGCACAAGCAGGAACTGCTCCGCGATGCGCAGGAAACGTCCGGCAGCATTGCCAATGAAGGCGCCAGCAAAACGTCTCGACAGGTTTGTCACAGTTGGTAAGCGCCGAGCGTTGGCCGGTCAACGATTCGCTGTTTTCCAAACCACGCCCGCTCACACACGGCTGACGTTTCCTTGTTCGCGCCGGCGTGCGCGGAGGACAAAACGATCAAGCATCCATGTCATCAGCACAGGGCCGGTGCAGAAGAACAGGAAATCGAAAATGCGAATGCCGCCATCGCGCGCCCACTGCACGAAAAGCGCGAGGATCCAGAAATAAGCGCTGATAAAATAGAGCGAATTATCCGGACGGCAGAGCAGCTTGAACATCTTGGCGTAGAATGCGCCGGCGAGCCCCATCGTCACGATCGCGCCGAAATAACCGAGGCTCATCCAGCCGTCACCAACGAGTGACGTGCTTCGCGAAGCGAAACGTCCATACGCCTCGAGATTGACGAGGGTCACTGGGGAGCCGACCGGCTTGTCGGGCCAGATCAGTCTTGGGATAGGCTGCGTGAACAGACCGAGATATTGGGTGAAATAGGTATAGGTCTTGCTCGCCGCCGGCACCTTGGCGATCACGTAGCTCAGGAATTCGAAATTCGCGAAGTCCGGATGAGCGCCGAGCGACGAGCTCAGCAAATCGAATTCGAAGTTGAATTCCCCCGTCTGAAGCAGGCGGATAAGTGCGTCGCGATTCTGGCCGATGGCGATAAAGACGAACAAGATCAGAAGGATCGCCGCATATTGCAGCAATGAAAAACTGTTGCGCTTGCCGAGATACAACGCGCAGAGCATGGCGACGAGGATGCCGATGACAACCGGCCAACGCTCCCCTACCTGCAAGGAAACCGCCGCGCAGATGATCATTGGAAGGTAGGACCACCAGCGCCCGCGAGTGGCGAGGATAAAGGCCGTCGCGAAGGAAAAGGCCATGTTTCGCGCAAAGACCAGATAGGCCGTCGTATCGGCGAAGAGATGCTGCCCGGTCGCCGGATCGACCTGAATATTCAACCGGCCAAACTCTTCCAGCGCATCGATGCCGTAGGCTTGGCGAAGCGTGAAGGCCAGGAAGAACGAATAAAGCATCAATGGGCTTAGCAGCAGCAGAGCCGTAAAGAACGCGCTGCGCTCGATCGGGCCGACCGCAGGAATGGTGAAAGGCGGCTGCCGCTGGCCGGCGCCGAGCGTCAGCACATAGAAAATGACGAAACTCAGTAGGCCGACATCAGCGACGAGCATGGTCTCCGCCAGCTGGTCCTCCGTCGGCATGAAGTTCATGAAAATGAACTCGGACCGAATATCCCAGAGATAAAC
>FTCV01001736.1_pt1 | contig 13299 bp, 13 predicted proteins | sample 1639691 | NCBI WGS metagenome assembly FTCV01 (sample SAMEA3914864, study PRJEB12502) | metagenome | biome: forest; material: soil | place: USA | collected 2012-03-12 | depth 0.3 m
CTCCAGGACCCAGCGGTCCCATGCAGGCGTTTCGCGATAATTCAATCCCGCATCGAGTCCAAGTGCTTTCGCTCTTTCAAGCTTTTGTGCGTCCCCTGAGATGCCTAAAACGTGCGCTCCCATCAATCGCCCGAATTGAAGCGCAAAGATAGAGACTCCGCCCGTGCCCTGAACAAGTACGGTCGAACCGGGCTGGAGATTCGCCGCGGATAGAGCATTCCACGCTGTCACTGCCGCGCAGGGCAGAGTCGAAGCCTCCTCGGGAGTCAGATGAGCTGGAATCGGGACCAGCCCGGCTTCGTTGAGAACCACGTGCTCGGCCAGCATCCCGTCGATGTCGCCGCCCAGTGCTCCCTTGACCTTTGCCGATGTGGGCAGACCGTCAATCCAGTTCTGCATGAAGATACCGGCCACCTTGTCTCCGCACTTCCACCTGGTGACGCGAGGGCCGACCGCCATGATTTCGCCCGCTCCGTCAGAGCACGGGATCCGCGGAAGCTTCATCTTGGGGTTGTATTGCCCCTTCACAACCAAAAGATCGCGATAATTTAACGAAACCGCGCGAATTCTGACCAGGACTTCTCCGGGCCCCGGTTGGAGATTCTGACGCTCCACAAACTCCAAGGAATCAAGGCCAAACGAGGAAATCTGCCAGACGCGCATACACAGTCCTCCAAACAGTTTCGTGGGGAAAGGGGCTTATCTGCGGGACTGCAGCGAAATTCGCCCGTAAAATGAAGATATGGCCCGTGGATGGGAAAGTAAATCAGTGGAGGAACAGATGGCGACTGCCTCGCAGCAGGCGGAAGTACATTCCGGCAACGGATTTGTATCAGAAGAACAGCGTCGGCTTGCAGAGCACCAGCGAGCTCAAAATGAGCGGCGCAAGCAGGCTCTGAACCTGCAGCGTGAAAGCATCCTTTCGCAGCGTACATCGAATCCAGGACGGCGAGCCGCCCTTGAAGCGGCCCTCAAACACATCGAGGGACAGATCTCGGCGCTCGACTAGCCCTCGCGGTGAAAGAGCAGTGAGTTGGCCTGCTGCACCGGCGTCAACGTCACGCGCGCGATGTTCACATGCGCAGGGCGGCTTGCCGCCCACACAATCACGTCGGCTACGTCTTCGGCAGTCAGCGGCTTCACGCCCTTGTACACGTTCGCAGCTCGTTCACTGTCTCCGTGGAAGCGCACAAGACTGAAATCCGTCTCCACCATGCCAGGATCCACGCTCGTCACGCGCACAGGCGTTCCCAACACATCCTCACGCAGGCCATCGTTGATTGCGCGCTCGGCGGCCTTGGTTCCGCAGTAGACAGCGCCGTTGGGATAGGTCATCTCGCCTGCGGTCGAACCCATATTGATGACGTGGCCGCGCCCGCGCTCCACCATGCCCGGCACCACGGCACGGGTCACATAGAGCAGCCCCTTGACGTTGGTGTCGATCATCTCTTCCCAGTCTTGAACGTTGCCCATGTAGAGCTTGTCGAGCCCACGACTCAGACCGGCGTTGTTGACCAGGATGTCGATCCCCGACCACTCTTTAGGCAGGTTTTCAATCGCCTGCTGAACAGCGTGCCGATCGCGCACATCGAGTTCGAAGGTGTGCACTGCTTTGGCGCCGCGCTTCAACCCCTCCGAGGCAACCTCAACGAGTTTTTCCTTCCGCCGCGCTGCGAGCAGCAGCCGTGCGCCCCCGGCTGCAAATGCCAGAGCAGTGGCTGCGCCGATTCCGGCGCTCGCGCCGGTGATAAAGACGATTTTTCCGTCAAAGCTCATGCACTTATCCTACCCAACTTTGCTGCGCCGCTGAGCCATGCGGTACTGGCTCACCGGCCAGTCTTCACCGCCGAGGCCTTCCCGCTCTGTCTCGGTAAGAATCTCGGCTAGATTGTCGGCGAGGCTCAGGCGCACATTGCGGCTTGCTGCAGCTTCGCGCAGCATGCGTACATCCTTCGCACCCAGCGCAACCGTCGCACCCGGGCGCTCAGGCGGATGCAGCATGACCTTGCCGTACGCAGCATAATACGGCGATTGGAACAGCGCGTTGTTCACAGCTTCAAGAAATGCCTCAGGCGCAATGCCCAGCGACTCCGCATACACAAACGACTCGCTCATTGAATAGATCATGGCGCCGATGAGGAAGTTGCCGCCGAGTTTCACAGCATGCGCCTGTTGCGGTTCAGTTCCCACCACTGAAATGCCGCGCGACAGCGGCTCCAGCAGCGGACGCGCCTTTGCCACAGCGTCCTCTTCTCCCGCGACGACGATCCACAGTCGGCCTTCTTCGGCCACGTTGGGCCGCCCGAAAACCGGCGCGCCGACAAAGGCCTGACCGCGACGCGCATGCTCGCGCGTCAATCGCTCGCTCAACTTCACGCTGATGGTGCTCATGGAGATGTGCAGCGCACCCGGTGAGAGAGCATCAACCAATCCGTTTGGGCCAAAAAGCACCTCTTCGTGCGCCGCATCGTCGAAGAGCATGGTGATTACAGCGTCCGCTCCCAGCTCGGCTTCAGCCGGGGTGGCTGCGGCGATCGCGCCTTCGCGGATCAGTGGCTCAGTGCGGGCCTCGGTCCGGTTCCACACAGACAATTCGTGGCCGGCAGCGAGCAAACGCAGCGCCATCGGCGTGCCCATTTTTCCGAGTCCAAGAAATCCGATTCTCATTCTTCAGGTATTCCTCCCGCTCCGGGGTCAACGCAATCAAATCTCATTCTATGGATGCGCCCGGTCTGCCCAATGAGCCTGCCGGGGGCGTTGTTTTCTTGCGGGGCTGATTTGCGCTGAAGTGGCTGAGCAGTTGGCTCGAATTGGGGAAGTGGTACTACTTCGGCATTTATTGCCTTGCTGCCGCAGCGGTGTTCTTCTATCTGCACGCGCACGGATTCCAGGCAAAACGGGGAACTCGAGGGCGGAATCTCGTTGAAGGCATCTAAAGGAAACCGGAACGAAATTACTGTGGTGTCACCAGATGGTGAGCAATCGCGAAAAGAGCCAGCTCAAGACGAGTCGACACGCCCGTCTTGTCGAAGATGTTCGACAAGTGGCGCTTTACGGTCTCCTCGCTTAGCGAGAACTGCTTGGCGATATCGCGGTTGCTGCAGCCTTCCACGATGCAACCGACGACTTCGAGTTCGCGTGGCGTTAGGCCGTAGGTTTTCGGCTGCGGAGGCGTGGCCTGCTGCATTAAGTCGTGCAGCGCCGACACCAGGTTGACGACGCGCTTGCCGCCAATCCAGTAGTCGCCGGAGCACACTGTGCGAATGGCGGTCTTCAGGTGCCCGGCGAGGGCGTCCTTCAGCACGATGCCGCGGGCACCGATGTGAAGCGCCTCAATGATCTGCTGCGTGGTGATGGTCGAAGTCAGCAGCAGGATCTTGACGGAGGGCGAGCCCTTCATGATGGCCCGCATGGCCTCGAGGCCAGGCAGGCGCGGCATGGCCACGTCGAGCAACAAGATGTCCGGCTGGAGTTCAAGCGTCTGCGTGATCGCCTCGTCGCCGTCATCGGCCTCGCCGACCACGTCGAATCCTTCCTCCGAGGTGAGCATGTTTCTAACGCCGATGCGAACCACGGGATGGTCGTCCGCCAATACGATTCGTGTCAATCCTTCCACTCGAGCGGCTAACCTCCGTTGGTCAGTTTGAAATGCAAAGGTACAAACAATCTACACGAATCGCCCTGCCTGGGCCCATCGCCACACTATAAAAACAAATCTATGCCTATGCCGAGAACTCTATCTCAAGCATACGCTTCAGATTCTCCGCAGCCACCTTCAATTCAATGCGGATTGAGTCGGAGTTATTTAGTTGGTCACTCTCCGCTTCAAGCAAGGCGCCGAGCTTGGAGGCCTGCCGTGCACCGGCCATCCCGCAGCCTCCTTTGATGGTGTGACCGATCCGACGCACTTCACCCGCATTCTTGTTGGCAATGGCCTTCTCCAGAGCGGCAATGCGCTTCTCAAGGTCCGTCAAAACAGCTACATATACGTCTCGAATGGTCGTTTCCGGCATCATCTGACGAAACTGAGCAAGCGTCTCGGGGCTTATTACGGGCTCGCCGGAGGCCATATCAACATTTATCGGCTTACCGGAGTAACCGTTGAGCAATTTCTCCAGCGCTTCGGGGCCGAAAGGCTTCAACAGGAACCCATCTGCAGCAGCCTTCAACTCGTCTGGAGGATCGCTGCCGCTGATACTGTAAATGTCCGCTTTGCAGCGGGTCCGGAGCGCCTTAATCAGCTCCAATCCGCTGAGCCCTTCCATCTGCACATCCGCCAGGATGACCTGCGGAGCACACTTGCCGTCTTCCAGTAATTCAAGCGCTTTCGCGCCGTCCTCGGCAGTGTGCAGCGTGTATCCGTTCAAAGTTAGAAGTGTGGCGATGACCTCTCGGCTGATCATGTCATCGTCAATCAGCAGGACCGTAGGAAGGTTACGACGGTTTGCACCAATGCTCAGCACTGATCACTTCTTTCCCACGCCAAGCTACCCTCGGCGTTACTCTTCCATCGCAGAAACTTCGTGAAGCCATCCCGGCGCCTTCAGCAGTTCGCGAGGACGCGAGCCATCCGCCGGACCCACCAGCCCGTCCCGCTCCATCAGGTCGATCAAATGGGCTGCTCGACCGTAACCGATCCGAAGCCGGCGTTGAAGCAGAGAAGTTGACGCCTTGCCGAATTCGAAGACCAGCCGCACGGCATCGTCGAACATCGGGTCGCTTTCGTCTGCGTCGCCGCTGGCACCTTCCATGTTTGGCCGCTCTTCTTTAGGTGACTCGAGGAAGCCCTCGGCGTATTCGGCCGCTCCCTGATCCTTCCAGAACGAGACCACGGCCACGGTCTCCTTTTCGCTGACGTAAGGTGCATGCAGCCGCATCAGGCGGCTTGTGCCCGGCGGCAGAAAAAGCATATCGCCGCGTCCAAGCAATGCCTCAGCGCCGTTGGTATCGAGGATCGTTCGGGAGTCCACCTTGGTCGCCAGCCGGAAGCTGATGCGAGTGGGAACATTGGCCTTGATCAGGCCGGTAATGACGTCGACGCTGGGGCGCTGCGTGGCTAGAACAAGGTGAATGCCAACGGCGCGCGCCATCTGCGCCAGGCGCGTAATCGATTCTTCAACGTTGGAGCGGTCGAGCATCATCAGGTCAGCCAGCTCGTCGATGATAATGACGATGTAGGGCAGCGGCTCTTCCGGCTCGTTCTCGTCAAAGAGCGAAGGCATAGTGCCCTCGAAAAGCTTGTTGTACTGGTCAATGTTACGCACGCTGCGGCTGGCAAGCAGTTTCAGGCGACGCTCCATTTCGCGTACGGCGTTACGCAGCGCATTGGCCGCCAGCTTAGGCTCCGTGATGATCGGCGTGAAGAGGTGCGGAATCCCTTCGTACATGCCCAGTTCCACGCGCTTCGGGTCCACGAGGATCAAGCGCACCTGGGCGGGCGTGGTGCGGAAGAGCAGGCTCATGATCATCGCGTTGATGGCCACGGATTTGCCTGATCCGGTGGAGCCCGCGATCAGGACGTGCGGCATTGAGGCCAGATCGGCCGTGACGATGCGACCGTTGATGTCCTTGCCCATCGCAAGCGTGAGCCGCGACTTGGACCGCGAGAATGTTTCGGATTCGAGCACGTCGCGCAGATGAATCGTTTCGCGCTCGTGGTTGGGTACCTGGATGCCGACCGTGCTCTTGCCTGCCATGCGCTCGATCAGAATGCTCTCGGCGCGCATCGCGAGGCACAAGTCCTCGGCCAGTCCCGTTACGCGGCTGTACTTCACGCCGGCCTCGGGCTTGAACTCATAAGTCGTGACCATCGGGCCCGGATTGATCTGAACCACCTGGCCGCGTACATCAAATTCCCCGCACTTCTCCACGAGAACCTTGGCCTCTTCGCGGAGTTCGTCTTCACGAACCGCCTGCGGACCTGTGCCGGCGTTGAGCAGCGTGCTTGCCGGCAGTTTGAAGCCGTTCACGTTCTTGGGAGCCATCGTGACAGTTTTCACATCGGTGTCGGCGCGCTCGTGGATCGCGATCTCCTGCGAAGCGGGTGCCGGCGGAGGTGCGGCTGGAATTGGGTGCAATGCAGGTACAGCGTGTGCCGGCTTCATTTCAACAGGCCGCGCGGCAGCGACCGGAGTGGCCGGCACCGGTGTTGGGGTTGGCGCTTCCGCGCGCTCCCAGATGCTTGTCCGCCGTGGCATCGTCACAGGCACCTTAGCATCGGCGGACTGTGCTGCGGCACGTTGAAACGCCGGAATCTCATGAACCGAATCAGGTTCAACGGGGCGCTCGCGACGCCCAAAGAGCGATGCGAGCCGGAAGGGCCGCTTGACTGGCTCGTCCTGAACATCCTGCGCCGCGGCGTCAATCGATCCGGAGAAAAGTCTCTGATCCGGACCGGGCGACTCCTGCTGCATGCGCATCGCTTCCTGTTCGGCCTTACGCTCGGCGCGCTCTTCGCGCCAGTTCCGCCACCGATCGTTCATGGCCATCAGGCGAATCCAGCGGTCCTCGACCATCTGCTTGATGGTCCAGAAGCTTACTGCCGAAGCAAAGTAGATCCCGGCCCCGGCCAGCACCGCGGCCACCAGCCATGCGCCCTGGATGTTGAGGTACACGATCAGCACGCCCGCGACAAGCCGCCCGATCACGCCTTCTACCGGGACGGCGTGCATCCAGTGCCAATGCCAGGGGAGCAGTCCAAACACAGTAGGCATGAACACGAGAGCCAGTACACAGCCCACCCAACGCAGCCAGACCGATCCGCCGGAGCGCGAGCGCATCCAGCCCCAGCCCAGCCCGCCCAGCCACAGCGGCAGCAGAATCGCCGTAAACCCAAGCGTTTGCAGCAGCAAATCGCTCAGCCACGCGCCAAAGAGGCCGATCCAGTTGCGAACGGCATGCGGCAAGGCGGCATTGGTTGCGGTGTTCAGCGAGGGGTCACCTGGGTGATAAGTCGCAAGTGAGAGGAGAAGGAGGACCGAGACCAGCGCGAGAATAAGCCCCAGAAATACGTTCAGGGCACGGCTGCGGGTCGGCGACAGAGCAATCGGGATGGGCTTCATTGAGGGACGCCTCCGCTCCTTGGCCTCCGCGGACATGCCACGACTCTGCCGTCAAGCGGACGAAAAAATCCCAGAGCAGCCTCTATTATCTGTGGCCGGGAAGCCGCTCCCCGGGCAAAACAAAGCGGGGGAACCTTAAAGTCCACCCCCACGGATGCAGTGCGCTTTAAATGCTTTGTTTTCCGCTTACCAGATTCGTCTCACACCAAATTGATCAAGCTGCTCGTCAGGACTGAGCAGCGGGCTATCCGACCCAAGAGCTTGCGCCGCGAGCATGCGGTCGAACGGATCGCGATGCGCAGCGACAAGCCGGCCCGCGCGCAAGGCAGACTCCAAATCAATGGTTAGAGGCGTATAACCGGCGCCGTCGATCACGTCGAGAAAATCCCGTTCGAGCTTCTCGGCGCCCCGCAGTCGGCCCAACCTTGTCTTCGTTGCAATCTCCCACGCCGACGCGGACGATACAAGGATCACGTTGCCTTCATCGGCAATGATTGACGCCGCCTCGCGGCTGAGTGAAGACGGCGAAAGCGTGGCCCAGAGGACGGTGCAGGTATCGAGCAAAACCTTCACTCAGTGCCCTCGTTCCACAATCCAAGTTCGTCCTCAGGGAGAGGCTCAAAGAACGAATCCGTCAGAACGAATCCGGGCGTCTCCAGCGCACCCAGCCTCTTCTTCCTGACCGGATGAATCGCTTCAATCCGCGCAACTGGAGTCTTGTCCCTACCCGACGTGATCACCACTTCCTCGCCATTCTGCGCCCGTTTCACCAGGTTGGAGAGGTTGGTTTTCGCCTCAAATATGGTTGCGGAAATCATTCGTTTGGTCATCCTGCTAATTTAGCTTAGCTAATTATGCGGTGAATTGCAATCGGCTAGGTTCCTATCAACCTGGCGCCCCACACCAGCAGCACAATGCCGATAATGATGCGGTACACGGCGAAAACCGTAAACCCATGTTTCCGTACCCACATAAGGAACCACTCCACGACTCCCAGCGCGACCACGAACGACACCACGAAGCCGATCCCCAGCACCATCCAGCGCTCGCTGGTCATTGTGACGTGGGCCGCGGCTTCACCGGCAGCAGCGGCGGCTTTGCTGCCGTGCAGCTCCTTCAGCAGGTCGTAGCCAGTGGCCGCCAGCATCGTGGGAATCGACAGCAGGAAGCTGAACTCGAGCGCCGAGGGCCGGCTCATTCCCGTTACCTGCCCCGAGGCGATGGTCGACATGGATCGCGAAACGCCGGGGAAGATCGCCGAAAGCGACTGACATAGCCCGATCCAGATGGCCTGCCACAAGTCCATCTCTTCCACATGGTTCGTGGTCGGCTCAAACCGGCTGCTCCACGAGTCGATGGCCCACATCACAATGCCGCCGATCAACAGCGCCAGCGCGATCACGGTCAGGCTGCCAAGGTTCTTATCGCTCCACTTCTTGAGCGCCAGTGCCGGAATCGACGTGCAGACAAACGCGAAAAAGGTCATCGATATAGGGTGGTTGCGCCAAGTCTTGTCGCCGCTCTCGCCCCTGGGAAACGAATGGATGAAGGCAACGATCCGTTGCAGATAAAGGAGCAATAGCGCCAGGATGGCTCCAGCCTGGATCACGATGGTGTACATCTTCCAGTACGCATCCTCCATCGGAATCCGCATCAACGCTTCAGTAATGCGCAAATGAGCCGTTGAACTTACCGGCAGAAATTCGGTCAGGCCTTCCACGATACCTAATAAGACAGATTGAATGTAAACGTTCAAAAAACCTCCGGTCCATCCATTGATAGGGGGGACTCAATCAGAAAAGTCAGGAGCGTTACTCGCGGTCGATCCCGTAAACCGGGACGCCCTGATCCAATTTGTACACCACCGCCGATGCTCGCCAAGAGTAATCAGACTGCGGGTATTTATCTTTTAACCGTGTGGCGAGATCGCGCGCGCGATTGTGCGCTTCTTCCTGCTTTTTATCGTTTCCATCGGCCGCATACATATCGCTGAGCACCGCCTGCCGGTACACCGCTTCGTAAAGAGCGCGTGCTGCACGTGGGCTGTCGGGATGCTCCGTGGCGTACTTCTCGAAGATCTCCGACTCCTTCTCAGGGCACTTCGGCGAGCCTTGCCAGTCGCCACAGAGCTTGTTGTCGATCAAGTCGTAGTCGGCCAGATCGGCCTGGCGTGTGTGTGGGTACGACTTCACTACCTTTTTCAGATTGTCCTCGTCCATCTGGTTGCGCAGATAGGGATCACGCTCCTTCGATGAGGGCAGAGAGCTGGAGTCGCTCTTCTGAATCTGCCACAAAATGTCGGCCGCACGCCACGCCGCCTCCGCTGCCAGCGGGGAGTTGGGGAACATCTCCACCAGCCTGCGATAGAGCAGGTGCGCACTTTGCGCGGCATTCGCCGGCCCGCGCGGATCGCTGGCTTCCGCCTCCTGGTTGGCTGCCGCGCCCATCAGAATCTGGTCGCCATTCTGGGTGTTCTCGACAACCACTCCCTTGGCCTCCATCCAGCCGGCGATCGGCGGCGGAGTTTCATTTGCACCAAAGACAGGCTGATCGCTCTGGTGCTCTTCCACGATGTCTGTGTTGGCGTAGACGCGCAGCCATGGTCCGCTCTTTTCTGCGATCACCATCTCGCGGCCAACCTGCACCCGAGACACCTTTTGCGCGCTCTTGTCGGGCGAAACGTAGAGCCACGTCACGCGCAGCGCCGTTGCGCGCGGCCCCGCGATGGGCTTAACGATCTGCGGCTTCTTGTCGCCGAAGGCAGTGACAGCGGCGCACACCACAAGGCTCGCCGCGAGGGTCCGAAGCGTGAGAATCTGAAGTTTCTTCACGGAGAAGATCATAGTTCAACGACGTCAGGCAGAGGCTTCCGTAAGCACTTCGGACAGTGCCTTCGGATCAACGTTGCCACCGCTAATCACGGCAACCGCTTTGCGATAAGCCGGCAGCTCCGCCGCATGAAACAGGAGCGCAGCCGCGGCCACTGCACCGCTGGGCTCGGGAACCAGCCGCGCCGTCGTCACGATCGCCCGCATCGCCGCACGGATCTCGGCTTCGGTCACGGTGATAATCCCATCCACGAACGCCTGGATGTGCGCGAAGTTTCGCACTCCTACGCTCTGCGTCCGCAGGCCGTCTGCGATGGTCCGGGTTGTCAGTTCTGCCGGCCACTCGACAATCTTTCGCGCGCGAAAGCTCTCCGCCGCATCGCCTGCCAGCTCAGGCTCCACGCCAAAGACCTTCGCCTGTGGCCGCAACTGCTTCACCGCTGCGGCAACGCCGCTCAGCAATCCTCCGCCGCTCACAGGCGAAAGCACCAGGTCAACATCGGGCAATTGCTCGACGATTTCGAGTCCACACGTAGCCTGTCCTGCGATGATCTTCTCGTCATCGTACGGAGGCACAACGACGTACCCGTGCGCGCGCACCAGTTCTTCTGCTTTGGCAAGGCGCTCGCTCGATGCCGGGCCCACGTCAACCACTTCTGCTCCCAATGCGATGGTCGCGGCGCGTTTGATCGCAGGTGCATTCGACGGCATCACGATCACGGCCTTCGCTCCCACCGCGCGGGCAGCATACGCGACGCCCTGCGCATGGTTGCCGCTCGAGTAGGTGATCACTCCGCGGCCAATCTCCTCGGGCGTGAGCTGCAGAATCTTGTTGGCTGCTCCGCGGATCTTGAACGCGCCGATGGGTTGAAGGCTCTCAGCCTTAAGCCATACTTCGCCGGCCACGCCGGAAAAGGGCGCCCGCACCAGCGGCGTCCTCACAGCGACGCCGGCAATGCGGGCCGCCGCTTCACGAATGGTTTCGATCGATACGAGTTGCTCAGTCGCTACAGTCATGGCAGATACTTCTCCGGCACAGGTCCGGCGGTTGTGTTCGGTTCCCAAAGAATCGAGAGGACTCTCCAGCGTGTTCCGTCAAACACTGCCTGCACGCTGTTGATGCCTGTCATTTCGGGCTTTCCATCTGGCGTGGGGCGAATTTCGTAGGTGCTCCACAAGTGGGCAAAGTGGCCGTACGTTTCCGCCTTCACCTTGATCTGGCGCTCGTAGAATGCGCCATTTCCCGGCTTAGCCACGGCGGCAATCCAGTCATCAGTCGTTAGAATCCGGGGCGAAAAAGCTCCGTCTTCGGTCTTCCGGATCGGTGACAGACGCGCATCGGGCAGCAGGATCTGGCGCAGACAGGTGCGGTCCTTGTTCCCTGGCCCGCTCACAGCATCGTCGAGGGCCTTCGTCAAATCATCCAGGGTCGCCGTCGACGGGCAGGCACTCTGCATCGCGGGCTTGCTGTCCTGCGCATGTAGCGTCGGAACAACCGACACAGCGATCAGTGCCAGAAAGAACTCGATGCGACGCATCGTTTGGCCTCCGTCTATTTATGTCCGCTCAAATCTCCAGAATCACCGGCAAGATCAGCGGCCTGCGCCCGGTGGTCTTCTGAATCAGGCGCTTCAACTCGACGCGCACTTTCTCCTTCACCATGCCGTAGTCGGATTTCTCCTCGCCGGTCAACCCATCCAGCGTTCTGACCACAACTTCGCGGGCGTCCTCGGTGATATCCGCGCCGCCAAAGCCGCGCATCACCATTTCAGGCTCGCGCTCCACCTTGCCTGTGCGTTTGTTGATCGCGATCACTGCGAGCACAATGCCGTCTTCGCTCAGGATGCGCCGGTCCCGAATGACCAGGTCCTCTACAACGTCAATCGTCGATCCCGAATCAATGAGGATGCGCCCAGCGGTGACTTTGTCCTTCTTGCGCGCGTCGTCCTTATCAAGTTCGAGCACGTCACCGTCTTCGATCACGATTGCGTGCTCAACCGCTCCCGTTTCCATGGCCACTTGTGCGTGACGCCGCAGGTAGCGGTAATCGCCGTGCACGGGGATGAAGAACTTCGGCCGGACGAGGTTGATGAGCAGGCGCATCTCTTCCTGGCTGCCGTGGCCGCTCACGTGAATGAGCCCGTGCTGGCCGTCGTCATAAATCACGTTCGCGTCGCGCCGGAAGAGGTGATCGATGACGCGGAAGATGCCCTTTTCGTTGCCGGGAATGATGCGCGAACTGAGCACCACGGTGTCGCCAGGCTCGATTCGCGCGTGCTTGTGGTTGTCTACGGCCGCACGGCTGAGCGCGCTCATCGGCTCGCCCTGCGTGCCGCTGATCAGCACCATCAACTGGTCTGGCGGGTAGTCGCGCATCTGGCCGGGATTGATAACGAGGCCCGGCGGCAGGTCAAGGTAGCCAAGGTCCTGCGCAATCTCGGTGCTCTCCATCATCGAACGCCCGAGAACAGCCACTTTACGCCCATGTAGGCGGGCCAGCTCCATCGCTATGCGGATGCGGTAGATCGACGATGAGAAGCAACTGAAGAATAGCTTCTTCTTCGTGCGAGAGAATACTTCGTCGAGCCGCGGCCGCACGGCGGACTCCGATGGCGTGTAGCCGGGACGCTCCACGTTGGTCGAGTCCTGCAGCAGGGCCAGAACGCCGCGCTTTCCGTACTCGGCAAAGGTGTGCAGGTCGAATGGCTTGTCATCCAGCGGAGAGAGATCGATTTTGAAGTCGCCAGTGTGAATCACCACACCGACCGGCGTGTCGATGGCAAGGGCCACGCAATCCACAAGCGAGTGGGTCACGCGGATCGGCTCAATCGTGAACGGCCCGATGGTGAATTTTTCACGCGGTGTGATTTCGATCAGCTCGGTTTCGTCGAGCAGCTCGTGCTCTTCGAGCTTGCCCTCCACATAGGCCAGCGTGAACTCGGTGGCATACACCGGGACCTTGATTTCGCTCAGAATCCAGGGCAGGCCGCCGATGTGGTCCTCGTGGCCGTGGGTCAGAATGATGGCCCGGACATTCTGCTTGTTTTCAATGAGGTAAGAGATGTCGGGCACAACGATATCCACGCCCAGCAGCTCAGTTTCCGGGAACATGAGCCCGGCGTCGATCACGATAATGTCGTCTTCCCATTGGATTGCAAGGCAGTTCATTCCGAACTCGCCGAGTCCGCCAAGGGGTATGATTTTCAGTTTTTTGGTTTGCATCTGTCAGGTCTGATGCTAACAGGGTACACGGATCGTGGAACAGCGACCGAAGCTCTGTTCACGATTGCGCGGCGCGCTCAAGCTCCGCGATGTCGAGCTTCTTCATCTGCATCATGGCCTGCATCGCCTTGGGGCTCTTGATGTATTCGGATATGCGCGCAGGCACTACCTGCCAGGAGAGCCCGAAC
>FTCV01001180.1_pt1 | contig 13280 bp, 9 predicted proteins | sample 1639691 | NCBI WGS metagenome assembly FTCV01 (sample SAMEA3914864, study PRJEB12502) | metagenome | biome: forest; material: soil | place: USA | collected 2012-03-12 | depth 0.3 m
GTCCTCAAGGTAGGAGAGCAGCATGGAAGCATTGATCCGCGAGGATGAATCTGCGCCCTCCGGCATTCCGCAGCGATGGGGCAACATCAACTGGCGCCGCGTCGAACGGAACGTTCGAGCAATGCAGATTCGAATTGCGAAGGCAACACAGGAAGGAGACTGGCGCAGAGTGAAAGCCCTGCAAAGGTCTCTGACCCGCTCGTTCTCCGCCAAGGCATCGGCGGTAAGACGGGTGGCGATTAACCAAGGAGCGCGGACGGCAGGTGTCGACCGCGTTGTGTGGAACTCACCTGAAGTTCGGTGGCAAGCCATCGGACGGTTGAGACGCCGGGGGTATCGGCCCATGCCATTACGGCGGGTCTTCATCCCCAAAGCCAACGGAAAGGAACGCCCTCTGGGTATCCCGACCATGTTGGACAGAGCCATGCAGGCGCTGTATTTGCTGGCGCTGGAGCCGGTGTCCGAAGGGACGAGCGATCCGAACTCTTACGGGTTTCGAATCAATCGTTCCACTGCGGATGCTATGTCCCAGCTGTTTGTCTCTCTATCCAAAAGAGCTTCGGCTCAATGGGTGCTGGAGGCAGATATCAAAGGGTGTTTCGACCATATCAGTCACGACTGGCTGGAGCGCAATGTCCCAATGGACAAAGTAATCCTGCGGAAGTGGTTGAAAGCTGGCGTGGTATTTCAGGGCCAGTTTCAGGCGACCGAAGCCGGAACACCACAGGGGGGCATTATTTCCCCGACCTTGGCGAATGTGGCACTGAACGGGTTGGAGCAGCAACTAGTGACGTCCTTGCGGGCGAAATTAGGAGTCGCCAACACGAAGAAGCTTAAGGTAAATGTCGTGCGGTATGCGGACGACTTCGTAATCACCGGCAACACGCCGGAGGTCTTAGAGAACGAAGTGAAGCCGTGGGTGGAGCAGTTCCTAGCAACACGGGGACTGACCTTATCTGCGGAGAAAACGCGAATCGTCAACATCGCCGAAGGTTTCGACTTCCTCGGGTGGAATTTCCGGAAGTACTCGGGAACGCTACTCATCAAACCGAGCAAGAAAAACGCGCAAGCGTTCTATCGCAAGGTGAAGGAGGTCATCAGGGCCAACAAGACGGTAAAGCAGGAGCATCTTATCGGTCTGCTGAATCCGATGCTGAGGGGCTGGGCGCAGTATCACAGCCCGGTGGTTGCGAAGGCGGCGTTCACCCGAATGGAGTACCTGATCTTTAGGTCTCTATGGCGGTGGGCAAAACGGCGGCACCGAGGAAAGAATACCGAGTGGGTGCGAAAGAAGTATTTCGCCTCAGTGGGAACGCGAAACTGGGTGTTTGGAACCAACACTTTGGGCAAGACGGGCGAGCGCTACCGGATGGAGTTGTACTCGATACCGAGTACGCCTGTCCGGAGGCACAAGAAGGTTCGGGGGGACTTCAATCCCTTCGACCCAGCGCAGGAAATGTATGGTGAGACACTGCGGCAGGAGCGCATGGTAGAAAACATGTCGTACCGAAGGCAGTGGGCAAAGCTGTTCATGACCCAGCGAGGCTTGTGTGCGGTGTGTCAGTGCAAGATAACCAAAGAGACCGGATGGCATGACCATCACATCGAACCCAGAATTTCTGGGGGTTCGGACGCTCTAGGGAATCGCGTGCTGTTGCACCCCGATTGTCACGTTCAAGTTCACTTCCACGGCCGAATTGCAGTGAAGCCGGTGTATGATTCGTCCATATATTTTGTAGAGGCTTGAGCCGTATGCGGGGAAACTCGCACGTACGGTTCTTAGGGGGGAGGGGGTCAGCAATGACCTTCCTCCTACCCTACCCTCCCGGTCTGCCACGCTCGCCCGCCACACGGCGACTCGCGCCGCCAGACGCCCAGGACAATCCAAGAAGATTCCCGAGACCGCTGCCGCGCCAGGCGGGCAGCTTGCCCTGACATCGCCAACACCGCCGTGAAACCCATCCAGAAATCGAACAAGCTCCAGAACGTTTGCTATGACATCCGCGGCCCGGTGCTGGAAAAGGCCAAGCAGATGGAGGAAGAGGGGCACAAGATCATCAAGCTGAACATCGGCAACCTGGCCGTGTTCGGGTTCGATGCGCCGGAGGAAATCCAGCAGGACATGATGCGCAACCTGCCGAATTCGGCGGGCTACTCCGACTCCAAGGGCATTTTCGCCGCGCGCAAGGCGATCATGCATTACACGCAGGAAAAGAAGATCCAGGGCGTGGGGCTGGACGATATCTACGTTGGCAACGGCGCGTCCGAGCTGATCGTGATGTCGATGAACGCGCTGCTCAACGCCGGGGACGAAGTGCTGGTGCCGGCGCCTGACTATCCGCTCTGGACGGCCGCGGTGAGCCTGTCCGGCGGCACGCCGGTGCACTACATCTGCGACGAGGCCAACGAGTGGATGCCCGATCTCGATGACATCCGCCGCAAGATCACGCCGAACACGCGCGCCATCGTCATCATCAATCCGAACAATCCCACCGGGGCGTTGTACTCGGACGAACTGCTCCAGGAAATCGTCGTCATCGCGCGCGAGCACGGCCTGATCATCTTCGCCGACGAGATCTACGACAAGGTGCTCTACGACGGCCACACGCACACGTCGATCGGCTCGCTGTCCACCGACGTGCTGACCGTGACCTTCAACGGCCTGTCGAAGAACTACCGCTCGTGCGGCTATCGCGCCGGCTGGATGGTGGTGTCGGGCGACAAGCGCCCGGCGCAGGACTACATCGAAGGTCTGAACATGCTGTCGTCGATGCGCCTGTGCGCCAACGTGCCGGGCCAGTGGGCGATCCAGACCGCGCTGGGCGGCTACCAGAGCATCAACGACCTCGTGGGCGAAGGCGGCCGCCTGCGCCGCCAGCGTGACCTGGCCCACGAGCTGATCACGCAGATCCCGGGTGTCAGCTGCGTCAAGCCCAAGGCTGCGCTCTACCTGTTCCCGAAACTCGACCTGTCGATGTACCCGGTCCAGGACGACCAGGAATTCATCTACGAACTGCTGCAGGAATCGAAGGTGCTGCTGGTGCAGGGCACGGGCTTCAACTGGGGCGCGCCGGATCACTTCCGGATCGTGTTCCTGCCGCACGAGGAAGACCTGCGCGAGGCCATCAGCCGCGTGGCGCGTTTCCTCGAGAACTATCGCAAACGTCACGGCACGGTGTAAGCCGCCGGACGCCCCCCTTTCCGTATCAAGCAACCCAGAGTCAGACGTCCATGAATCCCATCAAAGTCGGCCTTCTCGGCATCGGTACCGTCGGTAGCGGCACGTTCAACGTGCTCAAGCGCAATCAGGAGGAAATTCGCCGCCGCGCAGGCCGCGGCATCGAGATTGCGGTGGTGGCCGACCTCAACACCGAACGCGCCCGCGAGCTGACCGGTGGCACCGTGGACGTGGTCAGCGATGCGTTCGAAGTGGTGACGCGGCCGGACATCGACATCGTCGTGGAGCTGATCGGCGGCTACGGCATCGCGCGCGAGCTGGTGCTCAAGGCCATCGAAAACGGCAAGCACGTGGTGACCGCGAACAAGGCGCTGCTGGCCGTGCATGGCAACGAGATCTTCGAAGCCGCGCGCAAGAAGGGCGTGATCGTGGCGTTCGAGGCCGCCGTGGCCGGTGGCATCCCGATCATCAAGGCCCTGCGCGAAGGCCTGACGGCCAACCGTATCCAGTGGATCGCCGGCATCATCAACGGCACCACGAACTTCATCCTGTCCGAGATGCGCGACAAGGGCCTCGATTTCGACGTCGTGCTCAAGGAGGCGCAGCAGCTGGGCTATGCCGAAGCCGACCCGACCTTCGACATCGAGGGCATCGACGCCGCCCACAAGGTGACGCTGATGAGCGCGATCGCGTTCGGCATGCCGGTGCAGTTCGACCGCGCGCATGTCGAAGGCATCACCAAGCTGTCCGCGGTCGACATCAAGTACGCCGAGGAACTGGGCTACCGCATCAAGTTGCTGGGCATCACGCGTCGCCGCGATGACGGCGTGGAACTGCGCGTGCACCCGACGCTGGTTCCGGCCTCGCGCCTGATCGCCAACGTCGAGGGCGCCATGAACGCCGTACTGGTGCAGGCCGATGCCGTAGGCACGACGCTGTACTACGGCAAGGGCGCCGGCGCCGAGCCGACCGCTTCGGCCGTGATCGCCGACCTGGTCGACGTGACCCGCCTGCACACCGCCGATCCGAATCACCGTGTGCCGCACCTGGCATTCCAGCCGGACGAGTTGTCGAGCGTGCCGGTGCTGCCGATCGAGGAAGTCACGAGCTCGTACTACCTGCGCATGCGGGTGTCGGACGAAACCGGCGTGCTGGCCGAAATCACGCGCATCCTGGCCGAGGCCGGCATCAGCATCGATGCAATGCTGCAGAAGGAATCGCGCGAAGGCGAACCGCAGACCGACATCATCATCCTGACGCACCTGACGCGCGAAAAGCACGTCAATGCCGCGATCCGCAGCATCGAGAGCCTGTCGACGGTGCTGTCCGCCGTGACGCGCCTGCGCATGGAAGAACTGAATTAAGACGCTCATGAACTACCAGTCGACGCGCGGCCACGACGTGCCGCAATCGTTCTCCGAAATCCTGCTCGGCGGCCTGGCGCCCGATGGCGGCCTCTACCTGCCGAAGCAGTATCCGCAAGTTACGGCCGATGAACTCGAAGCCTGGCGCAAGCTGCCGTACGCCGACCTCGCGTTCGAGGTGCTGTCGCGCTTCTGCGACGACATTCCGGCCGACGACCTGCGCGCGCTGACGCGCAAGACCTACACCGCCGAGGTGTTCTGCAATGCGCGCCCGGGCGACAACACCGCCGACATCACGCCGCTGCGCACGCTGGGCGAGGAGGGCGGCACGAAGCTGCAACTGCTGGGTCTGTCGAATGGCCCGACGCTGGCCTTCAAGGACATGGCCATGCAGCTGCTGGGCAACCTGTTCGAGTACGCGCTCAAGCGTGCCGGGCTGAAGCTCAATATCCTGGGCGCGACGTCGGGCGACACCGGTAGCGCGGCCGAGTACGCGATGCGTGGCAAGGAAGGCATCCGCGTGTTCATGCTGAGCCCGCACCGCAAGATGAGCGCGTTCCAGACGGCGCAGATGTTCAGCCTGCAGGACCCGAACATCTTCAATATCGCCATCGAAGGCGTGTTCGACGACGCACAGGACATCGTCAAGGCCGTGTCGAACGATCACGCATTCAAGGCGCGCCAGCGCATTGGCACCGTGAACTCGATCAACTGGGCCCGTGTGGTGGCGCAGGTGGTCTACTACTTCAAGGGCTGGCTGCTGGCCACCGACGGCCCGGGCCAGAAGGTGTCGTTCTGCGTGCCGTCGGGCAACTTCGGCAACGTCTGCGCGGGCCATATCGCGCGCATGATGGGCCTGCCCATCGACAAGCTCGTGGTGGCGACCAACGAGAACGACGTGCTCGACGAATTCTTCCGTACCGGTACGTACCGCGTGCGGACGTCGGCGCAGACGTACCACACGTCGAGCCCGAGCATGGACATCTCGAAGGCGTCCAACTTCGAACGCTTTATCTTCGACCTGCTGGGCCAGGACGCCGGCAAGCTCGCCGCGCTGTTCCGTGATGTCGATAGCCAGGGCGGTTTCGACCTGGCCGGCACGCCGGAATTCGACCGCATCCGGCAGTTCGGTTTCGTGTCGGGCCGCAGCACGCACGAGGATCGCGTGACGACGATCCGCGAGGCGCTGGGCCACGAGCCCGAGCGTCCGGCCGCATTCGACGGCATCGAGAAGCTGCCGCAGCGCTTCGAGGTGATGCCGGCCGATGCCGACCAGGTCAAGGCGTACATCGCGCAGCACACGGGCCTGTAATCCCGCGTTATTGCGGATATGGCTTCGGACGGGTATGACTTCCACCCCGTCACGGGCCCGGTCCCGGCGCCAACTCGCTACAATCGGGTTTGCCGGGCCCCGCCGCCACGGCCCCTGGATTCTGTTCCAGGGGCTGTTTGCTTTTGGGGTCAACCTGACTCTCACCGTCCCATGACTCAAACCGCAGCGCGTCCCCCGATGCTGACCATGGCTCAGGCCCTGGAAGCCCTGATGGCCGGCGTTCGTCCGATCACCGATTCCGAAACCGTCGACACGTTCGAGGCCAACGGCCGCGTACTGGCCGTGCCGGTCACTAGCGCGCTGCGCGTGCCGCCGGCCGACAACACGTCGATGGACGGCTACGCGATGCGTGCCGCCGATGTACCCTCGCCGGGCACGCGGCTGCCAGTGTCGCAGCGGATTCCGGCGGGCCACGTCGGCACCGGACTGGCACCGGGGACGGCCGCGCGCATCTTCACGGGCGGGCTGATTCCGCCCGGCGCCGATGCCGTGGTCATGCAGGAGCAATGCCAGGCCGATGGCGACGCGGTGATCGTCAACCACGTGCCCGCATCGGGCGAGTGGATTCGTCGCGCGGGGGAAGACATCGAGGCCGGCAGCCAGATCCTGCCGCGCGGCACGCGGCTGTCGCCACAGGCAGTGGGCCTGGCCGCATCGGTTGGCCAGGCGAAGCTCGATGTGGTGCGCCGTGCGCGCGTCGCGGTGTTCTTCACCGGGGACGAACTGGCCATGCCGGGCGAGCCACTCAAGCCCGGTGCGATCTACAACTCGAACCGCTTCACGCTGCGCGGCCTGCTGGAAAACCTGGGCTGCGAAGTGACCGATTTCGGCATCGTGCCCGATACGCTGGCCGCGACACGCGACACGCTGCGCCGCGCAGCCGAGGGCCACGATCTGATCATTACGTCCGGCGGCGTCTCGGTGGGCGAGGAAGACCACATTCGACTGGCCGTAACGGCCGAAGGGCGCCTGGACCTGTGGCAGATTGCGATCAAGCCCGGCAAGCCGCTCGCCTTCGGCCAGGTGGCCAGCGGTACCGATCAGCCGACATTCTTCATCGGCCTGCCCGGGAATCCGGTGTCGAGCTTTGTCACGTTCCTGCTGTTCGTGCGACCGTTCCTGCTGGCGCTGCAGGGCGTGACCGATGGGCGCGACCTGCAGCCGCGCCGCATGGCGATGCGTGCCGACTTCGACCTGCCGCGTGGCGATCGCCGCAATGAATTCCTGCGCGCACGCCTGAACGATGCCGGCGGCCTGGACCTGTTCCCGAATCAGAGCTCGGGCGTGCTGACTTCCACCGTGTGGGGCGATGGCTTGATCGACAATCCGCCGAACCAGGCCATCCAGCGCGGGGATATCGTCCAGTTCATTCCGTTTGCGAGCCTGCTGGACTGATCATGCAACTGGAACTCCGATACTTCGCCAGCGTGCGCGAACAGCTAGGGCAGGGTGCCGAACGCGCCGAGGTACCGGCGGAAGTCCGCACCGTGGACGACTTGCGCGGCTGGCTGCGCGCCCGCGGTGGCGTGTGGGCCGAAGCGCTGGCCGAAGGCCGTGCCTTGCGCATGGCCGTCGACCACGCGGTGGCACGCGCCGATACGCCGCTGGCCGATGGCTGCGAGGTGGCCTTCTTCCCGCCCGTGACCGGAGGCTGAGATGACGGTTCGCGTACAACACGAAGACTTCGACCTCGCCGCCGAGGTGGCTGCGCTGCGGGCCGGCAACCCCGGCGTGGGCGCCATCGCCAGCTTTGTCGGCACCGTGCGCGACGTCAGCGATGGCTCGCGCGTCAACACGATGGAGCTCGAGCACTATCCAGGCATGACCGAAAAGGCGCTGGAGCAGATCGAGGCCGCCGCGCGCGGTCGCTGGTCGCTGCTGGGCGTGACGATCGTGCACCGCGTGGGCCTGCTGCAGCCGCTCGACCAGATCGTGCTCGTGGCCGTGACGTCGGCGCATCGCGGCGAGGCGTTTGCCGCGTGCGAGTTCATCATGGACTACCTGAAGTCCGAGGCGCCGTTCTGGAAGAAGGAAGCCACGCCCGAGGGCGCGCGCTGGGTCGATGCACGGGTGTCGGATGACGCGGCGCTGCGCCGCTGGGGTATTGAATCGTTCAACGCAGAGTCTTCAGCTTCCAATAAGAACAAGGACGAATAATGGGTCCGTTGGGTTTTGTGGCGGTCGGCGTCGGGGCCGCCGTGGGCGCATGGTTGCGCTGGTTTTTCTCCGTGATCTGGAATGCCGCGAATCCGGCGCTGCCGTACGGCACGCTGGCATCGAACCTGGTGGGCGGCTACCTGATCGGCCTGGCGGTCGCGTACTTCGACACGCATCCGACGCTTCCGCCGGAATGGCGCCTGCTCGCCGTGACCGGTTTCCTCGGGGGCCTCACCACCTTCTCCACGTTCTCCAGCGAGGTGATCGGTAACCTGCTGGCGGGCGACTACCGGTGGGCACTGGCGCACATCGTCATGCACCTGGGCGGCTCGCTGGTGCTGACTGCATTCGGCATCTGGACCTATCGCGTGCTGTCCTGACCACTTTTCCGGGCCAGTGTCGCCGATATCCGGCGACATGGGTAACGCCGGTCGGGACGCTTGGGTCTTCTAGGTAACAGTCCCGATACGAAAGGGGCTTTCCTGCTGGCGCAGGCCGACTACTATTCCCGCAGGGCACCCCAGGTGCGCGACGCGCCTCCCCTGAACATGTCCCTTTTTCCGGCGCCCTGCCGGATTTGTCGCTTCGCTTTCGCCTCGTCCACTCGTTTGCTGTAGCCACGTGCGCCAGCCGGCACGCCGTGACAACTCAAGATCCGGCGTTGAATTCGGTTGTTGCAGTCCCTGTGTTACCGGTTTCGGTTCATAACAAGGAGACATCCCCATGCAGCCCCGTCATGCCCGTGGTTCCATCCGTCGTTTACTGTCCCCTCTGTATCTGGTCGCCATCGCCGCCGTGGCCGTGCCGGTGCTGATCGCCAGCTGCGGGGGTGACAGTTCGACCACCATCGTGAGCCCCGGCCAGGGCACGAATGAGGGCGATCCGATCAACCGGCCTGCATTCGTGGCGGGCACGGTCAACGTCAAGAGCTATGACGGGGCCTCCGACGACCTCGCCACGGGTGGCCTGGGCAAGGATGGGCTGGCGGGTGCGGCGCCGGCGTTTGCCGATCCGAATGCGCCGACGGCGGCCGAGTTGCGCCGCAATGCCATCTACAACAACTACCGCGCCATCGTCGATGTCTCGGCGGCGGGCGGCTACGGCACGCTGTACGGCCCCAATGTCGATGCGCAGGGCAATGTGACGGCTGGGCAGGGCAAGGTTGCGGGCTTTGAGTACATCGCGTTTGCCGACGACGGCACCGGCCAGCAGAATGTGACGGTAATGGCGCAGGTACCGGACAGCTTCGATCCCAAGAATCCGTGCATCATCTCGGCCACGTCGTCCGGATCGCGCGGCGTCTACGGCGGGATCGCGGTGGGCGAATGGGGGCTCAAGCGCGGCTGCGCGGTCGCCTATACCGACAAGGGCACCGGCGCGGCACCGCATGATCTGGACAGCGACACCGTGCCGCTGATCGACGGCACGCGCCTGACGCAGCAAGCGGCGGGCCGGGCGGCGGAGTTCGTGGCCCAGCCGGGCACGATGTCGCTGGGCCTGTTCAACACAGCCAACCCGCACCGGCTGGCCTTCAAGCACGCGCATTCGAAACAGAACCCCGAAGCCAGCTGGGGCCAGAACACGCTGCAGGCGATCGAATTCGCGCTCTTCGCGATCAACGACCGCTTCGGTAACAAGAACACCAGCGGCGTGACGATCACCACGTTCACGCCCGCCAACACCATCATCATCGCCTCGGCGATCTCGAACGGCGGCGGTGCGGCCATTGCCGCTGCTGAACAGGACACCACCGGCCTGATCGATGGCGTGGCGGTGGGCGAGCCCAATGTCGTAATGCCGCCATCGCCGGTCATCACGGTACGTCGGAACGGCGCACCGGTAGCGGCGTCGGCGAAGCATCTCTACGACTACACGACCACGGCCAACCTGTTCCAGTTGTGCGCGAGCCAGGACGGCAGTCTCGTCAACGCCCCGCGGGCGTCGGTAACGGCGTCGCTGCCGTCATTGCCGCAGCAGACGATCGATCGCTGCGCCTCGCTGGCCACGGCCAGCAAGGTGACGGGCACGACCACCTCGGGCCAGGCGGGTGCTGCGCTGGCGGCGTTGCGGGCGGCAGGCTGGGAGCCGGAATCCGACGAACTGCATACCTCGCTGTCGCTGCTGGAGGTGGCCAGTTCGATCTCGGTGACCTACGCCAATGCGTATTCGCGCGCCAGCGTGACGGACCGGCTCTGCAACTACAGCTTTGCCTCGCCGGCGGCCCAGACCCTGGTCCCGACCACGATCCCGCCGATCGCGCTGGCGGGCCTGTTCGCCACCGGCAATGGCATTCCGCCGACCACCGGCGTGACGATCATGAACGACGACTCACCCGGTGGGGCAATGCGTGACTTCCTCTCGAAGTCGAAGACTAGCGGCGTGGCGGACGCCAATCTCGAAGGCGCGCTCTGCCTGCGCAACCTGCTCGATAACGGCAATACGGCGCTGATGACGGGGATCTCCCAGACCTACCGCAGCGGCAACCTGCGCAGCAAGCCGGCCATCATCGTCCACGGTCGCAGCGATGCGCTGCTGCCGGTGAACCATACGTCGCGGCCCTATCTGGGCCTGAACAAGGCGGTGGAGGGGACGGCCAGCAAGCTCTCATATATCGAAGTGACCAATGGCCAGCATTTCGACGGCTTTATCGACCTGATCCAGGGCTACGCCAAGCGCTACATCCCGATGCACGTCTACCTGAACCGGGCACTCGATGCCGTGTACGCCAACCTGAAGAACGGGACGGCCCTGCCGCCGTCGCAAGTCGTGCGCACGACGCCGCGTGGCGGCAACGACACGGACTTCGTTGGCCCGCAGATCCTGCCCTCGAACGTGCCGCCGATCTCGCTGACGCCGGCTGCCGGCAACCTGATCCAGGCCAGCGGCACCATCGTGGATGTGCCGAACTAGCCGATCTGGCGGAAGCATCCCGCCATGCACTTGCGGTCTGTACAAGTTGCATGGCGGATGCCTTGAAATGTCAAGGCCAAGCCTTATCTTTCGGAAGTAACGTGTCCGGCAGGGCATATGCGGTGGAGCAGCCTTTTGCTGCCCCATCGCTTCCCGGCATCAGGACACACTTTCTATGAGAGAGAGGGCTCCTAATGCGAATTGACAAACTCACCACCCGGTTCCAGGAAGCGCTGGCTGAAGCGCAGAGCCTGGCACTGGGCCACGACAACCAGTACATCGAACCTCAGCACTTGCTGCGCGCGCTGCTGGCGCAGAACGACGGCTCGGCCAAGACGCTGCTGTCGCGTGCCGGTGTCAACGTGAACGGCCTGCAGGCTGCGCTCGATGCGGCGATCCAGCGGCTGCCCCAGGTTCAGGGCACCAACGAGGTCCAGGTCGGACGCGACCTCAACAACCTGCTCAATGCCACCGAGAAGGAAGCGATCAAGCGCAACGACCAGTTCATCGCGAGCGAACTGTTCCTGCTGGCCGTGTCCGACGACAAGGGTGACACGGGCCGCATCGCCCGCGAAAACGGCCTGTCGCGCAAATCGCTCGAAGCGGCCATCACGGCCGTGCGCGGCGGCGACAACGTGAACAGCGCCGACGCCGAATCCCAGCGCGAGGCCCTGAAGAAATACACCGTGGACCTGACCGAGCGCGCCCGCGCGGGCAAGCTCGACCCGGTGATCGGGCGCGATGACGAAATCCGCCGCGCGATCCAGATCCTGCAGCGCCGCACCAAGAACAACCCGGTGCTGATCGGCGAGCCGGGCGTGGGCAAGACCGCCATTGTCGAAGGCCTGGCGCAGCGTATCGTCAACGGCGAGGTGCCGGAAACGCTCAAGAACAAGCGCGTGCTCGTGCTGGACATGGCCGGGCTGCTGGCCGGCGCCAAGTACCGCGGCGAGTTCGAGGAGCGCCTGAAGGCCGTGCTCAGCGACGTGGCCAAGGATGAAGGCCAGACCATCGTCTTCATCGACGAGATCCACACCATGGTGGGCGCGGGCAAGGCCGAAGGCGCGATCGACGCGGGCAACATGCTCAAGCCGGCGCTGGCGCGTGGCGAACTGCACTGCATCGGCGCCACCACGCTGAACGAGTACCGCAAGTACATCGAGAAGGATGCCGCGCTGGAGCGCCGCTTTCAGAAGGTGCTCGTCGATGAGCCGAGCGTGGAATCGACCATCGCCATCCTGCGCGGTCTGCAGGAAAAGTACGAGCTGCACCATGGCGTCGAGATTACCGACCCGGCCATCGTGGCCGCGGCGGAGCTGTCGCACCGGTACATCACGGACCGCTTCCTGCCGGACAAGGCCATCGACCTGATCGACGAGGCCGCCGCGCGTATCAAGATGGAAATCGACTCGAAGCCCGAGGCGATGGACAAGCTCGAGCGCCGCACGATCCAGCTCAAGATCGAGCGCGAAGCGGTGAAGAAGGAAACCGACGAGGCATCGCGCAAACGGCTGGAACTGATCGAGCAGGAAATCGAGCGGCTGGAGAAGGAATACGCCGATCTCGACGAGATCTGGCGCGCGGAGAAGGGTGCTGCGCAGGGTGCTGCTGCGCTCAAGGAAGAGATCGAGAAGATCAAGCTCGATATCTCGCGCCTGCAGCGTGAAGGCAAGCTCGACAAGGTGGCCGAGCTCCAGTACGGCAAGCTGCCGGCGCTGGAAGGCAAGCTGCAGGCTGCCAACAAGGCAGAGGCCAACGAGCAGAAGCAGCCGAACAAGCTGCTGCGCACGCAGGTGGGGGCCGAGGAAATCGCCGAGGTCGTGAGCCGTGCCACGGGCATTCCGGTCGCCAAGATGATGCAGGGCGAGCGCGAGAAGCTGTTGAAGATGGAAGATCGGCTGCACCGGCGCGTGGTGGGACAGGATGAGGCCGTCCGGCTGGTATCCGATGCCATCCGCCGTTCGCGTGCGGGCCTGTCGGACGAGAACAAGCCGTATGGATCGTTCCTGTTCCTGGGGCCGACGGGCGTGGGCAAGACCGAACTGTGCAAGGCGCTGTCGGAATTCCTGTTCGATTCCGAGGATCACCTGATCCGCATCGACATGAGTGAATTCATGGAGAAGCACAGCGTGAGCCGGCTGATCGGCGCGCCCCCGGGCTATGTGGGCTATGACGAAGGCGGTTACCTGACCGAGGCCGTGCGCCGCAAACCGTATGCGGTGATCCTGCTCGACGAAGTCGAGAAGGCCCATCCGGACGTCTTCAACGTGCTGCTGCAGGTGCTGGACGATGGCCGCTTGACGGACTCGAAGGGCCGCACGGTGGACTTCAAGAACAC
>FTCV01002414.1_pt1 | contig 13273 bp, 12 predicted proteins | sample 1639691 | NCBI WGS metagenome assembly FTCV01 (sample SAMEA3914864, study PRJEB12502) | metagenome | biome: forest; material: soil | place: USA | collected 2012-03-12 | depth 0.3 m
CCTGTTTGGCGCCTCGGGCGCCCAAGGAAAGTTCACTACCGACCCCGTTACCGGCGCACTCGTGCCGATGGTCGTCGAGCAGACCAGCCGTGGTGAGCGTAGCTTCGACATCTACTCGCGCCTGCTGCGCGAGCGTATCGTTTTCATCACCGGCGAAGTCGAGGACCACATGGCCTCGCTGATCGTCGCGCAGCTCCTGTTCCTCGAATCGGAAAATCCGTCGAAGGACATCTCGATGTACATCAACTCGCCGGGCGGCGTGGTGACGGCCGGCATGGCCATCCACGACACCATGCAGTACATCAAGCCCCGCGTTTCGACGGTGTGCATCGGCCAGGCCGCCTCGATGGGCAGCTTCCTGCTCGCCGCCGGTGAGCCGGGCATGCGCATCGCGCTGCCGAACGCCCGCATCATGGTGCATCAGCCTTCGGGCGGCGCGCGCGGCATGGCTTCGGATATCGAGATCCAGGCGCGCGAGATTCTCCGGATGCGCAAGCGTCTCAACGATCTCTACGTGAAGTACACCGGCAAGTCGCTCGACGAGATCGAGAAGGCGATGGACCGCGACACCTTCCTCGAAGCTGAGGAAGCGCTGGCGTTCGGCCTCGTCGACAAGGTCTTCGAAACGCGGCCTGACGGCGACAAGCCGGCAGAAGCCTGAGTACGGCGGCCTGAGCATGAGTGAAGGTCGGTGCTTGCGGGTATCGACCTTCAGTTCTTTGCAACGGTTATCGGGGTACCCATATCGGGCTAGGATTGCAAAACCGGGCCCGTCCAAGGTAGACTCGACGAGTCGCCTGGAAATGGCCTAAAGACGGAAAATGACGAAATTGAGCGGATCTGACGCGAAAAGCACCCTGTACTGCAGCTTCTGCGGCAAGTCGCAGCACGAAGTGCGCAAGCTGATCGCGGGCCCCACGGTGTTCATCTGCGACGAATGTGTCGAGCTTTGCAACGACATCATTCGCGAAGAAACCAAGGCCGGGATTGCGGGCAAGAAGGACGGCGGCGTGCCGTCTCCCCGCGACATTTGCGAGACGCTGAACGACTACGTGATCGGGCAAGACCGCGCGAAGCGCGTGCTGTCGGTAGCGGTGCACAACCACTACAAGCGCCTGAAGCACAGCGGCAAGCAGGGCGATGTGGAACTGTCGAAGTCGAACATCCTGCTGGTGGGGCCCACCGGTTCGGGCAAGACGCTGCTCGCGCAGACGCTCGCCAAGACGTTCGACGTGCCCTTCACCATGGCCGACGCCACCACGCTGACCGAAGCCGGTTACGTGGGCGAGGACGTGGAGAACATCATCCTCAAGCTGCTTCAGGCTTCCGACTACAATGTCGAGAAGGCGCAGCACGGCATCGTCTACATCGACGAGATCGACAAGATCAGCCGCAAGGCCGAGAATCCGTCGATCACGCGCGACGTTTCGGGCGAGGGCGTGCAGCAGGCATTGCTGAAGCTGATGGAAGGCACCACCGCTTCGGTTCCGCCGCAGGGCGGCCGCAAGCACCCGCAGCAGGAATTCCTGCAAGTGGACACGACCAACATCCTGTTCATCTGCGGCGGCGCCTTCGCGGGTCTTGAAAAGATCATTGCCGACCGCCTCCAGAAGCGTTCGATCGGCTTCGGCGCGCATGTCGCCGATCCGGACAAGCGCCGCGTGGGCGAACTGCTCCAGAAGGCAGAACCGGAAGATCTGCTCAAGTTCGGCCTGATCCCCGAATTCGTCGGCCGTCTGCCGGTGATCGCGACGCTCAACGACCTCGACATCGAGGCGCTGGTCAAGATCCTGCGCGAACCGAAGAACGCGCTGATCAAGCAGTACGCTAAGCTGTTCGAGCTGGAAGACGTCGAACTGACCTTCACGGACGAAGCGCTTGAGGCGATCGCCCAGAAGGCCATCGACCGCAAGACCGGCGCGCGCGGCCTGCGCTCGATCGTGGAAGGGCTGCTGCTCGACACCATGTTCGACCTGCCGACCGAAGGCGATATCGCCGAAGTCGTCGTCGACAAGGACGTGGTGGAGGGTCGCAAGGAACCCGTCCGCGTTCTCAAGGGCGATAAGGCCGAAGCTGCGGCTTAAGTCCGCGCCGAAGCCAAAACCGAAAAGGGCCCGTCCGGATCTTCCGGGCGGGCCCTTTTCGTTGCCGGCCTTCGCCGGATATGCTTCCTCGGGGCGATGAAGCGCTATCTCTTCGTTTGCAGCCAGAACAAGCTGCGCAGCCCGACTGCTGAACAGGTATTTGCGCGGCGGGGCGACATTGAAGTGGCGTCCGCCGGAACCAATGTCGACGCGATCGAGCCGCTGACCGGCGAACTGGTCGCGTGGGCCGATGTGATCGTAGTCATGGAAAAAGCGCATCGCGCGAAAGTGCAGCGCAAGTTTCGACAGCATCTGAACGGCCAGCGAATGATCTGCCTGGATATCCCGGACGACTATGAATTCATGGATCCGGAATTGGTGGGCCTGCTCGAAACCCGAATGGTGCGGCACCTCCCGCCCCGGCCGGAAAGCCGGGGCAGGCACGAGGTTTAGTTGCCGCTCGACGGCGGCGGGGGAGGCGGACCCATACGGTCGCCGCCACCACGGCCACCGCCGAATCCGCGCGGCGGCATCGGATCGCCCTTCTTCATGGTGCGCACAACCTGCCCATCGCGGGAGATGGTCATCTGCTCGGTCTCGGTGGACTTGAGCAGCCAGCCCTTGTCGCCCTGAACCCAGGTGTCGTGTGAAAGTTCGCTCATCGCGAAGACATGGCTCTGGCCATCACGATCCTGTCGACTGCCGGAAGCGTCCTGCCGTTGTTCGACTTCAGCGGTCTGGCCGTTCACCGTCAGCGAAACGATCGTGGTGGTCGATTTGCGGCTGGGATCGACTGGAATGTTGGCAAGGCGATCGATCATCTGATCGGCACTCATCGAATTGCCGCCCAGATCGGTGCGCTTGAAGTCGGGCGTCAGGAAAGGCTTGATATCGTCCGGCTCGCGCGTGTCCATCGCGGTTTTGTATGCGGCGTAGCGCGCTTCAAGGTCGCTCTTGGTGTCGGCATGGGCAAGGCCGGGTAGAAGGGCGCAGCCTAGCGCGGCGGAAAGCAGCAGGCGGGCGGGGTATCGACGTTTCATCGCGGATTTGTCCATCCAGTCAGTGATGAACGCGATTCCTAGACACCGCCCGGCATGCTGCAATCGGGATTATTGTACCTTATTGTCGCGGAATTACCCGTCAGACCACCATCTCGCTCTCCAGCGCACAAGCGGTGTCCGCTTCGGTTTCGATCTGGATGGTCGGGTGACCAATCTTGAAACTGTGCTCAAGGTCGTGCGCCAGGTCGTGCAGGAAGGCATCGCCCGGTTGCCCCTGCGGCATCACCAGATGCGCGGTGAGGGCAGTCTCGGTCGTGCTCATCGGCCAGACATGAAGGTCATGGACGTGGGCGACGCCGGGGCGTTCTTCAAGGAAGCGGCGCACGGCGGCGATGTCGATGCTTTCGGGTACGGCCATCATCCCCATGCGCAGCGATTCGCGCAGCAGGCTCCAGCTGGACCAGGCGATGACGGCGGTGATGAGCAGCGAAGCCAGCGGGTCGACGATTGTCCAGCCCGTCCAAACTATGACGATGCCGGCAATCACGACGCCGGCCGAAACCGCAGCATCGGCCATCAGGTGAACGAAGGCCGCACGCAAGTTAAGGTCGTCCTTGCTGCCCTTGGCGAACAGCATGGCCGAAAGTGCATTCACGGCGATGCCAAGTGCGGCGACGGCGATCATCGTCGTGCCGGCGACCGGGGAGGGTTCGGCGAAGCGGCGGATCGTCTCCACCAGAATTGCGCCGATCGCCACCCAAAGCAGGGCAGCATTGGCGATCGCTGCCAGGATCGAGGAGCTTTTCAGGCCATAGGTGAACCGCTCCGTCGGCGGGCGCGAGGCGAGCACGCTGGCGGCCCAGGCGAGCAGAAGCGACAACACGTCGGACAAATTGTGCCCCGCGTCCGCCAGCAGCGCCATCGAGTCGCTGATGAATCCGGCGGCCACTTCCCCCACTACGAAAATGAGGTTGAGCCCTACGGCAAGCGCGAATGCCCGGCCCACATTGCCGGGGGCGGCGTGATGGTGGTGGTGGCCATGATGATGGCCATGGTGGTGATGGCCGTGATCGTGGCCATGATGCGTATGTGCGGCGCCCATGAGCGGAGTCTCTCGCATGGGCAAGGCGCAGGCATCAAGCGATGTCGTAACATGTCATGCGGATAGGGAGCATTTCGTGTCGTTAAACGGCGACGGACGCTGCTGCACTTGCGTGACATTTATGCCGCACCGCACACAACAGGGATTTCGCTTAACTTACGGGAATCTGCGAAAAAAATGCCTCAGAGATGGAACATTGCGCAATGTCGCAGAAAAATTGCGCGCGAGTTGGCAGAAATGAATCCCGTGCGTCAGAGAGTTGTCATATTGCACTGCTCTTAGCAGCCGCAGCAAAGTCTGCGGCAGGGGCAAACCCTTCTGCAACCAATGCAAACAACCCATTCTGAAGGCTCCAGGGGGCTAAGATGAAATTCCATACCGTTCTCTCCACGGCGACCAGCACGCTGGCTGTCGGCGCTGCGTTCCTCGCAATGCCCGCATTCGCGCAGTCGACCGGTTCGACCCAGTTTGAAGAAGGCGCGATCGTCGTCACCGGTTCCTCTCAGCGCGGTATCGACGGCATTCAGCTGCCTGACTCGACCAAGACCAAGCAGGTCATCACCCAGGACATGATCGCCAACCAGCGCGCTGGTCAGTCAGTGCACGAACTGATCAACCTGGTTCCCGGCGTCAGCTTCCAGAACAACGATCCCTACGGTTCGTCGGGTGGTACGCTGAACATCCGCGGTTTCGACGCCAGCCGTATCTCGCTGACTTTCGACGGTATTCCGTTGAACGACACCGGCAACTATGCCCAGTATTCGAACCAGCAGCTTGATCCCGAGCTGATCGAGCAGATCAACGTTAACCTCGGCACCACCGACGTCGACAGCCCGACCGCCGCGGCTTCGGGTTCGACCGTGAACTACCGCACGCGCAACCCCACCGAAGACTTCCACGTCAACATGCGTGGCTCGATCGGTGAATACGGCTTCTTCCGTATGTTCGGCGTGATCGACACTGGCGTGTTCACCGGCATCGGTACCCGCGCGTTTTTCTCGGCCAGCCACTCCGAGAATGAGAACCCGTACCAGCGTTCGAGCGACATCAACAAGAACCAGTTCAACGCCAAGATCTATCAGCCGATCGGCGACAACGGCGACTTCATCTCGATCGCCGGTAACTACAACCGCAACCGCAACCGCAATTTCTCGTCGGTTCCGCTGCGCACCGATTCGTACATCTACTCGGTTTCGGGCACTTCGCCGAACCAGACCCTGACGGCCACCGACCGAGTCGTCGGTTCGGCATCGAGCAATCGCTTCCCGACCACCACGGACGAGCGTGATTACACGATCGCTGCTTGCCAGGTTGCAGCAGCACGCCCTGGCGTCGTCGACTCGCCGAACGCTTGCGGCACGCGCTACGACGAAAGCTACAACCCGTCGAACACCGGCAACATCCGCATCAACTCGCGCTTCACCTTGTCCGACAAGCTGACGCTGACGGTTGACCCGAGCTACCAGTTCACCAAGGCTAATGGCGGCACCGGCGCGGTTACGGGTTACGAAGGCTTCTACACCACCAAGGCCGGTCAGAAGATCTACGGTTACATCGGTGGCAAGCCCTACTTCGGCAACATTGACCTCAACGGCGACGGCGACACGCTCGACAGCGTCACCGTCTACGCACCTAGCGAGACCAAGACCAACCGCTTTGGCGTCATCGCCAACCTGATCTGGAACCCGATCGACGGCCAGACCTTCCGTCTGAACTATTCGTTCGACTATGGTCGTCACCGTCAGACCGGTGAAGCGGCGTTCGTGGGCCAGAACGGTCTGACCACGGAATACTTCCCCGAGGACAATCCGATCCTCGACGCGTCGGGCGATCCGATCCAGAAGCGCAATCGCAAGTCGATCGCCATGCTCAACCAGCTTTCGGGTGAGTACCGCGGCGAATTCATCGACAAGCGTCTGACCGTCAACCTTGGCGTTCGTTCGCCCTGGTTCACGCGTAAGCTCGACAACAAGTGCGTGACCGAAGCGGGCGGCGCCTACGTCGACTGCTTCAATGATACGGCGTCGCAGGCCACCTTCCTGGCTGCCAACCCGACTTACGTCGGCCCGACGAAGCGCACCTATCACTTCAACAAGGTGCTGCCGACCGCGGGTCTGAACTTCTCGGTCATGGACCACCTGAGCGTGTACGCGAACTACACCAAGGGTATGCAGGTTCCGGGTACGGACAACCTGTACCAGTCGCTGGGCTTCACTTCCGGCCAGGCTCTTCCGAAGCCGGAAACCACCGACAACCTCGACATCGGTACGCGCTACATCTCGGGCAAGTTCCAGGCTCAGTTCTCGGCTTGGTACACCTGGTTCAACAACCGCCTGGCTTCGTCGTACGATCCGGTCCTCGACGTTACGCTCTATCGTAACCTCGGCAAGGTTCATAAGTACGGCCTCGACGGCAGCGTCGGCTACTCGCCGATCCCCGAGGTCACCCTCTACGCCTTCGGCTCGGTGCTGAAGTCGAAGATCATGGACAACGTCCAGTCGGGTGAGTGCACCGCGGCCAACGTCACGGCCGGCGCCTCGACCGGTATCGGCACCTGCACGGCAGTTGGCGATCCGATCTACTACCTGACCAAGGGCAAGCGCGAAGGTGGTGCTTCGACCTACATGTTCGGCGGTCGCGTCCAGGGTATCCTGGGTCCGGTCATGCTGGGCGCGCAGTTCAAGCGCACCGGCCCGCGTTACGTGAACGACCAGAACATCGCGATCACGCAGAGCTACACGCTCAACAACAAGGTCACGAACTATCAGGTCTATGGCGCCAAGACCCCGGCCTACAACGTGGTTGACCTCGACGCCAAGGTGAAGCTGGGCTTCCTGGGGCTGAACGATCAGACCTTCCTGCAGCTCAACGTCACCAACCTGTTCGACAAGCTCTATGTCGGCGGCTTCACGTCGAACACGGCTTCGACCTCGATCCCGTACGCCTACATCGGTTCGCCGCGCACGGTCAGCGGCACCATCTCGGTGGGCTTCTGATCGATCGAAATCGCGTCACGCGAAACAGGGGAGGGGAGAGAACTTCGGTTCTCTCCCCTTTTTTGTTGGTCATGGATTTTGGAACATCGTTCGGCGTAAAATATGAATAGTCACGAAGATATCGTTGAGTTTGCCGAAGCCGACTTGGTTTCCGATGACACGCAGCACAGCCTGTTTGAGGATGGATACGCGTTGGTCGTCGGCACTATCCTGCTGTCGATGGGGGTAATTCTTCTCCAAACCGCTCAGCTCGCCACTGGCGGCGTGGCGGGTCTCGCGCTGACGCTGAACTATCTGACAGGCGTTCCGGTCGGGTTGCTCTACACCGTGTTATCGCTGCCCATGCTGGCGCTCACGGTGCGCACCATGGGCCGCGTATTTCTCGTCAAGACGGTGATCGTGACATTGGGGCTTTTCGCGATGACCGCGCTCGCGCCGTATGTGCTGGTGCTGGATTATGTCGCCCGCCCGGTGGCGGCTGTGGTCGGTGGGACGCTTATCGGCATGGGTGCGCTGGCACTGGCCCGGCATGCGGCGGGGTCGGGCGGGTCAGGAGCGATTGTGCTTTCGCTCTATCGGACGCGCGGCTGGAATGCAGGGCGGACGCAGATGATTTTTGATACAGGCGTGCTGCTGTTTTCGCTGTTTGCCCTGAACCCGGTGCAGGTGCTGTGGTCGCTTCTGGGGGTCATGGCGACCGGCAGCATCCTGTTTCTATGGCATCGACCGGGTCGCTATAATGGCTACTGATCAATCGTAGACGCAGGAATCGAAGCCTTCGCGCTTCACCGTGCCGATCCGCGCGGCGATGATGTTGCCGTACCGGCGGGTGAAGCCGGAGGGATTCTTAACGTCGCGCGTCTTTGGGCTGGGCAGGGCAGCGGCAATGCGGGCGGCTTCAATCGGGGTGAGGTTGGTTGCCGACTTGCCGTAGTAGCGCTGGGCGCCGGCTTCCACGCCGTAAGTGCCAATGCCGGTTTCCGCGACGTTCAGGTAGACTTCCATGATCCGGCGCTTGTCCCACAGGTTCTCGATCAGGAACGTGAACCAGACCTCGAAACCCTTGCGCAGATAGCGGGTCCAGCCATCGCCCTGCCAGAGGAACACGTTCTTCGCGGTCTGCTGGCTGATCGTTGAGCCGCCACGAATACGGCCGCCGGCTGCATTGCGTTCGAACGCCTTTTCGATGGCATCGGTGTCGAAGCCATTGTGTGTGCAGAACTTTCCGTCCTCACCCGCGATCGCGGCGGCGACCATATTGCGGTCAATCCGGCTCAGCGGCTGCCAGTCCTTAGTGATGCCGTTGCCGTCCACCAGCATCGTCACCGTCACCGGCGGGGGCACGAAGCGGTAGAGCACGGTGATTCCCACGCTGATGGCGACGAACCAGATGATGATTTTGGCAGTGAGGCGCAGCAAGCTGGAAATGCCCTTGAATTCGGGAGGAAGGAGTCTGCTGCCTAGCGGGGTTGCCGCTTGCGGAAAAGTGGGTGGCGATCAATCGCGTGTGTCGAAGGTGGCTCGTGCGTCGTGAACGTCGCGCAGATGCGCTTCCGCCCAGAGCCACACGCCGCAGAATGCCTCCCCCAGACTGCGGCCCAGCGGCGTGAGGCGGTAATCGACATGCGGGGGGATCACAGGGTGTACCGTGCGCTGCACGAAGCCATCGCGCTCCATCTGCCGCAAGGTCTGCGTCAGCATCTTCTGGCTGATGCCGGGCACGCCGCGCGCCAGCGCGCTGAAGCGTTGCTCGCCATGCTCCTCCAGCGATTCAAGGATCAGCAAAGTCCACTTGTCAGCCACGCGGCCGATCAGTTCGTTGACGAGGGCGTCGACTCCGGGCGTATCGGAATGGCGGGTGATCGCCGGAATTTCCATTTCTTACCTCTTGGTACGTACCGCACTTGCAGGTGCCTACTTTCCAAAAGAGAGTATCGACCTATAACGGGCTTCGCAACGTTCCTTCCAAAGGAGTTTCCCATGAAGACCAGCGGCAACACCATTCTTCTTTCTGGCGGCGGTTCGGGTATCGGCCGTGAACTGGCGCAGCGTTGGCATGATGCCGGCAATGTTGTGATCGTCACCGGGCGTACCGTCGCCAGCTTGGAGGAGACGGCGAAAGGGCGCGAGAACATCGTGGCGATGGCGCTCGACGTTTCGGATGGCGATGGCATTCGCGCCTTTGCGACGAGGGTGCTGGCGGAGTTTCCGGCGCTCAACGTGCTGGTCAACAACGCCGGGATCATGCCGCTGGAGGATATTTCGGCACCGCGCGATCTGGCGCTTGCAGAGGCTTGCGTGACGACCAATCTGCTCGGCCCCATCCGGCTGACCGATGCGTTCGTCGAACATCTGTCTGGCCAGTCCGACGGGGCAATCGTCAACGTCAGTTCGGGCCTTGCTTTCGTGCCGTTGGTGAGCGCGGCGGTCTATTCGGCGACGAAGGCGGCGATCCACTCTTGGTCCGATTCGCTGCGTTTCGCGCTTTCGGGCAAGGTAGAGGTGATCGAACTGGCGCCGCCGGCAGTGCAGACCGAATTGACGCCCGGGCAGTCCACGCGTGAAGGGTATATGCCGCTCAAGGACTTCATCGATGAGGTGTTGGACCTTTTCGCCCAAGTTCCCACGCCTGAGCTGATCGGTGTGCAGCGGCTTGGCTTCCTGCGCAATGCCGAGGCGGAAGGGCGCTATGCGCAGACTTTCGCGACGTTGAACGCACCGCACGCCTGATCGCTGGCGCGGCGCGTCCGCCGATGCTATGACCGCCGATGTTGCGGTGCAGCATCGGCGGTCATGCTTATGTTTTCCGAGGACAAGCCCATGCATAAACTCGACCTTGCCTTGCAGGGTGGGGGTGCACATGGCGCGTTTACCTGGGGTGTGCTCGATGGGCTGCTTCAGGATGAGCGGCTGATGCCCGGCGCGCTGAGCGGGGCGAGTGCGGGCGCGATGAACGCGGCCGTGCTGGTTTCGGGGCTGGTTTCCGGCGGACGGGAGGGCGCGCGCGAACGATTGCGCGCCTTCTGGAAGGAATTGAACCGTTCGGGGCGCGAGGCGGGGCCGCTGATCCCGATGATAGAGGCGTTTCCGCAGACCTCCCGCGCTTTGTCTTCATGGTGGTCTACCGTGTTCGGGGACGTGGGCATGACCCATGCATCGCCCGAACTCGGTCGGGAGATGCAGGAGATATTGCGCAAGGTCATCGACACGCATGTCGATTTCGCTGCGATCCGCAGCGAAGGCGCGCCGTTGTTGTTCATCTCGGCAACGAATGCCCGGTCCGGCACCTTGCGGCTGTTCCGCAATGCCGATCTATCGACCGACGCGCTGCTCGCCTCGGCCTGCCTGCCGCTCTACTTCCCGCCGGTGACCATCGACGGCAAGGACTATTGGGACGGCGGGTACAGTGCCAACCCGCCGCTGGTTCCGCTGGTGCAGGAAAGTCCCAATGACGATCTTCTGCTGATCACGGTAAACACGCAGGTTCGGTCCGAAATGCCGCGCAACGCGGCTGCCATCATCGATCGGCTGACCGAGATCGGCTTCAACCAATCCATGCGTAAGGAGTTGCAGGGACTGGTTCTGCTGCAACATGCGATCGGGCAGGCGCGGACGAAAGCGGGGGCTAAGGATGGCCTGGTCGCGCAGGTAGAGCGCTTACGCCTGCACGAAATCCATGACGAGGCGACGCTGGCCGCGATGCCGGCGCAGACCAAGCTGCTGCCCGTGCGGCACTTGTTGCTCAAGTTGCATGATGCCGGAGAAGCTGCGGCCAAGCACTGGTGCGAGACTTGCGTGGAGCATCTGGGCAAGCGGAGCACGGTGAACTTGGCGCGGCGGTTCGGACCGGCTTGATGGGGCGGGCCGGACACGCCGCTGTTGCGTCCGAAGTGGTCGGCCGCAGTCAAGGTGACTGCGGCGAAAGCGGAACCTTCAAGCAAAAAGAAAGCCGGGCCACCCCGTTGGGCGACCCGGCCAATCTTTCAGTATTCCTGCGAAGTTTACAGCGCGGGAACCAGCTTCTTGTCCGTGGCGATGCGGTTCATCGCCTTCTGGAGCTTTTCGAACGCGCGAACCTCGATCTGGCGCACGCGCTCGCGGCTGACCTTGTAGACCTGGCTCAGTTCTTCGAGCGTCTTCGGGTCTTCGGTCAGGCGACGTTCGGTGAGAATGTCGCGTTCGCGATCGTTGAGCGAGTCCATCGCTTCCACAAGCATGTCGTGGCGAACGGTCGATTCCTGGGCCTCGGCCACGGTTTCGTCCTGCAGCGGGCGGTCATCCGCAAGGATGTCCATCCACTGGCCTTCGCCTTCCTCGCGCAGTGAGACGTTCAGCGAAGCATCGCCGCCCATCATCATGCGCCGGTTCATGTTCACCACTTCCTGCTGCGACACGCCGAGCGTGGTCGCGATCGTGGCGACATCGTCCGGATGCAGGTCGGTGTCCTCGTAAGCGTCGAGGTTCTTCTTCATGCGGCGCAAGTTGAAGAACAGCTTCTTCTGGCCCGCAGTGGTGCCCATCTTCACGAGCGACCACGAGCGCAGAATGAACTCTTGAATCGACGCCTTGATCCACCACATAGCATAAGTGGCAAGGCGGAAGCCCCGATCGGGCTCAAACTTCTTGACCCCCTGCATAAGGCCGATGTTGCCTTCGGAGATCAGTTCGGAAACGGGCAGGCCATAGCCACGATAGCCCATCGCGATCTTCGCGACGAGGCGAAGATGGCTGGTTACCAGCTGTGCAGCTGCTTCGGGATCCTCGTGTTCCTTATAGCGCTTGGCGAGCATGTATTCCTGCTCCGGCGCAAGTAAGGGGAACTTGCGGATCTCGGAGAGATAGCGATTTAGGCTCTGCTCGCTGCCCAGCGTCGGAACAGCCGGGAGATTGCGTTGCTTGGTGCTCACTGTCATCCGTCCTTTCCGGTCGGCCCGCGGTCGAAGACCCTATGCAGGCATCTTAGCTTGGGGCCACCTTTGTAAGATAGCATGTTAATCCGATTTCACTGACGCAGTTCGTCGATCAGGGCCCGCATGTCGTCGGGCAAGGGGCTGGAAAATCGGACTGTCTCCCCAGTAACGGGGTGAATGAAGCCAAGTTCCGCTGCGTGAAGCGCTTGGCGATGAAATCCGAGTCGCTGAAGGACCGGGCGAATCGCTGAAGGTGTACGTCCATATACTGGATCCCCCAATAGCGAATGCCCGATTGACGACATGTGAACGCGTACTTGGTGCGTTCTTCCCGTTTCGAGGCGACATTCCACGAGCGCGGCGCCTTTAAGCGCTTCGATCGTGCGATAATGAGTCACAGCGTGCTTGCCCCTGCCTTGTTCGACCAGTGCCATCTTCTTTCGATTGGTATTCGAACGGCCGATCGATCCGGTTACAGTGCCGCTAAGAGGAATCGGTTTTCCGGCCACGACGGCGCGATAGGCGCGCTCGATCGAGTGGTCCGCGAACTGCGCGGCCAGCCCTTCGTGGGCGCGATCGGTCTTGGCGACGACCAGCAAGCCTGAGGTATCCTTGTCGATACGGTGGACTATGCCCGGCCGCGCGACGCCGCCGATGCCCGAAAGTTGGCCCCGGCAGTGGTGGAGCAGGGCGTTGACCAGCGTGCCGTCCAGATTGCCGGCGGCAGGATGGACGACCAGGCCGGACGGTTTATCGACCAGGATCAGGTATTCGTCCTCGAACACGACGTTCAGCGGAATGTCTTGTGCGACGGCTTCGGCGGGAATGGCTTCGGGCACGGCGATGGCGAAAGGCGTGCCGGGTTCGACCTTTAGCGAAGCTTGCGTGGTGGGCTTACCCGAAAGCGTGATGCGGCCTTCGCCCATCAGCGCCTTGATCCGTTCGCGCGAGAGGCCGCTGGCCTCTGCAAGCGCCTTGTCGAGGCGGCCACCGGCCTCCCCGATCGTACCTTCAATGATGTTTTCCATGACCCCCATTGTCTGTACGATTTGGGGATGAATGTCGAAGTGACAAGGGCAGTTGTGACCGCTTTGCTGGATGAGGCGACACGTATTTATCCGGAGGAGTGCTGCGGGCTGCTGCTGGGCCGAGCGTCAGATGGCGGATTGCGGATTGAGAC
>FTCV01001171.1_pt1 | contig 13268 bp, 8 predicted proteins | sample 1639691 | NCBI WGS metagenome assembly FTCV01 (sample SAMEA3914864, study PRJEB12502) | metagenome | biome: forest; material: soil | place: USA | collected 2012-03-12 | depth 0.3 m
CGTTGCCATGGGCGACTCCTTGTTGTACGATCGTATAACAACGCGATGACCACCAAGCAATCCCACACGCCGGCCTACACGCGGGGCGATCCCGACGAGCGGCGCCAGAGCCTTATCGAAGCGACCGCGCGCTGCCTTGCCGTGCATGGCGTGGGCGGCACTTCGGTCCGTTCTATCTGCGCGATGGCGGGGGTCTCACCGGGGCTCCTCCGGCACTATTTCGGCGGCGTTTCGGATGCCATTGCCGAGGCTTATCGCTGGACCGGACACCGCGTGGCGCGCGCGTTGGGCGAGGCAGTAGAGGCGGCGCAAGACAATCCCCGCGCGCGTCTGCTGGCCTATCTCGTCGCCAGCTTTCGCTCACCGATTGCGGACCCGGAACTGCTGGCAACGTGGCTGGCCTTCTGGGCGATGACGCCGCAGGATCCCGCTATCGGCCGGCTGCATGAGGACATTTACGGAGAGTTTCGCAGCGGCATGGATGGGCTGATCCGCGCGTGCAAGCCGGATATGGCCGATACTCGGCTGATCGGTGTTGCATTGACCGCGCTGATCGACGGGCTCTGGCTGGAACTCAGCCTTGGCAAAGCGCCGTTCACGCCCGAAGAGGCAGAGGGTCTGGTGGAGACGTGGCTAGACGCGCTCCTCGGCAGTCTTGCGGCGAACCAGCAGCCAGATCGGTAGGCCTAGCGCCATCAGCACGAAGCTGAGCCCGCTGGCGCCGATGCCCGCGCCCCACAGCGTCCAGAGCGCATAGGCGGCACCCAGGATTGCGGCGGGTCGTCCGATGCCAAGCTTGAGGGCCGACAAGGCGCAGGCGAGGTAGAGCCACAGCGTAGCCGAAGTCGAAAGCAGCAGCAGGTATTCGAACAACGATTGCATCGAGCGGCTGGCGTTCATCGCTGCGAAGAGGCTGGCGATGACCGTGGAGATGAGCAGCGCGCGCCGGGCGACGCCGCGGGCGTCGGTTTCCGCGAACCATGCGGGCAGCAGGCGCCGATGCGCCATGTCGCGCACCATTTCCGCTTCCAGTAGCGTCCAGCCGTTGAGCGCGCCGACGCAGCTTATCACCGCGAAGATCGCGATCAGGGTGGCTGCGTCGGATCGCCAGAAGTAGCTGACGAACGTGGCGAAAGGCGCGGCCGAGTGCGATGCCAGATCGACGGGTAGCAGCAGCGCGATGGCGGAGCAGACCATCAGGTAGAGAATGCCGGTAAGCCCGGTGCCCCACAGTGTGGCGCGCGCGATATTGATTTCCGGATTGCGCACCCGCGCCGCCGCTACGCTGGCGCTTTCGAACCCAAGCAGGGCCCATAGCGTCAAACTGGCCGCGCCGTTGACGGCGACGAAGCTGATGCTGCCGGGGGTAGGCGGAACGATCTGGGCGCGGCCTTCGTTCAGCACCGCCACGGCAATGACTATCACCACGATCAGCGGGACAACCTTGAGCGCCAGCGTCACCACCTGAAAACCGCCTGCCGCGCGGGTGCCACGCAAGTTGATCAGCGCCATCAGCCAGAGCAGGGCCATTGCCGCGATCGCCGGGATGTGTTCGCCTTTCCCCAGTGGCGGGAAGATATCCGAAAGATAGCTGACCGCCGCCACCGCAATCGCCACCACCGAAGTCCACATGGAGACGAGATAGATCCAGCTTATGAAGAAGCCGACTGTGGGCCCGAACGCATCGGTAACGAACCCCGCCGGGCCACCTGCTTGCGGGTAGGCGCGTGTCAATCGGCTGAGAACGTAGGCGAGGATCAGCGCGCCGCTGATCGTCACCACCCAGCCGATCACGCCGTTCCAGCCGAATGGTGCAAGGCTGGCGGGCAGCAGAAACACGCCCGATCCTATCATGTTGCCCATGACCAGCGCGGTGGCGGCCAAAAGGCCCAGGCTTCCGCCCGGGCCTGCGGTTTTCGGAGTCTGTTCTGTCACGCCTGTGTAGCTATCAGAAATCGGCGCCGAATTTTAGGCCGATCACACGCGGCCGGATGACATAGTCGTAGAACACGCCGCCCGTGCCGGTGATGCCGTCAGGATCGCCGCAGGTCGTTTCCAGGCACTGGACGCTGGTGTTCACCACGCCATTGCTGTTGAATAGGTTGGTAGCATAGAGTTCAACGCGATAGCCGTCCCGCTTCACACCGATGCTGACATCGGCAGTGGTATAGGCGGCCAGATCGCCCTTGATGCTGTTTTCCAGCGTGCGAAGGTCGCTGCGACGCTTGCCGATGTAGTTGACCGCGAACTGGACGCGACCGTCCCACCCGCCGACGGGAAATTCGTAACGGGCGACGGCATTGCCTTTGAACTTGGCGGTGATGGGCAGGTGCGTGCCGGCGGGGGCAAGCAGCGCGTTCTCCGTTCCGTCTGTGCCCGGCAGCGAACAGTCGAAGGCGCTGTTGGCGATAAGGCAGAAATCCTTTCGGATCGTCGCATCGTTATAGCTGCCCGACAGGTCCAGCGAGAGGCCGTTCTTGTTGTAGCCAAGATCGAACTCCACCCCGCGAATGCGCGCCTTGCCGGCGTTGCGGATCTCGGTAAGCCCGTTCTGTCCCAGGAACGAGAGCTGGATGTTGTTCCAGATCTCCTGATAGACAGCCCCGTTGAAGCGGACCGGGCCCCACATCGTCTTCCAGCCAAGTTCGTAGTTGTCGAGCTGGTCCGGCTTGTAGGGCGGCAGAGTACCGCGCCGGTTGATCCCGCCCGGGCGGAACCCGCGGGACCATGTGGCATAGACCAGCGCATCGGGCGTGATCTTGTAGGTCAGGTTCGCCTTGTAGATCGCGTCGGTCTTGGATGTCGACTTGTCGAGATTGGTACAAGGTGATCCGGAAACCACGGCATCCTCGAAGCACGCAGCCACGCCGGTCTTGCTCGAATAGCCGGCGCTGTAACCGTAGAAACCCACCAGCGAGTTCTTGTAGTGGTAGACGCGCGCGCCGCCGGTAGCGCTCAGCTTGTCGGTGATGTCGTAGGTCAGTTCACCGAAGGCGGCATAGTCGCGATCCACGCGCTTCTGCTGGGTTAGCCAGATGTCGCTGGTAGTGCCGGGAACCTTCAGATCGTCCGCCAGACCGTCGATGATGTAGTTCTGTTCGATGTGGTGGGACTGGCGCTGATAGAACAGGCCGCCAATGAAGCGGAGCGGATTGCTCTGGGGCGAACTGATGCGCACTTCGCCAAATTGGCGGTGATAGGTGTCCTTGCCTTTGATGTACTGGTTCGGGCTGATCAGATTGCCTGCATTGTCGGTGAGGTAGGCACCCGATCCGAACAGCGCGTCATAGAAGTACGAATAATCGGAATAGTCGGACTGGGTCCAATCCTTGCGGTTCAGGATGCCCCCGGTGGCGACGAGATCCCAATTGCCGATCTTGCCCTCGATCGTGAGGGCGGCCTGGATCCATTCGTCCTTGCTCTTCTCGGGGTTGTATTGAACGGTCTGGAGCTTGCCGGAAACGGCGGTGGAGCGCTCCTGCGCGAAGCTGCCGTTGGTCTTCTGCACCTGGCCCATCACCGTGGGCTTCAGCGTCCAGTTGCCGTCCAGATCGATGCCCAGGGCGAGGCGGCCGCCATAAGTGTCGACATCGTTGTAGTTGTCTTCGACCAGATCGGCATTGTCCTGTGTGATGCCGGAAGTGGGGAAGGTGCGGGTGCCGTGGACGTTGTCGATATAGCCGCCATCATGGCGATACCAGCCGACAAGGCGGGCGGCGATCGAATCGCTGATCTTGTAGTTTAAGAAGCCCTGCATCACGCCGCCCATCGCACCGTGTGAGACGGTGTTCACTTCGGCGTCGACCGCGCCATATGTGCCTGAAGTGTCGGGCGCGTTGGTGACGATCTTGATCGTGCCAGCCATCGAACTGGCGCCGTAGAGCGTGCCTTGTGGCCCTGCCAGCGCTTCCACCCGCGCGATGTCATAAGCATGGATGTCCAGCGCGCCCTGGATCGTGGTGATCGGCATTTCATCAAGGTAGGTGCCGACTGTCGGCAGTGGCCCCGAGTGGTTGGCATTCTCCCCAGAGGCGACCCCGCGGAAATAGACTTGGCTGAACCCCGGTTGCACCGTCTGGATCGTGACAGAGGGCAGGAACTTCACAACGTCCTGAAGTTCCTTCACCTGAAGGTCCTTCAGCTTTTCCCCGCCTAGCGCGGTGATCGCGACGGGCACGTCCTGAAGATTTTCAACCCGCTTTTGTGCTGTGACGTAAATGACGCCGGTGTCCGCTGGTGCGGCTGCGGGTGGTTTTGTGTCCTGTGCGAATGCTGGTTGCACTGCAACAATTGCGGACGAACCCAGCAGCATGGCAACCATGCCGCGGCGAAAGGATATACCGGAAGCGACCACCCGAAGACCCCCATTATGTCGTGGAATCTCAAGCGGCCATAATTATCGGGGCGTGGCAATAGAACTTCGGGATGACAATTGTGTTGCGGTGCAACTATGACATTTCTGCCACATGAACGGATGTTCAGAATTTCGCGTAAGTCTCTGGCAAATCACCCAATGCTGCGCGAAGAGGGGGGAGCCATTCCGCAAAAATCCGCCATTGGCCCACGCCGTCTCGGTTGATCGGTCGGCGGACCTGCTCGCTGGACGCGGTGCGCACGGCGCGGGTATTGGTGTGGAATTCCAGGCAACTGCGTTCGAACGGCAGGTCGAGGTGGTCGAGCATTGCCCGTACCTCGGTTTCCGGATCGTCCAACAGGTTCTCATGGATTACGCGATGAACCCGGCCGGGCATCGCTGCGTCGTAGTGCCGCATGGCCCGCACATAATCGGCATAATACCGGCCCATGTGCGTCAGGTCGTAGGAAAAGGCCTGCCCCTTGGCGTAGTTCTGCCGGAAGTTGGATACGCAGCAATCCAGCGGATCGCGCCGCGCGTCGATGATCTTCGCATTGGGCAGGATCAGCGCGATGAAGCCAAGATAGGCCCAGTTGTTGGGCAGCTTGTCGATGTAGAATGGCTTGTCGGTCTTGCGCTGCACGCGTGTGCGTTCAAGGAATTCGGCGCCGAGTTCAGCCCGCCGTTCCGGCGTCATCGCGGCCAGAGCTGCCGGCCAATCGCGCGGAAGTCCGCCCATTGCCTGCGCCTCTCGCATCGCAATCGCGGGAATGTCCGGAAGCTCCATCGTGCCTTCCACTTGCGAGTGGCTGGCGAGGATCTGCTCGATCAGAGTAGAACCTGCGCGCGGCATGCCCAGGATGAAGATGGCATCCGGTGAAGGTTCACCGCTGCCGATGCGGGATGTGAGGAAGGCCGGCGTGAAAGTCGCGATCACGGCATTGACCTGCTCGCTCACAGCATCCGCATCATGCTGCAATTCCGCGCTGCGCAGCGCATTGCCCTGGGCATAGTGGCCAAAAGCGCGCTCCGCGTCGCCGCGCTCCTCCAGCGCTTTCGCGAGTGCGAAATGGAGATGCAGCCAGTCTTCATGCGCAAGCCGATCCTCATGGCTTAGTGCAGCCTGCATCGCGGCAACATCGGCATCGTCGAAGCGAACGGTCTTCAGGTTGGCCAGGCTCCACCACGCTTCGCCCAAGGCAGGCTCCAGCGCGATGCAGCGACGATAGGCGGTGACCGCCTTGGCCTGCTCGCCCAACGTCTTCAGGATATGGCCGTAGCTCATCCAGAGCTTCGCGTGATCGGGGAAGCTATCCAGCAGTTCGCGATAGATGCGCCGCGATTCTTCGTACTCGCCGATCCGGCCAAGCGCGGCGGCGCGCAAGTTAAGGTCGCCCGCGTTGGCGGCATCGGCGGCGAGAACGACGTCCAGCGCGGCCACCGCGTCCGCGAAACGGTTCTGCTTGTAGAGCACCGTGGCCAGATTGGCACGGGCGGCAGTAAACCCCGGCGCCAGTTCCAGCGCGCGTTGCAGCAGGGTTTCGGCATCGCGATAGCGGCCGATGCGCCCGGCAAGCTCCGCCATCATCCGGATAGCGGCCACATCGCGGGGCTGGGAGGAGAGCCTTTGCCGCAGCGCCGTTTCGGCACTCGGTAGATCATTCGCCAGCAAGGCCTGTGCGATGGCGATCAGTCCGGGATCGCGCACCGAGGCACGGATCGCAGCATTTTCCGCCAGTTCGGCTTCGTCATTGTGGCCGAGTTGACGCAGAGCCTGCCCCAGCAGCCGCAACACGCGCGGATCCTCTCCCTTCCGCACCAGCGCCTCGCGCAGCAAGGGCACGGCGCGGGCGGGATCGGTGGCGACGAGTTGGCCGAGCGGAACGGCAGGTGCGGTTTGATTCATCGGCGCTGACTATGCGTGGCCGATGCGCGCCGCTCAAGCCGCTCCATCAAAACCCGCGCGCTACGCCCTCGCGCCGGGGGTCCGCGCCGCCGAGATAGCCTTTCGGCGTCACGATTACGGCCTGAAGTCCCGATTCCTCACCACGACTGGTCGACAGCGTCATGCCGCGCGCGGCAAGGCCGGTCATGATCGGATCGGGGAACATGTCCGCGCTATAGGTCTCACCCTTCGCCACGAGGTTAGGCAGCGAAACCGCATCCTGCGGGCTCATCTTCCAGTCCAGCAGCGCAACCAGCACTTTGAGGTTGTAGGCCTGGATCGCCGATCCACCGGGAGAGCCGGCGGCGGCGACGAACTTGCCCTGCGGCGTCAGCACGATTGCCGGTCCCATGCTGGAACGCGGCCGCTTGCCCGGCGCGGGGGCATTGGCGGCGGGCGCTCCGTCACTGTCGTTGGGGGAGAACGAGAAGTCGGTCAGCTGGTTGTTGAGGAAGAACCCGTCCACCATGCGGCCCGACCCGAAGATGCTTTCGACCGTGGTGGTCATCGAGACGACGTTGCCCTGCGTATCGATGATCACGAAGTGGCTGGTGCCGCCGGGCTCCGCCGTGGCATCAGGACCGTTTACCGGGGCGCCCTTCGGCATCCCGAAAGTGATCGGCCCGGCCTTTTCGCCGATCAGCGCGGCGCGTTCGGCAAGGTATTCGGGATCGAGCAGGCCCTCGACCGGAACCTTCACGAAGGCCGGATCGCCCACGTAACGGTCGCGGTCGGCATAGGCTAGGCGGCTGGCCTGGGCGAATTCGAACCAGGCCTTTTCATCCTTCGCCGAACGCTTGTTGATGTCGGTATGCGCGAGCACACCCAATGCGACTTGCAGGCCTGGGCCGCCCGAGGGGGCCTGCGGCGTGCATACCACGTACGTGCGATAAGGGTTGCACAAGGCAGAGGCGGAACGGGGCTGATAGGCGGCCAGGTCCGCCAGCGTCATCGAGCTGGGACGCGGGCCTTCGTGCAGGCGGGCGATGATATCCTGCGCCACCGGGCCGGTGAGCAGGCCGGACGCGCCGAATTTGGCGATCCGCTCCAAGGTCTGAGCATAGGCGGGATTTTGCAGGCGGTCGCCGGCGACGTAGCGGGTGCCGTCCGCCTTTGTGAAGTAGCGCACTGCATCGGGGGAGGATGCCTGCGGTGCGCGAGACTGGATCATGCCGGCCAGGCGCGGGCTGACGATGAAGCCGTCCTGCGCCAGCGCATGGGCCTTATCGAACAGGCCGGCCCATTCGAGCTTGCCGTGATCGCGATGGGCCATGTCGAGCATCGCGATCGCGCCGGGAACGCCGGTGGAAATGCCGCCCAGCACGGCATCGAAGAACGGGATGGGCTTGCCCGCATCGACGAAAAGGCGATTGGTCGCACCTGAGGGCGCCATTTCCCGCCCGTCATACGCCGTTACCTTGCGGGTCTTGGCGTCATAGAAGATCATGAAGCCGCCGCCGCCCAGGCCGGAGCTTTGCGGCTCCAGCAGCCCAAGCACAGCCTGGATCGCCACTGCCGCATCCACCGCCGAGCCGCCCTTGCGCAGCACTTCGACCCCGGCCTCCACGGCAAGCGGGTTCGCAGCTGCGACCATTGCGTGGCGGGCAAGGCCCCATTGCTGCGGGCGCGTTGCCTTCGCAGTGGCAACATTTGTGGGCGCTTCGGCCTGCGCCGCGGGCGGAACGGCCAGCGTGCTGGTGAGCGCAAGTGTCAGGGCGAAGGCGGTGATTCGACGAAACGGGGTGAGGCGACGCAAGCGCGATCTCCTGCAAGAGCGGATTGAGAGCGACCGATTTTCCCCGAGGCTTAACGGCGCTTGGCCGATTGCACCAGCCCCGGCTTGGCCGAAGCCCGCGGTTCGGCGGTCCATGTGTCGATTCAGCGGGCTATCGCGTTCGCAATCGCAACACGTGCAATTGCCGATTGGCTTGCGTTACTTGCAATAATATCTCCGTTCGGGTGACTTGCAGGCATTAGTTAGCGTGCTAATTACCGGCCCATGCAGGAACGACGATTGCGCGAGCGGGCACTGGCCGAAAGGCTGCTGCCGGTGTCGCGATCATGGCGACAACTGGCGGACGATGCGCTTTCATCGCTCGGGATATCCAATTCCTCGGGCTGGGCGCTGGTGCACTTGCTGCGGCAGGGCAAAACGGTCCGCCAGAGCGAGCTTGCGCGCATTGTCGGCATCACCGAACCCTCGCTGGTGCGGACGCTGAATCTGCTGGAAGGTGCCGGCCTGATCGAACGCATAGTCGATGAGACGGACCGCCGCGCCAAGCACCTTGCATTGACGCCGGAAGGCGAAGCGCTGGCAGAAAGAATTGACACGCGACTCAACGCATTGCGCGCAAGCCTGCTTGATGGCATTCCTGATGAAGACCTTGAAACCACGGTAGCGGTTCTCGATCGGATCGCTGCTCGCGTGGCCGAAAGCAGCGACAAACCATGACCAAGCGCTTTGGATTTGATGCAGCGCTGTTTTCGGTAAAGGCGTACCTCGCCGCGATCCTGGCTGTCTATATTGCACTGTCGATCGGGCTGGACCGGCCTTACTGGGCTTTCCTTACTTCCTACATCGTCGCGCAGCCGCTGGCGGGCGCGGTCGTATCCAAGGCAATGTTCCGCGTGGTCGGCACGTTCGTCGGCGCGGCCGTGGCAGTGATCATGGTGCCGCCGCTGGTCAATGCACCGGAGCTGCTGACACTGGCGATTGCCAGCTGGCTGGCGATCTGTGTGTTCGTCTCCTTACTGGATCGCACGCCGCGTTCCTATGCCTCCGTTCTCGCCGGTTACACGGCAGTTCTGATCGTCCTCCCCAGCGTCGATACGCCGCAACTGATCTTCACCACAGCTTCGCTGCGTGTGCAGGAGATCACGATCGGCATCCTTTGCGGCAGCTTTGTGCATGCGCTGGTGTTTCCGCAGTCAGTCTCTGCCTTCATGCTTCAGCGCGTTTCGACAATTTTGAACGATGCGGAGCGCTGGTCGCGGGATTCGCTGCATATCGATGTGGACCCGGCGGTGGATCGGGAGCGGCGGCGCCTGGCGCTGGACGTGACCGAGCTGCACCAGCTTTCGACCCACCTGCCTTACGAGAGCACCCGGATCGCGCCACGTATCCGCACGGTGCGCGCCTTGCAGGATCAGCTTTCGCTGATCATGCCCTTGGGCGCGGCAGTGGCCGATCGCATCGCCCAGCTTCATGAGATCGGCGGCAGTCACGACGAGGTCATCTCCCTGCTGGCCGATACGCGCGACTGGTTCGCCCGGCTGGACACCATGCCCATTGCCGAGCGCAGCCAGGAAGCCGAATCCCTTTGCGCCCGTTGCAAGGCGCTGGAACCGCAAGTGGGTGAGGGAGCTTCCTGGCACGATCTTATCCTGCTCAGCCTGCTTTCGCGCCTTGCCACGTTGATCGGCGCGCATCGCGATTGCCGCGATCTGGCTGACCAGCTCGCTTCGCCATCGATCCGCCCCGTCAGCGACCGCGCGGCGGTGCTGGTGGAAGGCAGGCGTGGGCGTGAACTACACCTGGATTTTGGCGGCGCTATTCGCGGTGCGCTCAGCGCTTTCATCACTATCGTTCTGGGCTGTGTCCTTTGGATATTCAGCGGTTGGCACGATGGCGGCACGGCGATCATGCTGGCAGGCGTTTTCACCGCGCTTTTCGCCGCCGCACCCGATCCACTGGCACCGTTGCGATCGTTCTTTGTGGGCACTTTCATCGCGACCTTGCTAGGCCTGCTCTACGGCTTCGTCCTGCTGCCAAGGCTGGACGGATATCTGGAGTTCGCCGCCGCCATGGCGCCGATGCTGCTTTTGCTGGGCATGCTGATGCAGTCGCCCCGTTACGGCGGCATCGCCGTGCCGCTGCTGCTGGGGCTGGGTTCGCCGGTTCTGGTGGCGGATCAGTACATCGGCGGTTTCGCCAGCTACATGAATGGCTCGCTCGCCCAGCTTACCGGCATCCTCTACGCCATCGTCATGATCCGCCTGCTCAGCTCCACCGGGGCAGAGAGTGCGATCCGCCGTACTCTGCGCGCGGGCTGGGTGGACATTGCCGAACGCTCCAACCTGATGGCGCCGCCCGATGTGCGCGCCTGGATCAACCGTATGCTTGACCGTATCGCCCAACTTGCTCCGCGCCTTGCGATGGCCGGCCGTTCGCCCGGAAAGCCGCTTTACGATGCCCTGCGCGATTTGCGTACCGGCATTGCCATCGGTGAACTGCGCGAACTGCGCCTTGATATGTCGCCCGAACGCAGTGCGCCGCTCACCGCCGTGCTTCGCCGCGTGGGCGAGTATTATCGCAGCCTCGTCCCGGATCGCCCGGCGCCGGCCGATCCCGAACTGCTTCAGGACATCGACGTGGCGCTGGATGCCGTCCTGCGCGACGCTGATAGGGAAGCGGCACGTTCCGGCGCGCTCGCGCTGGTCAGTCTACGGCGCAATATCTTCCCCGAAGCCGCACCGATCGAAAGGTTGGCAGCATGAACGGGGAAGTCTCCTTCGACGGTGTGTTCGTGCCGACGCTGCTGGTGCTGGCCGTGATCGCCTCCATCATCACGCTCGCGCTGATGCGCGTTGCCAATCTCGTGGGTTTCTACCGCCTTTTCGCCTATCGTGCGGCGGTTGACCTGTGCCTCTATATCCTTGTGCTCGGGCTTCTTGTCTGGGCCGCTCCGCTGATCGGTTTCCGCCAATGAAGAACCTGCTTGCCCGGATAGCCCCGAGCCTTGCGACCATCGCGCTTGTCATCATCGCTGCCTTGGTGGCGATCTGGCTCTGGAACCATTACGAGAACCGCCCGTGGACCCGCGATGGCCGCGTCCGCGCTGACGTGGTGCGCGTCACGCCCGATATCGGCGGCCTGGTCACTTCGGTGGAAGTGCGTGACAATCAGGAGGTGAGGTCAGGCGATCTGCTCTTCGTGATCGATCGGCCTCGCTACACGCTCGCGATGCAGGCTGCGCAGGCTGCCGTGGCCAGCGCGCAGGCGAAGCTGGGGCAGGCGCAGCGGGAAGCCGCGCGTGACCTTGCTCTGGGTGATCTGGTCGCCACCGAAAGCCACGAGCAGAACGTCGCCGCTGTCGCCACCGCCCGTGCTGCGCTGGACCAGACGCTGAGCGCACTGGACAAGGCAAAGCTGGACCTTGAACGCACCAATGTCCGCGCCTCGGTCAACGGCACCGTCACCAACCTGGACCTGCACCCCGGCGACTATGTGGCGCCCGGCAGTCAGGCAATGGCGCTGATCGACCGCGACTCCGTGCGCGTTGAAGGTTATTTTGAGGAAACCAAGCTGCCGCACATCCACGTCGGCGCGCCGGTGACGGTGGTGCTGATGGGTGAAACCCGCCCGCTGAAGGGTGTGGTGGAAAGCATCGCGGCGGGCATCAATGACACCACGCGCAGCGATTCCCGCAACCTGCTGCCCAGCGTCGATCCCACTTTCACGTGGGTCCGCCTGGCTCAGCGCATCCCGGTCCGCGTGCGCCTGACCGATGTGCCAAAGGATGTGCGCCTGATTGCCGGCCGCACCGCCACGGTGACGATCGAACAGCACGATCAGGCTGCCACCAAGGGTAAGCAGCCGCCCGCCGCTGCCGTCGCGACCCCGGCACCAGCAACCACTGCCAATGCTTCGGCGGAGCCTGCGAAGTGATCCGATCCGCTCGCCTTCTTGGTGCTGCTTCGCTTGGCGCGATGGCGCTGCTGGCTGGCTGCGTGGCTGGTCCCAACTACAAGCCGCCGGAACATTCGGCGGCGACGGCGCCTTCTGCCAACGGCCAGTTCGCTTCCGGACAGGGTTCGTACTTCTCGCAGGACCCGCTGCCCGATCGCTGGTGGCGCCTCTATGACGATCCCCGCCTTGACGGGTTGATCGAGCAGGCGCTGGAAGCCAACGCCAACTTGCGCGCGGCGGATGCGAACTTGCGCAAAGCCGATGCCATCGTACGCGAATATGTCGGGCAGAAGTCGCTGAGCACGTCCGTGCTGGCCGATGCCGATCTTGAGCGTGACTACACGACCACGTCGGCAGGCACAAATATGCCGGGCGTGGTGACCTACGACCTCGGCCTGTCGCTCAGTTATCCGCTGGACCTCAACGGCAAGATCAAGCGCGCTATCGAAAGCAGCCTTGCCGATCGCGAGGCGGTTGAAGCCGCGCGGGACGCGGTGCGCATCAGCGTCGCCGCCGCCACGGCCAAGGCCTATGCCGACGTGTGCGCCGCCAATTATCAGCAGGCGACGGTCGAGAAAGTAATCACGCTCCAGCAGCAGACCCTGACGGCGACCACTCGCCTTCAGCGCGGCGGTCGCGGTACTGCGTTCGATGTCAGCCGTTCCCGCACGGCGGTGGAGACCAGCAAGGCCAGCCTGCCGGCCTTCGCCGCCAAGCGCAAGGCGGCGCTCTATCTGCTCGCCACGCTGCTGGGCAAACCGCCGGCGGATTATCCGGCCGACGTGGAAAGCTGCGCGGAGCTGCCCAAGCTGCGCACCGCGATGCCAATCGGCGATGGTGCGGCAATGATCAAACGGCGTCCAGATATCCGTCAAGCCGAACGCACGATTGCGGGCGATACTGCCCGTATCGGCGTTGCCACAGCAGATCTCTATCCCACCGTCAGCATCGGTGGCGGCATCATCAACGATGGCAAGCTGGAGAACCTGGGCAAGACGCATAGCTTCGGCTTCAGTTTCGGCCCCTTGCTGAACTGGAGTTTTCCGAACCGTCCTTTGGTGAAGGCCCGGATCGACGCGGCCAATGCGCAAGTGGACGTCGATCTCGCCAAGTTCGATGCCACCGTGCTTGAGGCTTTGCGCGGCACCGAAACGGCGCTGGAAACGTATGCCCGCGATACGGACCGTGCGGCCGCCCTTGGCAGCGCAACCCGCAGTGCCGGTGTTTCGCAGGCGCAGGCGGCCAAGCTGTTCCGCTTCGGTCGCAGCGATCTGCTATCC
>FTCV01002459.1_pt1 | contig 13224 bp, 7 predicted proteins | sample 1639691 | NCBI WGS metagenome assembly FTCV01 (sample SAMEA3914864, study PRJEB12502) | metagenome | biome: forest; material: soil | place: USA | collected 2012-03-12 | depth 0.3 m
GAAGGCGAACGACCAGTTCCGGATCGTCCACATGCGGCTTATACGAGCGGCTTGCTCCGGAAATGTTGAATCCGGCCTTGGCGAAAAGCGCAAACGTGGGTTCCTGAAGTGAGCCGGACGGCAGGCCCACCCGGAGGACGCGTTGGGAAGTTTCCATAAAAAAGGGAGGCTCTTCTAGGCTCGGTCTCCCGTGCGTGCGAGGGAAAAGTTTGCGATCACGGTGACGTGCCTGAGCCGTAGGCGCTTAGAACAGCGAAAGCTGTGGACGGTTATCCGGCACTTCCTTGGCGGCTTTCTTTCGAGTCGGGCGGACGACCGGACCATTGGACTGGGCCAGGCTCGGCTTGCCGTCGGCGGTCAATTCGTGCTGCTCGAGATTGCTCAGGATTTCCTTCGCCCGCTTGATGATCGGCGCCGGCAGGCCTGCGAGCCTTCCGACTTGGATGCCGTAGCTCTTGTCGGCCCCGCCCGGAATGATCTTGCGCAGGAAGATGATCTGATCGTTCCATTCCCGGACGGCGACATTGAAATTCTTCACGCCGGAGCGGGTGCGGGCCAAATCCGTTAGCTCATGATAATGAGTCGCAAAAAGCGTGCGCGCTTTCACGACATCGTGAAGATACTCGGCCACGCTCCAAGCGATGGACAGGCCATCGAAGGTGGACGTGCCGCGTCCGATCTCATCGAGGATGATCAGCGAACGGGCGGTCGCGTTATTGGCGATATTGGCCGTCTCGCACATCTCGACCATGAACGTGGACTGCCCACGTGAGAGATCGTCGCTGGCGCCGACGCGGGTGAAAATGCGGTCGGCCACGCCGATGACTGCTTCGCGGGCGGGAATCCACGAGCCGGTTTGCGCCATCAGGACGAGCAGCGCGACCTGCCGGATGTAGGTGGATTTTCCGGCCATGTTCGGGCCGGTCAGAATGAGAAGACGGTTGCCTTCGCTATCGAGAACCGTGTCGTTCGGCACGAACTTCTCTTCCACGAGCGACTGGTCGAGGACTGGATGGCGTCCGTCGATCACCTTCATGGTGGAGCCTTCCGTCAATTCCGGCCGGCAGTATCCAAAGAGCCGCGCGGTCTCGGCGAGTGCGCAGAGGACGTCGAGCGTACCGATAGAAGTAGCCGTGGCCTGTAGCAGCGCGAGTTCGGTGAGCACTTCCCCGCGAAGCTGCATGAAAAGCTCATATTCCAGGGCCTTTCCACGTTCATCGGCGCCGAGGATCTTGGCTTCGACTTCCTTGAGCTCGGGCGTGATGAAACGCTCGCCATTGGCGACGGTCTGCTTCCTGTGCCATCCCTCGGGGACGAGGTGCAGATTCGTTTTCGTGACCTCGATGAAGTAACCGAAGACGGAGGTGTACCGAACCTTCAGCGACTTGATGCCGGTCTCGTCGATGGCGCGTTGCTGGAGTTGGGCGATCCAGTCCTTGCCCTCACTGGCCGCAGCGCGCAGTTCATCGAGTTGCGCGTAATATCCATCGCGAAAGATCCCGCCTTCTTTCGTGAGGGCTGGCGGTTCGTCGACAATCGCGCGGGTCAGGAGTTCGACAAGATGCGGGATTTCGTGCAGTTCCTCGCGCAGATGCGATGTCAGCGATTCCCGAGGTGGCACGCTGGAATCGACGAGCGCCGGATGCGCGCCGTTGCGATGGCATGCTTCCTGGAGGCCCTGTAAATCGGCGCGCAATGACGGGATCTGCTCCAGCGCGGTGCGGAGGACGAGTAGGTCGCGTCCATTTCCACCGGTCTGTGTGAGCCGGCCGACAGTGCGTTCGACATCGCGGATGGCTCGCAGGGTTTCCCGAAGCTTTCCGAGGAGATAAGGTTCGGCGAGAAGGTTGCCGATCAGTTCCTGGCGTTCCTGAAGCCGGGCGAGATCGCAGAGCGGATGAAGAATCCAGTCACGCAGCTTGCGCGCCCCCATCGGGGTGACCGTGCGATCAAGCGAACCGAGAAGGCTGGTGTCCTTGCTGCCGTTGCGGGATTGCACCAATTCGAGATTCGTCTGCGTCGCCGCATCGACGATCATGAACTGCGTGCGGCGGTAGGATGTCAGCCTCGTGATGTGCGAGAGCGACCTGCGGAGCTCATGCTGAAGGTAATGGACGATCGCTCCGGCGGCGCAGACAGCCGAGGGCATCTCCTCGCAGCCGAATCCATCGAGCGATTGCACCTTGAACTGCTCGCGCAGCGTGAAGGTCGCCTGATCCAGCAGAAAGGTATAGCCGTCGCGGACTACGAGACCCTGCAAGTCCTTGAACTGTGGGGCGTCGTCCTCGTGGACGAGGATTTCCGCAGGCTGTACGCGGGCCAGTTCGTCGAAGAGTTCCTGGTCTCCTTCCAACTCAGTCAGGCGGAAATCGCCTGTCGTCAGGTCGAGATACGCAAAGCCGATTTTTACGCCATTTCGGGAAGCCTTCGCATTGCAGATCGCCGCCAGGAAATTGTTCCGCTTGGCGTCGAGCATCTGGAGGTCAGCCACGGTGCCGGGCGAGACGATGTGAGTGACCTCACGCTCGACGATCTTCCCTGGCTGCGGATCTGAAACCTGATCGCAGATGGCCACACGGCGGCCTGCCTTGATGAGCCGCCGGACGTAGTTGTCGGCCGCGTGAAATGGGATACCGCACATGGGCACCAGATTCCGTTTAGTCAGCGCGACATTCAGAATCGCGGACGCCTCCTTGGCATCCTCAAAGAACATCTCGTAAAAATCCCCAAGCCGGAAAAGGAGCAGGGTATCCGCTGGTAGAGACCTCCGGATGCGCTGGTATTGCTGCATCATTGGAGTTGTTGAGTCGGACACGCGCGCACCGTAGCGAGGCTGATTGTTGCAATCAAGGGGTTGCATGGCTTGAATTTCGCTTTTATGCAGGGCATTCGGCATGGCGTGTCCGCCGGTGCCGTGCGAAAACAGCGCTCCACCCAAATCATCCGCCCCGCATGCGACTAAGATATTTCCTCTGCTTGCTCCAGCTGCTAGTCGCCTCGCCTTTCCTGGGGACCTTGCAAGCGGACGATTTTCCCAACGACTTCCCGCCCACGCTGTCGTATCACGAAACGTACGTCTCCACCGTGCAGTCGGACGGCTTTGGCGGATACCAGCTCGGGGCGAGTTCCAAGCTCGTCTTCACAGGGAAGTGTTCCTTGAAGGGCGTGGACATTTCGACCTTCGACACGACCACGGAAGTCACTCTCTCGTGCAATGATCTGTCGATCGACAATTACCTCGGGGACGATCCGAACTACGTGAAGGGAGCCAAGATCGCACATATTCCGCTGCCGGGGACGGATCCTAATACCGGGGATCAGCTGCAAGGCACGCTGACGCTCACGTGGAGTTCGACGCACATTTCTTACACGCTGACGATCAATCAGGATGAGAGCGACTACGACGTGGAAGCACAGATGCTCATCGATGAGGACCTGTCGTACGGCGCTGATTACAGCGATACCCCAATCGTGACGTTCAGTTTTGGGGATCTGTCGCTGACCCGGACGCTCTACATCAACGGGACGGTCAATTTCACGCAGGATCCCAAGGAGCGCGTGACCGACGATCTCGCGAACATCAATCTCACGGGCATGATCGATTCGATTCCGCCGACGAATGTGGCGATCACTTATCCTGCCGCCGGCGCGAAGCTGAACCTGAACCCGTACACGATCACCGGGACGGCTGCGGACAATAATGGCATCAGCCAGGTGCTCGTGCAGGTGAACGACGGAACAGCGCTATCGGCCAATCTGGTCGATGCGACTCATTGGTCCTTGCCCGGTGTGAGTTTCGCCCCTGGCTCCAACAAGATTTCCGTGCAGGCTATCGACCTCGATGGAAACACGACGACCGGTCAAGCGGTGACCATCAGCTATTCGCCCATCAGCACGCTTGTCGTCGGAGCGGCAGGGCCGGTCGGCGGCAAGGTGACGAGCTCTTCCTTTAAGACCCTGACCTATGACCCCGCAGCCAATCCAAGTCCCTCGGTATCGAGCCAGCAGCATCAGGGCAGCAAGCTGACGGCGACCGCGGTTCCCGCTGCTGGTGCGCTCTTCGATCACTGGACCTCCAGCGAAGGTCCTCTGGTCAATGCTGAATCCTCGACGCTTACCTTCACGATGGCGCCGAACCTTGTCCTGACTGCCAATTTCGTTGTGAACCCATATCTTCCGATCCAGGGCACGTACCAAGGGCTGATAACCTCTGCCGATCCCTCCCAAAATGGGTTCTTCACGGTAGTGCTTAGTCCCACAGGAAGTTTCACGGGATCCATTCGGATTGGGACACTGATGCTGCCAATCAAGGGTCACTTTGGGAGCAGTAGTCAGGCATTCACCGGAACTTTCACCAAAGGTGGCATCCAGTACACGGTGGCGCTTCAGACCGCCACGACTGGCGCTGGCGGAGCCGGGCAGATCACTGGCACGATTTCGGGGCCGAATTCGCTGAATGGGTCCATTTCGAGCGACGTCGCCGGATTCAAAAAGAAGACGAACGAGCTTAGCGCCGCCGATTACGGCACTTACCACGTGCTGCTTCCTGCAGCACAGTCGAATTCGGATGCCAATTTTCCCGCCGGGATTGGCTACGGTGTGGTCACGATCAGCAAGCTTGGGGCGACGAAATTCATCGGTAAACTCGGAGATGGCACGGCAGTTACCGCCGGGGCCACGCTGTCACAAGGGCGTATGTGGCCATTTTACGCTGCACCTTATGGCAAAACTGGGGTGATCACCGGCAATGTGACGCTCGATCACACAACGGACTCTGATCTGAGTGGCAATCTGCTCTGGCTATGCAAACCTGCGGTGAAGCCTGTTACAGCGACCAAGTTTCCGACCGGCTTCTCCGGGCAGTCGCAATTTCTCGGCGCGATGTGGACGCCCGTGCCTGTGGGGCAGCTTGCTTTTCTCTCTCCATCAGCCGGGCAGGGGATGGTGACGATTGATGCTCCTGCGGTCGTGACGCCGGCATTGCCCGCCCTGAATCAGGTGCAGAATCAGGCGACGCTATCGAGTGCGAACGTTGCTGCGGTGACGGCTGCTGCGCCGTTTCAGACAGTTAGCGTGAAGGTCAATCGCGCGGCAGGATTCTTTACCGGTAATTTCACTCTCACCGGGTCGACAAAGACTTACACCTTTGGCGGCGTCATTGTATCTCCCAAGGTGAATGCTGCAGGTGGATACTTCACCTGGGGAAATGTGACCGGTAGCGTGAGTATTACGGGACCGTAGTCCCATTGTTGTCAGCAGTTCCGGCAGGTAGCGCGGGTGGCTTGATCCCCGCGCCTTCCGTTGTGCTTTCGCTGGCTTCGGCCGAGGCGCGCTCGGTATCGGCCTGGAGAAATTGGCCGCCATAGAACCAGAAGACGCTGGCAACGACCATCATTGCCGACACGACCATAAACGCCGTGTTCATATTGGTCCGGCCCGCGATCCAGCCGATGAGTGGCGGAGACAGCGCGTCGCCCAGCAGATGGATGATCAGGATATTCATCGCAAAGGCCGTGGCGCGCACTCCGGCCGGGCTTACATTGGCAAGGGCCGTATTAGAGGGGCCGGTATTGAAGAAGAGGAAGAAGATCGCGAAGAAGATACAAACCCATGCCATGGGGAAGGGGATGAATAGCATTCCGATTGTCGCCGGGAAGGCCAGTAACATTCCAATGGCGGACACGGAGAAGTACGAACTCGGAAATCTCGGGCGCAGACGATCACCTGCCCAACCGCCCAGCAAGGTCGCGAGAAGACCGCCTATGACGGTGATGCCGCCGAAAGTCGTATTCACCGTGCCGAGCAGGCCCGGCGCAATTGCATGGTCCGCGGCATGAACCGCGAAAAGCTGACTCGGGATTCCGAACGCCATGCCATTGGCGGCCAGGGTCAGCGCCGAAATGCTTCCGGATACCTGATTGATCGCGGACAGGACGTGCTGAGCGGGAGTCAGTAACTCCCAGGCTCGATTTTCAACGATGTAACTCGGAATCCAGAATGCCATGCCGCCGATTGCGAATGTCATCGCGGTCATCGCCGCGGTGTTCAGCATGTAAGAGCGGATTTTCAGGAGCTCGAAAACGCCGTCGATTCCGGCTGCCTTTTGCTGTCTTTCTCCCGCGGCCTTTTGGCGCGGATCGCGCAGGGAGAAACAGAGCGCGGACAGAATCAGGCCGGGCGTCACTACAGCGTAAAAGGCAGACCGCCATCCGAATTTTGAGCCGATCAATCCGCCGAGGACATATCCGAGTGCGCTGCCGACCGGGATCGCCAGATAGAAGTAGGAGAGCATTCGCCCCCGCCGTTCAACGGGGAAGAGATCGGCGATAATCGTAGGTGCGGCCGGTCCATAGCCGGCTTCACCGATTCCGACGAATACCCTCGTGGCGACCAGGAGGGCGAAGGTCGCAGCCATGCCGGAGGCGCCGCTGGCAAGACTCCACACGGCGACACTTGCGCCGATGATTACCCAGCGGGAAAACCGGTCCGCCAGAAAGCCGAAGATCGGCGCCAGCAGCATGTAGCTGACGAGGAATGCCGTGGCCAGGCTGCCCGTCTTTGCCATCGCAGACGCGTCGCCGGCATGGAAAAACGTGTGCCGGATTTCCGGTTCGACGGCCGCGAGGACGTACCGGTCTATGTAGTTGAAGAGATTGATGCCCAGCAGAAGCGAAAGCGCCAAGGCCGGGCGGGAAGATTTTTCGGCCACGATGGGATATGCATGAACCATGGAAGCGCGGGGCCGCCAAGCTCGAAACCCGGTCTGCGGCAAAGATGCCAAGAGCGGTAGCTTCCGGAAAAATCGAGCATTGCAGGTGGGGAAACCGATGACTCAGAAGACCAAAGGATCGAAATCCTGAATCGCTGAGGGTTGCCGCTTGCCCTTCCGGCGTGCTAATGCGTTGCGGAATCCTGTGGCATCTTCATCCAAAGCCCCGTTTTCCGATCGTGTCCTGCGTGCAGTCGGCCAGATCCTGGCCCGGTGCATTTATCGTGTTCGAGCCGAAGGCGTTGAACACCTGCCCAAACACGGCTTCCTGCTTCTTCCCAACCATCTCACGTGGGTCGATGCCATCGTTCTTCAGCTCGCTTGCCCGCGGCCGATCCGGTTCATCGTGGATGAGGGGATTTTCAATCTTCGCTATCTCAATCCGCTCTTCCGCATCGTCAACGCGCTACCAATCTCGTCCCGTCATGCGAAGGATGCACTGCGCACAGCTTCCGAGTCGATCGAACGCGGGGAGGTTGTCTGCATATTTCCCGAGGGCGAGTTGTCCCGCTCCGGTCTCCTCCTCCGCTTGCGTCGCGGCTATGAGTTGATCGCACGGCAATCCGGCGCTCCAGTGGTGCCGGTGTGGCTCGACCAGCTCTGGGGCTCAATCTTCTCCTTCAAGGGCGGGCGCTATTTCTTCAAATGGCCGAAGCGGTTTCCTTATCCGGTGACTATTGCATTCGGCGAACCGATTGCCGCTGCCGACGCGGGCATTGCGACCGTTCGTGAGCGCTTCCTCGCGCTGAATGAATGGTGTTATCAACAGCGCCCGGAACTGCATCGCCATCTGGGCGAGGCCTGTCTCCGGGGCTTGAAAAAGAGCCCGAGCGAGACGGCGACAATTGAAGGCATGGATGGCAGCACACTGAACCGCGGGATGCTGCTCGCGGCAGCCATCGCGCTCAGTCGCCGAATTGCAAAGCTCTGCCCGGAGCCGCGCGTCGCCCTTGTGTTGCCTGCCGGAAAAGGCGCGATCATTGCGAATCTGGCCGTGGTTCTCGCCGGCAAAGTCCCGGTGAATCTCAACTTCTCAGCCGGACGCGACGCCATCGAAGCCGCCATCCGCATCGCTGGTCTGCGCCATTGCATTACGGCGCTGGCCGTAGAGAAGCGCCTGTCGGATTTTCCGTGGCCCGAACATAAGATCCATCTCGAGCGCGAGATCCCCGCCCTTAAGAAGAGCGTCGCCTTCTGGCGCGCAATCTCAGCGGTGACTCCAGCGGCGCTGCTTGCGCGGATCCTCGGTATTCCGCGCGAAGGGAATCATAACGAAGCGATCATCCTCTTTACCTCTGGCAGCGGCGGCGAGCCAAAGGGTGTCGTTCTCTCGCACCGGAACGTCCTCGGCAACGTCTCTCAGTTTGCGTTGATGCTCAATCTCTCACGCCGCGATTCGATCCTCGCCAATCTGCCATTCTTTCATTCCTTCGGTTGCACGGTGACCCTCTGGTATCCGCTGATCGAGGGTATCCGCTGCATAACTTATCCGAATCCGCTGGAGATCACCAAGAACGCGGAATTGATCCAGAAGTACGGGATCACGCTGTTCTGTTCCACGCCGACCTTCCTGCGAGGCTATCTGCGCAAGGCTGAACGCGAGCAACTGCAATCTATCGAGATGCTCGTCACTGGTGCGGAGAAGTTGCCGCTGGAACTCATGGACGCGTTCCATGAGCGCTTTGGCATCGGCATCCTGCAAGGATACGGACTTACCGAAACCTCGCCGGTCGTGAGCACGAATCTGCCCGATCCGAAGCCATTCCGCGACGGCGATAGTCCGCAGCCGATGCAGCGCCGTGGTTCAGTCGGCAAGCTTGCTCCCGGCATGGCCGCGCAGATCCGGGATCCTGAGACCGGCGCCCTGCTTTCCCTGCATGATACCGGGATGCTTTGGCTGCGCGGGCCGAATATCTTTGAGGGTTATCTGAACGATCCGAAGCGGACTGCCGATGTCATCCATGATGGCTGGTTCAAGACGGGTGATCTTGGGCGATTCGACGAAGACGGCTTTCTCTTTATCGAGGGACGGCTCTCGCGCTTTTCCAAGATCGGCGGCGAAATGGTACCACACGAGACGATCGAATCGAAGATCTACGAACTCCTCGAGCTGCCGAAGGACGAGCGCGTCATCGCGATCGCGGGCGTTCCGGACGAAGCCAAGGGAGAGACTTTGGTCCTGCTAGCCGCCCGTGACATCGATCAGAGCGAACTACGGACCAAGCTGACCACTGCGGGATTACCGAATCTTTGGATTCCCAAGAAGATTCGCCGCATCGAGGCGATCCCGGTGCTGGCCTCCGGCAAGCTGGACCTGAAGCGCTGCAAAGATTTGGCGCTGGAGGAGGGGGCTAAATCAGCGTGAGAAAACCAGCGCGGAGGAGTTGGAAATAGAACCCGACGACGCATAGAATTCTGGTCGCGGACGCGACCACTTTCCGAGGCCTCCTCATGACGCTGCCAGTTCCCTATAGATCTCAGCTACTACCGAGGTGAGGAGAAGAACTAACCAAGCGGCAGCGAGCCGGCCACCGGAGGTTCGCGCGTAGCTGGCACGGTTACAGGCGCTGCAGTGAAATCTCTGTGCCTGAGCGCTGGTAAAAAGCAATGAAACGACAATGCCACCCAGTATATAGGCGAGCGGGCTTACTCGGGGGCGTCTAACTGCCGACAAAGTGAGTGCCCCTGTTTGCCGGCACGCCGAGCAGGCCAGTTTTGCATCCCATTCTGCGCGCGGTCGGAAAAAGTACGCTGCTGAGACCGCCAGGCAGATAAGCCAGGAGACCATGAGCGCATGACCGAGAGGATGAATGGCACGGTTGTTCCAGATGACAGCGACTTCTGCGATTGCGAGGAAAGTGGCTGCCGCTGCAAGCAATGCGGCAAATATCATCCGTAGAATGTTCATGCAAATTGGCTGTGCGCGAGTTAGGGGGCGGGCAGTAAAGCTGCGCTTATCCCGTGAATCAATGGTTGTGTCGTTCGTCCATCGGCATTGGCGAGAAAGAGATGGTTCCGCGTGAATCCATTGAATCCAATCGCTCCGTACTTTTCGAATTGCCAGGAACGAGTGGGGTACGCTCCGCAAACTCCATTATTCTACGTTCGGATGATGGCTGCGATAGACTCGGAGCAGATCGGTGACGAGAATGCCGTCGATGCGCATCCCTTCGTAGCAGGCGTTTTCGATTGAGGCGTGCGAGCAGTTCGCGTTGCGGATCACCACGCGTGTGAGGTTGATGTCCTCGAACTGGCCTTCGGTTAAGTTGATGTCGACGAATTCAGCGCCTGCGAGGTTGATGTTCTGGAACTTTGCTCCTCTCAAGTTCGTATTGATAAACTCCGCACCGCTCAGGTCAGTGTTTTCGGTTCTTTTGCTCATGGGGAAATGAGATTGCTGGCCGCAGATGCGGCAGCGTCGTTGTTAACATCCATCCCCGCGTATGACGAGAACGGAGCGCGAGAGACTGAACCAATCCGCTGCGGACTCGGCGCTTATCCGATTTCGTCCAGTTCGCGAAACATCACGTATGCGTCCACATAACCAAGACGGGCGTGGCGGAAGGCTCCCGGCAGCGTGCCGACGATGCGGAAATCAAGCTGCTGCCACAGCCGCAGCGCAGGCACATTGGTGGAGACGACAAAGTTGAACTGCATGGCTCGGAATCCGAGCCTACGTGCCTCTTTAAGACAATGTTCGCCCATGCGGCGACCTGCTCCGAGCCCGCGCGCTGTGGGTGAAACCATGAAGGCCGCGTTGGCGATGTGCGAACCGAGGGCCGGTTGGTTCGGCTTTAGAATGTAGGTGCCGATGATGCGGCCTTCGTGCTGGGCGACATAAGTATGTATATCCAAACAAAACCAATATGCCATGGCCATCTCGCGCGGCATCTGTGGATCGAAGACATAGGTGTCTCCGGAGGAGATTACTGCATGGAAGATGTCCCAGATGGCGTCTTCGTCGGCGCGAATGGCGGGACGTAGATTCATGGTCGTACCTTAGCTGGAGAAGTCGGCCTCCAAGTGAGCGCCTCAGCGATTGTGAAGCGTGCCGAGGTCGCTTTCCTGTGCGAGGGTATTCAGCTTTGCCTCGCCACTCGAGCCTGCTCAATACCCCTTGTAGTGTACGCTCAGCGTCCGGAAGACATTCGGCGGATTCTGCGCCGAGTAATAGAAAAGCTCGATGGCGGTGTTATTGAGATTCCACTTATAGCCGACCAATGTCTCCATCACTTCGCCTTCGGGTTCCGTGCGGCGGACGATCTGCTGGCCGGCGCCGTATCGCTTCTCAATCACCCTGCGAAGCTGGCTCATGTAGTCGTTATACTTGGCTTCGTCCCAGTCTTCCTTCTGGTATTGTAGCTCCACCTCGACGAGTTCGCCGCGCCTAAAATAGAAGACGGTGCGCTTTACGCCGCTCTGTGCGACGAGGCCGTTGACGTCCCATGCTTCACGTTCGCCTTCGAGCCGTCGGCGCTGAACGATCGTCGCTTTTGCGCCTTTGAGCAACCGTTCGAGAGTTTCAGACGGCGTTCCCCACGTGAGATTGAAGGGGGGCTTGATCTCGTTTGTGGTTTCCTGCGCCACGCCGGTTATTGCGAGCACGAAGGCTGCCGCAATACAGATCAGGGTTCTCAACGGCAGGGACATGAAGGAAGTTGGAAATCCGCCCAAGTGTTCTCGACGGTGGAAAAGGCGTGGGGCTTACGTCCCATTCCGTGTGGGATTTGTCAATGGTCGAGCCCGGGCTGGAACAGTCCATGCGCGGAAGACGGCGGCCGTTGAAGCGGGCCGTCTCCCGCGATGGATGAAGGTGTTCCGAGCGGACTAGGCCTTCTTCGCGGTGCTCTGGATGTAGAGCTCGCGGAGCTGCTTGAAGTCCACCTCGACCGGCGAATGGGTCATCAGATCGACGCCGCGGTTGTTCTTCGGGAAGGCGATGACTTCACGGATGCTGTCTGCGCCGGCGATGAGCATGACCAGACGATCGAGGCCGATCGCGAGACCGCCGTGCGGCGGCGCGCCAAACGAGAAGGCGCGCAGCAAATGGCCGAACTTGTGAAGCTGTTCTTCCGGTCCGACGCCAAGCACTTCGAAGAGCTTGGACTGGAGGTCGCGCTCGTGGATTCGAATCGAACCGCCGCCGAGCTCAACGCCGTTCAGGACGACGTCGTAAGCGACCGCGCGGACCTTCTCATATTCGCCAGCTTCGAGCAGCGCGACGTCTTCGGCGCGCGGACGCGTGAAGGGATGATGCACGGCCACCCACTTGTTATCCTCGGGCGAGAAGGCCAGGAGCGGGAAATCGACGACCCACAGGAAGTTCAGCGCATCGCTGTTTTCCGTGAGCTTGAGCAGCTCGGCGCAGCGAAGGCGGACGCGTCCGAGCACTTCGCAGGCGCGGTCCCAGCGATCGGCTCCGAAGAAGAGGACGTCGCCTTCCTGGAAACCCATGCGCTCGGCGAGCGCGGCTTTTTCGGATTCGGAGAAGAACTTAACGATGGGCGATTCCCATTCGCCGCCGACGCTCCACTTGATGTAAGCGAGGCCCTTGGCGCCGAACTCGACTTTGACCCATTCCTCCCACTTCTTGAGCTGTTCCTTGGAGAGTGCCGCGGCGGCACCCTTGGCGTTGAGCGCCTTGATCACGCCATTCGAATCGACGATGGAGCGGAAGACCTTGAACTGGGTGTCCTTGAAGATGTCGCCGAGATCGACCATCTCGAGGCCGAAACGTGTGTCCGGCTTGTCGGAACCGAAGCGGTTCATCGCATCCATGTGCGTCATCCGTGGGAACGGCGTCGGGATATCGATGCCCTTCGCTTCCTTGAAGATGCGAGAGAGCAAGCCTTCGATCAGCGTCTGGATTTCGACATCGGTGATGAACGAAGCCTCGAGATCGATCTGCGTGAATTCCGGCTGACGATCCGCGCGAAGGTCTTCATCGCGGAAGCAGCGGGCGATCTGGAAATACTTCTCCATACCGGCCACCTGCAGGAGCTGCTTGTACTGCTGCGGAGCCTGCGGAAGCGCGTAGAACGAACCGGGGTTGAGACGCGACGGCACGAGGAAGTCGCGCGCGCCTTCCGGGGTCGGATTCGACAGCACCGGGGTCTCGATTTCGAGATAGCCCTGCTCATCGAGGAAATCGCGCGTCGCCTTGACCACGCGATGGCGCAGCTTGAGGTTGCGCTGCATGTGCCCAGTGCGCAGGTCGAGATAACGGTATTCGAGACGGAGATCTTCGCTGACCTTCGGATCATCGAGCGGGAAGGGCGGCACGTCGGCCTTGTTCAGGACCTTGAGGTCGCTGGCGATGACTTCGATTTCGCCGGTGGAAAGCTTGGCGTTTTCGGTGCCGGGCAGGCGGGCGGCGACGATGCCGGTGATCTGGATGACGTCCTCGCTGCGGAGGCCGTGAGAGGCTTCGGCAACCTGCGGCTGTTCCTCGGGAC
>FTCV01002347.1_pt1 | contig 13199 bp, 10 predicted proteins | sample 1639691 | NCBI WGS metagenome assembly FTCV01 (sample SAMEA3914864, study PRJEB12502) | metagenome | biome: forest; material: soil | place: USA | collected 2012-03-12 | depth 0.3 m
GATGAGATCCTCGCGAAAGCTGATGATCTTGTGCTCATAGAGGTAGGTCGAAAGATCGGGTGACAACACAGACTCCCGAACGATCAGGCTCAGGACCGCGTCACGCTCACGCGCCGCTTTGCCGCGAATGTCGAGCCGGAAAATCTTGATGAGGGTGGCAAGGGCGTCGCCTCTCTTTCCCAGCGGCTGGGGCAGGTCGAGAACGAGGTCACGATGTCGCGCGATGACCTCGGCGAAGATTTCCGTTTTGTCCGCGAACAGAGAGTAGATCAGGCGCTTCGACGTCCTCGCCTTCGACGCGATGGCGTCAGTGGTGGTCTTTGCAAACCCCAGTTCCAGGAAGGCATCGTAGGCCGCGTCGAGGATTGCCTCACGGCGTTCCTCGTCGGGAAGTGCTTTGGGCCTACCCCGCCGAGCGGCTGTTGCCGGCTGGCCGCGCTCCACGCTCCTTTCCAATTTGTCATTTGACCTTTCGATGCTCGACCCCCAAATCGGTACTCATCAGTACCGTATATATGCCGCAGCTGCCCATCAAGGCCTTCGGTATCCACCCATGCCGCGAGCCAAGAGAGTCTTATGAAGTTCCTACCCAAAATCAACGCGGTCTACTGGGCCTGCATCGCCATCGCCAGTATCTTCGGTGCCAACGTCGGTGACTATCTGTCTGATGGCCTTGGTCTCGGTAACCTCGCTGGCCTCCCCTACGAGGCTGTTGCCTTGGCGGCAGTGTTTGCTGCGGAGCGGTTCCTGCCACGTAGCGCCCTCTATTTCTGGGTTGCGGTGGCGATCATCCGCGCTGCGGCAACCAACGTCGGTGACGCGCTGCACACCTTCAATATCGGCTGGGAGATTGCCGTTCCGGCGAGCGCTGTGCTGCTCGCGCTCTGCGTGGTCGTCTGGCGAACCCTCCGACGCCCTGAGGCTGGTACGAGCTTTATCCCCATCAACGGCTTCTACTGGCTCGCACTGTTCCTCGCGGGCATCTTCGGCACCGTCGCGGGCGACGCGATGTCGTACGGACTGCATCTGGGCAACCTCTGGGCCGCGGTTGTCACGGCCATTCCAGCCGCTTTCTTGCTCGTCGCCGGCCGCAAGCGACTGGTCACGAAGCTCGGCTACTACTGGCTCGTCGTCGCGCTCATCCGAACGGCTGGAACAGCCGCGGGCGACTTTGCTGCACACAACATCGGGCTCACCAACAGTACGGTCGTGAGCGGCGTTGTCTACTTCGGCCTCGTCATCCTGGCCTACCTCACGACCGACACAAATCTGCGGGTGACCCGTCGCTCGACGGAACCAGGCCAGAACTCGGTGGCTTCCCTGTCATGACCATCTCCCCGAAAATCATGCGTCCCTACTGGGTCCGGATACTGATCATCGCCCTGGCTCTGTCTGCGCCATTGGTCTCCGCTGCTGTTGCGGCGGACACCACCGGTCTGATGTCGGAGGCGCATCAGGCGATGGATGCTAAGGACTACGCCCTCGCAGCCAAAGACTATTTGGCCGCTGCCAGCGCCGGAAACGCCGAGGCTCAGGCCTTTCTCGCCGATATGTATCGCAACGGCGGGGAGGGCGTGGACCAGGACTACTACCAAGCTCTGCTTTGGGCACAAAAGGCGGCCGATCAGGGCAGCACGCGCGCCATGATCACCCTCGGCGTTCTCTATCGAGACGGTCTGGGGGTCCCGCAGGATGCTTCGAAGGCGCTTAGGGAATTCGAGGCGGCCAGCACTGCGGGGGATATGAAAGGGCCGCGCTACGTCGGGCTGTTCTACGAAGCTGCCGGCGACGCAGCGAAAGCCTTTGCGGCCTACCAGCTCGGCGCCGACCGTGGCGACATCACCAGCCAGTATTTACTGGGTAAGGCCTATGAGCTCGGCACCGGGGTGACGCAGGACTACGCCCTCGCGGCGAAGTGGTACGCAACCTCTGCGAGCCGCGGCGATATCATTGCGTCCGACGGCATGGTTGGACTCGCATCCCTCTATGAGCGCGGGCTCGGTGTGGCCAAGGACACGGCAAAATCAATCGCGCTCTACCGGCAGGCCGCAGCGGTGGGCAATGCCGCGGCGAAGGCAGCCATCGCGCGGCTGTCCCCATCACCTTAGCAGCATGCCGTCACTCTCACTTCACTGCCTGAAGGGATCAGCCTAATGAGCACCATATCAAGACGAGACTTCGTCACGGCCACCGTCGGCGCAGTTGCCGCAGCGGGATTTGTCGTCGAGGCGGCCCGGGCCGCAGGCAACGGCTTCACGGCCGCTTCAAACAATGGCCCGTCTTCTCCCGCACCAGGTGCCTCGAGCACCCCTGGATTACAGGGGATCTCAGCTCTCTGCGAAGTCACCGGTGGTGGCGAGAGGGTCTACGGGATTGCGGTCGCCTATGACGCGGCCGTCGATCCTGCGAGTCTTGCTCTTGATACCTTCACAGCCTCGGTCTTTCCAGCCGCCACGGGCTTCGTTGCGGGCATGCCGCAGGAACCGGACAAGAACGCCACTACAGCTGCTGCTACGCCCCGTGTCGTCGCGTCCATCTACACCAATGCCGAGGCCGCACTCCGGGCCGATCGGAACAGCATCCCCGGCAAATACGTCATCATCGAGTTTCAGCACGACACGGACCTAAGTCTACCGACCACCGACAGCGACAAGGTTTCGCTGACGCAAGACAAGAGTGTCAGAACTTCAACCGGTGCCGTCTATGCCGCAAGCGCCACCGTCTGGACCAATGCCGGAGACAGGGGCAACAGCGTCGTCATTCGCGCTGTCGACGCTTGGGAGCAAAGCCATTGGTGGTGGGACGACACGCGCTCCGCCTGGCTCGAATACAGCATCTACCTGCCCAAGTCGTTCTTGGCCGAGGGTGGCGAGAAGAAGTCGTACCCGCTGCTGTTGGCGGTCACCCATTCGGGCACAAGCTACGACGGCACGGCAGCCCAAACGCTGACGGAGCAGGTCATCGCCAGCATCTGGAGTTTCCCAGAGGAGCAGGCCAAGCATGAGTGCGTCGTCATCACGCCGCGCTATGAACGCACGACGATGAACGACTACTGGGAGCACACCTACGACGTAGAAAACACCTACAAGCTGGTGCAGTCACTGCTGTCGAACACCTGGAACTTCGGAAATCCTAACCTGCCTGATCGCGCCGACAAGGTGCTAAAGATCGACCCCAACCGGGTGTACTGCACCGGGTGGTCCATGGGCGCCATGACCTCGCTATGGCTCATGGCGAAACATCCCGAGACCTTCGCTGCCGGACTGATCATTGCCGGTCAGCAGCGGCCGAGCGACGTCGTCACGCTCGCCAAACAGAATGTGCTCATCATCACCGGGACCGAGGATGACAAGGCCACCCCGTGGAATGAAAAGGCCGTGCCACTGTGGCGGCAAGCCGGAGGAAAAGTCACCCGTCCAGCCGAGCGCTTGGACCCTGCATTGATTTTCCCAATCGATGATCAGCGTGAGCTGACTGCGCAGGTTAATGACTATCTCAATGAGGGCGGGAACATCACGTTCCTGACCTTCCAGGGGGTCGATCACCTGGGGTCGGCGCGGAAGTTCTTCTACATCAACGGGGCGAGGGATTGGTTGTTTCGGCAAGTGAAGGCTTAGCGGAGCCCGACGGGTCGGCCGCGTTCGGCGTCCTGGCTATCAAATATGCGTAGCGTCAGCTCCGCGTCATGTCACGGCACCAGCAACCACCGTGACACCAGCAGGTTCATCTAACACTGGCCGAAAGGATCTACCACAATGACCCATTGGACCACGACTGACGCGGGCAGCGCCGCGACCGACGAGTTCTACGACCGGCCCACGCTGGTCTTTCATTGGTTAACCGTACTGTTCGTTGTGGCTCTCTTTGGAACGTCACTCGTGTGGAACTACCTCACGCCACACGACCATTTCTGGCGCCCGCTAATGGAAGGGACGCACGTTTCACTCGGTATTTTGTTCGCGCTACTTATCGTCATCAGGATTATATGGCGTCTGACTGGAATGCGCCGGCTCGCCCCGGAAGCGGGGTTGTCCGGGACGCTGTCTCGCATGATGTATCTGATCCTCTATGTGCTTCTTGGCGCCGAGACCGTGCTGGGGTTTGTGCTACGGTGGCTGCAGGGCGAAGACTTCACATTCTTCGGCCTGTTCACGGTTCCGGCTTTGCTGGCGAAGGATCGAGCGAGCGCCGACATTTTCGAGAACCTGCACAACTGGGTCGGCTGGGGGATCGTGATCCTCTCTGCTGGGCATGCGATAGCGGCTCTGTTTCACCACTATGTTCTCAAGGATCGGGTACTGCAGAAGATGCTGTGGCACCGGTCCTATCGCTAGGTGCGCAACGGACGACCGCTTTGCGCCGAAGGCGGACATGAGCACTGCTTTCGCGGAGGTAAAGAAACGGCCGGTTAACAGACCGGGGCGACACTACTGCGCACATACTTGAGGAATAATGCGATGCCATTCGGACGACGCACAGCACCCGAGCCAGCTTTGACCGGTCCTAAAACTTCGCAGTCGAACAGCATCACGCCAAGTTTTCCTGAGGTTCGCTTGCGGCTACTAAGTCCGAGATCATGGGTCGCAAGGCTTGGTTGGCCGAAGCCCGGCGGGTCGCCCGCGTCGAACAACATCGTAATTTTTCTCTATCTCCTCGTAAGCTTTCCAACATCCCTGATGATCCGCCAGGGCCTGTTGGGCTACAAGCACATCGCCGTAGTATTGATCCTTTGGAACGTGGGTCTGCTCATCTGGTGGTATGTTTCTCTCAGGCGGGTGGTGCTGATAGGTCAAAACGTGATGGACGGCGGGCTATCGAGACGGATCACCATCGCGGTAATTGGAATTATGTCCTACCCGATCCTCCTGTTCCCTCTGTTGGTGTTGGAAAGAAACCAGGACATTCGCACGCTGCTGGTGGTTTCTATGGTTAGCGGGCTGTGGCTGGTTGCCGGGGTCGCTGCCAGAACGCAAAGGCGAGCGCACTCTAGCTGGTTCTGATCGGCCGAGCAGACGACCCTTTTGCGCCAATAGCGGGCCTATTCGTGGCCCGACCTAGTGATCAGGCGGTGGGGCTGACGCTCTACGATGCCGATCTGCAATAACGCGTTCAATCGCACGTTTCTCCGCGACTTGCTCTGCACGCACGTGGGCTAAAATACGCCGACCAGAGGCGATGAGAACAATGGCAATCCCGGCTTCAAATACCCAAAGGAGGCCACCCAGAATGCCATTGATGTAGAACGCGGTATCACGAAGTGACTCCGCTGAAGGAATGAGGAGTATCCGGGTTGTGAAGTCTGCATCTGGAGAGAACGTTGCGGTTCGAATGAACGCTACGATCTGTATAAGGACCCAACCGAGAAGCACCGTTCCCGACAAAGCGACGAAAATCCCCATGGCTTTCATATCGAAGACATATCACCGCCGACCTGAGAGAGCCAATCGACGCAGCCAAAGTGCGGAGATCAGTTGTTCACACGAGTGTCTGCCTTGCGCCACAAGCGGACCTTCCAAGCACCGACCAATGGTTTGGGGACGCTGGTCTTCAGGCTCGAAGGCGCATCGGCGCGCGCAGAGGCCTTGCCCGGGATAGACGATGCTTACCCCGGATCGGCTAAGCTATCTCGCGGCTTTCGATGCCTTAGCGGCAAATGGACAGCTCACGGATCACCGCGCCGTCCGAACGGCAATCCATCGACAACCATAGCGCCTTGAGTGACTAGCGAAGGTGCTCTGGGCGCGAGGCAGGGTAGCGCGACCGAGGACCCATCGATGATATGAAAGCCCGCTTCAGTCGCCAATTTCGCCAAGCCCACGGAGTCCGCAGCATGAGCGATCGTCAGCACTCCAAGCTGTCTCGCCTTGGTATTGAAGTTGCGGAGGAGGTTGGGAAGCGTCGGTTCAATGCTCCGCCGCCCCGTGAGGGAAGTTGATAGACCCCAAAGACCCGCATGGGCCAGTTTGCTGGAGGGTTGTTGGTCAAGGGCGAGATGCACCGCGAGACGGCTGATCGGCAGGTTGCTCAGAAGACCGCCTCGCGCCGCAACAAAACGACAGCCATCGTCGCCGATCCCGGTGAGCTCGAGTGATACTAGGGGGCGATACTGTTCCGGTATTTCGGCCGCGAGCGCGCCGTACTCCCTCGTAAACCCGGTATCCAAGAGGGTGCTCAGGTTCACAGGAACAAGCAGTGGCGCGCAGCGACCTTTCTTGACAACGTCGTGCAGCTCTTCGACGGCGCGGGTAAGCAGACACAGGTCAAGCTCGGCAAGCGTCCTGTCGATATCCTGGGGGCTGGAGAGTACCCGCCACTGCGACCGACCGAGAAGGTCGGCTGGCGTTTCCACCTTGCAGTAGTTCAAGACGAATTGCTGCTTTCGAGGACTTACGGCCGGCAAGAAGTGAACTCGAAACCCTCGCATGATAGAGGAACGCTGCGTGTGCAACGTTTGTCGCAGGTCCTCACGGACGCGTCGGAGGACTGCGAGGAGATTACCAGCGAGTGAGCCCTGCATCTGCAGGAGCTCGGCAGCGTCGACGGAAGAGGTTACCGACTCGACCGAGAGGGTATTTCCCAAGAAAGGGAATGCCTCAACGATACGGGTGCGGATTGCCGCCGAGATACCTTTGGCCTTTAAGTCCGCCGCCGCCTCGCTGGTCGAACCAAAGCAGATGAGGAAGGTCACCTCATCGATGCACCGGAAGAAATCATCTTTGCCGAGCATGGCGCCGATCTCGGCTTCAACGATCGTGCGAATGTTGTCCGACACATACTCCCACATCGGGCCTGTCTTTTGACGGACATCCGCAAGACCGACAAGCTCGAGCGAGCCAGCGACCAGGGGGTTGGTGTAGTCGATGCGCGCGGCGATCTGATCGTCGATGCTTCGGGCGCGGGATACCGCTTGGTCCGCCAGTCTGCCCGCCAGTGATCGACCAGCCTCTCGCCCTGGAAGTCGTAACCATTCCAATATTGCGCCGAGCCGATCGAGCATGTTGGTTTCGCTGTGGGAGGGTTAGCCCGAGATTTATGACGCGAGCCCCAGGTGAGCGTCGGTATCGCGAAAAGTGGGCGGTCGAAAATCGCTATTCCCGACCGCCCCAGTTTGGGAGCTTGTCTCACCTTCGCGGTGAACACCTTGTCATGATGGCCCTGCGTGGTCAGTAAGAATGGCAGCCGGAGGCAGACCCGAACATGGGCGCAATGCGGGCGCAGTTACCGCTCCCTGCGCAAGCAATGCGCGGAACGCCCTGGCGTCCTGCGGGCGGCCGAACAGGAACCCCTGACCTTCCCGGCAGCCCATCTGCGCCAGGACGCTGCGCTGTGCTTGCGCTTCGATGCCCTCTGCAACGACTGACAGGCCGAGCTGTTCCGCAATGCAGATCGTATGCCGGACGATCGCTTGCCGGGCCGAACTCGTCTCGAGGTGACGGACAAAGCCGCGATCGATCTTTATCTCCGTCAGCGGCCAGTCCAACAATCGCGCGAGGCACGAATAGCCGGTGCCGAAATCGTCAAGCGCAACACCCACACCCATCGCGCGCAGCCCACGAAGGGTGTTCAGGAGGCGCGGGTCGTCGTCGCCACGGACGCTTTCGGTTACCTCAATCGTGAGCCAAGCTGGATCGCATTGGTGCTGGCCGAGGATCCGGGCCGTCGAAGCAAGATAGTCGGGCTGCGTGAGTTCCAGCACCGAAGCGTTTACCGCGAAACGAAGGGCACACTGGCGCGTATGGTTGACGTGCGCCGCGAAGCGAGCCACTGCCGTTCGCATCGATACGCCCAGTGAACCGACAAGCCCATATTGTTCGGCCAGCGGCAGGAAGCGGGACGGACCCAGCAGCCCGTGCGTCGGGTGACGCCACCGCACCAGCGCTTCGGCTCCAATAATGTTCCCGCCGAAAAGGTCTACCTTCGGCTGGTAGTGCTCCAGCAATTCTCCGCGCTCGATAGCCGATCGGATTTGTTTGGCGAGATCCACGACGGCCACCTCTTGCGGATGACATGAGAAGTGAAGGCTTGGCGCCGACTTGACTACTCGTAGCTATACGAGGAAGTATCTGTATTGGGGCTGCGGCCCGCCCCTTCGGGCAATTCGATGATCCCTTCAGGCCCATCTGGTAAAGGGGAGGCACTCCGCGAGAGCGGACTTGGTCCGATTGGCGCGATCCCGTGGGGCTCGCATGTCTGTATGTTCTATGGATCGAAGGAAGACCTGGTCGATACACATGTCGACTATTTCCAGGCTGGCCTCACGCAGAGTGAAGCGTGTATCTGGGCCGTTTCGTCGCCCCTCTCCGTCGAAGAGGCGCAGGCGGCCCTCCGGCAGCGCCTGCCGTCGTTTGACGCCTTTCTGGCCGCCGGCCAGATAGAACTCGTCTCAGGGTACGAATGGTATCTGCGGGGCGATAGCTTTGCGCCGGAGCGGATCACCATGGCCTGGCACGATCGGCGTGCCAAAGCCCTGCAGCAGGGCTACGCCGGACTAAGGGTCAGCGGCAATGCATTCTGGTTCGAGTCGGACCTGTGGCAGACCTTTCGCGAATACGAGATCGCTCTCGACCAGTCGCTTGAGGGCGAGCGCATGATCGTTCTCTGCACTTATCCACTTTCGCGCAGTGACGCTGTCGATCTCTTGGAGGTCATTCGGGCGCATGGCGCCTCGTGGGTTCGGCAGCACGGACGGTGGGAATACCTGGCAACGCCTGCGACGTCCGACCCTCGCTGGGGAGGCACGATGGGGCGTCAGGAAACGCTACCTTCCTTGCCGGCGGCCCCCACCCTCACCGCTCGCGAGCGGATAGTACTTCGCTGGATGTTGTTCGGAGCCTCCAACAAGCAAACAGCCGAGCGCATGCGGATCAGCTCGCGCACGGTCGAGTTCCATCGGGGCAATGTACTCCGGAAATTGGGCGTACGGACTCTACAAGAATTGCTGATCAAGTTTAGGTAGGCGCATGCAAAGCGGCAGCTGTTCTTTGGACAGCGCCTTGTCAAATCGTTAGCGAAATGCGCCAACGGCCTGAGTGACCGGTTCGCGCCAGAAGCAGTCATTGACCGAGGTCGGCCTGAAGCCAAGAGCGGACTTGGTCGTCAACGTAACTCCGCACCAGCCACTAGTGAAAGTTCCGGGGCTTCACCTTGAGAAGGTCGATGTGCAAATCCGGGATGTAGATGTCCCTGGGCGGAGGCCGTCTATCGCGACTGTCGGGCCGTGGTCCGCCGTGACTGACTCCATCGCCTCGCCCATGCTGGATCGCCAGCATGGCCGCGACGCTGCCGATGCCGGCGAGGTCACCGGTTAGGTCGCGCAGTTGCCGCGCGACGAGATGCACGACCTCGCCCTCTCGCTGAATGCGGCCGAAGACCGACATCATGGTCGAGGCCAGGACCGTGCGTCGGTATTTCTCGAACACTTTGGTCCATACGACGAGGTTAGCGATTCCGGTCTCGTCCTCTAGCGTAATAAACATGACGCCCTTCGCGCTGCCCGGACGTTGGCGAACGAGGACGATGCCCGCAGCTTCGAGCCATTTGCCGTCTCGCGCCTGCATCGCCTCGGCACAGGTGACTATCCGGCGCTTGGCGAGGCTCCCACGCATGAACGAGACCGGGTGCTGCCGCAGGGTTAGGCCAACATGAGTGTAATCCTGCACAACCTCGTTGCCGGAGGTCATAGGCCGTAGCGAAACCTTCGGCTCGTCGAGTTCGGGTATAACTTCCTCGGCCGCTTTAGCTGCTGCCGCGAATAACGGGAGCGGCTCGTCGCGAAGTCCCCGGATCGCCCAAAGAGCTTCACGACGTTCAAGTCCCATCGACTCTTTGAACCCATCCGCCTCGGCGATCATGCGCAACGCTGCAACCGGCACGCCCACGCGGCGCCATAGATCGTCAATTGAGGCGTAGACTTCGTCCCGGGCACCGACGATCGAACTCGCGTGCAGATTGGCCAGACCGCGCACCATGCGAAAACCGAGGCGTACCGCAAAGCGATCTTCGCCAAGCGGTTCCAGCGTGCAATCCCAGCGAGAGGCATTGACGCAGACGGGCCGTACCTCGACGCCATGCTCGATCGCATCGCGCACGATCTGGGCTGGCGCGTAAAATCCCATGGGCTGCGAATTCAGAAGCGCCGCGCAAAACACATCGGGGTGCCAGCATTTGAGCCAGGCGGACGCGTAGGCAATCAGTGCGAACGACGCGGCGTGGCTTTCGGGGAAGCCGTAGCTGCCGAACCCTTCGAGCTGCTTGAAGGTGCGTTCGGCAAATTCACGCTCATAGCCCTTGGCGATCATACCTTCGACAAGCTTGGTCTTGAACGAAGAGACGCCGCCTGTGAATTTGAAGGTCGCCATGCTCTTGCGCAGCATGTCGGCTTCGCCCGGCGTGAAGCCCGCGCATTCGATCGCAACGCGCATGGCCTGCTCCTGAAAGAGCGGCACGCCAAGCGTCTTGCCGAGCACCTTTTCGAGCTCGGGTGTCGGATACTCGACGGGCTCATCGCCGTTGCGGCGGCGGAGGTACGGATGGACCATGTCGCCCTGAATGGGACCGGGCCGCACGATCGCAACCTGAACGACGAGGTCGTAATAGGTGCGCGGCTTGAGGCGCGGCAACATCGACATCTGCGCGCGGCTCTCGATCTGAAACGTACCGAGCGTGTCGGCCTTTCTGATCATGGCGTAGGTGCGAGGATCCTCCGCCGGGATCGTCGCGAGGTCGAGCTCTGTACCCTTGTGCTGTTCGAGAAGGTCGAGACCCTTTTTCATGCATGTGAGCATGCCCAGGGCCAATACATCGACCTTCATGAATTTCAGAACATCGATATCGTCCTTGTCCCATTCGATGACCTGGCGGTCTTTCATGGCGGCGGGTTCGATCGGCACGAGATCATCGAGGCGGTCATGCGTCAGGACATAGCCGCCTGGGTGCTGTGAGAGATGCCGTGGCGCGCCCATAAGCTGATGCGCGAGATCAAGCGCCAGACGGAGGCGTCGATCGAGGGTAAGGTTTAGCTCTTTGACGTGCTTCTCCTGCACGCCGTCCTCGGACCATCCCCATACCTGGCCCGACAATGTCTTGATGAGGTCCTCGGTGAGACCTAGCGCCTTGCCGACATCGCGCAGCGCACCCTTGGTGCGGTAACGAATGACGGTCGAGCATAAGGCGGCATGATCGCGCCCGTAGGTTTCGAATATCCACTGCATGACGATCTCGCGCCGTTCATGCTCAAAGTCGACGTCGATATCGGGTGGCTCGCGGCGCTCTTCGGAGACGAAGCGCTCGAAGAGAAGATCGTTGCGCGCGGGGTCGATCGAGGTGATGCCGAGCACGAAGCACACACAGCTATTGGCCGCCGATCCTCGACCCTGACACAAGATGCCGCGGCGCCGCGCCTCGGCGACGATCGCGTTCACCGTCAAGAAATACGGTGCGTAAGACAAGCGCCCGATCAGCGCGAGTTCGTGCTCGATCTGGTCGGTATGCGCCTTGGGCACGCCGTCGGGAAACATCCTGCCGGCCGCCGCGCGCGCAAGACGCTCAAGCGCTTCCTGCGCGCTCATTCCCTCGAGCACGCGCTCGTGCGGATATTGATAGCTGAGCTCGCCCAGGTCGAAGGTACAGGCGCGCGCGATGTCCGCGCTCGCGCGGATGGCGTCGGGAAAGGCGGCGAAACGCCGTTCCATTTCCTGCGGCGACTTCAGATGTCGATCGCCGTGCCGTTCGCGCCGAAAGCCGAGCCGGTCGACCGTCATCCCCTCGCGGATGGCGGTCACCACGTCCTGCAGCAGCCGCGCCTCGGGCGTGTGATAAAGCACATCGCCGGTCGCCACCGCGCGGATGCCGGCGCCCCTCGCCTGTTCGGCGATCGCGTGCAGCCGGGCGAGGTCGTCGGGTCGGCGCCGGAAAGTCAGCGCGCAATAGCCGCGCGCGCCGAACGCGGCGTGCAAGTCGGCGAGGTCGCGCCCTAAAGCCGCACCCGCGAGATCGGGCAGCAGGATCGCGACGAGACCCTCGGCGTGCGCTACGCAGTCCGCCCAGCGGAGATTGCAACCGCCCTTGCCCGCGCGCGCCTTGCCGATCGTGAGCAACCGCGTCAGCCGCGACCAGGCCGCGCGATCGGTCGGATAGAGCAACACTTGCCGCCCGTCGTCGAGCAGCACGCGCGCGCCCGGGATCAGTCGCACCCCCGTCGCCTTCTGGCCCTGCCAGCCGCGCACCATGCCGGCGACGCTCCCGAGATCGGTCAGGCCGAGCGCTCCATGGCCGAGCAGGGCGGCCGCGGCGAACAATTCCTCGGGGCTCGACGCGCCCCGCAGGAACGAGAAGTGGCTGGTGACCTGAAGCTCGACATAGGTCATCCGAACGCCCCGTGCATCCACCACGACAAGTCGCCGGTCTCGCTCGTGACGCCATCGCCGCGCCGGAACAGCCAGAAGCGCGCGCCGTCGCTGTCCTCGACGCGGAAATAATCGCGCACCGCCCAGACCTCGCCATCGCGCACCCACCATTCGCCATGGATGCGCTCGGGGCCATCGCCCGCCACCACGTCATGCACGGCGCCGCGCCACGCGAAGCGGCGCGGCGGGTGATCGGGCAACAAGGCCACGACGCCGGACAGCGGCTCGGGCCGGGCGAGCAACCGCGCCGGACGCTTCCACGCGGGCCAGCCGGTCGGGATGGGCAAAGGCGACGCCCGCACGACGGCGCGCTCGGGCACGTCGCTTTCCACCGCGCTCGCCTTGAACATGGCGGCATGGCCGATTCGTCCCGCGAGCTGGTCGACGAGTCCGGCAATATCGGTCGGCCGCGTCTCGCCGGCGAGCACCGCGCCCAGCGCTTCGGCGCCAAGCGGCTCGACGCGCCAGGCGACCAGCCGTGCGGCTTCGATCCCCATGCCCGGCTCGATTTGCTCGAGGCGCAACTGGAGCAGCCGGGTCAGGTGGCGCGCGTCGCGGCTGGCGCGCGCCAAGCCGAGCGAAACGCGCTGCTCGGTGCCGTCGATCCTGAGAAGAGCGAGCCCGATCGCGCGCGCGCCCAGCCCGGTCTCGCGTAGCCGGCCGGCCAGATCGCCCGCGAGATCGCCCATAACCTGCGCGATCGCTTCGGGCGTACCGATCGGCTCGAGCAAGCGACGTTCGGCAGCCGGCGGCTCGAACAGCGTCACACCCCGGATCGGCTCGGCGACGCGCCCC
>FTCV01002827.1_pt1 | contig 13154 bp, 13 predicted proteins | sample 1639691 | NCBI WGS metagenome assembly FTCV01 (sample SAMEA3914864, study PRJEB12502) | metagenome | biome: forest; material: soil | place: USA | collected 2012-03-12 | depth 0.3 m
CGCCTTTGGAGCGCGCGAAGCTCAGTCACTGCATCTGGTCAATCGCATCGTGGCCGAAGCGGAGGTCTTGCAGCAGGCCAGAACCCTGGCCGCTACACTTGCCGCGAAATCGGTCAGTGCCATGAAGATCGGGCGCGCCGCTTTCCGCCGTGCCGGGGATAGCGAATACCGGCGTGGCGTGTCGTACGCCGTGGACACGTTTTGCCAAGTGGCCGCCACCGACGACGCGCGAGAGGGCATCGCGGCGTTTGTGGAGAAGCGTCGGCCTGAGTGGAAAGCATAGGCTGAGTGTCTCAAATGTGGCGGCGCCCGCTGGCCGCGCGGCGGGCTACAGATCAGCACGTGGATTCCCGGAATCATGTCGGCCCCCCCTCTTCGTGGTCGATTTCAAGCCCGATGCCTGAAAGGCATCCCCCCCAGCCTACAAGGTATTTTTCATATGCGCGACGAAGGCCTACATTGGCCACGTGGCGACGTGAAAGCGTAGGTCGCCTACTAGAAGATGGACGTACACCTCCAGATCCAAGGATTCAAGATGAAAGATCAAGTCGTTCTCATTACAGGCGCCCTTACGGGCATCGGCCGCGCAGCGGCATTCGCCTTCGCCAAAAAAGGGGCGCGAGTGGTTGTGTCCGGCCGCCGTGATGAGGCAGGCCACACGCTTGCACACGAGCTGCAAAGACTCGGCGCGGAGGCCGAGTACGTACACGCGGATGTTCGGAATGAAGAGGAAGTGAAGAGCCTGGTGGCAAAGACGATTGCACGATTTGGCAAGCTCGACATTGCTGTAAACAATGCCGCGACCGAAGGGCAAGTTGGGCCGATCACAGACCATACCGCGGAGAGCATCGCGGCCACGTTCGACACGAATGTCGTTGGTGTGCTCCTCAGCATGAAGCATGAAATCCTTGCGATGCAGGCCAATTCCGGCATGAACAAGGGCAACGTAATCAACATCTCGTCGACATATGGCCACAAGGGAGCCGCATTCGCGTCCGTGTATGTTGCCGCCAAGCATGCGGTAGAAGGGATCACGAAATCTGCAGCGCTTGAGCTCGCGAGTGCAGGGATTCGCGTGAACTGTGTTTCTCCTGGTCCCACGGACACCGGGATGTTAACCCGCTTCACCGGCACCGACGAGAATAAGGCACTCCTCGTTGAAGGCGTCCCGCTTGCTCGACTAGGCCGTTCGGAGGAGGTGGCCGATGGAATTGTGTTCATCGCCTCGGACGAAGCCAGGTTTATTACTGGTCATAGCCTTAACGTTGATGGCGGTCATAGCGCTGTCTAAGCCGATGCCAGGGCCGCGCTGAACAGTTCGGTCACTCGCAGATCGCGTAGATCCGCGATCTGCGGTAGGTTTTTTGATCACTGACGAGGTTCCGAGGATGAGGCTATATCGGACTCATGAATAAGCTCAACAACAGGGAAAGACTCCTCATTGAGGGTGGGCGGGTGGTGCATCGGCATGGGTTGTCTGCGACCAGTGTTCGCGATATTGCAACCGCTGCTGGTGTCCCGTTAGGATCATTTTCAAATCACTTTCCTTCCAAGGGCGCCTTCGGTTTGGAGGTGCTGGAGCGCTACAGAACACGCTCAGAAGCAGAGGTACGGGAAAACTTTGCTCAATGATCACTTGCCCCCTCTCGACAGGCTATATGCCTACATCGATAGCACTCACGCGTTCCTCAGCCAGAATCAAATGCGGGATGGTTGCCTCTGCGGAAACATTAGCGCGGAAGCAAACGAACACAGCAATGAAATCGTCGATCGAGTGGTACGGGCATTCGCAGACGATGAGAGATCCCTTGGGTGCTGCCTCAGGGCAGTTGTGGAGGCAGGTGAGCTACCTCCCGACACGGATGTGGAAGATCTTGCTGGATTCGTTCTGTCGTCGCTTCAAGGGGCATTCCTTGTTGCGAAAGTGCGGAAAAGTCCGGAACCGGTTAGCCGATTCAAGCGTGTTTTGTATGCATGGATTGGGGCCGGTCGTTCAGAAAGCTGATGGATAGCCTCAGTTGGATTTCGACGTTTGTGCAGGTGGCGGAAACCCGCAGCTTTACAGAGGCGGGACGGCTGCTCGGCGTATCGTCTTCGGCTGTTGGCAAAAGTGTCGCGCGCACCGAGGAGCGCATGGGTGTGCGGCTGTTTCACCGCACCACCAGGAGCATCACACTTACGGCCGAAGGTTCCCTTTTCCTGGAGCGATGCCGCCGCATTCTGGGCGAGGCCGAAGCGGCAGTGGCCGAACTGTCTGATGCCGCCCGCAGTCCGCGCGGCAAGCTACGGATCAGCACGCCGCAACTGTCAGGTTTGATCATGCCGGCGCTCGACGGATTCATGGCGCAATACCCGGAAATCGAGCTCGATGTCGATCTATCCGACCGCATGGTGGATATCGTGGAGGAAGGCTTCGATGCGGTCATTCGCACGGGTGAGCAGCACGACTCAAGGCTGGTATCCCGCCGCCTGGGTTCCTGCGGTCAGGTTCTGGTTGCCTCGCCTGGCTATCTTCGCCGGCAGGGCGTCCCCACACATCCGTCCGAACTCGTTCGGCACGCCTGTTTACTGCATAGATTTCCGGCCACTGGCAAGTTGGAACGTTGGCCATTCCAACTTGCGGCCGCGGAAGCGGAACTGGAACTGCCGCAAACCTTTGTCAGCAACACGATTGAAGTCCTGGGTTTTCTGGCACTTCAGGGCAAGGGCTTGGCCTTCCTACCAACTTTCCTCGTACGGGATGCGCTGGCGAGCGGTGCGTTGCAGGTCGTGCTCGATGATTTCGTAGACCAGATCGTTACCTTCTGGATCTTGCGGCCGGCAAGCCGTTACCCCTCGCCCAAGCTGCGAGCCTTTTCCGATTATCTCAGCAGAAATCTGCAGATCTAGATCGGTACTACAAGGCTGGGTGAGGGGCACGATATCCGTAAAGTTCTTGATGTCGGCGTTGATTACTTCGTCATGAGGTCCGAGCTCAGCCTTGAAGGTGAGGGACATCCTTTGCAGATACTGAAGGGATGCTACGCTTACGCGACTACCATGTCGTCGCGATAAAACGGATAGTCTGTGTAGCCGACGTCCGTGCCGCCAAAGAAGGTTGGACGGTCATACGGATTCAGTGGCAGCTTGTGGCGCAGGCGCGCTGGCAAATCGGGATTCGCGATGAAGTCGCGGCCGAATGCGACGAGATCGGCGTCCCCGGCCTGCAGAATGGCTTCCGCGGTGTGGCCCTTGAATCCGCCCGCAGCGACAATTGTGCCCTTGTAATGCTTGCGCATCAGTTGTGCCGCAACCGGGTTAGGGTCTTTGCTCTCATCGTCGACATTGCCGAACACACGGGGCTCGATCAGGTGCAGGTATGCAAGGTTCAGCTTTGCCAATTCCTGTGCTACGTAGGTGAACAGTCCTTCCGGGTTGCTGTCGGACATATCGCCCCAGGTGCCGCTGGGGCCCAGGCGCACAGCCACGCGGTCGCTGCCCCATACGGAGATGACGGACTGAGTGGCCTCGATCAGAAAGCGCGCACGGTTCTCGAATGAGCCGCCGTAGATATCAGTACGCTTGTTGCTCCCGTCCTGCAGGAACTGATCAAACAGGTAGCCATTGGCCGCGTGCAGCTCAACGCCATCGAAGCCGGCCTGCTTGCCGCGGATGGCTGCTGTGCGGAAGCTCTCGATCAAATCGGCGATCTCCGGGAGGGTCAGCGCGCGGCTCGGTGTGTTCGGAACCCAGCCCGATTCGGTGTAGGCGACCCCACCATGAGGCACGGCCGATGGCGCCACCGGCTCAGCGCCGTTCGGCTGCAATTGGCTATTGGACTGGCGCCCGGCATGGTAGAGCTGCAGGAAGATGTGGCCGCCTTTGGCGTGCACGGCGTCGGTCACCAGCCTCCAACCGGGAATTTGGATATCGTCGTAGAGGCCCGGCGCGCCGAGGTAGCCATTGCCATTGCGTGCGGCGATGGCGCATTCGCTGATCAGTAGGCCGCCTTCGGTGGCACGCTGGGCGTAGTACTCGGCCATCAGCGGGCCAGGCCGCGCACCTTCCTCGGCGCGCATGCGGGTCAGCGGCGCCAGCACTACGCGATGGGAGAGTTCGTAGGGACCCACTTTGACGGGGGAATGAAGTCTGGACATGATTTCCTCGAAGATGAGTTGCCGATGGGGTGAGCAGTAGGCTTTCCTCGAGCAGAGTGTATGTACAGACCCGGATTCGAAAAATAGGCTGCGATTCCGAACATACAGGACAAAGATGTCCGCGATCGAGCCGGCGGCGAGCGTGCTTGAACGGTTGCGGTCCTGGGCTTTCACGTCAGTCACAACGACATTGAGGCATAGCTGCTGTTCCAGGCACTCGGTAGCTGACGTACCTCATAGGGCATAGGCTGATGGCACACCCGCTTCAAACAGCGGCAATCTCCCAACATCCGACGATTTCCCTAATGAGAACCAACGAAGCAGTACCGCACAACTTGCTCATCACGGGCGCCTACGGTGTGCTCGGCACGGGCGTCACCGACGCTGCTATCGAAGATTCAAGGCGTCGGGTCATCACGGCCACTCGCCGCGCTCCTCCCTCGCACCATTTCGCGGGCCGCAAGGCGCCGCTCAGCTTGTCTGTCGACCTGCTGGATGGCAGCGCTACGCGAGCCGCGTTGGCGGGCATCGACGGGAAGATCGACTTGGCGTTCGCGGCCTATGTCGATGGGGGGAGCATGGAAAAGTCGATCAACGCCAACATCGCAATCCTGCAAAATACCCTCGAAGCACTCTCGGCTCGAGATATCCCAGTAGGCAGCGTTGTATTAATGGGCGGCGCCAAATCCTATGGCTTCCACTTAGGCTCGATGAAGACCCCGGCTCGGGAGAGCGACCCCCGTCTAGCGGCGCCCATCTTCTATCACCGGCAAGAGGATATTTTGGCTGAGTGGGCGGAGCGTCACGGTGCAACCTGGACGGTGCTTCGCCCACACATGGTATTTGGACCCAGCATCGCTTCGCCGATGAATCTGGTGACCGGGCTCGCCACCTTCGCCGCCATCTGCCGAGAACTCGGCGCACCGCTCCGCTTCCCAGGGAGTTGGGGCACCTGGTCGGCACTGCATCAAACCATGGATGCCCAGTTGTTCGGCCGCGCTTCACTCTGGGCCCTGGATGCCGAAGGCGCACGCAATCAGGTGTTCAACATCACCAACGGTGACTCGTTCCGCTGGCGTCATATGTGGAGTGTGGTCGCAGAGGTATATGGCATGGAGACGGGGGAGCCACAGCCAATGAATCTCGCCTCGCAAATGGAGTCCATGCAGCCAGTGTGGGAAAGGCTTGTTGAGAAGTACGACCTGGTCCGCACACCATACGAGCAGATCGCAAACTGGGGATTTCTTGATGCAGTCCTGAACTGGGAGGAAGACATCGTTCTCAGCACAATCAAGCTGACCCAGGCAGGCTTTACCGAAGTCATCGACACGCATGACAGTCTTCGTCGACAACTCCTGCGGCTGCGCGAAATGAAGCTGGTGCCATAGGGCGCCTTTCTTAATTGCGATTTCGGGATTTCGCAAGGTGTCGCCACTTCAGAGTCTCCCCATGCCCGGGAGGTATGCCCCCAGCCTACAAGGTCTTTTTCTTTTGGGCCGTGAATCCCTAGATTCCTCCTAACGGAGCGGTCGCCGCCGTACGGCTTGAGGAGGGTGGCTGGGCTGTTCGGTCGCGGAGATTTTCCAGCCAGAAGCGGAGTCAAATCATGCTTAGTTGGACACTGAATAAGCTGACCAGCCTTTTCCAGCGCAAGTCTTCGACGCCGACTGTCCCGTCGACGCGCAAGAGCACCGCGGTTGGAAGCAGCACACCGGAGAAAGCCTTCGGGTCCGCATTCATCTCGCAACCACATCTCGCCGCTCGCCGCGCGCAAGCGCTCCAATGCCTCTTTCCGAAGTTGTCAAGCTGGTTCGCGAGCACACGCGATTCACTCTGCATCAGGGAGATCAATGAGTACCTTGCTCAGGCCAGCAATGTGACCGATCTCGAGCAGCGCATTCGCGAGATCGAGCGGCAGTGGCGCGAAACGCCATTTGGCGGTGTCGAGCTCAGCCCGACATGCGAGGCTGTCGAACCAGATCTGTCCTGCAAAACATCATAGGAACCGCCAAAACATGATTGAAGATGTACTCGTGGTTGATGCGTCGGCGCACAGCTACAACCTTGCAGAAGAGAACTATGCCGCAGGCCGGTATTCTAAGACCGTTGTTGATGCTTTCCATGGCGCTCACTATGGCCTGTCCCCAGTAGGGACACAGGCTTCCACGTGAGCATTACATGCGCGACTGGACGCTGGCGGAAACGGCGACCATGTTGTTCCTCGAAAGCGACTATGACTTTGCACCCGGAGCCGCCGCTCCGGTGGTTCTGGGAACGATTTCAGTTCCCGGAGGAAATGCGTGAACGGAAATTACAGAAGAGATCAAGCGAAAAATTCTCGGACTGAATTATCTTCGGATGCATAAGCTTGATGCAGATGCCATAGTGAAGAGCATCGCTGCTAATGAATTTTCCATTGAGCGGGCAAAGGGAAAGCAGGAACCGTACGCGACAACCTACGCGAAAGGGTTGGCGCAATGACGAAAATTTCGCAGAAGACGTGATTTCGCGTCTGCAAGACGTTATTGACGGCGGCGCCACTCAGGTCCCCTGTCGATTGTTGACATGGGCATGGTGGAGAGGGTGCAAATCGCGTCTGGGAATGTGGTTGTTGAACTTCGCATGACATCACCTTTGTGTCACGCATTGCCGTACTTTGAGATGGAAATCGAACGCGTGCTCGCCGGTATTCCGGATATCGCTGGCATCAGATGTGCCTTTGACCACGGAGGGAATTGGCAGCCCGACAACATGACGGTCGATGGGCGAAGGAAGCTTGCTGACCGACGGGAATTCGTCCGGAGCCGCACGGGGGACTTAGCTAATAAGAATATTCCCGCGCACGAACTAATGAGGCTACCGAGGTGATTCGCGAACAATGGGCATGAGTGCCATAACGCCGAGGGGGTAACTGGGACCGACACTTCAACCTACCATGGGTTCACGGCGCATCCGCGACCGTCATAGTCAATTGGGAGGTTCAGATGTCATACCCCATCAAAGTTGCCGTGGTCTACCACAGCGGATACGGGCATACCGTGAAGGTCGCCCAGGCGGTGGCCCAGGGCGCAGCTAGCGTAAGCGGCGTCGCCGTTGATCTCGTCAAGGCCGAAGAGGCGCACCTTGATTGGAGTGTGCTCGACAACGCAGATGCCATCATCATGGGGGCACCAACCTACATGGGCAGCCTATCCGCGCCCTTCAAGGCTTTTATGGATGCGACATCGCATCTGCAGTACGTCGAAAAGCGTTGGGCCAACAAGATTGCGGCGGGATTCACCAATGGTGCATCGCGTGGCGGCGACAAGCAAAACTCTCTTGTCCAACTGGTGACTTTTGCCGCCCAGCACCAGATGCACTGGGTCAATCTTGGCCTGAACTATGGCAACAACCGCTCCTACACCAACGAGGATATCCTCAACCGCGACAGCTACACATTGGGCATGGCGGCGCAGGCCAACATGGACCAAGGTGGCGACGTTGCGCCTCCGTCGTCAGACATTCGCACGGCGTTCCTACTCGGTGAACGGGTGGCCGAGGTTGCGCAGGAACTCGCAGTGGGCCGGCTGGCGCTAGGCAGAACGGCAAAGCCTGGTGTAAGCGGCGGCTCCGATGAGCAAGACCCCGAGCATCGCGGCGTTGATCCAGGTGAAGCGTCCCGTGTCCTGGCCGGTCTCACAGTCGCTTAGACTTGGATAACGGCCTGGGGATGGTAGGGTGGGCATTCGTGCTCGTCCCTATCAAGACTATGTGATGTTTCAGAGGGTAATTTGACGACAATCCTGGAAAAGACCAGCGGCCTCGTTGCCTTTGTTCGAACGGCTGAAGAAGGGTCCTTTAGTGCAGCCAGCCGCGCGCTCGGGTCTAGCCAGTCTGCGGTGTCAAAGAGCGTGGCGCGGCTGGAGAGTCGGCTGGGCGTGCGCCTTTTCCAGCGCTCGACACGTACGCTCAGTCTGACCGCGGAGGGTCAAGCTTACTATGAACGAGTGGCGCCTTTGCTGCGAGCGATTGACGAGGCAGACAGTATCGCGGTGGGCGCCGCCGGCGTTCAGGGCCTTCTGCGCATATCGGCTCCTCAGGAGTTTGGGCGCATGCTCATCGCCTGCTGGGCTGCGGAATTTCTCGCGCATTACCCTGACGTGAAGATCGAGCTCCAGGTGACAGATCGTTTCGTAGATATTATCCGCGAAGGCTACGACGTCGCCGTTCGGATGGGCGCGCTCAATGACAGCGAACTGATCAGCCGGAAGATCACCGACTTGAACTGGGTCATGGTGGCTTCTCCGAGCTACATCCGAAAACGTGGGCTACCGCGAACCGTTGAGGAACTGGCGTCACACACGGGCCTGCGTTACGCCGTAGGGGGCAAGCCGTGGCGTGTTGCATTCGCCGATGGATCGACGCTGTTGCTGGAGAGCCGCTTCAATACCGACGACAGCGGTTCCATTCGCCGTGCCGCGCTAGCCGGTGCGGGCATTGCCTATCTGCTCCGGGTGACCGTGGCGGAGGACCTCGCCGCAGGGGATCTGGTCCAGATATTGCCGCAGCACGCGCTGACCCGCATTCCCGCTTATGCGCTGCATGCCTTCGGAAAACAGCTCCCCGCGCGCGCCCGACTATTTATTGAGTTCCTGCTCAGGAAGGCCGCGGAGGCCGACATATGAACGAGTGCCTTCCTGGGCTTGTGTCAGTCACCCCTTTGGAACGCGAGCAATCAGTTCATCCAGCCGGGACAGGAACAGTTTCAGGATGGGGGAACGGTTGGCCTTGCTGTAGCCAACGACGAGGTCGATTGTTGGCACCTCTCCAGCAAGGGGGCGGCTGACCACCGAAAGGGGCATCAGCTTTTCGACATAGGCCGGGATCAGCGTCAAGCCTCGCGTGGAGGCTACCAACGACATGACCATTGCCGGGTTGTCAACACTTTGCATCGGCGTGATCTGAACCCCCGAGCGCTCAAGGTAGTCGTCGATCACCGCGCGTAGCACCTTGGCCTTTTTCGCCATGGCAATGAAGGGCTCGCCTACAAGATCTTGTGGGTGGATGGCGTCGCGTGCCGTCAGTGGATGATCGCTGGGCATCAGTACCACAAGCGGTTCCTGGCTCACGACCCTGTAAGCAAGATCGAAGGCCGGTTCGGCGCGCAGGAGCGCAAGATCGAGCTTGCCCCGTTCAAGTGCTTCGGCAAGATCCGGCGAGTAGTCGCTGGAAACGGTGACATCGACGTTGCACAGTTCGTCGCAAAGGATGTGCATGGCCTCGGGCAGCCAAGTCATTTCCTGCCCGGTGAGGAACCCGAGTGCAAAGCGCTGCTTGGCTGGTTGCGCCGCCCTGCGGGCGGCCTCGACCGCGGCGTCCACCTGGGTGAGGGCCAGCCGCGCGTGATCAAAAAATGCTTTGCCTGCTGCGGTCAATTCCACGCCGCGTGCGCTGCGACTCAATAGTTCGACCCCGACCTGACTCTCCAGATCCTGGATCTGCCGGCTCAGCGACGGCTGTGAGATGTGCAGCCGTCGCTCAGCCGCCGCCGTCAGGCTACCGGTCTCGGCTACCGCAATGAGATACCGAAGGTGTCGCAGTTCCATTGTTCGTCCATCGCGCCCGCCATGCCTGGTAGGTATGTGCGCCTGCTTTAAAAGTATTTCTCAATCTTTTCACGAGACCGTAAATTTCTACTGGTGGAAACGCATTTGCAGCGCCCTCTGGAGGCGTCCAGGTGCAGTTGCCTTGTACCTCCCCCCATGCCCAACAGATCATATCGCACCGGAGTATTTGAAGCATGACCACCCCTGTAGTCCTCATTACCGGAGCCCTGACTGGCATCGGCCGCTCCACCGCTCTGGCCTTTGCCAGGAATAAAGTTCATCTGGTGGTCTCCGGCCGCCGGCAGGCCGAAGGCGAGGCTTTCGAAGCCGAGCTTCGGCAACTCGGTGCCGAGGTCGTCTTTATCCGGGCCGACGTCCGCCACGACGATCAGGTTCGCTATCTCGTAGATCAAACCGTCGCGCTCTTCGGCCGTCTCGACGTGGCCGTCAACAATGCGGGCACGGAAGGGCAGCCGGGCCCGGTTGTCAACCAAACCGCCGAGAGTTATGCCGCCACCTTCGACACCAACGTGCTGGGCACGCTGCTGAGCCTCAAGCACGAACTGCGCGTAATGACTGCCCAGAAGAGCGGCAGCATCATCAACATCTCCTCGACCTACGGTCATGAAGGGGCGGCCTACGCCTCCGTCTACGTCGGCAGCAAGCATGCCGTCGAGGGCTTCACCAAGTCGGCCGCTCTGGAGGTCGCCACCATAGGCGTGCGCGTCAATGCTGTTGCCCCCGGTCCTGTCGACACGGGCATGCTCGACCGCTTCACCGGCACACCGGAGAACAAGGCCGCGCTAGCTGCGACCGTACCGCTGGGCCGCGTCGGCAAGCCGGATGACATCGCCAGTGCCGTGCTCTTCCTTGCGTCCGAAGCGTCGTCCTTCGTGACTGGCCAGATCGTCACCGTCGATGGCGGCAAGACCGCAGGTTGATGCTTCTGTCTCAACATGGCGGGCGCGCCCGTCCAGGAAAAAAGTAATGTCAACACGTTCGATTGTCCTTATTACAGGCGCACTGACCGGCATAGGCCGCGCTACCGCGCTGGCTTTCGCCCGTGAGGGTGCGCACGTCGTCGTCTCAGGGCGGCACGATGCAGAGGGCCAGATGCTGGCTGCCGAGCTTCGAGAGCTTGGTGCAGAAGCGCAATTTCTCAAGTCTGATGTGCGTCATGAAGATGAAGTCAGCAGCCTGGTCGATGAGACGGTCGCGCGCTTTGGCAGACTCGATGTGGCAGTCAATGCCGCCGGCACGGAAGGGCAGTTTGCACCCGTAACGGAACTGACACCCGAAAGCTACGCAGCTACTTTCGACACCAACGTGCTTGGCACATTGCTCTGCGTGAAGCATGAGATGCGTGTGATGCTCGCGCAAGGAAGCGGCAGTATCGTCAATATCTCATCGACGATGGGTGAACGCGGCGCGCCAAGCGCATCCCTCTACACCGCCAGCAAGCACGCGGTGGAAGGCCTGACCAAATCGGCTGCGATTGAGGGGGCGGCGTCCGGCGTGCGGGTCAACGCCATTGCCCCGGGTCCGGTTCAGACTGCCATGCTGGACCGGATCACCGGCTCGGCTGACAGGAAGGCCACCTTCCTTGCAAGCGTTCCTCTGAAGCGCGCGGGAACCCCTGAAGAAATCGCTGATGCCATCGTGTTCGTCGCATCCGGCAAAGCGACCTTCATTACGGGCCAAATCATCCGGATCAACGGCGGCAAGACCGCTTCGTGACGCGAGCGCCAGATGTCGAACCATCGTGCGGAGGGATCCCGGCCAATCGAGCTGGGGCCGCGGACTAGCTTCTGGGTATCGGCGGGGGGGGGCGCCCCCACACTGTGGACGAGCGCAGCACCCGCCATGACTTATCGGTTGTACGCCGAGCAGTGGCAATTGACCCACACGGTGACCACTGGCATCTTCGCCGTCTACCCGATCTTCGTCGTGACCGTCTTGATTGCATTTGGCGATCTCTCTGACCACCTCGGTCGTCGAGCGACGATGCTGCTCGGGCTGGGCGCGTCGCTGCTCGGTGTGCTCCTGTTTGCCGTTGCACCGAGCGTGTCGTGGCTTTTTGCCGGTCGCGGCCTAATGGGCATCGGCGTTGGCCTCAGCGCCGGCGCGTCGACGGCCGCGATGGTGGAGTTCGGCTCGGAGGGGCAAGGCAAGCGCGCCGCATCCGTTATGGCGGCTGCACAGGCTTTCGGCTTCGCGGCAGCGCTGCTCGTAGGCGGTGCGCTGACGCAATACGCGCCTTGGCCGCTGCATCTCAGCTTCTGGGTGCTGTCTGTCCTCATTGCACTGCTATTCGCCGCGGCTTGGCACTTGCCTCGTCACGCGGGTAAGCCAATGGCTGGGAAGTGGCGCCCCAAGGCGCCGTCCATCCCCAGCACCTTGCGACCCGCATTCGCAGTGGCGGCGCTCGCGGTGACTACCGCGTACACGCATGGCGTGTTGATCCTGTCGCTTGGTGCCCAGGTTGCCCGCGACCTGGTGGGGTCATCGAATTCCCTGGTCAACGGTGCCGCGCTCGCCTTGTTCGCGGTCACGTCCGGTGTGTTCGGGATCGTGGCGCGTAGGCTACGCCCGGTTCTTGCCATAACCTTGGGCGCCATCGCGTCAGCGGTTGGCATGGTATTGCTGGCGCTGTCCACGGCGTGGCACGGACTGTGGATCTTCCTGGCGGCCACGACAATAACGGGCATCGGCTATGCCCTGCTGTTTCTGGGCGGTCTCACCTTGATCAATGGCTTGACACATGCGCAGCACCGCGGCGGGGTGCTCTCGACGCTCTACTTGTTCGGTTATCTCTCGCTGGGCGTGGTCGCCCTCGGCCTGGGGGTCGTGGCCACGCACGAGGGATTGGGTCTGGCGGTCGACCTTGGCGCGTGCGTGATTGCCTTGCTCAGTTTCGCAACGATCGCGGTGCTCATCTTGCAACGAAAAACGGGCGTTCTGCGTGAGTCTACGTCCAAATGAACCTGCAATCTGACCGCCACCTGAATACGCCGGCCCCAATCGGAAAGTTCCCGACGCGTCAATTCCAAGGAGCATATTCATGCCAAGCAACGCCACCGCTGCAAGCCGGTCCGTCAAGGTTCCGGATGCCAATCACCCGATCACCATCGAGCACAACTCGTCTCGCGTGGTGGTCACGCTGGCCGGCCACGTCGTCGCGAATACGCGCGATGCCTTGACGCTTCGTGAGGCCGGCTACCCAGCCGTCCTGTATATCCCGAGGAAGGATGTGGACATGACGCTGCTCAAGCGAGCCGATCACACCACCTATTGCCCCTACAAGGGCCACTGCGCGTACTTCTCGATCCCGGCCGGCGGTGAGCGCTCGGTCCATGCGGTCTGGACTTACGAAGCTCCATTCGCGGCCGTCGCACCGATCAGAAACCACCTCGCCTTCTACACCGACCGGGTC
>FTCV01001033.1_pt1 | contig 13095 bp, 5 predicted proteins | sample 1639691 | NCBI WGS metagenome assembly FTCV01 (sample SAMEA3914864, study PRJEB12502) | metagenome | biome: forest; material: soil | place: USA | collected 2012-03-12 | depth 0.3 m
CCCACGAGCTACATTTACCAGGGCGGCGATCCGAAAGGCGACGGCACCGGAGGGCCGAACTTCACCTTTCCACTCGAATTATCACCTGAACTCATTTTTGCCGGGCGTGGGCAATTGGCTATGGCGAATTCCGATGGCGGTCAGTTCGGTGCATTTGCGTTTCATAACTATAGCGGCACGAACGGTTCGCAGTTCTTTCTCACGGATGGCCAGATCACGCTGAAAAAAGACGGCTCGGGAGCCATCGACATGGATGGTCGGCCGCGGTTTCTGGATTTCGGCTACACGATCTTCGGCCAGTTGACCCATGGCTGGTCCCTCATGGCGAATCTCCAGGCGACACCCGTCTGGCCGGACATCAATAATGCGCCGGCAAATGAACCCGCGGCTCGTCCTAAGGTCGCAGTGACCATCCAGAAAGCCAGCGTGGTGGACCTGTATCGTCCACCGTCCGGCTCGACACCGTCCTCTTCCACACTGGCCTACAGCGACGCCGTGCTGGTGCTCAGCGCCATCCCGCCGAGTAAAGGCTCGCTCTCCGGTCCGCTCAAGGGAACCATCACCGTGGCCATCAGCGACGACCAGACGCCGCCCAACAAAGTGACACAGACCTTTGGCGTGGAAGCCCTGGTGGATACGACGAACGACAGTCCATTCATCGTTCAGCTCGACAACCACGCGGTCGCAAAAGACACGCGGTATGATATCCCATACAAAGTCGTGGACCTGGAGCGGGACTACATCAGCATGGGAGCGGAATTGGCGAATTCGAACAATTCAACGACGAATCTCAATGGAGAAGCAGGATTCATATCGAGGGGACTCTCGGGGGGAGTGGCCGCGGTGCTAGGGAATCCCGACTATGCGCCGACGGCGACATCCGGAAAGACGGGCTATAAGGGACCGCTCAATTTGGTGCTGACGGCGACTCAGTTCGACATGACCTATCGCTACCCAATCGATGGATCGGGTCCGCAGGTGTCGTCGTACGCGCCATCCACTGTGGCGGTGGGGGACAAGCCGATCACGACTATTCCAACGGTGATTCAGGGGGCGGCCGGCGCGGCGTTGACCGATCTCGTCGCGGCGAAATTTCAGAGCAGTGATACCCACGCCCAGGCGAGCGATTTTCTGGCCACGATCAACTGGGGCGACGGGACCGCGACCACGGGCACATCCCCGACGGCCAATTTTTCCGCGGATTCCATCGCGCTGGATGCGCCTTCGGCCGATCGTTTCAAGGTGCTGGGCAGCCACACCTATGTGAAACCCGGCATTTATACGGTGACGGTGACCCTCACAGACAGTACGGCAAACGGAAACGTCAACAATGGAATGTCTCTCACCGTGATCAGCACCGCCGTGATTAGCAACGGGCCGATTACCGCGGTGGGACGTGATCTCAACATCAAGGGCCGGACGACCACGAATGCGGTGGTCGCCACCTTCACCGACAGCGGCGCAGGCGGCGCGTACACAGCGAGCATCGACTGGGGCGACGGAGTGGCTACGCGAGGCGTCATCAAGCCAAACGCCTCTGGGATTTTCAGTGTGGCCGGTTCGCACACCTATGTCGATGCGGAGGACTTTTCCATCCTCGTGCACGTCCACAAGGTCGGCGACGCCGACTGGACGCACGATGCCGTGGCCTGGAGTTCGGCGTCCGTGACAGGTTTCACAGGCCAGCAGCATCTGCCACCGTTCGACCAGGCGCACCTGATTGCTGAAATCACGACGATTCCGATTCCCAGCAAAACTCAGCAGAACCTGCAAAAGCCGGTTAAGGCGACCGTTCCAGTTGGATCGAACGGAGATCAACAGACCTACCTTACCTGCGAGATGGTGGTCCTGAATGCCGGGAACAAGACTTCAAAACCGTGCAAGGTCCACATGTATCTTTCCCAGGACAAGACGTTGAATTTGGAGCCCGTGCTGAATCCAGACCATACGGTGCAAACTCCGGCGGATATCATGCTGAAGATCGGAGGAGGTTCGCATACCGAAATCGACCTGCCGTCATTGGCTTCCGGGGCGGCGATCGGCTTTTATTTCCAGAAATCGAACGTGGGCGATTATCGCTTGCGGCCGCCGTTGAATGAAACCGCCACGGGTTACAACCTCATTGCCGATCTCGATTACGGCGATCCCGTGGCCGATAGTGAATCCATCGATCGGCAGCCGGTTTATGGCAAGTTGGGGGGCGTTATCGTGACGCAGACCGTGAATGGAGCGCAGGCGCCGGTTGGTCAGCTTGTGACCGACGAAACCGGCGCCCCGGTTACTTTTAACATCACTCTCGACAAGCCGCCGGGGAAGGATCCCAACGGAAACGACACCACGGTGACCTTGCCTTTGTCGACCGCATCGACCGACTCGTCAGTTTCGACGAGCCCGGGAACGGTGAGTCCGGCATCGCTGACCTTTACCAACACGCATGCAGATCCCAGCCAGCGAGCCAACGACTGGAACACGCCGCACGTCGTGACGTTAAAAGGCGTCAGCGATACTCCGGCGAACGGCGGGGCAAATGTCATATCCGGCACACGGTCGTTCTATGTCGGCATAGGGCCGGCTTCGAGCACGGGAGTCTTCGATGGAGTCTATGGGCCAACTCTCACCGCGTTTAACAAGGATATTGGCGGAAATATCACTACATCGACCTCGGCAATTACGGTCTCGGACACCAATGGCTCGAACAATAAGTCTTCCTTTAGCGTAACTCTCGCCCGCAAGCCGACGGCGAACGTGACGATTGGGATCCATTCGAATGCGCCCACCTCCACGAATTCCGTTGAAGAGGCGCTGCTCGCGGTCACGCCGGCCAGCGGCCCGGCGCTGGATCCGACGGAGGATGTAACGCTGACCTTTACGCCGACCGGCGCGCTGAGCCAGACCGTGGCGGTTTACGGACGCAACGACAATACAACGTCGGGAAGTGTCACCTACAAGATCAGCTTCGACCCCGCGCAGAGCACCGATCCGCAGTTCAACACGGTGGCGCCGCTTTCCATCGCCGGCACGACGACCCACTCCGCCCCGACCGTATCGGCGATTTCGGTGGTCAAAAGCGCCACCGTTTCGACGCCTCTCACGGCGATTGCCACGACAGATCCGACTGGCGGCGCCCCTACGGCGACCTTCACGGTGCAGCTGACTAAAGCGCCCGTGGGCACCGTCACTCTTCCGATTGTTGCCAATCCCTCCAATGGAACCTTGCACGGGTTGCTTTCCGTCGGTGGCTCGGCTCCCGCGAGTTCGATCACCGCGACATTTGGCGCAGGCGTAACGAGCCAAACGGTCACGGTTACGGGACAGGATGAGGGATCGACTTCCGATACGGATTACTACACAATTACTTTCGGGGCATCGGTGGCTCTGGATCCTTCGGACAGCATATTGAATAACGTGAAAGTACCGCTCATCTCCGCCTCCAACGAGCAAATCACACAGTAGGTCGAGGGAATAGAATAACGAAACGGCCTCGGCCAGATCTCTGCGATGGAAAACCGAAAGTCACTATTGGCGCGCCTCTGGCGGAAATTCGTTCCCGAGAAGCCGGCTCCGCCTGCTCTCCCGGCGAAGCTCGCCCCGCTCGACCCGCCAAAGGCGCAGGCTGCTCGCCGGCCGCCGCGGTCTTCGATCGAGTCGCTGGAAGGCCGCATCGCGCCCGCCTTGGTTTTGCCAGGAGGCCGGGGCATCGTTTTCGTCGACTCGGATCACGATGTGGTGACCGTCACCTTCTCCAAGGCGGTCCTGTCCGGCGTGCCAACGTCGACGCTCAATAACGTTTTCAAGTTTTCCAACGTCAGTGAGACATTTATTCCAGGCGACACGCCGGATTTCGAGCAGTTGCAACTGATCGACCTCACGAAGTTGCCCGAGGTGAATGGAGTGAGCTCGGCGCAGGGTGTTTCGATGAAGATCAGCGTGATAAAGATCGACAATGGCGACGGGCATACAGCGATCGGCGGGATCAGCGCGAACGGCATTTCCCTGGGGGATATTTCAATTCCGGGAGATCTTGGTTTCATCAATTGTGGCGATGGCGCCACCGTCAACGGGCTTCACTCACTCACGGTCGATTCGCTGGGAGTTCGCACAGATACTCAGGTGGGCGCCGGCCTATCCAACTATACGCCCACTTATCAAAGCCTGATCAGCGGCGGGCTGGGCGCCTTTAAGGCAAACGTGGTGGAGGGGGCTTTTCTCGACGTAAAGAACGGGTTCCAGAAGGTTGCCGCGGGCAAGATCGGCAGTATTTCCATTGCCAACGAGTTGCGCGCGCGCATCATTACCTCTGCCGATGGCACTGCCGGGGCGGACGATGGCGTGATCGAATCGGCCTCGGATATCGGCTCCATCAGCATTGGCGGAGGTTTCCGGGATTCCACTCTTGGAAGTTATAATTCGGATGGAATACTCGGCGGGCTCGGCGTCGACTCCGGCTCGATCGTTTCCCTGGGAAAAATCGGCAAGATCACGATCAATGGCGACATTCACGGCGGCGATGGAGCCAATAGCGGCTTTATCTCGAGCATGGGAGACATCGGCGATGTGAGTATTTTGGGCAAGGTGACGGGAGGCAGCGGAAAGGCCTCCGGTTCCATCGCTTCCGGAGCGGCGATGGGCGCGGTCGATCTGGGCGGCTCGTATATTCACGATTTGGTCGGCGGGGCGGGCGATAACAGCGGACAGATCTCCAGCGTGGGCAAGATGGGGGTGGTCACGATTACTGGCGATATTCGCGGAGGCGCTGCGGGAGCCAATCCGGTCTCGGGAAGCACAGCGCAGCACTCCGGAGGGATCCTGGCTGGAGGGGCTTTGGCAGGAATTAATATTACGGGCTCGGTGATTGGGGGCGCCGGGGTGGATAGCGGCTCTGTCGAAGGCAAGGTTTCCATCGGCGCGATCAAAGTGGGGGGATCGCTGACGGGCGGCGCCGGGGCCAATAGCGGCTATATTTCGAGCGTGGGAGACATGGGAACTGTGAGTATTCTGGGCCAGGTGACGGGCGGCAACGGATCGAGTTCCGGCAGCGTCGCTTCCGGAGCGGCGATGGGCGCGGTCAATCTGGGAAGCTCTCTGGTTCACGATTTGGTCGGCGGGACGGGCGATAACAGCGGACAGATTTCCAGCGTGGGCAACATGGGGAAGGTCACGATCATTGGAGATATCCGCGGAGGCACGGCCGGACCTAACCCCATCGCGGGGAGCAATGCTCAGTTCTCCGGAGGTGTCCTGGCCGGCGGCGCGTTGGCTGGATTCGAGATTACGGGCTCGGTATTTGGCGGTGGCGGCTTGGAAAGCGGCTTGGTCGAAAGCATGGTTTCCATAGGGGATACCAAAGTGGGGGGATCGCTGATGGGCGGCGCCGGAACGAACTCGGGATCGATCGTTAGCGGCGGCGCCATTTCGAGCGTGAGTGTGGGCATTGCCTTGAGCGGCGGCGCGGGCGTCAACAGCGGTTCACTCTTCAGCGCCACTACCGGAAGCGGGAAACTTGGCGCGGTGGACATCGGCGGAGCTTCGTCGACCGGAGTCGGCGAACGCGGTCTCATCGGAGGAGCCGGGGACGACTCGGGCTCTCTCATCGCCGGCGATGCGGTAAAAAGCGTGACGATCCATGGTCTGGCAATCAGTGGGGTGACCACGGCGCTCAGCGGCGGCGCAGGCCACTATAGCGGTGCGATCTACTCAGGCGGCAGCCTTGGAGGGGTCAATATTACCGGTGATCTGCGGGGCGCGGCGGGAGATTTTTCGGCCTCGATCGGAGCGCACGTGCTCCTGAGCAGCCTGACTTTGAGGGGAGACGCGCTCGGCGGGGCGGGAGTCAGCAGCGCTTCGGTCACAAGCCTCGATTCAGCCGATGGATTGCAGGGCGGGGCAATCGGGAAAATCGTCGGGCAAAAATTCGTCGGAGGTGCAGGAGATAATTCGGGACAAATTCGCGCGGACGCCGGCATTGCCTCGATCACTCTTTCTACTTTGAGCGCCACGTCAGCCGACGGAATCCTCAGCGGGTCGATCGTTTCTGGGGCGGGATTGGCGGCGCCGGGCAATATTGGGAGCATCACGCTCGGACATTTGGAAGGCCCGGTGGCCGTCGACGGCAAACTAAAGGTCGACGGCGCTATCAATGTCAACGGCCACCTGGGCTCGCTTGCGGTGAGCAATGGCATCACAAACGCGTCGGTTCATGTGAGTGACGATGTGGCCTCGGTCTCAGTGAATGGCGATGTTACGGGCTCGGTCATTACGGCGCGAGGGCAGGCGGCGCCGGGCAAGAAGTCGGATGTGGCGATCGGGAAAATTTCCATTTCCGGCGCGGTGGCGAATTCAGAATTCCTCGCAGGATACCTGGCGAGCATCGTGTCGGATGGCGCCGGCGGAATGAAGATCTTCGAATATGGCGTCAACGGCAGCGCGCAAATTGGCTCCGTCACGGTCGGCAAGACCTGGACAGCCAGCGATCTGGCGGCAGGCGTCGGCGCCGGGACGGACAATGATTTTGGGACGACAGACGATGCTACCCTTGGAGGTGGGACGGCCGGAATCGTGTCGAGAATTGCCAGTGTCGTCATCAAGCAGGGGGTGCAAGCGGCGGCAGGAGATTCGGGCCACTATGGCTTCGATGCCGGTCAGATCGGGACCTTCAAGAACGGCTCGGCATCCATAAACGTGTCTGCAACCGCCCCGGCGAATATTCCGATCACGGGAGTCACTGGTGTCGCGATCGAACTGATCTAATCTAATTAAAGTTTAGATAAGCAAGGCGCGCAAATCACTCGATCTGCGCGCCTTGCAGCCCATGAAAAAGGGGTGAGTCGAACGGGACGTTAGTGAATCCTCCGTTCCGAGGCGACCGGCTGACTGTGGTCGGCGGCGACTGCGGCGATGCCGATTTTCGTGGCGGCATGGCGATATTCGCCGTTTTTGCTCCACGAGTAGAGGGGGATGTACTCGCTGCGCGGAATCCGGTCCGCGGCGATAGGCGCACTGGCATTGGTGCAGTCGAGGATCCACCAATGCCCGACATGCTGCCACAAGACCCAGGCATGGCTCAGCTTGGCGTGAGCGCTGGTCTTGCCGACGACGAAACGCACCTTGGGATCATTGAGCTGATCGCACAACCAAAGCGCCTTGGCTTTGCAGTCCCCGGCCCGGGTGGAAGCGGTGACTGCCGGAAGCGCGGCGTTGTAAGGATCGCTATACAAGTAGCGGAAATTGCGCCCTTCGCGCATGAGGCTTCGGACGCGATCCATGGTGGGCTCTTCTCCGCTGAGATTGCTCAAGACCTGCTTTACCGGATGCATGTATGCATCGTAGGGAGTTACCTCTGCTGCGGTTCCAAGATCGACCGCCGCCAGGGCGCTCAGCCGTGCGGCGACGAGCAGAAGCAGAAAACAAGCGGTGGATTTCATCACTGGGCGGGTAGCAAGGCTCTGGAATGACAGGAAGCGCACTTCATGCCATGGCCTGCCGGTTCTCAATTTTTGCCCGGAAACTCAGGATTCGCGCCGCGGAAATCGCTCCAAGCTCGCGGCAAATTCCGAACCGCATCGCTCAGGATCTCTCTGTAGATGCATCGTGAATTTTCCAGAATTCACCCGGGAAATTTGGGGCCGATCAGGGACCGCAATCTCGTTGAGAGTGTCGAAAGGGCAATTTCTCGGGAAAGGCAAATGATTCCCATTTCTGAGAAATTTACCGCCGCGCTGTGCGATTTGAATCTACGTTGTGAAGATCTTGAAGTCCGGAATTGCCAAGTGGCTTGGCCGGCCTTTGAATCCCGCCCCTTCCACGCCGATGAAGCTGCGAAATCAACTGCTCGCGATCGCCTGTTTGCTGGTCTTTGCCGGCATCGGGTACCTCTACGTGCGCACCTGGGTGGTCCAAAAACCCTTCGGCGTGATCCTCTTCGTGAGCGATGGGCTGGCGTCATCTGAGCTCACGGCAGCGCGGATTTTTGAAGGCGGGGCGGACCATCGCCTGAGCATCGAAGCCTTTCCGCACCTGGCATTGCTCCGAAACTTTGCGGAAGATTTTGCCGTGCCGGACGATGCGGCGGCGGCCAGCGCGCTGGCCACCGGGGTGCGAGGGCATCGGCGGGCGTTATCGGTGGATGCCGGGGGGAAAGCGCTACAGTCGATCACGCAGATCGCGCGGGAGCAGGGCCGGGCTATTGGCATTGTGACGAATGGATCACTGGCCGGACCGACGACCGGGGCCTTTTACGCGCATACGGCAGACGCGGGCGACAGCGCGTCGATCGCGGTTCAGCTGCTGGAAAAATTCCGACCCGAAGTGGCGCTCGGGGGCGGGGCCAATGATTTTCTGCCGCGCGCCCGGCTGGGGTTGCGCCAGGACGGACGCGATCTCCTCGGGGAATTCCAGGCCAAAGGATGCAAGATCGTGCGCACGAAGGCCGAGTTGGAAGACTCGGAGGCGTTTCAGGAGGACGGCATCCTCGGGCTCTTTGCCCCGGGGCCTTTGGCCTTCAGCACGAACATCGAGTCGGGGAGCCAGCAGCCTTCGCTTTCGGATTTGGTTCGCCGGGCCATCGTCTTTCTTCAGCAGAGCAGCAAGGGCTACCTGTTGGTGGTCGATGCGTCGCTGGTGGGCAAGGCGGCGGAAAACAACGAAGGCGAACGCGCGCTGGCGGAAATCGCCGCGCTGGACCGCGCCATTGCCACGGCGCGCGACTACGCAGGAGACAAATCGCTCATCATCGCGGCGGGCAGCCACGGGATCGGCGGCATGTCGCTGAATAGCTCGCCGAGCGGCTCGCCACTGCGCCAGGACCGCGGTGTGGCGCTCCTCGGCAGCAGCGCCGATGGCTATCCGTACCTCACTTGGGCCACGGGCCCCAATGGGCCGCCGCCAACGTCACAGGCGCTTCCACCAGCTCCGGGCGATCCCAATGCCCGCCCCTCGCAAAAGCCGGCTCCCGGCGCGAAGTCGCAGCCGGCCGCGGTGCAAACGCCGTATGCGCTGAATTCGGCGGATGACATGATTGCCGTCGGGCGCGGCGCGGGGGCGGAAAAGCTGACGGGCTTTTTGGATAGCGTTGCGATCTTCAGCATCCTGCGGGATGCGCTGTAACTTGTCGGAAGCTGGATGGTCTCGTCCTGGTTCACACGGGGAATATTCACACGAAGGCATGAAGGCATGAAGGTTACCCGCAGACCCTCGCGAGGGATCATCGGCGTTGACGGATGGTCTCCGAGAGGGCGGGATGGCGTTTGTTAGGAGTGTGACTGAAGGCTTTGCGCGGGATTGTAGGTCCACGATGGGCCCTCCAGCGCTGCGGAGCCGAAGGCGCTTCGGGAACGAGACGAGGCGAAGTGTGCTTTGGGCAGCGCGAGGTCTCGGCGAATCCCGCTCAGAGAGACACGTCCTGACACCGTTGCCAGTGTTGCGTCGATGTCTCCTTTTTCGTAGTTCACGAGAACAGCATTTGCCTGGCTGTGTTCAAAGGGCAAGAGTGTTAGGGTAACGTGAAAGTGATTCGAGACTCCTGACGGCTGTGAATCTGAAATGTGTCTCCATTTGAGCGCCGAAGCGTTGGACCCGCTTCGTCATTTCATCTATCGTCGATTGGACGCCGATCCTTCAGTCCTCGGCGCGCCGCGATATTCTGACGGGATCTGCGCATAAGTGGCTGGGGGGGCTTGCCGGTGATTCGATGCGATGCGTGCCGGTGAACGTTTAGAGGGAAACGGAGTTTCGGAGGAAGGCTGCGTTCCCAAAGCACTTCGCTAACTTTGGGAACGAGAGGGAGGGCTGAAAGCGCCGGGTGAATTCCCTGTGGCAGGAGGCGGAGCGCCGGCGGCGACAGGCTAACTAAATAACTAATGAAAACATTGGTTATTTAGTTACGCGGTTTCATTGCTTTCCCTCGAAGTTATCGCGGACCTCGGAATCGGTCAGCGCGCGGGTGAAAACGCGCACTTCGTCGATTTTGCCGGGGAAGAAGTCCGTTGGGCGGCCGTTGTACTTTCCGCGTCCAATGGCGAAGGCTCCGGTGGCGCGGCGGGCGTCCGCGGGATTGAAGGTCTGCACGCCCTCGAGCAGGCCGTTGACGTAGAGCTTGGTTTCTCGATGGCTTGCGTGGCACACGCCGGTGAGGTGATACCATGTGCCTGGGGCCGGTTTCGTAACCGACGTGGCCTTGTCGGCGATGGCGCCGATGCTGAAGCAAAATTTCCCGCCGATGGCTTGGCCGTATTGCAGGAAAAAGCCGCTGGCTGAATCCCCGTCGCGGCTCACGATGGTGTACCAGCCGTCGAAACGAGCGACTTGCACCCAGGCCGAGATCGTGAAATCCCGTGACGCGTCAACGTCGATGTTGTCGATCGTGGCGCAATCGCCGTTGCCGTCGAAACTCAAGGCGCCGCCGACCTTCCCGGCAGTCCAGGACGGGGCGCTGTGCAAAATGGCGGTATGGCTGCCGTCCGAACTGTCGACGGCGATGCGTCCGTCGCCGTCGTCGAATTTCCACCAGCCAGCCAGGCCCGCCGGCAAAACCGGCGCCGGAGGCGGGGCGGGGGTGCGTCGGGCGCCGTTTGAAGCAGCCGTCGGAGCGCTTTCTGCGGGGTCGCCTTTTGTCGTCCGCGCCGAGGCTTGGGTCGCAACTTGTTGTGACGAATGCAGCGCCAAATAGCCGGTGGCGGATGCGGCAACCACGACAAGGGCAGCGATCGCTCCCCACATGAAGCCCATTTTTGGGCGAGCCTCGAGGCGTTGCGTCCGTTGCTTTGTCGGGGCCACGGCCGAAGCCAACGTGGCTTCCAATCGCTGGTCGCGGGCGTACTCGAGGTGCTCGATTAATTCGTCGTAGCTCTGATAGCGATCATCGGGATTGATCTCCAGGGAGCGCTTAAGGACAAAGGCCGTCGAACCGGAGATGTGTGGCGCTACTTCCTGGATATTCGGAGCGGGCTGCACGACCTCGTGCTCGAGCAGCCTCATGACCGTGGTGGTATCCACCGGCGGCGCGCCGGCGAGGCAATGGAAAAGGGTGCAGCCCAGACTATAGATGTCGCTGCGCAGGTCTTCGCCGCGTCGCAGGAGTTTTTCCGGGGCGATGTAGTCGGGCGTGCCCCAGAGTTCGTCGGCATCGTCATTCGCGTGCGACACCGGTATGGCAAGACCGAAATCGGCGACTTTCACCGATTCGCGATCGGCAAAAAGAATGTTGCCGGGCTTGACGTCGCGGTGGAGGAGGCCGCGCACGTAGGCGGCTCGGAGGCCTTCGGCGACCTGGATGCCGATGGAGAGGACTTTCTCCTCCGATTGGACCTCGCGGTCGATGTTTTGCGCCAGAGAGCCGCCGCTCACGATCTCCATGGCGATGAAGAAATAACCGTTCTTGCTTCCGGTCGAATAGACGTTCACCACGTGCGGGTGATTGATGGAGGCGGTGATCATGGCCTCCCGCTCCAGGGCATCGATGTAGGCCTGGTCCCGAGTGTATTGGTTGCGGAGAAGTTTTAACGCCACATCTCGCTCCAGGGTCTCGTCAAAGGCGCGATACACTGTCCCCGAGCCGCCCTGGCCGAGCTTGCTCAGCAGTACGAAATGATGAAACTCGCGGAGCACCTTGATCATCCCGCCGCAACTGGGGCAGGTGGTCTCTGTAAGCGGAGTGCAGCCCGAGACGTCGAGGAGGGCATTGCACTTCTGGCAGTGCTCGAGCACCGCGCCCTGTTCTTCCAGGGCGTCGACGACCTGGTCGTGTTGTTCCTGGGGCGCATTACCGCCCAGGATCATCTGCGTGAGACTCTCTTCGATTCTTTCTTCCATGCTAGAAGGGAAGCAGCGGCGCATTCACGCTCCAGCGGACACCAAACGTCGACGGTGTATGCCGCGGAGGGCAGGAAAGGTTCATGTGGCGAATGGTTTAGCAATCAACGTGCCGGAATCAGCCGGCCGCGCGAGGGATTTTTGGTATCGCGAGCGGCTGGAACCGGCTGATTTGGCTCACCTTCCGCCTTCGACTTCCGCTGGGGATCGTCCCTCGACAAAGTGATGCCAGACACCGCGAATGGACTTGGCTTCCGGCGCGGCGAGATGGAAGCCAACGCCAATGCCAAAGAGCAGGAGGGCGGTCCAAAGGGTAGGGAAAAAGGTGTGGCTCACGGCGCTTTCCAGCCAGGACCGCTGATCGATGCGGCGCATGCGGCGGTAGAGCGCCGTCACCAGCGCGGCGTCGAGGAAGACTTCGGAGATGAGATAAGGCGCAGCGGTGATGATGCTGGAAATCGCGCCAATGGTAAGAAAGAGGACGCCAAGGAGCAGGATGACGGCGAGGGTCGGAAGGCAACCTTCCCCGAATTCGAAGATGTTGCCGATGTCGGAAAGATCGAGACCGTCGCTCCACGACCCCTTGATCGACCGCAACGACTCAGGATTGTCGGGCAGGTCGTCGGGGCTGGACTCGGCGAGCGCCTTTTCATCGAATTGGAATGTGGCGCGTTCCCAACCAGCCCAGCCGCGTAGAAGGGCGAGGAAGACAGCCCAGGCGACGAATACAGCTGTCGGATAGCGCAGCCACATGCGGACGAAGCCCAGCTTTAGGAGCAGGAACGAGGTCAGGAGGCCTGCGACCCCGGTGAGCAGCAGCACGCCACCCATCACGAGACGCGGGCGGCGATTTTTCGCAAAATGCCGGCGGACGGCGCGGAGTAGACGGAGCCGGGAATCGGTCTGGGTTTCGGGAGGGAGTTCCGGGAGCATAAATTGGCTAGTATCCTGAGAGCGAAATAAGGTGCAAATGCGCCTTTTTTTCTCACTCAAAATACTATGTCGAAGGCTGGAGCCGCTTGCTCATGCGCACCACCGGAAGGGTGAGCGCCTGGGAAAGAGGGGCATCCTGACGCTCGACGACGGCATAGCCACAGGCGGCGTAAAGCGGTTCGCCGGCCAAGGTCGCCGCGAGGACGATATTGCGGAAGCCGGCGACGGAGATGGCCTGCTCACAAACGCGAAGAAGGGAGCGGCCGATGCCACGGCGAGCGTAGTCGGGATGGACAAAGAACGCCCGGATCCGCGCCGGTTCGTGCTCCGGGTCGAGGAGGGCGTCCTCATCGAGTC
>FTCV01000881.1_pt1 | contig 13094 bp, 13 predicted proteins | sample 1639691 | NCBI WGS metagenome assembly FTCV01 (sample SAMEA3914864, study PRJEB12502) | metagenome | biome: forest; material: soil | place: USA | collected 2012-03-12 | depth 0.3 m
AGGTGTTGGAGGCAAATATCGCTCCGGCCGGCAGCACCGCCTCTGCCTTCTTCGTGGTCTCCGCCTTTATCGTGGTATCCTCGAACACGGCTTCGACAACCAGCTCGCAACCCTGGAGCATGCCGAAATCGTCGGTCGGGGCAATGCGGGCAAGAACCGCGTCGGCCTTGTCCTGCGTCAGCTTGCCTTTTTCAACCAGCTTGCCGAGAACCTTGCCGGAATAGTCCTTGCCCTTCTGTGCCGTCGGCACATCGCGGTCGATCAAGACAACCTCGATGCCAGCATTGGCCGCAACGTAGGCAATGCCCGCACCCATCATTCCCGCGCCCAGCACGCCAATCTTCCGCGCTTCGAACTTGGGATAACCAGCTGGCCGGCGAGCGCCCTTCTCTGCCGCCAGCTTAGAGATGAAGGTCGTGCGAATGATGTTGCGCGCCACCGGATCAGTGAGCAGCTTGGCGAAATATTTTCCTTCCACCGCCAGGGCCTTATCGAACGGCAGCTGTAAGGCATGAAATAGCGAATTGAGGATCGCGAGCGGAGCCGGCTGATTGTAACCGCTCTTTGCAAGGCCGCCCGCCGCCATCATGTAGGCGGCCGAATCTTCCGGCACCGTGAGCCCCTTCTTCTGAGGCGGCTGCCAGCCTTTGACGTCCCACGGCTTGACGGGGTCGGGCTCGGTCGCCAGCCACGCCCGGGCGGTGCCGAGAAGGTCCCCTTCGGCGACCACCTGATCCACGATTCCCAGTTTGAGCGCTTCAGCAGGCGCGACGGCGCGGCCGGACAGGAGCAGGTCGAGCGCCGTCTTCATGCCGGCGACGATGCCGAGCCGAACCGTGCCGCCAGATCCGGGAAGGAGGCCGACGGTCACCTCCGGCAGACCGACGGTGGCCTTCGCATCATCAACAAGGATGCGATGATGGCAGGCCAGCGCAAGTTCGAAGCCGCCGCCCAGCGCCAATCCGTTGATCATTGCAACCCAAGGCTTGCCCGACTGCTCGATCGCGCGGTGCATGTCTGTCGCCCGCTTCGAGAACGCATAGGCCTCAAGGGGTGTGAGCGTATCGAAGCCATTGACCAGCTGCTTGAGATCCGCCCCGGCCATGAACGACTTCTTACCCGAGGTCAGGATCACACCCTTGATGGCGTCATCCTGCGCGATCAGCTTGGTAGCCTGCTCCATGTCTGCAATGAATTCGTCGTTGACGACGTTCATCGGACCTTCGGCATCGAGAGTCAGGATCGCGAAGCCGTCGTCGGCCTTCTCCAGTCGCATTGTCTTCATGGGTGTGTCCCGATCTATTTCTAGGAATGGAGCAGCGTTCAGACGCGCTCGATGACAGCGGCGGTCCCAAGACCATTGGCCGCGCACAGTGTGATGAGGCCGGTTTCGGCGTCGCGGCGTTCCAGTTCGTCGAGCACGGTGCCGAGGATCATCGCGCCTGTGGCACCGAGCGGATGGCCCATGGCGATCGCGCCACCGTTCACGTTGATCCGATCGTCTGGAATGTCCATGTCGCGCTGGAAGCGCATCACCACGCTCGCGAAGGCCTCGTTGAGTTCCCACAGGTCGATGTCCTTGGGCGTCATGCCTCCGACCCGCAAAGCCTTGCGCGAGACCTCTGCAGGGGCTGTCAGCATGATCGTCGGCTCCGACCCAATGTTGGCATAGGAACGGAGGCGCGCGCGGGGCTTTAACCCCGCTTTCTCGCCGAACGCGCGAGATCCGACCAGGACGAGCCCGGAACCGTCGACAATGCCGGAGCTGTTGCCACCGTGATGGACGTAGTCGAGGTCCTCGATCTCCGGGTACCGCGCTTTTGCTACGGCCTCGAATCCGGCTTTCCCGAAGCCTTCGAATGCGGGCTTGAGCTTTGCCAGGCTCTCCAACGTGGTGCCCGGGCGCATGTACTCGTCATGATCGAGCACGACCTCGCCCAGCACGTCCCTCACTGGCACGATGGAATTTCGAAAATAGCCGTTTTCCCAAGCACGGGCCGCCTTGCGCTGGCTCTCGACCGCGAAGCGATCAACATCCTCGCGGGTGTAGCCGTCAAGCGTCGCAATAATGTCCGCGCCGATACCCTGCGGCGCATAGTAGTTGCCGAAAGCAACGGTCGGATCTGAAGTCCAGGCGCCGGAATCGTAGCCCATGACCGTCCGGCTCATGGATTCAACGCCGCCCCCGATGCCGGCCTGGATCATGCCGGAATGGACCTGGGCCGCAATGAGACTGACAGCATCGAGGCCGGTCGCGCAAAATCGGTGAATCTGCTGGCCAGCCACCGACTGCGCATAGCCGGCTTGGAGAACTGCCGCGCGCGCCAAAACACCGCCCTGCTCACCTACCGGCTGCGCCATGCCGATGATAACGTCATCGAGCAAGGCGGTGTCGAATGCGTTGCGCTCCTGCAAGGCCTTGAGCAGCTGTGTCGCCATTTCGACCGAAGTGATCTCATGCAGCGCGCCATCGGGCCGGCCCTTGCCGCGCGGCGTGCGAACATGATCGTAGATATAGGCTTCCATCGTCAATTCCCGGCCAGTGATCAGTGTTTTCGTGATCCTGCTCTTGGGTCTGGCCGGCCTGTCCGCACCTATCCAACGAAAGGCGCAGGATCGCAGGTTCGCTGCAATCTCGCACTCATCGCGCAAGGACGAACATTGGGGACGAGCTTTTGTGAGCATGATGGGTGAAGACGACGCCGCAATTCGCATCACCGCGACGACGTTGGGTGATCACCTCTTGGCGGGGTGGGACAAGGGCAAGGACAGGGAGGCCCTGGTTTTTCCGGGCGAACGCAAGAGTTATGACGACGTCGTGGCCAGTGTCCTGCGCCGCGCGAGGGGGCTAAGGGCGCTCGGGATTCGGCGGGGCGACCATGTCGGCATCTTGCTGCCGTCCAGCATCGAATTCGTCGAAACGCTTTTCGCAAATGCGATGTGCGGTGCCGTCTCGGTTCTCATGAATGCCCGCTACAAGGCACCAGAGATGGCGTACGTGTCGGAGAACGCCGACCTTGCAGCCATCGTGACAAACGATCTCGTTTCTGAGCACGTGGACTTCGGTGCGCGGCTTTACGAGGCGTTTGCAGACCTGGCGAGCGCCGACGATCCTGCTCGCCTGTCACTTGCCGCGGCACCGAAGCTTTCCCGCATCATCATGCTTGGCGGTCGTTCGGTTCCCGGTTTCATCGATCAGGCGATGTTCGATGAAGCCGCCGAACAGGTCAGGGAAGATGAGATCCATGCGGCGCGCCTCACTGTTCGCGTGCGTGATACGGCGATGATTCTGTACACCTCCGGCACCTCGGCTAATCCCAAGGGCTGCCTGCTAAGCCATGAAGCCGTGACGCGCGAGGCGAACAACCTCGCGCACTATCGCTGGGCCTTCCAGCCCGGCGAGCGAGCATGGTCGCCGCTGCCGCTTTTCCATATCGCCGCAATGCTCTGCATGCTCGGCGCGATGGAGGTTGGGGGTACCTTCATCGGACAACCGCATTTCGACGCCGGAGAAAGCCTGCGCCAGATCGAGCAGGAGCGCGTGACGATGATGTTCCTGCCCTTCGTCACATTCCATCAGGCGATGATCGCACATCCCGACTGGGAAACGGCGGATCTTTCCTCGGTCAGGCTCCAGAACAGCTGCTTTGCCTTCATGCCCGACCGGGTCGGTCAGGCCTACCGGGAGAAGGCTCCCGGCATGTTGCAGGTGGGGACCATGGGCATGACGGAGGCTACAGGAATCGTAACCACCGGCGGCTACGGGATGGAGCCGGAAATGGGCTTCAGGAAGCTGGGTTATCCGCTCGCCGGCATCGAAATGAAAATCATCGACCCTGAAACCGGCTTGGAGAAAGCCGTCGATGAACGTGGCGAAATATTGATCCGCGGGTACAATCTGTTCGACGGATACTACAAGGATCCGGAGAAGACGGCCCAGGCGCTGGACAACGAGGGCTGGTACCACAGCGCCGACATCGGCTCGATCGATGCGCACGGCCATGTGATGTTCCACGGCCGGTTCAAGGACATGCTCAAGGTGGGCGGCGAGAACGTCGCGGCGGCAGAAGTCGAAGCGGTCCTTGCCGCGCATCCGGCTGTTCGTCTTGCCCAGGTCGTTGGCCTGCCGGACGAGCGGCTGGCCGAAATCCCTGCAGCCTACATCGAGCGAGACGGCGACCTGATTGTCGAGCCGGAGGAATTGATCGCCTTTACCAAGGCGCGCCTTGCCTCGTTCAAGGTGCCCCGGCACATCCGGTTCATCGACGAATGGCCGATGTCGGCATCGAAGATACAGAAGTTCAAGCTGCGCAGCGCGTTGATGGACGAACTTGGTCTCGAGGACTGATCAGGCGCCGCGTGGAAAGGGAGAATGAAATGCGTTTGGTCATTACTGGAGCAGCCAGCGGTATCGGCCGCGCCTGTGCTGAACTGCTGGCAGCGGGACAAGTGTTGCCCGGCGTGCACTCAATGCTCCTGGCCGACAGGGACGAGGCCAATCTTGGAGCAGTGACCGGCAAAATTGGACCGGCGGCAGGGGGCTGCGTCGTCGACCTTGCTGAACCTGACTGCGGGGATCGTATCGTCGAGGCTGCACTCGCCCACATGGGCGGTATCGATGCAGTCATCAGCAATGCGGGCATCATCATGGGCGGCGCTCTTGTCGACCAGCCGCTTGCCGACTTCGACCGGATCTTCGCGATAAACACTCGCTCCACCTGGCTGCTAGCTAAGGCTGCGCATCCGCACCTGCGAGCCAGCAGGGGCGCCTTCATTGCAACAGGCTCAATGTCCGGCACCCAGCCCACCCCTGCGCTCGGGTTCTATTCGTGTAGCAAGGCGGCCCTTCTGATGTTGATCCGGCAACTCTGCATTGAGTGGGGTCCCGATGGCATCCGCTGCAACACCGTCTCTCCCGGTCCGACCTACACGCCGATGACGGCGGCCGGTTATGGCGACAAGACGCGCCGGGAAGAGCGGGAAGCCAGTATACCTTTGCGCAAACTTGGCCTGGCGGAGGATGTCGCCAACGCCATCCTGTTCCTCGCCAGTCCGCAGGCCGGTCACATCAGCGGTATAGACGTGCTTGTCGACGGCGGCATGAGCAATATGCTGATGCCGGCAAGCGGCGGCGGAACGGGTCAGCAAAGGCAGGGTTGAAATGGCGTCAGGCGGCCTTGTCGTCCAGGAAACGAAGGGTCGTCTCGCGGGCCGGGTCGGCCTGCCCATCGATCAGAAGTCTGGCTGTCGCCTCGAGATGCTTCCTGAGGAGAGCGACGGCCCGATCCGCGTCCCTGGCAAGCGTCGCCTCGACGATATCCGCATGCTCATGGACCAGATCCCGCTCGCCGGTTGCGAGCGGCACAGTGAGATAGCGATATCTTTCGGATTGGGCGTAGAGCCAGTCGCGCATACGCAGCAGCCAAGGGCTGTCGCAAGCTGCAACGAGGGCGTGATGGAAGTGGCCATGAGCCTCGGCGTAATCCTCGTTGAGGCGCTCGGGCGAGACAGGATCACGTGTCGGCGTCTTGCTGAGACGGTGGGCGGCACTCACGATCGCCGATTCCCAATCGAGCCCGCCGCGTTCGATGGCCCGACGCAGGCACTGTCCCTCGATGTCACTCCTCACCAAGACAAGGTCAGTGAGGTCCGCGATGGAAATCGGCGCTGCCCGAAAGCCTCGCGCATCGTCGAGGACGACGAACCCTTCCGAAGTCAGCCGGGACAGGGCCTCGCGCACCGCGCCGAGACTGAACCCCAGATTGTCCGACACATCTTTGATGTTGATCCGCTCCCCCGGCACGAGGCGGCACGTCACGAGATTTTCCCGCAGCCGGCGATAGGCCTGCTCGGTGAGACTGAGCTTTTTTGTCATCCCGCGCTTCATAGCAGCAACGAAATGCCAGGTAAACGGCTTCGGTATATTTTAAGACACAGAATATATTTCAGATTGACGAGCCGATCGAGCCCCCCCACGGTGCCCGAGTTTGGAAAAGGATCGAATCATGCGCTTGGCAAAAGTATCGAAGGACGGTCGCATCGGCGTCGCGGTGGACACGGGTTCTGGCATCAAGGCGATTTTCGGCGACGCGGCACTCTACGATCTGGACAACCTTGTCGTTCAGGGCGGCGAAGCGCTTGCCAAGGCGGGCGGCAAAGTCCTGGCGCAAGGAGAGAGCGTCGCGCAAGACGACCTTGAATTTCTGCCGCCGCTTATCAAGGCGCCGAAAATCCTGTGCCTTGGTCTCAACTATAAGGATCACGCTGCCGAAGGCGGCTTCCAGGTTCCCGAATTCCCAACAGTTTTCGGGCGGTTCAATTCGAGCCTGATCGGCCACGGTGCGCCGATCATCAAGCCAGCCACATCGGACCAGCTCGATTACGAGGCTGAAATGGTTGCAATCGTCGGCAAGGGCGGGAAGAACATCGGAAAGGAAGACGCGCTGTCCCACATCGTCGCTTACTCAGTGTTCAACGACGGTTCCGTGCGCGACTATCAGCTCAAGACGCCGCAATGGACCGTGGGCAAGAATTTCGACGATACCGGTGCATTCGGCCCGTGGCTGGTCACGGCCGATGAACTGCCCGCGGGCGGCGCTGGGCTCAAGATCGAGACCAGACTGAACGGGCAGGTCGTTCAAAGCGCCAATACCTCTGACATGGTCTTCGATGTTGTCGATACGGTGTCCTTGCTTTCCACATGCTTCACGCTGGAAGCAGGCGACGTGCTGGTGATGGGCACGCCGTCGGGCATCGGACTTGCCCGGAATCCTCCGCTTTTCATGAAGGACGGGGACGTGTGCGAAGTGGAGATCGAAAAAATCGGCCTGCTGGTCAATCCCATCAAAGCAGCGTGATTTCGGGCCGAGCGATGCGCCAGAACATCGCTCGGCCGCCATGGAGAACAGGATGAACGAGAAAAGCATCGCCGGTCGCCGCGCCAATGTGCTTGGTGTCCATTCCATCGATCATTTTGCGGTGGAAGTGCCCGACCTTAACGAGGCACGCCGCTTCTACACGCTCTTCGGTCTAGACGTGCGAGAGGCGGATGGCCGGCTCGAACTCTATACGCAGGGTCATCCGCACAGGTGGGCAGTCCTCAGCCAGGCAGGCGACGCCAAGCGGCTGCGGTATCTCAGCTTCGGGATATTCGCGGATGAAGAGGAGACGTTTCGCAGCCACCTCGAGCGCGTCGGCGTGGAGTTCATCCCGGCACCCGACAACGCAGAAGCCAAGGGTATCTGGTTCAGAGGGTTCGACGGCCTTCCCATCAATGTTCGCGTTGCCGAAAAGGCTACGCCTGCCGAAAAAAGCCGCTTCAGCTTCACGAGTTCCGAGCCTGGCAAGTCCGGCGCGATTCCCAACAGCAAGGCGCCCAAGGTCCACCCCCGGCGTCTTTCGCACTTTGCGATCTTCACCACTGACGTGAACGCCGCGATCGACTTTTATGAGCGGACGCTTGGTCTGCGGCTCTCCGACAAGAGCGAGCCCGCTGTTGCCTTTCTCCATGGTGTCCATGGGAGCGATCACCACTTGCTCGCACTCGTGCTCTCCGACCGCCGCGGTATGCATCACAACAGCTGGGACGTGGGTTCCGTCATGGAAGTGGGTCTCGGCGGCGCAAGCATGGCCCGTGCTGGCTACGGACCCAACTGGGGCCTCGGCCAGCACGTGCTGGGCGCGAACTACTTCTACTACGTGCGCGATCCCTGGGGCAGCTTTAGCGAGTATTCCGCAGACATCGATTTCATTCCTGCGGATGTGGACTGGCCCTCGGCCAACCACGCCCCTGACGACAGCATGTTCCTTTGGGGGCCCGACCCATTCCCCGAATTTATCCAGAACACTGAACCGGCGGAGGCCTGATTGCCATGACTACTTTCGTTCTTCTTCACGGCGGCGGCATGGGCGGCTGGACCTGGAAATACGTCCGGGAGATTCTCGAAGCGCAAGGGCACAAAGTCTACACACCGACCTTTACTGGCTTTGGCGAGCGCAGCCATCTCATCGGCCGCGATGTGGGCAACGAGACCCACGTGCGCGACGTCGTCAACGTCTTCAAATTCGAAGATCTGCATGACGTCGTCCTGGTAGCGCACAGCTATGCCGGCACCGTGGCGCCGGGTGTTATAGCAGAGGTGGGCGAGCGCATCGCCAGCATCATCTACCTCGACGCCATTATCGCCCATTCGGGCGAGCGTATCGCCTCGCTGATGGGTTATGTACCCGAAGAACAAGTCGCGCAGCTCGATGCATTGCTTGAGGCCGGCGAGGGACCGATCGGCTCGGGCGTCGACGAAATGCAGCGTGCGGCCGCCAAGGAGCATCCGCACCTCATGGATCCCTCACGGGAAAAGTGGCTGCTCGACAACCTTTCTGACCAGCCGATGAAGGCGACAGCGGGCGCCATCGCCAAGGGCAGCGAAACCATCGCAAGACCGGTGGACTATATCGCTGCCGCCATCACCGTGATGACGGCGATGCATGATCGCGCGCGCGCGCTCGGCTGGAACATTCACGAACATCCCGGCGACCATGCTCTGCTGGTGGGCGATCCCGAAGGCACCACCGACCTGATCCTCAAAATCGCCGGATTGAAGGTAGACGCATGAACCCCGCAGAACTGTTCTCGGTGAAGGACCGCATCGCCGTCGTGACGGGCGGCTCCAGCGGCATCGGGCGCCATATAGCGACCGGCTTCGCGGCCGCCGGCGCCAAGGTCTATATCTGCGCGCGGACCGAGGCCAAAGTGCTCGATGCCGCTCGGGAAATCAGCACCTCGACCGGGGGTAAGTGCATTGGGCTAACAGCTGATGTCTCATCCCTGGAGGGAGTGGATGCTCTCGTCGCGCGCGTGAGTGAAGCCGAGAATGCGCTTCATATCCTGGTCAACAATGCCGGTGCGATGGCCGAGGCGCCTATCGACGATTACAGCGAGCAGGACTGGGACCAGGTCATGGATCTTAACCTGAAAGCACCGTTCTTTCTACTGCAGAAGTTTCTCCCGCTTCTGCGCGCCGGCGGAACAAAGGAACGGCCGGCATCCCTCATCAACATTGGCTCGGTAGGCGCTCTCAAAGTTGGTCCCAAAGAGAACTACGCCTACCAGGCATCCAAAGGCGCGATCCACTGGCTGGCAAAGGGTCTTGCAAAGCGACTGGGCCGCGATCACATCACGGCCAATGTCATCGCGCCCGGCTTCTTCGAGACGGAGATGACCGTCATCACCTCCGACGAGATGAGAAAAATGGTCGAAGGCATGGTGCCGCGCGGGCGGACCGGTACTGCGGAAGACCTGGCGGGCGCCGCCATCTATCTGGCCTCACGCGCCGGAGCATACGTGACAGGATCGGTCATTCCGGTCGAAGGTGGATTGTCGATCTGATATGACCCAGCCCCATTTCATTGCCATCGGCGGCACCATGCGCGCCATGTCATCGACCGAACGCGCCTTGCGCAAGGCGCTAGAAATCGCGCGGGAACGCGGCGCGCGCACTACCATTCTTTCAGGCGAGGACATCAATTTTCCCCCGTATGCACCGGAAAACCAGGAGCGCTCCGACGCAGCACGGCGTTACGTCGAACTGCTTCGGAGCGCCGATGGCATCATCATCGGTTCGCCGGGCTATCACGGTGCGATATCGGGCTTCGTCAAGAACGCGCTCGACTATGTCGAGGATACGAACCGGGACAGTCGCTGCTATTTCGACGGTTTGCCGGTCGGCGCAATCGCCACGGCTGCAGGCTGGCAGGCTGCGGTTGGAACGCTCCAGCAGCTTCGCAGTATCACCCATGCGTTGCGCGGATGGCCCACACCTCTCGGGGTTGCGATCAACACGGTTGGAACCGAGGGCGATCCCATCGAACAGGCCCACGTCACCAGCCAGCTTACCATGATGGTAGACCAGATGTTTCGCTTCCACGCAGGGCCGACCCTATAGGACGATAGGTTCTGAGCGCACCGGATGGGTGCCAATTGGAGGCGCAAGAGAACAGGAAGTACAATGGATTTTTCGCTCACCGACGAGCAGCAGGCCTTCCGTGACGTGGTGCGCCGCTGGGTCGACGCAGAAGCCCCGAAGGACTGGATGCGTACGCTCGAAGCCGACGAGGAAAACTACCCTTACGCGCTTTGGGACAAGCTGGCAGAGCAAGGCTTTTTCGGCATCGGCATCCCGGAAGAATATGACGGGCTTGGCGGAGACGTCATGATGCAGATGATCTTCGCCCGCGAGTTCGCCCGCACGGCTGGGGGGCTGCTCTGGGTGTGGGGCCTTACCTCGTTCGGAGGCGCCAAGACGATCGGCGCGGTGGGAACCGAAGAGCAGAAGAACCGCTGGCTGAGGCCGATGGCGCAGGGCAAGCTTCGCGTCTCGCTGTCGATGACCGAACCCGATGGCGGGACCGATGTCCTGGGCGCGATGAAGACTTACGCCGACAAGGTCGAGGGCGGCTGGAGGTTGAAGGGGGCCAAGATGTGGACGACGGCTGCCAAGGCGGCTGACCGGCTTCTTGTCCTCGCGCGGACGGATCGCGATGTCGAAAAGAAGCATCACGGCCTCACGATGTTCTTCGTCGATGCCAAATCTCCCGGTATTAGCTGCTCGCTGCTGCCCAAGCTTGGCATGCGGGCGATGGGTTCTTGCGAAGTGCATTACGACGATGTCTTCGTTCCGGACGAGGACGTGCTCGGGGAACCGGGCCAGGCGTGGCATGCAATGCTGCCGACGCTCAATAACGAGCGTATCATGGTCGGCGCGCAGTGCCTCGGTGCGATAGACGGCGTACTTGAAGACGCGCTCGACTACATGAAGCAGCGCAAGGCGTTCGGGGGCATCATCGGCCGCTTTCAGATTCTTCAGCACTACGTCGCGGATATCGCCACTTGGCGAAAAACGACCGAATTGCTGCTCAACAACGTCGCATGGATGCAGGCCAACGGCATGCCCTGCGGTGTGGAGGCGAACATGCTCAAGATGGTCGCGACTGAAAATGCCGTAAAAGCGGCCGATCTCGGCATCCAAATTCTGGGCGGCATGGGCTATTCCGCAGAGACGGACATGCAACGCTACTGGAGGGATCATCGGATCCTGAGAATGACGCCAATCAGTAACGAGATGGTTCGCAACTCGATTGCCGAAAGCCTCGGTCTGCCCCGCTCTTTCTGAAGGAAATGGCCATGAGCGATCTCGACGATCTGCCCCCTGCCCCGGACGCTGCCGGCACGTCTCTAGACGGCAGCGCGATATTCACGATCGATGCGGAGGAAAACGCGGCGCTGTGCCGTTCGACCGGCATCGAGCCGGCGCCTGACGGCACTGCGCATCCGATCTACTACTACGTCGCGACCCAGGTCGCGATGGGCAAGACGGTGGCCGGCGTATGCGAGGCCTGTGAATTCGACGTTGAGGACGGTCCGATGATGGGCTCGAGCGGCGTAACGTTCGACGCCCCTCTGAACGTGGGCGAAAGCTACAGGGTCACCGGCGAAATCCTCGATCTCGTCCGCAAGCGCAGCCGCAAGCTCGGCGTCATGGACGTACTGACCTACAGGCTCCGCTTGCACCTGCTGGACGGCACCAAAGTGCTTGAGACCGACAACGTGTGGGTACTGCCCCGCAAGGAGTTTGCGGCATGACATATGACGTTGGAGATGAACTGCCTTCCTTCACCATCGAACGCGTCAGTCCCGATGCAATGAAGCAGTGGGCGGTATTTCTCGCGGATCCCAATCCGATCCATCTCGACGTCGAAGTCGTAAAGGCGAAGGGCCTGGGCAACCGCGTCATCAACCAGGGGCCAATCAACGTGGCCTACATGATGAACATGCTGATGCGTGCCTTCCCCAAGGGCCGGATTTCGAAGATGGATTCGCGCTTTCTGGACAATGTTTATGGCGAGGATCGCGCTGTCGTCACTGGCAAGGTCGCCGCGATCGACGGAAGCACGGTCACCTGCGAATTCAAGCTCGACGTGGACGGGCGCGGCACCGTCAATTCCGGCACAGCAACAATAGAAATCTGAATATTCTCCAGGAGAGAGATTATGCCTAGCGGACCTTTTGCCCACGTTTGCATGGTCGTACGCGACCTCGACACCGCCATCGAGAACTGGACCAAGATCCTGCGCGTTCTCGACCCCGCATCGCTAGAAGAGCGTATCGTCAAGTACGACGAATTCTCGAGCGGTGCGGATGCAGGCATGCGGTGGGCCACTTTCGTCAACAATGGCGGAACCGAAATCCAGTTCATCCAGCCCTCTCCGGGAACGCCAATGGGCGACCGCCTCGAAAAGGTCGGCGAGCACGTGCATCACTTCTGCTTTGCTACAGACGACGTACCCGGAGCGATGGAGAAGTTGGCCGCGGAGGGCATTCAGGTGCTTGGCGGCGGCAAGACCTACAACGACCCCGACATGACCTGGCAGAAATGGAGCTGGGTGGGCCCAAAGAGCACGCATGGCTGCCTTATCGAGGTCGCCTCCCCGTATGAAAGCAGGAACGACGGCAAGTGGCACCACGCACCGGGCAAGTTCGCGTACAGCGGACCCGGTGAGCATCCTTCCTATGCAGAACTGGTGCCCCCGGTCGCGGCGGCCTAAACGGCAGACTTGCGAATGATTGCTGCTTCCCGAACCACATGGCCCGGTGATCATCTCGACATGATCGCCGATGCCTTCGGCGATCCCGCTGCACCTGCCGTGTGCTTCTTCCACGGCGGCGGTCAAAGCCGCCGCTCATGGACGCGTTCGGCGCGGCGGACGGCGGAGGCCGGTTACTATGCACTGACGTTCGATTTGCGCGGGCATGGCGAGAGCGGCTGGGCGGCCGATGGCGACTATGAGCTGGAAGCCTACGGGCGCGATGTGGAAGCCATCGTCGCCCGTCTCTCCAGGCCCGTTGCGCTGGTCGGCGCATCGCGAGGCGGGCAATCGGCACTCGTTGGCGGTTCACGTCGTCCCGATCTCGTCAGGCTGATCATGCTGGCGGACGTCGCCCCGCTGATCGTCGATGAGGGCGTGAATGACATTCGCGATTTCTTTCGCAGCAGCGATGCCGGCTTTGCCACGCTGGACGACGCAGCCGACGTTCTGCA
>FTCV01001519.1_pt1 | contig 13087 bp, 12 predicted proteins | sample 1639691 | NCBI WGS metagenome assembly FTCV01 (sample SAMEA3914864, study PRJEB12502) | metagenome | biome: forest; material: soil | place: USA | collected 2012-03-12 | depth 0.3 m
CGCCGGATCGAGCGAGGCATAATGATTGCGCAGCAGGAACTGCCCCTCCCCCAGCGCCGGCGTCCGTTCCTCGACGAGACTGAAATCGTCGGAGACCGGCAGGCCCTGCGGACGGCGGACGAGCTTGAAACGGCGATTGACAGGCATCTTGGCGAATTCCTCCCGCTGTCCCGACCACGAAGGTCTCAATATCGAATTTCGCGTGAGGTCCGAAATTCAGGCGATTCCGTCGCACGGATTTCAGAATCGTCCCACAAGCCGGAGGGTTGTTTATCCGAGAGCCCCGCCAATCGAGGAGATGGGAACTCCCCCCTTGCGATAGAAAATGCGTATCGCCGGATCGCGATCGTCGCCGGTGCGCTTCCGCCGTCCCGAAGACATCGAACGGCGGCGCGCCATCGCCATCATCTCAAGGAAGAGTGCCGAAAACCGGTCTCGGCGTTGCCGCGACAGGTTTCAGGTTCCAGCCGGTTTCCCGGCCTTGATGCTGCGCAGTTCCATGAACATTTCGCCGTAACGCTTGAACACGCCCTCCGCGTAGTAGGTCAGCAGGGGCAATGCCGTCGGGTCGACGCCCGCCTCTCCCGCGAATTGCGCGATCAGGGCGTCGGTTCCGGTCTCCAACTCGCCCGGAACAAGCTCGGCTGCCGGAAAGCTCGGCTCCCGCCCCGCCTGCTCCATGCGGGCGCGCAACGCCGCGTGGGTCTCATCGCCGTCGTCGAACACGGTGAATGAAAAGCGATCCGCGATGCCCGCCTCGGTCAGGAATATCCTCAGCTTCAGGCAGAAGGGGCAGGAGCGTTTCAGGTAGATCCTGCGTAGCGATTCATCGGGCATGAAGCCTCCCTGTCATTTGCGTCGTCATTGGCGTCGCTTGCCGTGACCCGTCGGCCCGGAAGGCAGCATGCCTGAGAATGCAGCAAACCCGGGAGATGAGAGGCCGCCTCTTACGATACGAAATCCACATCGCCCGCGATACCTCCGACGGGCTCTTGACGACACGGGCGTTGCGGCTAACGCGCACTTTTGTCGCCGCGGCTGACCGAGAGTCCGAGCCCGAGGAAAACGGCCGCCGACACGACGAAGGAAAAGGAGGGGCCGAAGAAGTCGAAGGCCCACCCCCCCAGCGCCGCACCGACCGCCTGGGCGAGGACGAACGTGGCGGCGAACAACGATACCGTCGCCGACGGTGCGTCCGGCGCGATGCAGGTGGCCCGCACCTGCAGGATGTTGTGGAGAGCGAAGAAGCCCAGACCGATGCAGAACATGCACGCAGCCGCCGACACCGGCGTTTGAACGACGATCGCAAGCCCGAAACCGATCGCCGCCAAGCTACCGCCGAGCACAGCCCGCAGGTCCGAAGACCACCATCGCAGGAAGCGTCTCGAGAACAGCGCGAAGGCAATCCCGCCGACACCGAAAAAGCCGACGACCACGCCGGCGCCGGCAGGCCCGATCTCAAGCTGCCGCTGGAGCATGGCAGCCGCGTAGGTCAAGCTCATATACCCGGCGAGCCCCTCGAGACCGACCCAGATCAATGTGGTGCGAACGGCAGGGCGCCGCAGAAGACGGCAAGACCTTCCTCCCTGGCCGGATTCCCCCTGAACGATGCGTCCGATCTCCCTGACGTCGGGTCGACGGGCGCCAATCCGCGCCAGGATCATGGCTGCGCCCGCGAAGAGCAGCGCCGTGAACACGAAGCCCGCCTGCCAGTCGAAGAACTGCCCCAGGAGGCCGCCGTTCATCTGCCCCACGGTCATTCCCAGTATCGAGGCCGAGGTCATGCGTGCGAGGACGAGCGGGCGCTCGGCGTTCGACGTCGCATGGCCGACCAGCGTCAAGGCGAGCGGTCCGATCGCGGCGGCGATGCCGCCCGCGATGAAGCGGCAGACGACCAGCCAGGAGAGCGACGGCGCCAAGGCGCAGGAGAGCGCCGCCCCCGCCGACAGCAGGGTGGTCCAATAGACGACGCGGAAGGGGCCAAGCCGGTCGCCCAGCGGGCCGTAGAAGACCTGGCTGCCGCTGTAGCTCAATGCATAGGCGGTGACCGCCATGCTTGCCGTCCCGACGCTCTGCCCATATTGCAGGGCGACGGCGGGCAGCAACGCGTCGAGGATGCGCATCGACGCAGCCCCGGCGAAGACGGCGAGAGCGAGCGCCGCGAACACCAGGCCCAGGCCTTGCGGGGCGGCGTCCTTCCTTGCTGAATCGGTCGAACCCATGGAGAGGCCGTACCGTGAACCGCAGGGGCTGCCGAGATGCCGGTTGGCAAGCCCCTATGCCTGTTACCTATCGGCCGCCATCAGATGCCATCGCGACGCCGCGCCCCGATTGAAGCAAATTCGTCGAACAAAGAAGGCTCGCACATGCCGAAGCGAGCCGGAAAAAGCGGAGGATAGCATGAGCGAGGCCGTGACACGGAACGCCCCCCGAGAGATTGCGCTGGCGAATTCGACTGTACGACCGGCAGGGTTTGTTCATCTCGTGCTCAAGACGTCGCGCTTCCGCGAGATGGTCGATTTCTACCAATTCTTCCTGAACGCCTGGGAAGTGATGGGGACCGATCGCTTGTCCTTCATGACTTACGACCAGGAGCATCACCGCATCGCCATCGGTGGGTTCGACAATCTCCCGGACCTCGACCGGCATGCCGCCGGTATCGAGCATTTCGCTTATGCCTACGCTTCGCTCGGCGATCTCCTCGCCAACTACGTTCGGCTGAAGGAGAAGGGCATCCTTCCCTATTGGTGCATCAATCATGGAGCGACGACCTCGCTCTATTACCGCGATCCGGATGGCAACCAGATCGAAACGCAGACGGACAATTACGACACGCACGAAGAATTGATCGGATTTTTCAATACCGACGACTTCCGCGCCAATCCTCTCGGAGTCCAATTCGACCCCGACCGCATGGTCGAGCTCTATCGCGAAGGCTTGCCCGAAACCGAGCTCAAGCGGCAGGGCGCGGCTCCGCGCGCGCCTGGCACGGACTATGTCTTCGGCACGTAATCGGAAGGGTCAGAAAATGACAACAGGCGAGCAGGAGATCAGAAACCTCGAACATCGGCGGTGCCGGGCTCTGACGTCGGGTGACGTGACGGCACTGGGTGCGCTCATGTCCGAGGATCTCGTTCATATCCACGGCAACGGTCATGTCGATGGCGTCGCCGATTATCTGAACGGGTTCGAGACCAAGTATATTTTCCACCAGGTCGAGCGAGGCGACCTCGATATCCGCACGTATGGCGACTTTGCCGTCGTGGTGGGCACGCTCGACCAGACGGTCGAGGTGCGCGGTACCGACAAACGCCACGAAATCAAATCGATCGTCAGCCAGACCTGGGTGCGCGGCGTCGAAGGGTGGAGGCAGAACACCTGCCACATGCATTTCCTGTCGGTCGTTTAAGCCACAAGGAAGGAAAGCACATGCCGATCGCATCCTTCTCGCACGACGGTCGTGCGCGGCTGGGCAAGGTCTTCAAGAATTGCCTCGTGGACCTGACGGTGGCAACCCCGGGCCTCCCCGACACCCTCATCGGCTTCCTTGAAGCCGGGCCCTCGGCGGTGGCGGCGTTCAACGCGGTCGAGGATCGGGCCGACGCCCGCATTCCTCTCGATCAGGTGCGCCTCCTGCCGCCGGTGCCGGCGCCGGAGAAATTTCTCGGCATCGGGATGAATTACCGGGAGCACGCGGCCGAAGCCGCCCGGGCCGGAATGGACGTGCCGCCCCATCAGCTTTGGTTCAACAAGCAGGCATCCTGCATCGTCGGGCCCCATGACGATGTCGTGATGCCGAAGGTCTCCGACTGCCTCGATTACGAGGCGGAACTGGCGGTGGTCATCGGCAAGCGCTGCCGGCACGTGGCGGCGGAAGACGCCCGCTCGGTCATCGGCGGCTACATGGTCGTCAACGACGTGTCGGTTCGCGACTGGCAGCGTCGCACGCCAACCATCACGCTCGGCAAGTCGTTCGATACGCATGGTCCGATCGGCCCGTGGCTGGTGCTCGACAGCGAAATCCCGGACCCGCACGCCCTCGACTTCCGGATGCTCGTCAACGGCGAGCAGCGCCAGCGCGGCAATACCGGCGAAATGATCCACAGTATCTTCGAACAGATCGCGCTGCTGTCCACGGTGATGACGCTGAAGCCGGGAGACATCCTCGCCACCGGAACGCCGAGCGGTGTCGGCGCGGCCGGCACGCCGCCCCGTTTCCTCAAGGTCGGCGACGTGATGCGCATCGAGATCGACGGCATCGGGCACATCGAGAACCGCGTGGTCGCCGAGCGGGTCTGAAACCCCGTCGGATCGCTTCAAGAGAGCAGAGCATGGCAAGAAAAGTCATCATCACCTGTGCGATCACGGGAGGGGCACACACGCCCACCATGTCGCCGGCGCTCCCGGTCACGCCGGAGGAGATCGCGGAGCAGTCGATCGCCGCGGCACGGGCGGGGGCCTCGATCATCCACCTTCATGCCCGGGTTCCCGAGACCGGCGAACCGACCGGCGATCCCGACATCTACGCGCGCTTCCTCCAGCGCATCGGCGGGGCGACCGACGCCGTGATCAACCTCACCACCGGCGGCAGCGTGGCGATGACGGTCGAGGAGCTGCTCAAGGCGGCAACCCGCTTCAAGCCGGAGATGTGCTCGCTCAACATGGGCAGCATCAATTTCGCCTTCTTCAACGCGGCCAAGCGCATCACCGACTGGAAGCATGCTTGGGAAAAGCCCTATATTCTCGGCAGCGACGACTATGTGTTTCGCAACACCTTTCGTGATATAAAATATATTCTTGAAAGAATGGGAGGGGAAGGAACCAGGTTCGAGCATGAATGCTACGACGTGGGGCATCTTTACAATCTTGCTTATTTTGTCGACCAGGGGTTGGTGACACCCCCATTCTTCGTTCAGTTTATCTTCGGCATCATGGGCGGTATCGGTGCCGATCTCGACAATCTCATGTTCATGCAGCGGACGGCCGATCGTCTTTTCGGGGCCGAAAGCTATCGATGGTCGGTACTCGCGGCGGGCCGCCACCAGATGCCGTTCATCACTCAGGCGGCCTTGATGGGCGGCAACGTCCGCGTCGGTCTGGAGGACAGCCTCTTCATCGAATCGGGCAAGCTGGCCACGTCCAATGCCGAGCAGGTGGCAAAGGCGGTGCGCATCCTCGCGGAGATGGGCCTTGCGCCGGCGACCCCCGACGAAGCGCGGACGATGCTCGGCCTGAAAGGCCGGGAGGCCGTTCCGGCCGGCGTGGCGGCCGACTGATACCGGCTCCGGAGATGACATTTCCAATGATGGGGCAACCATCCAGCAGGAGGGAGGTTTCGAGCCGTGAACGTACAAGTCCCGAAAGTGCAAATTCCGAAAGTGATTGACGATCAAGCCGTCCGCGACAGCTATCTCACGGGCGTCTACGAACGCGCGACGTCCGAGACGACCGCGTTCGAATTGCCCGTGACCGGCCAGCTTCCGCGCGAGCTCACAGGGCGGTATCTGCGGCTCGGGCCCAATCCCACGACACCCCCCGATCCGGCAACCTTTCACTGGTGGCTTGGAAGCGGGATGATGCACGGCGTGCATTTGAGCAACGGCCGCGCCGACTGGTATCGCGGCCGCTTCCTGCGGACCGAGGAAAACGCGCAGGCTCTCGGCTTGCCGCCCATGCCGGTGCCCGCCGGGCGGACCGTAAACACCGCGAACACCGGGCCTATCGTCTTCAGGGGCGAGACTTTCGCCACCCAGGAGGCCGGCGCAATTCCGCTGCGGCTGTCGGTCGAGCTGGACTCCCTGGAAGGCTTCGATTTCGGTGGTACCTTGACGGGCGCCTTTTCGGGACACTGCAAGATCGATCCGCGAACCGGTGAATTGATCGCCGTCGTCTACGACGTCATGGCCTGGATCACGCAGAAGCGCAAACCCCATCTTCTGGTGATCTCCGGCGACGGGAAGGTAACGTGTGAAACCCCGCTCGACGTCGAGCAGGCGACCCTGATGCATGATTGCTGGATCACGGAAAATTTTGCGGCGGTCTTCGATTTGCCCATCCGGATCGCTCCGGAATTGGCGGGAACAATGCCGGCCCCCTTCAGTTGGGATTCGTCGTTGCCGTCGCGGATCGGACTTATCGACCGGCGCGATCCCGCGGCACCGCAGCGTTGGTTCGACGTCAAGCCTTGCGCGATTTTCCATACCCTCAACGGCTATGAGAAGGATGGCAAGGTCATTCTCGAAGCGTTCCGTTTCGAACGGCTTTTCGATCGGGACAAGCTGGGGTTCGGCGAGTCTCCGGCGCTTTTGTACCGCTGGACGCTCGACCTCGCGACCGGCCAATGCGAAGAGCAGCTTCTCGACGATGGTCCCGGCGAGCTCTGCGTCATGGATCTGCGACGCTTGGGCGTCGATTACCGGTATGGCTACTGGGTGGGATACAGCGTCGGCGACCAGCCCGGCCAGGAGCGGCTGGCTTTCTCCTTCGATACGGTCTGCAAGTTCGATCGCGAGACCGGAAAGGTCGAGCGGGCGCCGGCCCCGGCAGGCACCGTGTATGGAGAGCTTGTCTTCGTGCCGCGCTCCGCCGAGTCCGACGAGGATGACGGCTGGTTGATGGGGTTCCGCTACCGGCTGGACCAAGGTCCCACGGACCTGGTGATTCTCTCCGCCCGAGACATTGCCGCCGAGCCTGTCGCCGTGGTTCACCTCCCCGTACGGGTTCCCATGGGTTTCCATGGCTGGTGGGCTCCGGAATAGACGACTGGCCGTTCTCTCAAATTAATCGGGACGTCGGGCGCGAGACCTTTCGCATCGCCCTGCGACCGGCTGCAGAATTGGAAAAACGAGGGGTCGATGTCGGACTTCAAGCTGCTGATCAACGGACGCCTGGTAGAGGGCGATGACGAACTTGCCGTGATCAATCCTGCCACGGAACAGGTTCTGGCGCGTTGCGCCAGGGCCTCACCCGCTCAACTGGATGAAGCGGTGGCCGCCGCCAAGGCGGCCTTTCCATCCTGGGCGGCCCTGCCCCTGTCCGAGCGGCGGGCGGCGATCTTGCGGTTTGCCGATGCCGTCGAGGAGCGGGCGCCGGAACTGGCCCGCCTGCTGACCCAGGAACAGGGCAAGCCACTGCCGGAGGCCGAAGCCGAAATCGCCTATTCCCTGGCCTTCATCCGTCACCTCGCCAGCCACGACTTGCCGGTAAGGCTGATCGAAGACAGCGAGACGCGTCGCGTGGAACAGCACCGGCGCCCGCTCGGGGTCGTGGGCGCAATCATCCCGTGGAACTTTCCCGTCCTGGTGATTGCGTTCAAGCTTCCGTTCGCCTTGCTCGCCGGCAACACGCTGGTGGTCAAGCCGGCACCGACCACGCCGCTTACCGCCCTGAAACTGGGCGAGTTTATGGCGGTGGTCTTCCCGCCCGGCGTGGTCAACGTCGTCACCGACCGGAACGACCTCGGGGACAGGCTGACCTCCCACCCGGATGTCGCCAAGATCACCTTTACCGGCTCCACCGAAACCGGGCGCAAGGTGATGGCCAGCGCCGCCGCCTCGATCAAGCGGCTGACATTGGAACTGGGTGGCAACGATGCGGCGATCGTTCTGCCGGACGTCGATCCCGCCGAAGTGGCGCCCGGCCTCTTCGGCGCCGCCTTCATGAATGCCGGCCAGGTCTGTCTGTCGATCAAGCGCGTGTATGCCCATGCGGACATCTACGACGCCCTTTGCACCGAACTCGCCAAGCTCGCCGAGGAGGCGATCGTCGACGATGGATTGAAGCAAGGCGTGCAGATCGGCCCGCTGCAGAATCGGGCTCAGTATGCGAAGGTGCTCGACTTCCTCGAGGATGCCCAGGCGCATGGCAAGGTCATCGCCGGCGGCGCCCTGGACCGTCCCGGCTATTTCGTCCGTCCGACGATCGTCCGGGACATTTCGGACGGCACGCGACTGGTCGACGAAGAGCAGTTCGGTCCGATCCTTCCGGTGATCCGCTATACCGATCCCGAAGACGCGCTCGCCCGCGCCAACGCCTCCCCCTGGGGGCTTGGCGGCTCGATCTGGTCACGCGACCGGGATGCGGCGCGTCGTCTGGCGTCGCGGATGGATGCCGGTACGGTCTGGATCAACAAGCACCTCGATTTCGGCCCCAACATACCGTTCGGCGGCACCAAGCAATCGGGCGTAGGCGTGGAATTCGCCGAAGAAGGCCTGCATGAATTTACGCAGCTTCATGTAATCAACGAGGCGAAATAGCGTTATGGCCTCCTCAGGGCGCGCCGTCCCGTATCGGAAAACAGGCCTGCTATCAAAATAATAGCGCAGTTTTTGCGAACTCAACCTCGAAAATGGAGCCACAAATGGGTAGACTCACCGGCAAACACGCTCTGATTACCGGAGGCACCAGCGGAATCGGATTGGAAACGGCCAGGCAATTCCTGGCCGAGGGGGCGAAGGTCGCGGTTACGGGACGCTCCCAGGACGGACTCGATCAGGCCAGGAGCGAGCTCGGCGGCGACCTGCTGACGTTCAGGTGCGATGCCGCCGACCTCGGTGGCCAGGAAAAGCTGGCCGGCGAACTCACGCGCATTTGGCCGGCCATCGATATTCTCATGTGCAACGCCGCCAACACGACGCAGCTGGGAATCGAGGACTGGACGCCCGAAGGCTTCGACGCCCTGATCGCCACCAATCTCAAGGGGCCTTTTTTCCTCATCAAGTCGCTGCTGCCGCTGTTTTCCAAGCAATCCTCGATCATCCTGATCGGCTCGGTCTCGGCCCTGATCGGACATCGCCATTCCGCCGCCTACGGCGCCTCCAAGGCCGCGCTGACGGCGCTGACCAACGGCTTGTCCTACGAACTCAAGGACCGGGGTATCCGCGTGAACGGGATCAGCCCGGGACCGGTCGTCACCAACGCCTTCAAGGCATTGGGACCCGAGGTGGCAGCCGCACTGTACGCGGAGTTCGCGACCCTCGTTCCAATCAAAAGGAACGGCCAGGCCGTGGAAATCGCCAAGACCGCCGTCTACCTCGCCTCGGATGAATCGGCTTACACCGTCGCCCAAGTCCTGCGCGTGGATGGTGGCCTCGGCAAGGTAGCCGTCGACTGATAGCGTTCCCTTGCATCGTGCCGGCCCATTATTCGACCGTTTGACCATGCAGCGCGCTTGCAAACGAAAGACAAGGCTCCCTTGGAACTTTCGTTTGCTTGCCGGCGGGCAAAGCGCTGGTCGTGGGTGACCGCCCTCATTCCCATCCTGCATCAAACTTCTGCGTTCTTTGGATGCTTCGTCCGATCGCACCAACGGGCCGCGAAGTCAGGTTTCGCTTCGCAATCGTCGGGCATAGTTCAAGCCCGCCTTGCAGATCAGGTCCCAAAATTTTTCGGCCAAGGGAGTGAGCGGAAGATCCCCCCGGCGAACGATGCATATCGGCGCGCCAGGAAGGGCTCTTCCCAGATCGACCACGTCGATCGAATTGGAAATACCGGCAAAATCAAGACATTGGGTCGGTACGATCGTGAGAAGGTCGGAGGTTATCACAGTCAACAGCCCCACCATGGCCGACCGCGTCTGCATCACGATTTCCGGAGCGGATAAGCCGGCACGTTTAAACAGCGCCTCGATATCCGACTCGTCCGGACGTTCGGAAAGGGAGCCACGAATCCATTGGGCTCCCTGCAGATCCGCGAGCGAGGTTGCCGAAAGCAGCGGATGACCTTTTCTCGCGATGATCACCCGGCGGTTGTCGAAAAGCTTTTCGACGGTCAATAGCGAATTCGCCGGTTTTTCATAGAGCGGGCCGACAAAGAAGTCGATCTCGCCTGAAAGGATGTCGGCTTCGATCGGATGGTAGAGACTTTCGGTGATCCTGACGCGACCGTGAGGGTAGCATTTCTGGAAGGAGCGGAAGGCCGTCGGCATCAATGCCAAGCTTGTCGAGAATATCGTCGCAACGGAAACCTGGCCGGTGAAATTGCCTTTGGCCTGATCGAGATCTTCGTTGATCCGCCGCACCTCCGTTTGAATGGCCGTGGCCCGACGGATGAACAGTCGACCCATCTCGGTCGGAGTCAGGCCGTTCGCATGCCGGGTAAAAAGCGCCACTCCCAACTCATGCTCGATATCGCGGATGCTGCGCGTCATCGTCGGCTGAGTGACACCGATCTTGCGGCTCGCGGACCGAAGACTGCCGGCTTCCGCTACCGCAAGAATGTCGCGGATATGGCTAAGCTTCATACCTCCCCCATCACCCGCCTCGCTGCATTGGTTGTTCGCAGCGATATTATCGATATCCTACGCCCCCCCTATAGGCCATTCAACAAGGATGGTATCGGGCGATAGAAAGAATGCATCGGATCTCATTGATTGTAATAAATCACATAACGAATACCAGAACGATTATTGTCGTGGAAAAATGAATCAACATTTTGCAATCAGGCTCGAGGAGTCATGGGATGATGGTGGCGCCGATACTTGACTCGTCTCTGCGGCGCTATGGTAGGACTGCCGTGAAGCAGGCTTTTCGTGCAGCAGCGTCTATTGGTTTGACGGGCGGATTCACGGGGTCAGGCGGAATGACCTGACCCCGCGAATCCGCTTCAGCGAGGGCGCTCGTCGAGAGCCGCGAGCCACCGGCCGAGGGCGTCATTGGTTTCGTCCGGGCGCTCGAGCATCACCAGATGGCCTGCATCGATCACCTCTTCGGTCAGATCGACGAGGTCCTCGCGCATGAGGTCGGCAAAACGCCCCCGCACCGTGTCGCACACGGCATCGCGCGCGGCATGGACGAACAGCGACGGGACCGACAGCCGACCAAAATTCGGCGCCTCCGCCGCATAGGCGATATTTTCATCGTCATTGAGATACCAGGCGATGGCACTCGAGAAACCTGTGCGCTCATAGGCGGCGACAAGGGTCGCGAAATCCTCCTCGCTCAAGAGCGCCGTGTCACGTGGAATTGCCGGCGGTCGCCGGGACGTGCCAAAGCAGCCTCCCTGATTCCTTATGTGCGCCGTGATCGCTGGAACCGCCGGTTCGATCGGCGGCGCGGATTGCAGCAGCACACGGAAAGTTGCGGCAACATCCGTCTCGAAATCCTCCACGGCGCGGGCGAAATGCTCCTGATAGAACCGCCAATACTCCCACTGCCCGGCTGGATAGACATCCTGCGGGTAAAGCGCGCGGTCGATGAGCGGCAGGTAGTTGTCCACCCCGAACCCGCGCGCGAAGTACGGTATCGTCAAGCTGACGACGCCCCGGCACCGATGCGATTGATGCGCCGCGATCGACCACACGACGGCACTTCCCCAATCATGGCCTACCCAGATTGCCGGACGCCCGCCCAGGGCATCGTGCAACTCGATCATGTCGATCTGGCTCTCGCGCAGCGCATAGGCTGCGATGGTACCGGGCACGGACGATCCTCCGAAGCCCCGCATGTCGGGGGCGATGCAGCGCCAGCCCCGTTGGGAAAAGAATGCGAGCTGCCGCCGCCAGAAGATCGACAGGTCCGGGCATCCGTGCAGGAAGAAGAGCAAGGGTCCGTCCTGCGGCCCCGCCGCGAGATAGGCCGTCCGGTGGCGCGCGGTTTCGACCACGCCCTTTTCCAGTTGATAGGTCGACACGTCCGCTCCCCGTTCCATTTTTCAAGATCCGCGCTGATACGCCTTGGTCGAGGTAAGAAAGTGAACGACCCGGCTGGCGATCAGCGGCCCCACGACCGAGAAATATTGGGCGGCCTCCGCCGAGTTGCTGTGGGCCTCGAGATGCTGCAGGCTCTCCCATTTCTCGATGATCGCGAAGCTGTCCGGGCCGAACCTGGTCTGGCTATGCATGGGCCCGACAACGTCAGCGTCGACCGTGACGGTGTATTCGATGCACCCTTCCTCAGGCAAGACGCCAGGGATCCAGGTATGAAGCACATCGAGAATGGATTGTCGCTTGCCCGGATGAGCCGTAATGATTGCTATAACGTGTATCATGGAAACACTCCTTGTTAGAATTCTCTCCGGATAGACGACATCATCCGATCAGAAGGAGTATAATGCCGATGATTATTCGAAATAATCATATGAATTCCATCTTTCTTCTGCGTCAATTCACTGGGATTGCAGGGCAAAAGCGAGCGCCCGCCCTTGCGCTTACCTTGACCGATAAGCGTCCCTGGGTCGCGATGACATTTGCCGCCGGGCGATACCAACGGTCTATCGGCCAAGCAGAATTGTGGAAGTCCGGCCACACTGGCCCCCTCCCTAACCCTCCCTCGCTTTCGCGGGAGAGGGGATTGCCGCCGCCGCCGTCGACCGGCCGATAAGGGAAGCTCGACCAACAACGGCTCAGGCACGGGCCGTCAGCCGCCGGCGACGGTGTGCTGCCGCTTTCCCAGCAGGGCGGCGACCGCCGCCTGGTGATCGTCCGTCGCATGGGCCAGCGCCTGGAACGCCGCCGACATGTCCAGCAGGCTGTCGATGCGCAGGGAACGCCCTTCGCGCAGCAGCCGCTTGGTCATGCGCACGACCCGCACCGGGTTGACGGCGATGCGGCCGGCCAGTTCCCGGGCCGCAGCGAGAAGCTGGCCGTCGGGCACCACCCGTGAGACAAGGCCGCAGGCCAGCGCCTCGGCCGCATCGATGGCGTCGCCGGTGAAAGCCATTTCGCACGCCTTGGAAAATCCGACGACACGCGGCAGCAGCCAGGCGCCGCCATCGCCGGGCACCAGCCCCACCTTGACGAAGCTTTCGGCAAAGCGGGCGCTTTCGCCGGCGATCCGCAGGTCGCACATGCAGGCGAGATCGCAGCCGGCGCCGATGGCCGGGCCGTTGACGGCGGCGATGATCGGCACCTCCATCGCCTCGAAGGCCAGGGGAATGCGCTGGATCCCGCGCCGGTAGTTCCGGCGCGTGTTGATCGGCACCGGATCATTGATGAGGCCACCCTCCTCCATCGCCTTCAGGTTGCCGCCGGAGGAGAAGGCGGTGCCGGCCCCGGTCAGGATGATCGCCCGAACCTGATCATCCCCCTCCGCACGGGCCAGCGCCGCCAGGATCGCCTCGACCATGGCGGGATCGGAGATCGGGTTGCGCA
>FTCV01000404.1_pt1 | contig 13081 bp, 10 predicted proteins | sample 1639691 | NCBI WGS metagenome assembly FTCV01 (sample SAMEA3914864, study PRJEB12502) | metagenome | biome: forest; material: soil | place: USA | collected 2012-03-12 | depth 0.3 m
CGGCGGATCCGAACGCACATTCGCGTGGGCAAAAGTGGAAATCACGCCGAGCACGTTCAGCGCGCAGAACACGGCCGCATCCGGCAGATCGAACAGCGCCACAACGCTCAGGCTGATCAGGAACAGCTCGATCGGATTACCGACATAGCCCTTCATCGCGTTCAACTGGGTGATGTGGTGGTGCGGCGCGTGTGTCAGCCACAGGGGCGTCCAGTTGTGCATCGCGCGGTGCATCCAATACTGGCCGAATTCGATCAGGAACACCACCAGCGCCACTTGCACGACGAACGGCATGTGCATGGCCCAGTCAGTGGTGATGCCCAGCGACTGCTTCACTGCCCGAAGCGGATCGTCGGCGAGCTTGGTGGTGCACCAGGCGATCGCGGTGGATCCCAGAATCACGTAGAAAAGGTCCGTCGCGAACTCTTTCCGGTTGAGGCGCCAGCCTTCGTGCCGCTCGTTGAGGTATTCAAGACCCTGCACGAAGGCGCTGATCAGGGCGGACGTGGCGACGATGGACCACGGATTTTCGATCCACGGTCGGGGGCCATAGGCCCAGAACAGCACCACCGCGATGATCATCGCCGGAGGGATGTAGTTGAAAAGTGTGTTCTTCAGGCCGGCGCGACTATCCGCGCTTTCGGCGGCGAGAGAGATGTAGGCGGGCGCGGGATTTGCGCTGGCTTCGGTGAAAGCGATGCCGGATCGCTCCTCGACCGAAAGAACCGCATTGCTGGACGGCAACTGCTCCATCGAAAATCCCCCATCAAGGCCGGCAATCCAGCCCAATGCTACAGTCTCTCTCTCCCGCTGCTTTTCGCTCTCGTCGGCGATTGGATACACGGTATGGATATTACCTTTCCCGTCAAGAGTATTATTTTCGAACGAGCCCTACTAACCGGGAGTGGCGGTAAATGCAGACTTTCCCGTGCTTCCGATGAATGGCCCTGCGCATATTCGGCATCGATGCAGACGCGATCGAGGGGCCGCGCCGCACTCGTGACGCGCTGATTCGGTCTGCAATGCGCGGAACCGGCGCGAAACAGCAACTGGCATCGGCGCAGTGCTTGATATAGGGGCATGGGATGGACTGCCGATGCACCCGCCTGGTCTTGTGCGCCCGGCTTTGGCAGTCACGAGGTGTCACGCGCCTGCCGCGTCGCCATGATGTTGATTGAGAGGATTGCCGCTTGAGCACCGACCCCGCCAGCCTTGCACGGCTCAGCATGAGCCTTCCGGCAGATCTGTTTCGCCAGCTGGACATGATGGTGGAAGAACGCGGCCTGCCTTCCCGCTCGCAATTGATAGCTGAGCTGATTCGCCACGCGCTGGCCGAGCATGAGGCGATGACCCGGCCCGAAGAGATGCTGGCCGGCACCATCACGCTCGTCTACCGGGGTGATCGCGGCCGTGTGCGCCACCAGCTTGCGGAGAGCCAGGCGGAATACCTGAAGGAGGTCATCTCATCGCAGCATGTTTTCCTTGAGGATGACCAATCGCTGGAAGTGCTGCTGGTGCAGGGGCCGGCAACGCGGTTGAAGGAACTTTGCGATTCCTTGCGCGGGATTCGCGGTGTGCATCAGTTGCAGCTTGTTACCACCACGGCCCTTTTGCCGCCGCTGCACGAGCAGGAAGCTCCCGCCGCGTCTGAGGCGGCCCGTTCGCGCAAGGGCGCTGCGAAGGAGCCCGCGGCCTGATCGTCAAGCTGGCCGCCTAGTCTATCGGTATTACGGAATTCGTATCGGGTAATATTTTTTGTGATGGACAACCCCTTCAAACGCGGCAATGCTGCACTGCGAAAGGGGTCCGATTCATGATTGCACCGATGCGTAGGTTAGCCAAGATCGCAATGCTTGCCGGGGTGCTCGCCACCGCCGCCTGCTCCCAGACTTCCAGCGATGCGCCGAAGCAGCGGCACGAATTCAACATCGGATGGTCGATCTACGCGGGCTGGATGCCCTGGCCTTACGCGCAGCAGGCCGGAATCGTGAAGAAGTGGGCCGACAAGTACGGCATCAAGATCAATATCGTCCAGGTGAACGATTACGTCGAATCGGTGAACCAATACACCGCTGGGAAGCTGGACGGCGTGACCGTGGCCAACATGGACGCGCTGACGATCCCCGCCGCCGGCGGCAAGGACACCAGCGCGATCATCGTCGGTGACTATTCGAACGGCAACGACGGCATCATGCTGAAGGGCGGCGGCGATCTGAAGTCGCTGAAGGGCAAGCAGATCAACCTCGTCGAGCTTTCGGTGTCGCACTACCTGCTGGCACGCGGCCTCGCCTCTGCCGGGATGGCGCTCAGCGATGTGCACACCATCAACACCACCGATGCGGACATCGTCGGCGCCTTCGCCAGCCCGGATGTCACCGCTGCCGTCGCATGGAACCCGCAGCTTTCAGTGATGAAGGCCCAGCCGGGCGCAAAGGAAGTGTTCAGTTCCGCCAATATCCCGGGTGAGATTCTGGATCTGCTCTGCGTCGATACCGCCACGCTGAAGGCTAATCCGAACCTGGGCAAGGCGCTGACCGGCATCTGGTATGAAACCGTCGCGCTGATGAAGCAGCAGGACGCCAAGGGCAAGGAGGCCCGTGCGGCCATGGCCAAGCTGGCTGGTTCGACGCCGGAGGCTTTCGACAACCAGCTGACCACAACGTTCCTCTATTCGGATCCGAAGGCCGCCGTGGCGGCTACCTCCGCGCCGGCGCTGGTGACGACGATGACGCGCGTGCGCGACTTCAGCTTCTCCAAGGGCCTGTTCAAGGGCGCTGCCTCGGCCGATGCAGTGGGCATGGCGTTCCCCGGCGGCAAGACGCTGGGCGATCCGCAACACGTGACGCTGCGCTTCGACGAAAGCTTTATGAAGATGGCGGCCGACGGGAAGCTCTGAGAGCTGAACCCTCTATGGTGCGGAAATTCGCGGGCTGCAACATACGGCAGCGGATTTCCGGCCAGCCTCTGAGAGCTTCGAAACCGCCTCATAAAGGTGAAATGACGCAATGCGTTGGATGAATCGTCAAGTTCGGCGAAGCGATCGTCTGCTGCTCGGTGCGCTGCCGATCCTGGCGCTGGTAGTGGTCTACTTGGTACTGGCGGCCAGCCGCCACGCGGCCAATCCCGCCGACAAGATCCTGCCGCTGCCTAGCAGCATGGTCCAGAGCATGTCCGCGCTGATCTTCCAGCCGGACCCGCTGACCGGGCAACTGGTGTTCTGGGCCGATACCCTGGCCAGTCTTGAGCGTCTGGGCATCGGCCTTGGCATCTCCACGCTGATGGCGATCGTGGTTGGTCTTGCGCTGGGCATCCTACCACCGGTGCGCGCGACGCTCGGGCCGCTGGTGACTGGCATTGCCGTCATTCCCCCCATAGCGTTGCTGCCGATCCTGTTCATTGCTCTGGGGCTGGGCGAAACTGCCAAGGTTGCGTTGATCGTTGTCGGCATCGCGCCGGTCATGATCCGCGACATCGCCGCGCACGTCACGGCCCTGCCAAGGGAACAGATCGTCAAGGCGCAGACGCTGGGCGCCAGTAGCTGGCAAGTGATGATCCGCGTGGCTCTGCCGCAAGCGATGCCGCGGCTGCTGCAAGCCATGCGCCTGTCGCTCGGCCCGGCCTGGGTCTTCCTGATCTCTGCAGAGGCGATCGCTTCCGACGTGGGCCTCGGCTACCGCATATTCCTCGTCCGCCGCTATCTCTCGATGGACGTCATCCTGCCTTACGTCGCCTGGATCGCGTTGCTGGCGATCGTCATGGACGTGACGCTGGCGTTCCTGAGCCGTCGACTGTTCCCCTGGGCGCATGGAGAGAGCCATTGAGCACGCTACTCAGCCTTCGCGACGTCTGGGTCGAATATGGCGACAAGATCGTCATCGAGAAGCTGGACCTAGACATCCACGCCCGCTCTTTCGTGTCCGTGGTCGGGCCATCGGGTGCGGGCAAGAGCAGTTTCCTACGCCTGATCCTGGGCCAGGAAGCGCCGACACGCGGGACGATATCGCTCGATGGCGAGCCGCTGGTCCCTGAATGCGGGCCCGATCGCGGCGTTGTGTTCCAACGCTATTCGGTGTTTCCGCACTTGTCCGCCTTGCGCAACGTCGTGCTCGGTATGGAGTGCGCGCAGGCGCCATTTTCGGCCCGCCTTTTCGGCAGTGCCCGGCGCGCGGCTGAAGAAGAGGCCGCAGAAATGCTGAAGGCGGTGGGGTTGGGGGACAGCCTGCACCTCTATCCCGCACAGATGTCCGGCGGCATGCAGCAGCGCCTTGCCATCGCGCAGGCGCTGGTCAAACGGCCGCGCATTCTCTTGCTGGATGAGCCGTTCGGCGCGCTGGACCCCGGAATCCGGGCGGACATGCATCTGCTGATCCGCCGCCTCTGGGCCGAATATGCGCTGACGATCGTGATGGTGACGCACGACATTCGGGAGGCTTTCACGCTGGGAACCCGCGTGCTTGCCTTCGACAAGCGCCGCCACGATCCGCACGCCCCGCACCGCTTCGGCGCCACCGTCGTCTACGACCTGGCGCTGCGTGAGCGGAATGATGAAACCGCCGAAAAAATTAAAAGTATTACGCTTGACGAGATAGGTAATAATTGAGAGGGTCTGGGCATGGGCTCCGAATCCTCCAGCCTGGCAAGACTCAGCATGAGCCTTCCGGCAGACCTCTTCAGACAGTTGGACACGATGGTGGTGGAACGCGGATTGCCGTCCCGTTCCCAGCTGATCGCAGAACTGATCCGCCACGCTCTTGCAGAGCATGAATCGCTTACCCGGCCGGACGAGATGCTCGCCGGCACGATTACCCTGGTTTACCGCAGCGAACGGGGCCGCGTTCGCCACCAGCTTTCGCAGACGCAGGCCCAATATCTGAAGGAAGTGATCTCATCCCAGCATGTCGTGCTGGAGGACGATCAATCGCTTGAAGTCCTGCTGGTGCAGGGCCCGGCCGTGCGGCTGAAGGAACTGTGCGACGCCATCCGGCGAGTGCGCGGGGTACAGCAGCTGGGCCTTGTTACCACGACCTCGCTCCTGCCGCCTCTCTACGAGCAGGATGCCCGCAACATCAAACCGATCGGAGCTATTTGATGATCGAGACTCTGGCCAATCCGCTGGCGGCGCGGGACCATGCGCGCAGCATGGAAGGAACGGTGATCGAAAGCATGCCGGTGCTGCCGCCGGTGGCGGACGATCTGCCGCCCGAAGTAGCCGCGGACGATCTCGTCTGGGAGGAAACGATTGCCGCTGGCGGCTATGCCACGCGTCACCTCTCTCGCGGTTCGCGGTTGCGCCTGATCGATCTTCGCGGTGATGCCTGTGCCTCGATCCAGCTGTTCAATGCGGAGATGCCGACCGAGCGGCTGAACGTTGCCGATACCGTGAAAGTGCAGTGGAACGCTTATCTGGGCGCGGGCAAACTGCTGCTTTCCGATATGGGGCGGGTGCTCGTCAGCATTCTGGAAGATGATGCCGGCACCCATGATACCTTTGCCGGTACTTCCAACGCCGCAACCAATGCCGCCAAGTATGGGGATGGCCGCAATAGCGGTGCCCATCCCAACGGCCGCGACCGCTTCCTGCTGGGTGCGGCCAAGCACGGGCTCGGCCGGCGCGACGTGCACCCTTGCGTGACACTGTTCAAAGGCACCCATATCGAGGCGGACGGCACGATTACGCCGCAAGTCGGCCCTTACGCTCCCGGTCGCAGCGTGGTGCTGCGTGCGGAGATGGATGTGATCGTGGTGATCGCAAATTGCCCTCACGTCCTCGATCCCCGGCCGGAATGGACGGTGACGCCGCTGCGCGCCACCGCATGGCGCGGTCCGGTTACGCTGGCGGACGATCCGGTCCGCACGGCCACGCCCGAAGGGCTGCGCGCCTTCCAGAATGTCGAAGACTACTTCCGTCGCTGAAAGACTATTTCATCGCTGAAAAGGGACAGGCCCTCATGAACGCCGATACCCACCTGTCCGGCCTTGCCGGTGCCGTTATCCATGACGTGATCGTGCCCGCCCGTGCGCCGTGGTTGCATCATGTCGCTGCCGGCCAGACGCTTCGCATCGTTGATCTGGAAGGCAACCAGGCCGTCGATTTCCTGCTCTATTCCGCCGCCGACGATGCCGAGCGCTACAGCGCGCAGGACACCGTTGCCGCGCAGGGCAACCTGTTCCTGCGCACCGGCACCGTGCTGCTGTCGAACGAGGGGCGGCCAATGATGACCATCGCGGCCAGCGCGGTGGACTATCACGACACCATCGGCGGGGCCTGCTCGTGCGAGTCCAACACGCTGCGCTACGGCCACCACACCAAGGCCGAACATGCCTGCGTAGAGAATTTCCTGGAAGCGAACCTGACCGAAGGGCGCAGCAAGCGTGACATCGTTTCCAACATCAACTTCTTCATGAACGTACCGGTGGAGCCGGACGGGTCGCTGGGCATCGTCGACGGAATATCCGCGCCGGGCCTGACTGTGGACCTGCGGGCGGAAATGGACGTCGTCGTCGTCGTCTCCAACTGCCCGCAGGTCAACAACCCCTGCAACGGTTTCAATCCCACTCCCGTCCGGATGATCGTGACCGCATGAACTTCGACACGGTTCTGATCGCCAACCGAGGCGCGATCGCCACCCGCATCATCCGTACGCTGCGACGCATGGGCCTGCGCTCCGTCGCGGTCTATTCCGAGGCCGACGAAGGCTCCGATCACGTTTCCTTGGCGGATGAGGCTGTGCTGATCGGCCCGGCCAAGGCATCGGAGAGCTACCTTAACATCCCCGCAATCCTTGACGCCGCGCGCAAGACCGGTGCGGGCGCCATCCACCCCGGCTATGGCTTCCTTGCCGAAAACGTGGATTTTGCAGAGGCTTGCGCTGCGGCGGGGATCGTCTTCATCGGCCCCACCACCGACAATATCCGCACGTTCGGCCTGAAGCACAGCGCCCGTGCATTGGCGGCGGCGCATGAGGTGCCGCTGGCGCCGGGCACCAACCTGCTGACCGATGAGGAAGAAGCGGTTGCGGCCGCGCAGGAGATCGGCTTCCCGGTCATGCTCAAGGCCACGGCTGGCGGCGGCGGCATCGGCATGCGCGTCTGCGAAGATGAGGCGGACTTGCGCGAAGGCTTCGCCGCCGTGGCGCGGCAGGGCATGAGCAATTTCGGCGATGCGGGCGTCTTCCTGGAACGCTACATCCGCCGCGCGCGCCATATCGAAGTGCAGCTGTTCGGCGACGGCAAAGGCCGCGTCATGGCACTGGGCGAGCGCGATTGCTCGCTCCAACGGCGCAACCAGAAGGTGGTGGAGGAAGCGCCCGCGCCCTTGCTGCCGGCAGCGGTGCGCAGCGAACTGATTGCATCGGCAATACGACTTGGTGAGGCGGCGAACTACCGCTCGGCCGGCACGGTCGAGTATCTTTACGATGCCGATCGCGCGGAATTCTTCTTCCTGGAGATGAACACGCGCCTTCAGGTCGAGCACGGCGTCACCGAAATGGTGATGGGCATCGATCTGGTGGAATGGATGGTGCGCGGCGCAGGAGAGGATTACAGCTTCCTCGACCGCGAAACGCCGGCCCCGCAGGGCCATTCGGTGCAGATGCGCCTCTATGCCGAGGATCCTTCGCTCGATTACCGTCCCACTTCGGGCACGCTGACCGCGCTGGAATTCCCGGACGATATCCGCGTCGAGACCTGGTGCTCTTCGGGCAGCACGGTCAGCGCATGGTACGATCCGATGCTGGCGAAGCTGATCGTCCACGCGCCGACCCGCGCCGAAGCCGTAGAAGCCGCGCAGGCCGCGCTGGACAGGAGCCGGGCCGATGGCATCGAGACGAACTTGCGCTGGCTGCGCGACGTCGTCCGCACTCCGGCCTTCGTCAGCGGGGAAGTTTCGACCCGCGTGCTCGACGCCATCGCCTACGAGCCGCGCTCCATCCGCGTGATTAGCGGCGGCACCGCGACGACCGTGCAGGACTGGCCGGGCCGCCAGCATCTCTGGGCCGTGGGGGTTCCGCCTTCGGGGCCGATGGACGACCAGTCGTTCCGTCTCGGCAACCGCCTGCTCGGCAACCCGGAAGGCACGGCCGGTCTGGAAGTGACCGTCACCGGCCCGACGCTGGCCTTCGTCGCTCCGGCGCGGATCTGCCTGACGGGTGCCGATTTCGGCGCGATGCTGGACGGCGTGGCGATCCCGCGCGGCGTGCCGCTGGACATTGCCGCCGGCCAGACGCTTTCGCTGGCGCGGGCGTCTTCGGGCGGGATGCGCGGCTACATCCTGTTCGCGGGCGGGCTGGACATTGCCCCCTATCTCGGCAGCCGCAGCACTTTCGAACTCGGCCAGTTCGGCGGTCATGCAGCCCGCCGATTGCTTGCGGGCGACACGCTGCATCTGGCCGGGGACGCGATCGATGCCCCACTGCCGGCTGCGCCCTTGCCGGAGATTTCGACCGAGTGGACCTTGCGCGTGCTCTATGGCCCGCATGGCGCGCCGGACTTCTTCACGGACGAGGACGTCCAGTCGTTCCTCGCGGCCGAATGGAAGGTTCACTACAACAGCAACCGCACCGGCGTCCGCCTGATCGGCCCCAAGCCGCGCTGGGCGCGCACGGATGGCGGTGAGGCGGGTCTTCATCCCTCCAACATCCACGACAATCCCTATGCGATCGGCGCGGTGGACTTCACCGGGGACATGCCGATCATTCTCGGCCCCGATGGTCCCTCGCTAGGCGGCTTCGTCTGCCCCTTCGTAGTGATCGCGGCGGATCGCTGGAAGATCGGTCAGCTTACTCCCGGTGACAGGCTGCGCTTCGCGCCGGTTACCATCGCGGATGCGGCCGAGGCGGAAGCGATGCAGCGCGGTTTCGTTGCCGATGGCGTGCTGCCCAGGCCTTCTCCCGAACGGCCGGTGGAAACGCTTTCGCCCATCCTTGGCGAGATTGCCGAAGGGCCGGGCCGGCCGCGTACCGTCTATCGCCAGCAGGGCGACCGCAACATCCTGGTCGAATACGGCCCGATCGTGCTCGACATCGAACTGCGCATCCGCGTCCACGCGCTGATGACGGAGCTGGAGCGGTTGGCGCTGCCCGGCGTGATCGACATCGTGCCCGGGATCCGTTCGCTCCAGCTGCATTTCGATGGCGCGGCTATGGACCAGAACGCGGCCTTGACGGCACTGAAAGCGGCCGAAGAGCGACTTGGCGATCTTGAGGACTTCACGATCCCCTCGCGCATCGTCCACCTGCCGCTCAGCTGGCGCGATCCAGCGACGATCGAGACGATCGAGAAGTATATGGCCACCGTCCGCGCCGATGCGCCGTGGTGCCCCGACAACATCGAGTTCATTCGTCGCATCAACGGTCTGACCGATCAAGCCGCGGTCGAGAACCTGATCTTCGATGCCAACTACCTCGTCATGGGTCTTGGCGACGTCTATCTGGGCGCGCCGGTGGCCACGCCGGTCGATCCCCGACACCGGCTCGTCACCACGAAGTACAACCCGGCGCGCACCTGGACGCCGCCCAACGTCGTGGGCATCGGCGGCGCCTACATGTGCATCTACGGCATGGAGGGGCCGGGCGGTTACCAGCTGTTCGGCCGCACCATCCAGGTGTGGAACACCTACCGCCAGACCGATGCCTTTATCGAAGGCAAGCCCTGGCTGCTGCGCTTCTTCGACCAGATCCGCTTCTATCCGGTGAGTGCCGAGGAACTGGCCGATTGGCGCCGCGAATTCCCCACTGGGCGGCGGTCGCTACGGATCGAGGAATCGGAATTCCGCCTAGCCGACTATCGCGCCTTCCTGGCCGAAAACGCGCAATCGATCGCGCAGTTCGAGGAGACCCGTCAGGCCGCCTTCGATGCTGAGCGTGACGATTGGCAGCGGCGCGGCGAGTTCGACCAGGTGGCCGCACTGAGCGAAAGCGATGTGCCCACGGCGGACGCGATCGAACTGCCGGCCGGATCCGACCTTGTCGAGGCGCCTTACGGTGGCAGCGTTTCGACCCTGCTGGTCCAGCCGGGAGACGTGGTGGAGGCGGGCGACAAGATCGCCATTATCGAGGCTATGAAAATGGAATGCCCAGTGGAAAGCCCCGGCCGGGGCACGATCGAGGCGCTGTACATGCGCGAAGGGCAAGCGCTGGAACCCGGCGCGCCGATGCTGGCTTTACGGAGGCATGCATGACCGTGCTGGATCGTAACCGGGTGACCGAACTCGACCGTCGCAGCGCCACCGCCATCGCCAAGGCTGTCAATGCGGGCCGGATCAGCGCTGTCGAAGTGGCGGAGGAGACGCTGGCGCGCCTTGCCGCCTATGACGCGATCCAGCCGCAGATCTGGATCAGCCGGGCCACCGCCGAAGCCTTGCTGGCCGCTGCGCGCGCCATCGATGCGCGGGTGGCGGCGGGCGAGAACCTGCCGCTGGCCGGTGTCCCCTTCGCAGTGAAGGACAATATCGACGTGGCCGGTTTCGAAACCACGGCGGCTTGCCCGGCCTTCGCCTATCGCCCCGAAGCCTCAGCCGGCGTGATCGAGCGGCTGATCGAGGCCGGCGCGCTTTGCGTGGGCAAGACCAACCTCGACCAGTTCGCCACCGGGCTGGTCGGCACGCGCAGTCCCTATGGTATCCCGCGCAATGCCTACAATCTCGCCTATGTCAGCGGCGGATCCAGCTCGGGCTCATCGGTTGCCGTCGCGGCTGGACTGGTGGCTTTCGCGCTCGGCACAGACACTGCCGGATCGGGCCGCGTTCCCGCCGCTTTCAACCATCTGATCGGGTTCAAGCCCACCAAGGGGCGTTGGTCCACGCGCGGGCTGGTTCCGGCCTGCCGCACGCTCGATTGCATCACCGTCTTCACCGACGATACCACCGACGCACGGCTGGTCGATCAGGTGGTGGCGGGTTTCGATCCAGCCGATGCCTATTCCAAGCCCCTCGCCGACATGCCGCGCGAGCGGAAGCGGATCGGCGTGCCGCGCCGCGACCAGCGCGCGTGGTTTGGGGATGCCGAATCCGAATTTCTCTACGACCGCGCGCTGGAAACGCTGGCCACGCTGGGCGAGATCGTCGAGATCGATCTGGCGCCATTCCAGGAAGCGGCCCTGTTGCTTTACGGCGGCCCCTGGGTGGCGGAGCGCACTGCCGCCATGGCCGAAATCCTGGCGAACGATCCCGATGCGGTCGATCCCACCGTCCGCACCGTCGTCGAACCCGGCGCGGATGTCAGCGCGGTGGAACTGTTCAACGGCATCTACCGCCTAGCCGATCTCAAGCGCCATGCGGACACGCTGTGGACTTCGATCGACGTGATGGCGTTCCCCACCACCGGCACGACCTATCGCGTGTCGGAACTTGCTGCCGCGCCCGTCGCTCTCAACAGCAATCTCGGCTTCTACACCAATTTCGTGAACCTGCTGGACATGGCCGCGCTGGCAGTCCCGGCGGGGATCCGCGCGAACGCGACGGGCTTTGGCGTGACCCTGATCGGGCCGGCCGACACCGACCGCGCCCTGCTCGACACGGCTGACGCCTACCTTGCGGCGGCCGATCTACCATCGCTTCCAACACTCGATCTTGAGGGAAAAATGCAGACAGTGAAACTGGCCGTCGTCGGCGCCCACCTGAAGGACATGCCGCTGCACTGGCAGCTTACCTCGCGCGAGGCGACGTTCGTGGGCGCCTTCGAAACGGCGCCAAGCTACAAGCTCTATGCGATGGCGGACAGCGTGCCGCCCAAGCCCGCACTGGTGCATAGCGAGGACGGCGGATCGATCGCGGTCGAAGTCTACGAACTGGGCGTCGCTGAATTCGGCAGCTTCGTGGTAGAAGTGCCTGCACCGCTCGCCATTGGCACGGTCACGCTGGCGGACGGTAGCAGCGTCAAGGGCTTCGTGGCCGAACCGCGCGCGATGACCGGGGCGGAAGACATTACCGGTCTGGGCGGATGGCGCGCCTATATCGCCAGCCGCGCCTGAGTTTCGCTCATCCGGGGCACGCTTCACGCAGATCGAAGGGGGAACTATGCGCAAGTTGGAACGGACGATCCTGGCCGCGACACTGGCCGCAGTCGGGCTGCCATCGGCCGCTTTCGCCCAGGGCGAGCAGGTCATCACCGTGCCGGGCTTTGCAGATTTCCTGGCTGTGGACGGACAGACCGTCTGGGCCACGAACAAGGGCAAAGTCGAACATTGGTCCCGCGACGGCAAGCTGGCCGAAGTCGCCATGACGCACCCCTGCGGGGCGATGGCGATTGCGCATGGCTCGCTTTGGGTGGCCGACTGCAACGAGGGGACGCTCAACCGGATCGACATCGCGACGGCAAAGCTGATCACCTCTATTCCCACCGGCATTGCCAACCCCGAAGGCGAGCTGAACGTCGTGGCGGGGGCCGGTTCGATCTGGGTCGCCAGTGACGCGAAAGGCCTCATCGCGCGGGTGGACCCGGCCACGAACAGCGTGACCGCCTCGGTCACCGTCGATCCGGGCACCTGGTACATGGCCTTCGGGGCCGGATCGCTGTGGGCCGTTAGCGCGTCCCGGCAATCGCTCCAGCGTATCGATCCGGCAACGAACGCGGTGATCGGCAAGACCCCGCTGGGCAAGGAGCCGGGCTTCCTGGCTGCCGGTTCGGAAGGCGTCTGGGTGCAGGAGCAGGGAGACGGCACCGTCGCCCGCATCGATCCGCAGACCGGGCAGCTGACTGGCCGCGTGAAGGTGGGAGATAACCTCAAATGGGGCGATATCGATATCGGGCACGGCAAGGTCTGGCTGCGCACAACTGATGATCAAGTCTTCGTCGTGATCAAGGCCAAGACGCTGAAGATCGAGGAGCGCATCGGCAAGGCTGCGGGCAGCGGCGCATTGCGTTTCACCGATTACGGCCTTTGGACCACCGCGCATGACGAGCATACGCTGACATTTTGGCCGCAGTCGGCTTTGACTGCCAAAAAATAGGCGGTCCGCACATGACATGGAAAGGGGGGCACAAAGGCCCCCCTCACATGATGTTTTTTCGGTCAAGGGCCGGTCTGCATTATTGTAGCGGCGCAATCGTCGATGAAATCCAGCTGAGCTATGTCACGAGTACCG
>FTCV01002437.1_pt1 | contig 13078 bp, 11 predicted proteins | sample 1639691 | NCBI WGS metagenome assembly FTCV01 (sample SAMEA3914864, study PRJEB12502) | metagenome | biome: forest; material: soil | place: USA | collected 2012-03-12 | depth 0.3 m
AAGTGATACCAGAGGTCGAGCCAGCGGCCGTTGGTGATGCGGGAAAAGATGTTCGCCATCCCGACTGCCAGCGTTGCGGCGCCCCCCGTGCGGCCGTAGAGCGAATTCTCGCCGACTTCCTTGGCCAGGCCGTCCATGGTCGCTGCATCAACGTGAAAGATCGTTCCCTGTGCGTTCACCTTTGCGATCGTGCTTTGCGCAATGGCCGCAGGCGTTGCGCCGGCGCCCTTCACGTTCATCGCGAGATAGACGCCCGGATCAAGCGTGCACGCAGCGATGATCGCCATGATTGCGACAAGCGATTCCAGGCACATTGCACCGTAGCCGACCGGGCGTGCGAGCCGTTCACGCGTGATGATCTTGGGCGTGATGCCGCTGGAGATCAGCGTGTGGAAACCCGAGATCGCACCGCAGGCGATCGTGATGAAGCAGAACGGGAAGAGCTTGCCGGGGACGACGAGTCCGGTGCCATCGATGAACTTCGTCATCGGTGGCATCTGCAGATTCGGCAGCACGAGGGCCACACCGAGCGCGAGTGCGAAGATGGTTCCGAGCTTCATGAAGGTGCTTAGGTAGTCGCGCGGCGCCAGCAGGAGCCAGACGGGCAGGATGCTTGCGAGCATTCCGTATCCAATGATGATCGCCGCGAGCTTTTCCTGCGGCAGCGTAAACATTGGCGCCAGGCTTGTGCTGGAGTGGATGAATTGGCCGCCCCAGACGGCGAGCAGAAGGAGCACTGCGCCGATGACGGAGACTTCGAGGACCTTGCCGACACGGATCCAGCGGAGATAGCCGCCCATGAACATTGCAATCGGGATGGTCGCGCCGACGGTGAATACGCCCCAGGGGCTTTCAGCAAGCGCGCGTACCACGACAAGCGCAAGGACCGCGAGAAGAATGACCATGATCGCAAGGATGGCGACCACCGCTACGACTCCAGCCACGGAATTGAGCTCTTCCTTGACCATTTGGCCGAGCGATTTGCCCTTGCGCCGGATCGAACAGAAAAGGATGACGAAGTCCTGCACCGCGCCGCCGAGCACTGCGCCAATGAGAATCCAGAGGGTTCCCGGGAGATAGCCAAACTGGGCGGCCAGCACTGGACCGACGAGCGGCCCTGGGCCGGAAATCGCTGCAAAATGGTGACCGAAGACGATCCACTTGTTTGTCTTCACGTAATCCCTTCCATCCTCGTGCACCTCGCAGGGAGTAGCCCGGCGGTCATCCAGCATGAGAATCCGCACGGCGACCCACTTCGAATAAAACCGGAAGCCGATCGCATAGGTGCATACGGCGGCGATGAGGATGTATGCGGAATTCAGATGTTCGCCGCGGTGCAGCGCGAGGGTCGCATAGGCAAAGGCGCCGAGCACAGCGACCAGGAGCCAGATCAGGACGGAGAGGGCTTTGTTCATTTTTATGAAGCCGGGGAGGGCGAAGACCAATGCCGAAGGATCAGCAGGGGTGCAATCTTCAAATCCCCGGGAAGACGAAAGCTTGCGGTAAAAATGGCTGAAGAATTCCACTAGCCACGCCGGGCATTGAAGACTATGTCCGTGCGCCATGTCTGTTCGTTACATCCGACTTTTGTTGTGTCTCGCCCTGATCGCGGGCGTCGTGTCCGGTTGCCAAAGCCCGGAAAAGAAGAAAGAAGAGAAGGAAAAGGCCAAGAAGGCGGAAGAGGCGAAGCACAAGCCGAAGATTCCCGACATGAGCGCAGACGTGAATTTTGAAGCCTTTGTCGGACGGCTCCGGCTTGCTGTCGCCAAGCATGATCGCGTGACTCTTGCCTCCATGATGACCCCGGACTTCGGCTATCGCTGGGATCCGGGAATGGCTGGCGAGACCTGCTTCGATTACTGGGACGAACACAATCTCTGGTCTGAGCTCGAGAAGGTTCTCAACCAGCGCTTTGTTCCGAACGAGAATTTCATGGTTGCGCCTCCGCAGTTCGTGGAATCGGACTTGTACACTGGTTACCGAGTCGGCTTGCGGCTAGTGAATGGCGGTTGGCGTTTTGCCTACTTCGTCGGTGGACAGGACCCTTTGCCGTGAGCGGGCTTGATCCGGTCTCGCTGGGATTGCCTCACCGCGAACCTTTCATTTTCATCGATTCCGTAATCGAGTTGACGCTGGGCGAATCCGCTTGCTGCCGGAAGGTCTTTGGTAAGGACGAATCATTCTTTCGCGGGCACTTTCCGGGAAATCCGGTCGTGCCGGGCGTGATTCTAACCGAGGCGCTTGCACAGACGGCTGGCATCGCGGCTGGCCAGCCAGGAAAGTCTTTCCTGCTGTCAGCGATCAAAGGAATGAAGTTCCTCGCTGCGGTGCAGCCGGAAGAGGAGATCATCCTGCGCGCTCGAAAGCTCGCTGCTGTCGGTGCCCTTTGGCAATTTGAAGTGACCGCGCAAGTCGGCGGAGTCACGGTCGCGGACGGCGTCGTTGTATTGAGCGAAGCGGCCCGGGGTTAAACTGCAGCCAGCGGATCCCGCCAGTTGTCGGGATCCGAATGTCGCTCGGCTTACTCGGAAGGGAATGACAGAGTCGAAGTCGGCAAATCTGCTGGCGTTTCGAGATCGAAGATTTCGCCCCAATCCCCGGAAGCAACGAGGCGTACCTGATCGCGCCATGGCTGGGTGGATCCAGGAAAAGCCTCCCGTTCCCTCGGTCCCCAGAATAGATAGCGCGCGCCAAATTCACGGGCTAGTTGATGCCAATTAGTCGCGCCATTCAGAATCGCTTCCTCGCGTGCAAGCGGGCCGCTGAATTCGTACCCATGGCTCCAGACGTGCCCGGTGTAACCCAGCGCGAGCTTTCGGCCGAGGAGGACCAGTGGATGATTGTAGTCGGGATGGGCAATGAACCTCGCAGTCGGAGAAATGCCACGAAGACCATCTGACAAACCGTCGAGCTCCGTGCGGCTAGCAATGGCGTAGCCTTGAGTTGTGTCGGCCTCCTGAGGCGAGCCTGAGCGTTGCCGCGGGATGTCGAGCCCACCTAGCAGCGATACGAAGCCCGACCAGAAGAGGATCGCGCAGACGGTGGCCGTTGCCCAGAATGGCCATCGTGAGAGCAGCCGGCGCCACAGGACTGGCAGGATCGCCAGATAACACCAGATCATCAGCTTCGTGTTGTCCCAGGCCCAAGGGGCGAACTTTACGAAACAGCAGAGGACGAAAATGCCGAGTGCCGGGAAGACCAGAGCGCGGCCCCAGACAAGCTGTGGGTCTTTGATCAGTCGGATGATCAACAGGATCACGAGCAAAGGCAAGATGCCGAAATTGACGATCCAGAATACCGGGAACGTCACAAGCGAGGCCGTCGTGCCGAGGATATCCTGACATGACTGAAGGAAGTCCGGATCAGTCTGCATCCAGCCTGGCATCCAGCCGAGTACCTTAGGGCCGTGTAGATTTCCTGTGACTAGGAACACCAGTGCTGAGGCCGGCGCCACGGCTGCGCCGACCAGTTTGAGGATCTGCATCCGGGCGGGAGCGCGAATGATGAACCACACGCCCAGCATGATCGAAAGGAACAGGAACGTGTGGAGATGGAACACTGGCATCGCTGCGTAGAGCAGGAGTTCGCCAGCCCACGGTAGAACGCCGCGTTCGGATGGATCTGCGGAGACATTGTCTTCCGGCGGCCGATCGAAGAAACGCGCACGCCAACTCGCAAGTAGCAAGAGACCAGCAGGCAGGGCGAAGAGGAGCCCGCGCTGGGTGACAAAGAGCGCAAGCGGGATGCTCTTCCAGGCCAGTTCTGCCTGGAAATCTGTGAGCGCTCCGGTTTTGAAAAAGAGAAATCCGGCCAGGCCGCCATTGAATAGGAATCCGGCCATCACGAATGCGCCTCCCCATCTCCAGAGGGCCATGCCGGCACATACGCAGCCAGCAAGTCCTATCCATACAAAAGCGCGGTAGATATCTGCTCCGACAAGCGTGAGCAGGCTATGAAATAGATCGATGCCTGCCGGGTAAGTCAGCGTCGCGCCTGCGTAGATGGGATTCTGCGGCCAGAACGGAACACCGTTCGCGAATTCGCGGATATAAGTCAGATGCAGCGAAAGGTCGCCAAGGTTATTGGGCGAAAGCACCTTGATCGCGTCACCATCCTGGAAGACGACCCAGAGAAAGGCCCGCAGTGAAAAGAGCGCGTACACAACAATGACCGCGCTTTCCCAGGCATTCGGCGTCCGAAGTTTTAACTTTCGGTGCCGACCGGTCCAAAAGGTCGCCGTTGCTACTATTAACGCTGCAGAGAGTGCAACGCATGCCACCACCGGATTCAATCCGCTGGAGGCAAAGGCCAGCACGATCGCCGAGAGCACGGCGGTGACGATCGCGTAGAGGCAGGCTTCGACGGCGATCATTGGTCTGTCTCCTGTTTGAGTTTGCTGGGCACTGCAGGCGGGGAAAATTCGGGAGTCCGGTCTGTAAAATAGCGGGCGAAGGTACTGGCTCGGAGATAGAGCGTGACGAATTGCCCGGAGTCGCCGCGGAGAAGGAAGGATTCCTTGAAATAAGGTTCGCTTAGCCGTTCCTCCACATCGCTGACGATGGAGTCATCGACGAGCAGGAAGTCGGCATCCATCTGTGGAGGCGGATTCTTGGCATCGAGGTAATCGACGTGCGTGAAGTCCCCGAGCAGCCATGGTATAGGATGGCTTTCCTGCATGGGAATGAGGACATGCCCCGAAATGTGGTAGTAGACGGGATCCTGGGCAGTGAGCCAGCGAAGGGGATCAAGCAGCTTGCGGATTTCCTGTGTCGTCTGGACATAGACATACGGCTCCTGTTCATCCGTGAAGTGCCGGAAGTTCAGACGCAACGACCAGATGAAAGAAGCAGCGATTACCAGTGCCGCGACCGGGATTACGAAACGGGCCTGAAAGCGCGAAGCCAGGCGATCAAAGGCAGCGCCGAATACAAAGAAGAACGGCCAGCTGATCGCAAGAATACACCAGGGGGTTTTGTAGGCGATAATGCTGTATGCGACGAGCGCACCCATCCCGGCGATGGCGAGATAGCGGATGAAGCGGTTTGAACGAGGCCAGAGAAACCAGATCGTTGCGACCAATCCCAGCAAGGCGCACCACTCGTATTGAAGCAGCAATTCCAGCCAGTAATACCAGGCCTTTTCGTGTCCGCTCTCGCCGCTGGTACCGGTGGCGCCCCATTTCTGAAAGGTCTGCCAGAGTCCCGGGAGTGAAGACCAATCGAGAAAGCAGGCGGTGTAGAAAAAGAGGATGACGCCAAGCGAAACGAGGGCGGCATTGCATGCATCGTCCTGATGTCGTCGCCACGGGAACCATCCGAATTGCGGACCGCTGGACGGGAAGATCCACTCCAGGATCCAGAGTGCTGGAAACGCTAGCAGAAACGCGATGAGGTGAATCGCGTAGGTTTCCTTCGTGACGATCATCCCGGCGATGCCGAGACCAAATGCCCAGAGATAGCTGACCGGGCTTTTAGCGGGGACTGTGACTACAGGTTCAGCAGGCGTCTCTGCGGATTTGCCGAAACTGAGGAGGCCTGCGCCGCCCCAGACAGCCAGCATCATAAAGAAGACCAGCTCCGTTTCGTGAATCGCGTATCGCCCGTAGAAGACCATTCCAGGCGATACTGCCATGGCGAGGGCGGTGAGGACGCAGGCGCGCCTTTCAATGTAGCGCCTGAATGCAAATACCATGGCGACGCAGCCGATCGAGATCAGCGCGACAGGCAGTCGCAGCGCCCAGATATGCCGGCCAAACAGAGTTTGCGCCAGAAAGAGCAGGTAAAAATGGAGCGGGCCATGGAAGTTGCCCGGATCGTAATGATAGAAGCCCGTTTTCGTGATCTCGTCGACAAACCAGCCGTTCACGCCCTCGTCGAAGTGCGGCGGTTTGACGCCTAGGCCTGTCAGGCGGAGTACGAACGCCAGCAGAAGAATTGCAGCGGGGAGATACCCGCTTTTCCAGCGCAACGGCTTTGACCCGCTCTCGGATGGACTGCTAAAACTTCCGGTTCCCGATGTCTCCATATCTTTCGCTCGTGATTCCCGCCTATAATGAGGAGAGGCGGCTGCCGCCTACAATGGCGCGACTCGGGGAGTTTGCTCGGGAATTCACCAGGACGATGGAAGTGATCATTGTCGTCGAAAAAAGTTCCGACAGGACGCTGGAGATAGCGAGGGAACTCGCTGCGCAACAAGCCGATTCTGCGTCTTGTTTCGAGGTTGTGGGAAATCCGGACCAGCGGGGCAAGGGTCATGCCGTGCGAACCGGGATGCTTCGGGCGTGTGGAGAGCATGTCTTTTACATGGATGCCGATCTCAGTGTGCCGCTGCAGGAGGTGCACGGTTTCCTGAGGTATTTCGAAGAAAATCCGGCGGTCGGGGTTCTGGTCGGCAATCGCCAGCATGCAAAGGCGCGGATCACCAAGGCGCAATCATGGGTGCGCCGTACGATGGGCCAGACGTTCAATCGTATCCTCGGCGCGATGGCACTTTCGGGGCTTCGCGACACGCAATGTGGATTCAAGGCATTCCGGCAGGAGGCAGCACAGGCGATTTTTACGCGGCAGAAACTCGATCGGTTTGCCTTTGACGTAGAGGTGCTCATTCTTGCTGAGCGCCTCGGTTATCAGGTCGCGGATCTGCCGGTGGAATGGATCAATTCGACGGAGAGCAAGGTCCGGATAGTCCGGGACAGCGTGCAGATGCTGGCGGATACGGTTCGGATCAGGAGGCTGGTGGAGCGGACGCTGAGGGAGGACGGCCGCCGCTGAAAGCGGTGCGCGAAGGATATCACGGATCCCGGTCAATTGATGAACCGGCGATTTGAGGCGATCTGCGCCCACAGAGTCTGCTCGAGATGACCGAACGTGCGGGCGTTGCGATTTGCGAGAGAGAGCAATCGGTTAGGGGAATGGCGGATCGAGCCACTATGTAACTTTCAGGCTTTGCAAGCTGCTTTCCGGCCCGGTAGAAGTCCGTTTTCTTTATGCGACTTCTTGTAACGGGCGGCTGCGGCTTCATCGGCAGCAACTTCATCCGGCACGTCCTGAATCACTACGGGACGGCAATGGTGACGAATCTGGATGCGCTGACGTATGCGGGAAATCCCGAGAATCTCGCAGGAGTCGCCGAGGCGTATGGCGAACGGTACGAATTCCAGCGGGCGGATATCGCGAACCGCGCCCAGGTTGAAGCGCTGATGTCGAAGCACCAGTATTTCGCGGTGATCAATTTCGCTGCGGAGTCGCATGTGGATCGTTCCATCGATTCGCCCGAGAATTTCGTTCACACGAACGTGGTGGGGACAAGCATCCTGCTCGATTGCGCGCGGAAACACGGCGTACGGCGGTTCGTACAGATCTCGACGGATGAAGTCTATGGCTCGCTCGGAGCGACTGGCCGTTTCACCGAGACCTCGCCTATCCAGCCGAGCTCGCCGTACAGCTCCAGCAAGGCTGGCGCGGACCTTCTCGCCCTGGCTTGTCATCACACCTACGGCCAGGAAGTGGTGATTACCCGATGCTCGAATAACTACGGCCCGTATCAATTTCCGGAAAAGCTGATCCCGCTGATGATCGTCAACGCGATGCGCGACATACCGCTGCCCGTGTACGGAGACGGCCTGAATGTCCGCGACTGGATCCACGTGGAAGATCACTGCGCAGCTGTGGTTGCCGCGCTGCTCGAAGGCAAGCCTGGTGAAGTCTACAACGTGGGCGGGGATGGCGAGATGCGGAATATCGAGGTGGTCAAAATGATCCTCGATCATCTCGGCAAGTCGGAGAGCCTCATCAAGTACGTCCCGGATCGCCTTGGCCACGATCGACGCTATGCAATCGATTCGAGCAAGGCGCAGAAGGAACTATCCTGGAGGCCGCTACATCGCCCTGAAGACGGCATTCGTGCGACGATTGATTGGTACGTGAAGAACGAGGCCTGGTGGCAGCCCTTGCTCAAGCGCTGATTCATGGCTGCACGCACCTTGATCCTCGGGAGCGGGGGACGGCTTGGATCGGCCCTGGCTCGCGAGTGGCAGAAGTCCGGAGAAACCATTACGGGTTTCGCGCGGCGCGATCTCGACCTCAGCAATCTGGAAACCCTCCGGCAAACGCTGGAGCCGCTGGATTTCGATGTGTTGGTCAATTGCGCAGCGCTCACCAACGTCGACTATTGCGAGACCCACGAAGCGGAGGCTCATCGCATCAATGCAGAGGCCGTGCGAGTCATCGGTGAGGTCTGCGCGCGCAAAGGCGCAAGATGCCTGCACATCAGCACCGACTACGTTTTCGATGGAGCGGCACGCACGCCGTATAGCGAAGAAGATCCGGCGCTTCCGATCAGCATTTACGGAGCGTCCAAATTGGCCGGAGAAGATGCGCTGCTCGAAACGTCGCCGAATCATCTGAACGTCCGGGTCTCATGGGTATTCGGTCCCGATCGGCCGAGCTTCGTGGATCAGATCCTCCAGCGGGCGATCGAGCAGGATCACGCCGCGGCCATTTCCGATAAATGGGCAGTGCCGACCTATACCCTCGACGTGGCGCAGTTGCTCTATCCGTTCCTCCGCGAGGTCAAGGAGGGCGGGGTGCTTCACCTGTGCAATGGCGGGGAGTGCACCTGGCAGGAGTATGGGCAGTTCGCCCTCGATTGCGCGGTGAAGGCCGGCGTGGAGTTGAAGGCGCGTACGGTCGGTGCGCTCAAGATGGCCGATCTAAAGGCCTTCGTGGCAAAGCGTCCGCCCTATACCGTCATGTCCACAAAAAAGCTGACGCGGCTCACTGGAAGTGAACCGCGTCATTGGCAGCAAGCCGTGGAAAGCTACGTAATGAAGTCCTGGGCGCCGAAGGTCGCAGCAAGCGCCTGATGCCTTAGTTCCAGAGCGCCTGGAGATCCGGGTCAACCCGCGCGTTTTTCTTCATTGCCGCATTGAGCTGGATTGCGGCGTTGATGCACTGCCGTGCAATGGTGAGATCTCCGAGGCGTGCTTCGTAACAGGCCAGATTGTAGTGGAGGATCCCTGTCCGGCGCAGCCATTCCGGCGCAGACTGGAGCACTTCGACCGCCTGTTCGCCTTTGTTAAGCTGATGCAATGCAAAGGCACGTTGGACCGTAAATTCTTCTTCACCCGGATGCTGGGTCGCGCCCTGGCCTGAAAGTGCCTCAGCTTCCGGCCACCTGCGCATGTGCAGCAGAACACGAACCCGCGCCAGCATCACCGCAGCGTCCGCCTGCTCGCCCGTCGGGACATCGTCAAGCGCTTCGAGGGCAAAATCCGGCAATCCCAGGAAAAGATAACCGTCGGCCCCATGCAGGGCGCGCTGGGTTTCGATGCTGTGGGAATTGGTTCTATTGCCGATATACAACATGGCAGTGTCTCCTAGTTGCAGTCTTTAGGACGCGCGAAATGGCGGCTTAATTCACCGCAGCCGAACTCCCGAAGAAAGTGCTGCCAGTGCCAACGGCAGCTCCGGCCGTGCGCCGCTTTCACTGCCATGCAGGTTAAGTGAAGCAGACATCTTTGGGCTTTGTTCAAGTTTCAGCCTCCAATCATTTTCTACAAAACCATTTCAAGCACTGCCCATGCCATTGGGTTCCCAAGAAGCGATTCCTTTATCAGAGCGTAAGGACGGTGACAGCTTTTGCGACACAAGTGTCGCGAATTAACGGTTCCTGTACCCGCACTGGACACGGTTCCTGGCAGCAGTCGCAATTCGGAATGTAACGATGCCTGTTACATTATGTCGCGCTTTACGAGGCGGAGTGCGTAAAGATGACGCGGTTTTGTGTTCCAGGGAACGGAATGACTCACAGCGAATTTGGATGACGCTGAGATCACCGAATTGAAGTGCAAGCGGCCACGAACCGAGGTCGCTTCCAAGGTGACGCTGTCAGGTCACGGACACCCCGTTTCCGCAGTAATCCAATTCGTATTGCGGCCCGCACGGTTGTCGCAGCCGTGCCCGCAAACAAGAGAGCCCCGACCGGCGTTGCGATCGAGGCTCGTCATTAAGTTAGATTGCTCCCCGAATCGGGAGTTCAGGCAAACTACACGTTGAAGCGGAACTCCATGACGTCGCCGTCCTGCACGACGTACTCCTTGCCTTCGATCCGAAGCTTTCCGGCTTCCCGTGCCTTCGCGTGAGTGCCGAGGCGAATCAGATCGTCGAAATGCACCGTTTCGGCGGCGATGAAACCGCGCTCGAAGTCGGAATGAATGACGCCTGCAGCCGCGGGAGCCTTGTCGCCCGCGTGGATCGTCCATGCGCGCGTCTCCTGCTCGCCGGTGGTCAGATAGGTGCGCAGGCCGAGGAGATGATAGACGGCGCGAATAAGCGAACCGACGCCGCTGCTCGAAACGCCAAGTCCCTTGAGGTATTCCATGGCTTCTTCCGGGGCCAGATCCACGAGTTCGCTCTCGATCTGCGCGGAGATCACGACTGCTTCCGTTGCGAAGTGGGCGCGGGCATAATCCTGAACCGCCTTGACGTACTTTGCGGCGGGAGTGAGTTCGACGTTCTCCGAGGGCGGCAGGCCCTCGTTATCCGCCGAGGCCTCGACGATCGAGACCACGTTGGCCAGGTCGCTTTCGGCGACGTTACAGGCGAAGATGGTCGGCTTGTTGGTCATGAGGAAAAACTCGCGCGCGACCTTCTGTTCATCGTCGGAAAGAGCAGCGGTCAGCGCTGGTTTTCCTTCGTTCAGATGCGGGATGAGTTTTTCGGCGACGGCAAGCTCCGCTTTCGCCGCCTTGTCACCGATGCGGGCAGCCTTCTGGCAACGCTCGGCGCGCTTCTGCACGGCTGCCAGATCGGCAAGAATCAATTCGGTATTGATGACTTCGATGTCGCGCACCGGATCAACGCTGCCGCTGACGTGGTGGACATCCGAATCTTCAAAGCAGCGGACCACCTGCACGATAGCGTGGACCTCACGGATATGACTGAGGAACTGGTTTCCGAGTCCTTCACCAGCGGCGGCGCCCTTCACGAGACCGGCGATGTCAACGAACTCGATGGCAGCCGGTACGAGCTTTTTCGAATTGGAGAGCTTTGAAAGCGCTTCCAGGCGCGGATCCGGAACCGTGACCACGCCGACATTTGGATCGATGGTGCAAAAAGGATAATTGGCCGCCTGCGCCTTGCGGGTGCGAGTGACGGCGTTGAAGAGGGTCGATTTTCCGACGTTGGGAAGGCCAACGATGCCTGCGCTTAACATAGGGCGGGGACGTTAGCGGACTCGCTGAAATACCGCATTACTTTTGTTCGACGGAAATTCACGGCTTCTTGGGATAGCCGGCCGCAGAACTGCGTGTTTCAAACGAGGTCTACAGGCGCGGGCCTTTCGATTCGCGCTCGAATTGATTTCCCCCTTAGGGTGATTACAGCGGCTTGATTGGGGGCGCGAACTCAAGGCGCCCCCGCCCATCGACGATCCTTGATTACCTCCACTCAGACGAGTGGTGCTCAAGTTGCTTATAGTACTCCCTCATAGCCCTGTCATGGGCACGCTCCTCAGGAGTGGCGGCATGCTTCGCCCGCTGTTCCCACATCTCCCGCAGTTCATGCGCGCGTTCTCTGGTCAGCGGTTGCTCGGGTTCCTGGTACATTCCCGGTTCATTCTGCACGATGACTCCGCGTTCAGTCTCGTGGACTGGGCGCGTGGTATAGACGTCTGCTGCATAACCAAGCGCGCCCGCCAGGATCACAGCGCCAAAAGTAACGGCAATAGTTTTCATGGGATTCGATTCCTCCTTTCGGAGGTTCGATTCCCAGGTGCCGAACGGTCGTGGGGGGGAGGCTGTAACCGAGTCTAACCGACGATTAGCTTAAATCGTAACAGGAGGCGCGGCGGGTTTGGACCGCCGCGCTATTGGCTCACGCTTTTGGCGGAGAGTATTTCTTAATGCTGGGCGGCGACTTGGTCGGCCCGGTGATGCCCGGCGACGTCCTCGATCCAATAGGCGTGGAGCATCACCGCTGACCAGTACGTCGGGATAAGCAACAGGGCGAGCCCTGCTGTGGCCGAGACCGTCACCAGGACAAAGAAAATGACGAGCAGGGTGCAAGCCATGAGGACTGGCCCGAGCACGCGGTGACCTTTGAAAACGTGGCCCAATCCTGGCACGACGCTCAGCAGCAATGCGACCCGATCGCGCATGTTCGCGGGGTGTTGAGAAAATTCCTGCTGCCTTCGGTACCCCAGCACCCAGTCGCACTTCGGGCATTCATTTGGGTGAGCAGGATCCAGGTGCGCACCACAGAGCGGGCAGTCCTGGTATTCCGCAGTCGAGGGAGGAGTGACTTCAGGCGTAGGCATGGCTTTAATCTCCAAGGTTGAATGACGCACTACTGAAACGATCATTAGATATGCTCATTCTTTGATCAATCCTAAACGTATTAACTAATAATGCCAGCCTTGTCCCGACTTGTCGAATTCCTAGACCTCACGCTGAATACCGCGGATGTGGTCGATTATCCCGGCGCGCATAATGGCCTGCAGCTGGACAACTCAGGGGAGGTCAAAAAAATCGGCGCAGCGGTCGATGCCTGCGAAGCAGTTTTTGCTGAGGCCGCTGAACGCGGGATTTCCCTGCTCATTGTACATCACGGCCTTTTTTGGGCTCCCCAACGCCTGACCGGCGCGATGTACCGGAAGGCGAAGACGGCGATTGCTCACGATATGGCGGTGTATTCGTCGCATCTGCCACTCGATCTACACCCGGAATTCGGCAATAACGCGCTGCTGTGTAAGGCGCTGGGCCTGAAGAACTGCGAGCCAGCTTTTGCGTTCAAAGGACAACCCATCGGGATGAAAGCTGCGGCATCGCTTACTCTCGAAGAGATTGCGCGCCGACTGGAGAAGGTTTTGGGCTCGGCGCCGCATCTCGCGCCGGGTGGTCCCTCCAAGACGAAAAGGATCGGCGTGGTCACGGGCGGAGCAGGTGGCGAGGTCGCCCAAGCCGTTGCGGAGGGTGTCGACACCTTCATCACCGGTGAGGGACCGCACCATTCGTTCACGCTCGCGGAAGAGTTGGGGATCAATCTTTTCTATGGCGGGCATTACGCGACCGAGACTTTTG
>FTCV01001123.1_pt1 | contig 13077 bp, 7 predicted proteins | sample 1639691 | NCBI WGS metagenome assembly FTCV01 (sample SAMEA3914864, study PRJEB12502) | metagenome | biome: forest; material: soil | place: USA | collected 2012-03-12 | depth 0.3 m
ACATAGTTGGCGACGATCTCGGCGGTGAGCTCGATCAGGGTAGCCTTGTCTTCCACGAGGGTCTCTCCGGTGGGTATTTGACTTGGAAATACACCCGCCTCGTCGAAATACAAGTACTCAATCCGGGTAATCGTGCTTGCAAAGCCCTTAAGCAAAGCGAATCTTGAGAACAGCGACGAGAAAATCGCCTCGCCTCTAAACCATGGGAAGCGGTCGAGCCCTGCTTAGGCGGTCCCTGACCAGCCCTTTCAGACCCATGTTGCTCGAACCGAAGTTTCAGTGTCGCAACGATTCGCGACCACCCCAGATGAGACCAAGATCAGCATTCTTTCGATGACGCGCGTTCTCGAAGCTGCGCCTTGGCCTTGTAAAGACAAAGACTTGTCGGTAGCGGGCCGACTTGGCCGACGATATGTGATCACAGACGCCGTCTTGGTTCTCGACGGCCAAGGTCGGCCTCCGGACGTCGGAACAACTTCAAGCCGGACCTCGCGAACAGCGCCGACGGCGCACCGTCCGCCGAGTCGGAATCGCAGCGTGAGACGCCCGGGTTAATTTCTGTGGAAAACTGGGATTCCGGGTCAGGCGTCGGCGCGGCGGCCCTGAAATCGCCTTGGGAAGCGTCGCTCTACGGAACTGATTCCGTCGAAGGGAGCGTGGCTGGGGAACTAGGATTTGTCGCTCACTCGCACAAATCATAGCCATTACACCAATTAAAACAATAAGTTACAAAAATTCCAATTCATCAGCAATCGGCAGCCGTCCGTAGCTGGTCGCCGTTGCTGATTCGCTCCATCGGTTTGGGGCCTCACAGCGGGTAAAACAGCTCATCAAGGCGACAGGCGGCACGCCGCACATGACTTAGCCCAGACGCTGTCGGCGTAGCCTCCACCAGGGCGAGGCAGCTTGTGAGGTGGCTAAGAAGCTGGTCAGCCGCAAGCCCGTGACCGTCCTTCAGGCCGCAACCCGTCCGCGCTCATCCGCATTACGGCGTCCCGGTCGATGGATGGCTTTCGCCCGCGATAGGCCCCCTTGGCCTTGGCGTTCTCGATGCCCTCGCGCTGGCGCTCCTGCCTTATGTCCAGCTCGAACTCAGCCACCGCCGCCAAGATGCCGAGCATCAGCTTGCCGTGAGTGGTCGTGGTGTCGATCCCGCCCTGCTGCAGACAACGGAAACCCACGCCTTTCGCGGTCAACTGCTCGACGGTGCGGTGCAAGTCAGCCGCGCTGCGGGCGAAACGATCCAGGCGCGTGACCATGAACGTGTCGCCCTCGCGGCAGAAGTCGAGCGCGCGCTGTAGCTCGGGCCGGTTGGCGGCCGTCTTGCCGCTGCGCTGTTCGCTGAACACCTTCTCGACCCCGGCCTGGGCGAGCTGGTCGAGTTGAATATCGAGGGACTGGTCCGTGGTGCTGACCCGAGCGTAACCGACGAGCATGGCCTTCTCCTTTGAGTCTAAGGCCATTCGCGATTGTGTCTTATGGGGCGGAAATCAACCTAATTAAGACGCCCGCCGGGGTGCCTGCGCGTGTCGCGTATGGGTGTAGTCTAATTTGACGTGCAGCCATGCACGACTAGGTACGCGCCTTCGCGCAAACACGGGCGCTCCGTTACGAACGCCCACTGGACGCTCCCTCAGCCACAGCCTGTCGATTCGCGATGAGCTGCATTAACTCGTCATAGTTGGCGATCTTATCGAAGACGACCTGATGGGCGACGTCGCGGAAGTAGGCTCGGGCGCTATCGATGTTTTGCTTCTCGTCGGCGCGCAGGGCTTCCTTAAGCGCGCTCCCCTTGGTCTCCGCGACGAAATACAGGCTCCGCGTCGTCGGCGTTTCGACGGCGATCGCCCAGTCGGGATTGTAGTTTCCGGCAGGCGTCGGGATTACGAAGCCGCGCGGGAGCTTGGCGTAAACCACCACTTCGTCGGCCGCCTCCAAGCGTTCGGCGAAGGCGCGTTCGTTGGCGGAGTCCACGGCCACGTGGTCGAGAACATGCTTGCCGGCAGCCAGCACGGCGGTGGCGGGCAGATCCCGTCGGTCGGTCTCGAAGATTGCGACGTCCAAGGTCTCGCCGGTTTTTTCGTAGCGGAGCGTCTCGATCGCCAGGGCGACCTTTTCGCGGCGGATCAATTCGGCGGCACCACGCAGGAACATCTCCGGATTCTTGCCGAACAGGGCGAAGGTGTCCGCGCGCACGCCCTTTAGGATCCGGCCCACGGTCCCGCGCGTGAGCCGCGTCAGGGCGGCCAGCTCGCCGACGAGGTCATAGCGAACGCTGGTTCCGACCGCCGCCTGCTCGTGGTGGAAGCGGGCTCTTTCTTCCTGAAAGCCCGTGCCGGCCCTCAGGTCCTCGACGCCGATGTCGGTTTTCAAGTCCGCCCCGGAAACGATGATGAGCTGGCGATCGACCTTGAGATCGCTGTCCAGTCTGCGGATGGCCCCCGCCACTAGAAGATCGGTGTCGAAGTCGGTGAAGTAGACGGCCTTCTGATTGATCCGCGCCCAGAGCTCCTGGAACGCCGCCTTCTCGAGATTGGCGCGGCGAACCTGCAGGGTGACGTTCGTGCGTCCGTTGCCGGTCATCTGCTTCAGCGCGCTCGGGTCGAGCACGGTGTTCACCAGCGCGACTACGCCCTCTGCATCGCCCGCCAGCGCTTCCGGCAGGGCGGGCACGGCGCCGGTGTCGTTGGCTTCGTGCCAAGCAGCGGTGATGTGGTCGCGGTCGTCGATGAAGTCGTTCTTGATGAGCCAGCGGTATAGGGCCTTGGCCTCTTCGAGGCTCAGTTCGCGCGGACCCGTGGCGGTCTGAATCGTCTTTCCGGTGAAGTAGGCGACGCTTGCCTCACGCGGCCGACCCTTCAGGGCTTCCGTCAGCTCGTTCTGCAGCGCCTTGGCGAAATCTTGGTAGCTCTCGGAGGCGATGACCGTCAGCACATTGATGTCGTGCACCTCCGGCCCGTCTGTCCGGCGGCCCTGGTCGTCGACGCTGATGCGCAGGCCGCGACCGACCTCCTGGCGCTTGCCGATCTCGTGGTCGGACTGCTTCAGAGTGCAGATGGTGAAGACGTTCGGATTGTCCCAGCCTTCCCGCAAGGCCGAGTGGGAGAAGATGAACCGCACTGGCTCGGCCAAAGACAGCAGCCGCGCCTTGTCCTTGAGGATAAGATCGTAGGATGAGGCGTCCTTGGCTTCGCCCTTCTCCTCACCGCGGGCGTTAACCAACGGGTCGGTGAGGCGGCCAGCCCTGTCGATGGAGAAGTAGCCATCGTGCACGGCGCTTGCGGCGTCGCGCTTGGCGTAGGCGAACCACGCCCCATCGGTGGCGTCCAGCTCGGGCAAGTTCGCGATCGCTTCGGCGTATTCCTCCTCGAACACGCGGGCGTACTCGCCTGCGATCTCCTCGCCGCCCTCCCCATAGCTGCGATACTTGGCCACCTCGTCGATGAAGAACAGGGACAGCACCTTGATTCCGCGCCGGTGCAGCAATCGCTCCCGCTCGAAATGGGCGCGGATGGTCTCTCGGATCTGGACGCGCCGGACGGCGGCCTCGTCCACCTGTCCTTGGACCCGCCCCTCCTCAAGCGCCACGCCGTTGGTAAAAGACACCACGCGGCTTTGGGCGTCGATGTCGGAAACGGTATAGCCCTCGTAAGCCGCAAGCCCGCCGGAGAGGTCGAAAAGGTCGTCACCCGTCCGAAGCCACCGCGACCTGCGCTTAACCTGACCGGCGTTCAGCACAATTTCGATATCGACCCGAGCCTCTGGCGGCCTGTCGGCCGAGACGCGGATGTCCGACATATAGAGATAGCCGTGGACGCCCGTCAGGCCCTTTACGGTCACGCCACGGACATTGATCCGCTTCACAAGCTTGCGCGTGTAGGCATCCAGCGCATCAAGGCGGTGGACTAGGTTGTGGCGCGTCCTGTGGGTCGCAGAGAACCGCATGGCGATCGGTGCCTTGAAGCGCCTCAGCGCCTCCTGGGTCTTAGCCCCTTCAAGTCGCTGGGGTTCGTCCAGGATCAGGATGGGGTGATTGCCGGCGATCAGATCGATGGGCCGCCTTGACTGGAAGGAATCCATCTCGCGGAACATACGCAAGGTCTTAGATTCCTTCCCCTCCGCGTTCACCTCGGATGCGAACGCATGGGCGTTAATCACCATGCAGTGCAGGCCGGGGCTGTCGGAGAAGGCCAGGATCGGTTCTGGCCGACCGCTGTCGTAGATGAAGCGCCGGATCTTGTGGCCGTAGCGCTCCTGAAAGTGGTTCTCGGTATCCTCGAAGGTTTTGAAAACCCCCTCACGGATCGCCACCGAAGGCACGACCACGATGAACTTCGACCAGCCATAACGCTCGTAAAGACGGTACATGGTGTCGATGTAGACATAGGTCTTACCGGTGCCGGTCTCCATCTCGACATCCAGGTTGACGTCGGCGGCGCGCGTATGGACCAAGGTGTCCGAGGGCGGTAGGTGCTGGCGCATCTGCACTCGGCGGATGTTGTCCAACAACGCCGCCTTGCTCAGCTGCACCGGCGCGTTACGGAAACCCGTCTCGCCAAACATCGCCGCCTGAACGGACGCCTCGCGGCCAGGATCAATCTGATAGCTCAACGCCTCCAGACGCGGCTGACCTTCGAAACAATCGACCACGGCCTCGGCGGCGACGCGCTGGTAGTCGAGCGGCTTGAACTGCTGGACGGTCATGTCGTCTACAGCACCTTGACGGCGGTGTCGGGCGCCCGTTGCTTGAAACGGCTGGCGACATTCTCTTTAGCGGCGTCGCCCGCGAAGCCGTCGTCGCGGAACAGCACCCGCAACGGCTTCATCACGGCTATGGCGTCGGCCAACTCGGTGTCGATCCCGCCCTTTCCGCCTGCGGACCGCGCGAAGCAAGCCACCAGGGCGGCCCTCGCCTCGCCGTCCCCCGGCGGATCCACGATCCAGATGGTCCGGCCCAAAAGCTCGACCTGCTTAACCGGCAGGGTGATGTCAACGCCCCATCGCAGCAGGGCACCGAACAGCAAGTCTTCGTCGGAGCGATCGTCCTTGATGTGGCCGATCAGCCCGTCCAGCATACCTTGTGTCGCCTGATCCGGCGCTACACGCGTGTCGTGGAGGTTGCCGCTGTCGATGCGGAAGGCGCGGAAGCCAATATCAACGCGTACACCGGTTTGCCGCTTTGCGACTGCGCGCCCAGATCTCCGGATGCGTTCGCGGGCCAAGCTCGCAATCGTGGGAAAGCCCGCCGACATCTCTTCTGAACCTTCGGCGCACGCCTCGCCGAGTTGAACAGATAACCATCGCACGTTCGCCCCGACGCTTTCATTGTATACTTGAACCGCGTGCGCCGTACTTCCCGATCCCGCGAAGAAATCCAGGACTACGTCCTCCCCAGCCACGCCGATTAGCGTCGCAAGATACCGGATCAGCTCGACGGGCTTAGAGAATTCAAACGGTATCTCCAAGGCTTTCAAGTCAGCTGAACTATGTCGACTTTGAAATCGTTCAAGTATGTTACCGGGCAATTGGCCATCTCGAATTCGATCGAGCAGCCAAATTTTGTAGGAAACGCTCCAAGCAGTTGCATTTCCGTTGGAGTCGATCAAAGAGCTTTGCGAGGATTTAACGAACTCAATATTGCCCGCCGCTGCCTCGAGTTTGAATCGATCGTAAGTCCATCGCCAAACCCCATCGCCATCTTGGGGCTTGACCTGACATCCCTCAGCCTTCTCTGCAGGCATCGACGCCCCGGGCGGAATGATCAGCGTTCCATCGGGAGCTTTTATGAAATATCTCTGATTTGGCCGAACGTCGAGCATCGCCTGATAGAGACCCATTGCTCTATATTTTTCTCCGGCGCGCGGACCAGAAGCTTCCTGCTTTGTATAAACCTTTTGAATTACATTATCGCTAATAGGCTCTCGAAATGGCCCAAGCTCGCTTATGCTTTTAGCGTAAATTAGGATATAATCTACACTTGGTGAAAAGTGCGTACCCTTCTGCCCACCAGTCTTCATCACTCTGGAGCAGATGCTTACCAAATTCCCTGAACCAAATATCTCATCGAGAAGGCATTTTATACCTTGCACTTCCTCCTGCCCGATCGAAACGAATATTGCCCCATCGTCGCGCAAGAGATTTCGAGCGACCTTAAGGCGAGGATACATCATGCTCAGCCAGTCAGAGTGAAAGCGCCCATTAGACTCGAGGTTTGCAACTAGACGCCCCGACTCGTCGCGCTGACCGCTATCGTACTCGTAACCCACCTGACTCTGAGAAAATTTATCATTATAGATAAAGTCATTTCCAGTATTATAAGGCGGATCGATGTAGATCATCTTGATCTTACCTAGGTAGGTCTCCTGCAAAAGCTTTAGCGCATCAAGATTGTCGCCCTCGATGAACAGGTTGCGGGTCGTATCGAAGTCGACGCTGTCCTTGCGCATCGGCCGTAGCGTCTTGTCGATCGGGGTATTGGCCGTCAGCAGCGCCTGGCGCTTGCCCGGCCAGTCCAGCCGGTAGCGTTCCTGCGGCCCTTCCACCAGGTGACCGGCCAGGGCTTGCCGCAGCAGATCGAAGTCGATCACCGGCTCACCGCGATCCGACGCCGTTCCCGCCGGGCCTTCGGTGACACACTCGGGAAACAGCTCCGCCAGCCGCGCGACGTTCTGGCGGGTCAGGTCCGGGGTGGTGGCGTCCAGTTTCTCAATCGTCATCCGTACTCGTCCGTCAATTCCTTCAGCCGCGATTGCGCCGCACGCAGTTCGCGGTTCCTGTCCACCTGTTTGGCGAAATCGGCTTCGCGGCTCACCGCCGTCCGCAGCCGCGCCACCGTTTTGGCCTGAGCCGCGACTTGCGACAAGCGCTCGGCCTGCGATCGCAAGCTTTCCCCCGCCCGCGCCGAATGGGGCCAGAGACTGCGCAGCAATCCGGCATAGAGCCCTTCCAGGGTGACGGCCACCGGCAGGGCCAGGCGGGGCGTCGAAGCCGGAACCCAGCCCCCGCGCCAATGCTCCTGGACCACAACCCTCGTCGCGTCGGCGTCGCTGGCGCGCTTGTAAGCGGCCGCGCATTGAACCTCCGGCCCGTCCGGCGCCGGGCGGACCACCTCGAACCAGGTCTGGCGCGGCAGGGCCTTGTCGATATGCGCCAGCACGCGGCCGTCCAGATCGAGACCACGAAGCGTAAGCTGGATCACCTGCACCTCGCCAACGCCACCGCTCGCCGGAAGATTCACGCTGCGCTCGAACAGTTTCCAGGCCCAGTCGATGCGATCGACCTGAGCGTCATAGAGGGCGCGGATCGTCTTGCCGCCGCCGGCCCGGCGGAAGAGCTGGTCGCGCGGAATGCGCCGGTCCAAGCGCGCCGCTGTCGGCCACGCGAACAACGCACTCACCCGCCGGCCTTCCTGACGACAATGAAGGCGATCAACTCGAAATCATCCAGCCCAGCGACCTCGCCCACCAGCGCCGTCGTCGGACCGGTCGAGAACAGGCTGTCGAGATCCTTCTGCGCCTTGGCCTCGACCATGGACTGGACGGCGGCGTTGAGCAGGTCGGAGTAGCGCTCCATGCGCCGTCCGTCGTCGGTCTCCCGGTTGAAGGGAGCATAGAGCGCCGGATCAGGTTCGGTCCGGCTGCGCGCCGCGCCCCGGAGAATATCCAGCACCTGCTTGGGCTCGGTGTGGCGGACCAGCGCCGCGCCGTCTTCCCGGACATAGACGAGATAGAAGGGATGCAGACGATTGTGGCCTTGGAGTTCCGCCGAGGCGTCCAGGTTGCGCAGGCAGAAGATGACGCCCGGCGGCAGCTTGTCGCCCGAGGGCACAATGGCGTGCATGCCCAGGGGCGCGTCGTCCAGACTTCCGTGCTGGCGCACGTAGGAGACCAGGTCCATGCGGAAGTCGTTGAGGCCAAGGTCGGTGATGCTGACGCCCTGCCGCACATCCTCCAGGTCGACCACTTCGGTCTGCAGGCGGCGAAGCTGATCGCGGCGGTATTCGACGTCGTTTTCGCGGGCGGTGAGCGGATTGTCGTCGCCCGTGGCCGTCAGGTCGGCGATGACCATGCGGCCCTCGACCCGGTCCTTGAGATTGATGTAGTCGTCCAGGCTGATGTTCGGCCAGTAGCTGACCAACTGGATACAGGCGTTGGTGCTGCCGATCCGGTCCACCCGACCGAAGCGCTGGATGATGCGCACCGGGTTCCAGTGAATGTCGTAGTTCACGACCATGTCGCAGTCCTGGAGGTTTTGGCCCTCCGAGATGCAGTCCGTGGCGATCAGCACGTCGATGTCGCGCGGTTCGTCCTTCAGGCGCGGGATCTTGGCCTTCTTTTTCGAGACCGGCGAGAACAGGGTCAGGATGGCGCTGAAGTCATGACCTTGGCCCAGGTTGGTCTTGGGCGCGCCACTGCCGGTTACCAGCGCCAGGGCCCGGCCGTCGCCTCCCGCCAGCACCGGCGCCAGCTCGCGGTAGAGGTATTCGGCCGTGTCGGCGAAGGCGGTGAAGATCAGCAGCTTGCCGTTGCCGGGATTGATGGGGTCGCGCACCTTGTCCTGGACGAAGCGGATCAGGTGCTGGAGCTTCTCGTCGTCGCGCGGCGTGACCCTGCGCATGGCCTCCAGGAGCGTTTCGATCACCACCAGATCGCCGTCGACGTCGCGCTTGTAGCTGACGAGATCCATGTCCTCGAATGAGACCCGCACCTGGCCTCTGCGCAGTCCGGCACCACCGCCCTCCTCGTCGTCCGGATCGACGTCGATCTCGGTCTCTAGGGTAAAGGCGTCAGCGCCGCCGCGCTCGAAGCGGCCGATTGCGGCCAGGGTGTCACGGTGGACCGCGCCCAGGCGATCGAGCGTCAGGCGGAAGGCCTCCACCGAGCTCTCCAGGCGCTTGAGCAGGTTGACGCGCATAAGCGACTTGATCGCCGTCTCGCGGTCCTCCTGACGCAGGCGCGCGCCGGCGGTTTCCGTATCGTACATGTCGCTGTAGCGGTCCGCCCGGCTAGGATGGACGTAGGTTATCGGCGCGTAGACAGCCAAGGTCAGCCGGCTCAGTTCTGTGTAGATCTCCCTAAAGCTCGGGACATCGTCACGGGCGGTCAGAGCCGGACTGAAGGATCGCGGCTGAAGCCGTTGAGGGAACTGGCCGATCTCCGCCATGTCGTAGTGAGTGGTGATGTGCCGACGGGAACGGGCGATCGTCACGCTGTCCAAAAGCTCGAAGAAGGCAAAGTCCAGCCGGTCCATGATCGCTGAGGGTGTACGATCAGCGGCTGGAAGGTCCTGCCATTCGTTGAAAGCACGTTGGGCCTGGCGGAAGATCTCCTCCACACTTTGGCCACTGGAGAGCTTTTCGGACAGCGCCCGACTGTTCCCCTCGTAGGCCAGGGCGAGCTGATTGCGCAGGTCGTTGAAGCGGTTGTTCACCGGCGTAGCTGAGAGCATCAGCACCTTGGTTCGCACGCCTTCGCGGATGACCTTGTTGAGCAGCGCCCGATAGCGAGTGTCGGCGTCACCTTGCTCCTGGGTCGCGTCGTCGTTGCGGAAGTTGTGGGACTCGTCGATGACGACGAGGTCGTAGTTGCCCCAGTTCACCTGATCCAGCGGCATGCCGAAGGCCGTTCCTCTTGTCCGAAGAAGGTCGGTGTGGGCCAGCACGTCGTAGCGGAAGCGATCCTCCACCAGGATATTGGTGGTCAGGTTGCGATTGTAGGTGAGCCAATTGTCGGCAAGTTTTTTGGGGCACAGCACCAAGACCGACTTGTTGCGCAGCTCGTAGTATTTGATCACCGCTAAGGCGGTGAACGTCTTCCCCAAACCCACGCTGTCGGCGAAAATACAGCCGTTGTAGGTCTCCAGCTTATTGATGAGGCCGAGCGCCGCGTCCTGCTGGAACTTGAAGAGTGTGTTCCAGACCTTGGTCTCCCGAAAGCCGGTTCGCTCGTTGGGCAGGAGGTCTTCGTTGATGTCCTCCAGGAACGCCCGAAATATCACCGACAACATCAGGTGGTAGATGCGCGAAGGGTCATTCTCCGCGTAGACCCGCTCCAGCTGGACGCACAGATCCTCGGTTACATCGACCAGACGGTTCGGCTCGCGCCATAGTTCTTCGAATAGTGAGGCGTAGCGCTGAATGGCCGCCGGTTCGTCGAACTTGTTGATCATCGTCAGGTGGCCTGGCTGGTAGCCGAGGTCCGCTGCTGTCAGCCCCTGGAGCCCGGCGTACACCGCACCCCTGCCTTGATCACCCACGATGCACATAAAGGGCGGAATGGGATCGCCTGGATTGGCCTTGAAGGTCGCGCGCTCGCGGATCCAGGTGGCGCAGGCCCGCGCCAGCGCGCGGTTCGTCATCCGGTTGCGCAAACGAATTTCGAACGGCGTTCCCGCCAGATCGCGCTTCTGCATGACGGGCGGAATAAGGAATTCGCGATGGGCGGCGCGACCGCCGCCGTCCGTGACGAAGGACGGTCCGGTAAAGACAAAATCGAAGGCTTCGAGATCGCGCAACACAGGTTCGAGTGCGGCGAATGCGTGAATTGAGAAGCTGGCGGCGCTGACCTTCGCGCGCCGGCTCCGACGCAGCTCTTCCTGCAAATCGTCGCCGAGCAGATCGGAGACATTGTCAATAATTTTCATATCGAGATCGAACCGTCATCCGATAGCAAAGCTCAACCTTTGGGCAAGCTATTGGATTTCACCTGGCTCCGCCAGACATGGCCCATGCGATTGTCCGATCCAGCATGAAGTCAAACCACGACAACCAGCGTTTATTTGAACTACCACATCGGGCGTTGGGCGAGGTGGCTAGTCGCCAACGGCATCAGCCCACCAAGCGTGCGGCCTGAAAGGCTGCGCTTCCGGAGTTGCGCTAACGTCAGATCGCGGCGCAAACAAACCCCGGCGCGAGTCGGGTATATCTCAAGAACAGGCTATATTTAGGGTAGCTTCGGAAAGCTCGGATACGAGACACGCTCTATAGCCTCAGATAAAATCTTGAGCCCCGCGGCCTGGCCATAACCGCGCCCGACGGACATTCCTTTATGTCCGGTAAGCAGATCGTGGACCTCTTCGCCCAATCCCGCATCCCGACAGGCTCGCTTGAACGAGTGCCGGAATGAATGGAAGGTCTTGTTCGGGTCGTCGATGCCGCTCCCCTCCCCGCCATTGCGTTCGCACCACATGCCCCACCACTTGGTGAAGGTTCGGGACGACGACAAAACCTCAGCCGGATCGTGAGGCAGTTCGGGAAACAGGTAGACTTCACCGCGCTGTTGCACAGCTAGGGCGTATTTCACGAAGCCCGCCTCTATCAACGCCTTGTGGATCGGCACAGGTCGCTGCGATTGCCGGTTTTTGAGCTTGCGGCCCGTAAGATCGAGGAACCACGCCCCTTCCATGTCCCGCTTCACATCGTCAGCTTTGGCGGCGGCTAGTTCCTCCAGGCGACAACCCGTCCATAGACCGAGGATCGGGAGCCAGTAGTAGGCATCCTTCAACAGCACGCTGCCCAACTCATCGCGATAGCCCCAAAGCTGACCGGCGCTGTTGTGCGTCCGAGCGCACCCCTGGAACATGGGCTACGAGAAAATCAGGGCGATGTCGTCGGCGTCGTAAGCCAGCCGCTCCTCCTCCTCGCCTTTAGCCTTGGGCATGACAGGCGTGACGGGGTTCGCGGCGACCACACCGACGCTGACGGTATAGTCGAACAGCTTCTTGTAGACGAGGAACCACTTCCACTGCGTCTTCTTAGACAGCAGGCGGGCGCTAGGATTCCGCGCCTGCCAGTCCAGCACCTTTCGGAACGGCAGCTTGTCGAGTGCCGGCCGCTTGATAATCGGAAAGCGCCGCAGGTCTACCGCAAAGGCGTCCATCTGCGCCGGCGCCACCTGATGCACGTAAGGCGTATCAAGCGCTTCATTCAAACGGCGCACATAACTCCGCACCGCCGTCGCATTGGGCGGGCGCTTGGAGACAATGTAGCGCCCGACAAGCTCGCTGAGGGTCAACACCTCTGCGGGAGGACTGAGGGGCGCGGCAACGGCTCCAGGGGTACGTAGAGCAATCTGAGGGGCGTCATCCGCATCCGCGGGCCAGCCGTCGAACTCGCCACGCCGGAATTGCCGCGTAAAGGTCTCGACATCATGCCATGCCGCGCCAAACGCACTGCGGATATGGGCAATCGCCGGGTGATCGGCGGAGATAGCGACGCCGCGCGCGTCCAGAGCTTCAACCAAGCGCTGATCAAACTCTTCAATTTCGGACCATTTCCGCTGTTGAAGGCGATAGAGGCGCTCCGAGTGCGCCATGTCCTCCAGGCCGAAATCCTCAAAGGTGTCAGCGACGCCGTTGAAGAAGGCGTCCTGGGCCGCGTCGATCGTCGCGTTCCGCCACCCGTCGATCGCATCAAGCAGTTGGTCACGCCGCACAGCAGGCTGAGCCGGCGACACGCTGGGGACATTCTGAACTTCAACGCCAGAGGATGCTGAAGCCGTGACCGTCGCACGCGCAGCGGCAATCCGCGCGTCAAGCTCAGTCAAAATGGCAGCCGCCGTGGGGAACGCTTCGCCTTTATTGGAGGTGCCCAGGGATCGCCAGACTTGCGCCTTACCGCCAAAAGCGTGGCGGACGTCAGAAGGGATGTCCTTCTTGACGTAAAATGTGCGCCCCTTACCGCGCGTGCAGACGTTCTGCATGAACCGCATTCCGTAGCAGGCGTCCGTAGCAGGTAAAGCTCCGGGAACCCTTATGCTGTAAGGGTTTCAACGTCTACAACAGGTTAAAGGGGAGCGTGGCTGGGGAACTAGGACTCGAACCTAGAATGACGGTACCAAAAACCGCAGTGTTACCATTACACCATTCCCCAGCAGGAACGGCGGGACCCGTCTGGGCCCGGCGAGGCGGTGGAGATAGCGCAGGAGTCGGACGGATGCAACGCTGCTTTGAACTTCTTTTTTTGAGGTGATTTTTGTCGCTTGCGAGAGCGCCGACGCATGTCTATAAGCCGCCCTCCAAGTCGGAGTGTGGCTCAGTCTGGTAGAGCACTGCGTTCGGGACGCAGGGGTCGCAGGTTCA
>FTCV01000536.1_pt1 | contig 13062 bp, 11 predicted proteins | sample 1639691 | NCBI WGS metagenome assembly FTCV01 (sample SAMEA3914864, study PRJEB12502) | metagenome | biome: forest; material: soil | place: USA | collected 2012-03-12 | depth 0.3 m
GCGTGGATCGACGCGCCCCCGGTGGAGATCCGACAGGTAGTGCGTCATCGAATGGGTGAGCGCGGCATCGAACTGCTGCGCGACATCGGGCGGCAGGGCGGAGCCGGTGCTGGCCTGCGCGAGGGTCCGCGCCAGACCGTCGGCGTCGTAGTCGCGTGGCTCCAGCCCCTCGGTACCGGCCTCATGCAACGTCTTGACGGCGATTTGTGCCGCCTGGGAGGGCCGTCCGTCGACCAGCCACAACGGTGCTGATGGTGGCTGCGCCCAGGCGCCGGTGACGCTGCACAGCGTCCACGCGAGCGCCATGCGGACGAACCACTGGAAGGCCCGCGTAGTGATGCGGGGCGGCATCGGTTTCGGGGTAGTGTTGGTGGCGCGGGCAACAGTCATCGTATGAACGTCGAAAGCGTTTCTCCGTCGCCTATCGTAGCCGAAGATGGTGATCGATCCGCCTTCCTGAGCATCCCGAGCCATATCGGTGCGATTGCAGGGTGTTTGATTCAAGTCAATCGACAAGGGTCATCGGGAACTATTCTGGCAACAGTGGCATTCGTCACGCAGCAATCGTCACAGTACTCACGCGGAGGTGAATCGATGTACGAGCGCATTCTGGTAGCGGTGGACGGCGGCCCCTCGTCCGAACTGGCGATCGCGCAGGCCGTCGGCCTCGCCAAGCAACTGGACGCCGAAGTCAAGGTGCTGTTCGTCGTCGACGACAGCGAGCTGTTCTTCGAAGCGGCCTATATCGTGGACCCGGCCGACATCCTGCGCGGCATGGTCGAGGTGGGGAAGAAGGCGCTCTCCAGCGCGGCGCGGCGCTTCGAAAACGCCGGTGTGCGCTGCCTGACCGAACTGGCGGAAAAGCCGGTCTCACCCGGCAATATCTCCGGCACCATCGTCAGTCACGCCGAACAATGGCCGGCCGACCTGATCATCATGGGCACCCATGGCCGACGCGGCATGCGCCGCGTGATCATGGGCAGCGTCTCGGAAGGCGTAGTGTCGAAGTCGAGCCGGCCCGTTCTGCTGATTCGCGGCGAGACCGAGCGCTGAGGCGTGGTGGCCAAGCGCCGCCGCACGTCGCCATCAGGAGCAAATGTGAGCTACACAACCGTTGTGGTGGACCTGAACGACGACGTCGCGCGCGAGGCAAGGCTGCAGGCGGCCGCTGCGCTGGCGTCACCGGCCAGTGGATATATCGTCGGCGTCGCCGCCACCGGCACGCTGCTCGACCCCTATCGGAGCGCCGGAACAGAGGCGACGCGATACCAGGGACTGCGCGCGGACATGCTGGCCAGACTCTGGCGCGACAACGATGTCGCCATGCGGGATGCCTTCGCGCGTGCCAGCGCATCCATCGCATCCGAACAGGTTGTGATCCAGCAGGAGTCCGGGTGGGCCCTCGCAGCGTGCGGCCGGACCAGCGACATCATCCTGCCGCGACCGCCATCGCTGGGGCAGGACGTTCCGAAAATGATGGCATCGGCAGCCGAGTACGTGCTGGTGAACGCCGGCCGGCCGATCCTGGTCATGCCGCCGGGCAGTGTGCTTCGCCTAGACGGCACGGTCCTGATCGCCTGGAATGCAAAACGCGAGGCGGCGCGCGCCGTTGCCGACGCGATGCCGCTGCTGAAGGTCGCCACCGAGGTTGTCGTCCTGGAAATTACCGCTGGGAACGGGTCGTCGGCCGAGGCCGACTCGCAGGTTGCGCGCTGGCTCGCCCGCCACGGCGTCAATGCCACCTCGGTCCGTCTGCAGGCGCCCGCGTCCGTTGCAGACGCGCTGATCAGCACGGCGCAGGCGCAATCGGCGGCCTTGCTGGTCGCTGGCGGATACGGCCATTCGAGGATTGGCGAACTGGTCGGGGGCGGGACCACGCGCACGCTGCTCTGGCATTCGCCCGTTCCGCTGTTCATGTCGCACTGAACACGCGGCCCATGCCGTCCCGGTCGGTACCGGCCTCACGGTAGCCCTGATCTCTCTGCGTCCAGGTGCCCAGGGGGCGCGATTTCTGAAGCAGGAGTTTGCGTGGCCCATCTATGCATTGCGATAAGAAAAGTTATCGCAATGCACTCCGAAAATAACGCAAGTCTTCCGCCTACTCCTTCACCGCCCCCGTCATCCCGGACACGTAGTACTCCACGAAGAACGAATAGACCACCGCCACGGGCAGGGACCCGAGCAGGGCGCCGGCCATCAGCGAGCCCCAGTGGTAGACATCGCCCTCCACGAGTTCGGTGACGATGCCGACGGGCACTGTCTTCACCTCCGAGGACGAGATGAAGGTCAGCGCATAGATGAACTCGTTCCACGACAGCGTGAACGCGAAGATGCCCGCCGAGATCAGGCCTGGCACGGCCAGCGGCAGGATGATCTTGATCAGGATCTCCCAGCGCGTAGCGCCATCGATCAGCGCACATTCCTCGAGTTCATACGGAATCGAGCGGAAATAGCCCATCAGCAGCCAGGTACAGAACGGAATCAGGAAGGTCGGATAGGTCAGGATCAGCGCCCAGCGCGTATCGAACAGGCCCAACTGGAACACGATGGACGCCAGCGGGATGAACAGGATCGACGGCGGAATCAGATAGGCCAGGAAGATGGCCAGTCCGACCGGCTTCGCACCCTGGAAGCGCAGTCGCTCGATCGCATAGGCGGCCAGCACGCTCGCCGCGAGCGACGCAAACGTGGAAACCGTCGAGACGATCACGGTATTGAGCAGCCAGGCAGGGTAGGGCGTATCGAGCAGCAGCTTCTTGAAGTGCGCCAGCGTGGGTGCCATCACCAGGAACGGATTGGCGCTCTGCATCAGCAGTTCGCCATTGGGCTTGAATGCCGTGATCGCCATCCAGTAGAACGGAAACAGCAGCACGAAGATGAAAACGCCCAGCGGGATATAGAGCGTGACCCAGCGCCGCGGGACGGACTGCAGGTAGTCCATCCCTTGCTGGTCGGTGTCGATGGCTTCTGCTTTCACTTGTCGCCTCCCTGTTGCCACGCGCGCCGTTGCAGGCCGAAATAGGAGAAGAGGATGGCCGCCAGCAGGAAGGGCACCATCATCGTCGCCAGCGCCGCGCCTTCGCCGAGCGAGCCGCCGGGGATTGCGCGCTGGAACGAGAGCGTGGCCATCAGATGCGTGGCATTGAGCGGGCCGCCGCGTGTCAGCACATAGATCAGTTGGAAATCGGTGAACGTGAACAGCACCGAAAACGTCATCACCACCGCGATGATCGGCGTCAGCAGCGGCAACGTCACATAGCGGAACTGTTGCCATGGCGTGACGCCATCGATCGATGCTGCCTCGTACAACGTGGGCGAAATGGTCTGCAGGCCCGCCAGCAGCGAGATCGCGACAAACGGAATGCCGCGCCAGACGTTGGCGGCGATCGTCGAAAAACGCGCCAGCCAGGGATCGCCGAGGAAATCGATGTAGCGGTCGATCAGTCCGAGCTTGACCAGCGTCCAGCTGATAACCGAGAACTGCGCGTCATAGATCCACCAGAACGCCAGCGCCGACAGCGCTGTGGGCACGATCCACGGCAGCAGCACCACGGCCCGGAAGAACGACTTGAACGGCAGGTTCTTGTTGAGGATCAGCGCCAGCCAGAGGCCCAGCACGAACTTCAGCACGCTGGCCACGAGGGTGTAGAAGATCGTATTGAACAGCGCCAGCTGCGTCAGCGAATCGCCGGCCAGGTAACTGTAGTTGGACAGGCCGATCCACTCGCCGACGCGGCCGATCTTGGCATCGGTGAATCCCAGCCAGACACCCAGCCCGAGCGGATAGGTCAGGAAGATCAGCAGCAACAGGGCGGTGGGCAGCATGAACAGCAGCCCGAGCGCGTGGCGGTTGTTTGACAGACGGGACAGCATGGGTCTCCTCGTCAGCGGCCGCCGCGGCATGGGTAGGTGCCGCGCACGGGTTCCGGCACCGTCGGGGCGGCCCATTACCGTCCGCCCCGACGATCGCGCGCATCCGGCGCGTTATTGGCCCTGGTCAGGCCTTGTAGTACCGCTCGGCGCGCTGCGCGGCGCGCGCGGCGGCTTCCTTGGGCGTCTTGGAGCCGCTGGCGGCTTCGGCCACCATGTCCAGCACGATGTAGTCGGCCATCGCCGCCGCCGATGCCGTGCCGAGCGGGCCGGCGTGGCCGTTGTCGAGCATCAGCGAGGCCGCATCGCGATAGACCGTGTGCTTGGGATCCGACGTCCAGATCGGGTTCGACTCGTAGGCCTTGAGCGGCTGGCTGACATAGCCGATGGCAGCCTCCATCCACGGGTTGTACTGCTCCGGCTCCATCATGAACTGCAGGTAGGCCTTGGCGGCGTTCGGGTACTTGCAGTATTTGAACACCATCATCTGCGTGATCTGCATCAGCTCGGTCGGCTTGCCGCTGGCGCCGATCGGGAAATGCGCGTGCTGGATGTCGCGCGCCATCTCCAGCATCTTCGGCTCCTTCGAGTTCTTGGCCGCGTAGTAGACCGAGATGCCGTTGGCGGTCAGGCTGACCTGGCCATCAAGGAAAGCCTTGTTGTTCGAGGGATCCTGCCAGGACAGCGTGCCCGGCACGAACGTGGCATAGAGCTGCTTCGCGTATTCCAGCGCGGCCCAGGTTTCCGGCGAATTCACCACGACCTTGCCCTTGCTGTCGACCAGCATGCCGCCGTGCGACCAGAGCAGCCAGTGCGCCCAGTTGTTGCCATCGCCCACGGCCTTGCCCAGCGCGAAGCCGCACGGCGTGTTCTTGGCCTTGAGCGCCTGGCACAGCTTGAGGAAGCCGGCCGTGTCCTTGGGAATGCTGTCGAATCCGGCCGCCTTGACGTGGCTTTCGCGATAGACCAGCGCATTGCCCACCACGCCCAGCGGCAGGGCAATCCACTTGCCATTGTGGATGCCGTACTTCTTGCACACGTCATACCAGCCGCCGTACTTGCCGCCGAGATAGTTGGCCACGTCGGACACGTCCACGAGCTTGTCGGGGTATTGCTGCGGGTCATCGAACCAGCCCAGCACGATGTCCGGCCCGGTGCCGACGCTGGCCGCGACGGCGGCCTTCGGGCGGACGTCTTCCCAGCCCTCGTTGTCGACACGCACCTCCACGCCGGTCAGCTCGCTGAACTTCTTCGTGTTGGCGGTCCATAGGTCCTCATCGCCCTGCACAAAGCGCTTCCAGCGCAGCACGCGCAGCTTGGCACCGGCCTCGGGCTTGTAGCGCAAGTCGGTTGCGGCAAAGGCGTTGGCGCCCAGTGCCGTGGTGGCGGCCACCGCCGCCGTGGATACCAGGAAATCGCGTCGTGTGAAGTGGTTCGAATGACTCATCGCTTTGTCTCCTCCAGGGTCGTGGATGGTGCCGCCGTTCTGGTGTTGCCGTTCTGGTGTTGCCGCTCTGGTCTTGCCGTGCTGGTGTTGTCGCCTGCGTTCACTGCCGGGGAAGGGCCTGTCCGGACTCTGCATCGAACAGGTGGGTGTGCTGGTCATCGGGCACCAGATGAAGCATCTGGCCAGCCGCGAAGTCGTGGCGCTCCCGGAAGATCGAGATGAACTCGGTTTCGCCAAAACGCGAATACACCTCGGTATTGGCGCCGGTGGGTTCCACGACGGAGACGCTGGTCGGAAAGCCCTGGCCCGGCGCGCCAAATCCGAGATGCTCGGGCCGCACGCCGTAGATCACGCGCTGGCCGTCCACGCCGCCGCCCGCGGCAAGCCGCGCGGGCGGCGGCAGGCGCGTGCCATCGGCAAACTCCACCGTGGCGTCGCCATTCTGGCGGCGCAGCACGCCGGGGATGAAGTTCATCGCCGGCGATCCGATAAAGCCGGCCACGAACAGATTGTCGGGATGGTCATAGAGCGCCAGCGGACGTCCGCGCTGTTCCACACGGCCATCGCGCATCACGACGATCTGGTCGGCCATCGTCATCGCCTCGATCTGGTCGTGCGTGACATAGACCGAAGTGGTGCGCAGACGCTGGTGCAGCTCCTTGATTTCGGCGCGCATCTGCACGCGCAGCTTGGCATCGAGGTTGGACAGCGGCTCGTCGAACAGGAACACCTGCGGATCGCGCACGATCGCGCGTCCCATGGCCACACGCTGGCGCTGACCGCCCGAGAGCTGGCGCGGATAGCGGTCCAGCAACTGGCCCAGGCCGAGAATGCCCGAGGCCTTGTCCACCTTCTGCCGGATGGCCTCCTTCGGCAGGCCCGCCAGCTTGAGCGAAAACGCCATGTTGTCGTACACGGACATGTGCGGGTAGAGCGCGTAGTTCTGAAACACCATCGCGATGTCGCGCTCCTTGGGCGGCAGCCGGTTGACGACGCGCTCGCCAATCAGGATGTCGCCGGCGGTGATCTCCTCCAGCCCGGCCAGCATCCGCAGCAACGTGGATTTGCCACAGCCGGAGGGGCCGACGAGCACCGTGAACTGACCATCGGCAATATCGATACTCACGCCACGAATGACCTGCGTCCCGCCAAAGTACTTCTGTACATCGCGAATCTGAACCGATGCCATGCGTCGCGTCTCCTTGTGTAGCGCTGCACCGCGCCTGGGCGGGCGGTGCCTTGCATCCCGCCCCGGGGACAGGCAGGCCGGCGATGGGCTTGCCTCAGTGGTTGCCCTTCGGTACGGCGGCACCACTCTTGCCGACCAGGAAGTCGAGGTCGGCGCCGCGATTGGCCTGCTGCACATGGTCGAAATACAGCCGGGTCCAGCCGCGCTCCATCGGCGGCTCCGGTGGCTGCCAGGCGGCGCGCCGGCGGGCCAGTTCATCCTCGGCGACATGCAGATGGAGCTTGCGCGCCTCCACATCGAGTTCGACCAGGTCGCCATCCTGCACCAGCGCCAGCGGGCCGCCGGCCGCGGCTTCAGGTGCCACGTGCAGCACCACCGTGCCGTACGCGGTGCCGCTCATGCGCGCATCAGAAATGCGCACCATGTCGGTAATGCCCTGGCGCAACAGCTTCGGCGGCAGCGGCATGTTGCCGGCCTCGGCCATACCCGGATAGCCGCGCGGGCCACAGTTCTTCAGTACCAGCACACAGTTTTCGTCGACATCGAGCGACTCGTCATCGAGGCACTCGTGCATGTGCTCGCTGTTCTCGAACACCACCGCGCGCCCGGTGTGCTTGAGCAGCGCGGGCGTGGCCGCGGAGGGCTTGATGACCGCTCCATCGGGGCAGAGATTGCCGTGCAGCACCGCGATGCCCGCGCCAGGCTTGAACGGCGCGTCGAAGGCGTGGATGACCTCGCGGCTGTAGTTCGGCGCGTCCTTGCAGTTGTCCCAGAGCGTCCTGCCGTTGACGGTCAACGTATCGCGCGCAAGCACCGCTTCGAGCTCGCGGATTACCGCCGGCAGTCCGCCGGCATAGTAGAAATCCTCCATCAGGTGCCGGCCCGACGGCTGAAGGTCCAGCAGACAGGGCAGGGCGTGGCCGAGTTTGTCCCAGTCGTCGAGATCCAGTGGCACACCCATGCGCCCGGCAATGGCGAGCAGGTGAATCACGGCGTTGGTCGATCCGCCGATCGAGGCGTTGACCTTGATCGCGTTTTCGAAAGCAGGGCGGGTCAGGATCTGCGACATCACGAGGTTGTCCTTGACCATCTGCACGATGCGGCGGCCCGACGCGCGGGCAAGGATATTGCGGCGGCCATCCACGGCGGGAATCGCCGCGTTGCCCGGCAGGCTCATGCCAAGTGCCTCGACCATGCAGGCCATGGTGGACGCGGTGCCCATCGTCATGCAATGGCCGTGCGAGCGGTGCATGCAGCTTTCGGCCTCGAAGAATTCTTCCTGCGACAGCTGGCCGGCGCGGACTTCCTCGGACATCTTCCACACGTCAGTGCCGGAGCCCAGTTCCTGCCCGCGATACTTGCCGCTCAGCATCGGGCCGCCGGAGACGCCGATGGTAGGCAGGTCGCACGAGGCCGCGCCCATCATCAGCGCCGGCGTGGTCTTGTCGCAGCCCATCAGCAGTACGACACCATCGATCGGGTTGCCGCGGATCGACTCTTCCACATCCATGCTGGCCAGGTTGCGGAACAGCATGGCAGTGGGGCGCAGCAGCGTTTCCCCGAGGGACATCACGGGGAATTCGAGCGGAAAGCCGCCGGCTTCCCACACACCGGTCTTGACCTGGTCGGCCAGCGTGCGGAAATGCGAATTGCAGGGGGTCAGCTCGGAATAGGTATTGCAGATACCGATGACCGGACGGCCATCGAACTGGTCATGCGGAATGCCTCGGTTTTTCAGCCACGAGCGGTAAATAAACCCGTCGCGGTCCAGCCGGCCAAACCATGCCTGGCTGCGACGCCTGGGCGGCGTCGGCGGTTTGTCGTCGTGGTGCACTCGGGTCTCCTGCGTTCTGCGTTTTATGAGGGTGCAGATCCGGATGCCCACAGCGACACTGCCGCGCCGCACGCATGCCGAGTTCAACGCAGTCTAGGTCAGGCCTCCCAACAGGTAAACTGGTATTACCAATATGCAGTAGTTACCCCAATCCCAGGTTTCTGCTTTCCTATGGCATCGACTGCCCCCTCCGGGCCACCAGGGAGGGCGCCTGGCGCCGCGGACGGAATGGGCAGCCAATCGGGAATTATTGATACGTGATGGTGAAAGACATCATGGTACTGGCCGTGCCCGGTGACACTGAACTACCAGTCTGGTAGAAGCGTGCGGCAAGCGGAATGCGACCGCCACGTCCAACTACAAAGCCCGAAGCAAGACGTATAGGTCGGCCAATTGGAAATGGGGAGCCTAACGGGCTGAGTACCTGGACACCCACACCCGTTGCTGTCGAAAGTGCGGTATTAAGTGACACGACCGAATTGGTGGCATCAACGATTGCGGTGAGGGCGTCCAATTGATACTGGATCGACCGGATCGACGAGGGACAGTTGTTCAATTCAATCGCAAAGTTCTTACGGGGTGAGACGCTTCCCCGCCCCCGGAAAACGTGACTCGCATGCGCATCCAGATTCACGGCGACATCGGGTGTGCTGCAGGTGCCTGGAACCACATTGAAGGAATTCTCTGCAAGAGAGACCGTCATGACGTCGGGCCCGGAATCCAGTCGCATACGGACATATTGTCCAGGTCTGGTCTTCAACGTCCCGGAGAAATCGATCAGCGGTGTGGTCTTGATCACTTCGACTTTTATCTTCTCATTACCACTCCAGGTAAGGGCACGCGTTGTTGACGCCGCGCTAATGACTTGACTGGAATGAGGCACCTTGCCGTACAGGGAATTAACCGTACCGTCCTCGATGGTGAACCGATAACCGATCCCGGGGACGCCGCTAGCATATACATCAGTAAAGCCCGCGGCCAATGGGCCAGTGCCTTCAATGAGAATATTTCTAACTCCTGTACAACGTCCGTACGGACGGGAGCCGGCGCCGACCATTGATGTCGTGGTAAACAATCGGGTCCCGACAGGAATATCGCGAGGCTGTCTAATGGCGCGGAAGTCAAAGGAGCCAATATTAACGACCTGTGTCACCCCATCAGCGTTGCAGTCGGCCACAGCCTTACCTGGGAAGACAGTCATGATGCCGACAAATACCAATGACATCTGAAAAGTTCTTGGCCCAAAAATATCCGGCAGGTCTGGCGGGCCCCATGAAATACCCGATAATCTTGACCTCGCTGATGACCGCAACCGCCGAATATTTCCCGTTATTTTCATATCAGACATGCTGTTTCCCTATACATACCACCTCGAATCAAAAAGGGTGGCGTAGATCCTTTCCAGTACCAGATATCAACATCCGCACAATGGAACCCCCGCACCGTCTGAACGCCGTATATTCGTCGATTGAGGAACAGCCTGGCTCAGCGATGAAACTTGATTCTAAAAACCCCATGTCGCCAATGGATATAGCCGTACTTCTAAATCCCGGAGGAAATAGCTGTCCGTGTCCGAACGCATGCGCGTGCGCAAACAGGGATGCGGCGGGAGCCTTTGAGGAAGTTGCCTGGATTGCAGCCAGACGCGATCCGGGTGGAGAAGCCGGAAGAGCAACCGAATCAGAGCGCCTTGTACTCAGGCCTGCTTGCTGCACATGGTATTTAACATAATATGTGTTACGCCCACAACGGGTGTTGGCCGTTATTAGTAATGTCACCTTTGCGATGATTAGAGATGTCACCGCTGTCTCCCCGTCTGCTCCGCCGGATGGCCGTAGTGGCCTTGGCAAGCGCCAGCCAAGCGGCTAACGGGGATTCGCGCCAGCCAAATACGGCCAGTAGCCGTTGCATTTCACCTGAGCGAATCAGGCGTAGACTAAGTGGTAACGAGGAGTCGCAATGAGCCGGAGCGCACTATGGGCGTACAGCTAAATCACACTATCGTCTGGTGCCGCGACAAACAGAAGTCAACGCAGTTTCTTGTGGACATTCTGGGACTGCCAAGCCCCGTTGAGTTCGGGCAGATGCTGATCGTCCAGCTCGACAACGGTGTCTCGCTCGACTTCTTCGAAAGCGAAGATGCCATTTCCATGCAGCATTACGCGTTTCTGATCAGTGAAGGCGAATTCGATCAGGTCTTCTCTCGTGTTCGAGACCGAGGGCTTCGCTACTGGGCCGATCCTGGTAAGCAACGTGTCGGCGAAACCTATCTGCACAACGGTGGCCGCGGAGTGTATTTCGATGATCCTGACGGTCATTTACTCGAGGTCATGACTCGGCCTTATAAGCTTGGCGCCTAGGGCCTACGTCTAAGGAAAATCGGCGCTTCCGGACAGGCGTGTCGGCTCTGCGGGCTGCGGCCGCCAGCAAGTAACTGTGAGCCGAAACCCTATTTCGGCCAGACTCGGACAGTCACCAAGGCCATTTAGCATCAGCAAGTGCAGCGCAATGCGATCCGGCAGGCTGCAGCAGACTGGGGCCTGGTACGCATTCCCCCCTGGTACGCATTCCCCCCTGGTACGCATTCCCCATTACTTTGCGTTGGCATGCGGCGAGTAAGGGAGTCGGCCCGTGTCGCAGAACTCACACCAAATGAAGGGGCATCGAAGGGCGCGACTTTTTTCGGACAGGCACCGACACCAGCGTCATCGCGCAAGACCTATTACAAAGGCATGGTTCATTGCATGGAGATCAGATCATGCAAGCACAATCGTTTATACGGAACAAAGAGGAAGATCTCGAGGAGCTCGATGAAACGGATCGAGCGATCGAACGTCTCGGAGAACGCATTCAAGCGCAGGAAAAACGGCTTGCACAACTCAAACGAGAGGGCATTGACGTCAAGAGCGCAGAGGAGATTCGTGCCAACCTCTGCGAAAGCCTCAAAGAACTCCTCAAACACCGGGCGCTCATTCAGCACGCCCTTACCTATGGCGAGTGAAGCAAGCGACTGCAGGTTGCTCCCATGCCGCGGCGCTGCGGCCTGGCTGCAAACCGACGTCGATGTTCTTGAGGTTGTGCTCGCGCTACGGCGCACGCTGCAGACGCAGTACTTGCCCGCTGGTGGATGAATTCCCGGGATCTGCCAGGACATAGAGTTCCTGCGCGGCATCCGATCCGAACGAAAACACGGTGCCCGGTATCGACAATGACCAGTCGACGGACTCCGTCACGGTGCCGTTGCGATAGGCAAAGCTCATCAGCTTGCCAATGCACAGGTCGGTATAGAAATAGCGTCCCTGCAACTCGGGCACGGCGGTGCCGCGATACACGTAGCCACCCAGGATTGCGCAGCCGCCGCTCGCGTGGGTGTATTCGAACACCGGTGGCGTCAGGCCGGTCGTGTCGCAGGTCGTCGCCCCGACGCAGACCGTGCCTTCGATCTTGTCCCAGCCATAGTTCAGGCCACCGCTTGTGACGGGAACGACGTTGACTTCCTCGCGCGCAGCTTCACCCACATCGGCGATATAGACCAGCCCCGGCGTATCGAACGAGAACCGCCAGGGGTTGCGCAGCCCACTGGCCCAGATTTCCGCCCGGCCCCCGGCCCCGCTGGCAAACGGATTGTCCGCCGGTATTGCATAGCCACCACCGCGGACATCGATGCGCAGCATCTTGCCAAGCAATGAGCCCGTGTTCTGGGCATTGCCGGCGGGATCGTTGGAGCCGCCGCCGTCGCCGGTGGCCAGGTACAGCATTCCATCCGGGCCGAACGCCAACTGGCCGCCATTGTGGTTCGATGCACCCGAATGCGGAATCGACAGCAGCACCGTGCCGGTGGCATTGGCCACATCGGGATTGCCTGTGGACACCTGGTAACGCGCCACGGTGATCGCGCCATCGGCGGCGGTGTAATAGACATAGAAGCGGCCAGTCGAGGCATAGGCCGGGTCAAACGCCATGGACAGCAGGCCGCGCTCGCCATCGGTGGTGGTCAGCGCGGAGATATCGAGGAACGGCGTGCCAAGGAGGCTGCCATTGCGCACCACGCGAATCCGACCAGGGCGCTCCACGACGAACAAGCGTGCGTCGTTGGCCGGGGCTGCCAGGTAGATGGGCGCGTCAAGACCGCCGGTCACCGTCGCCAGGGTTAGCCGAAATGTTTCCGGCGCACCGTACGCTACCGCCACAGATGCGGAAGCCCCGGCGCCGACCGTGGCCGATTGGGACGACTGCGTCGTCTTGTAGACCGAGGTACCGGTCAGGACGCTTCCACCAGTCACCGTGTACGTCCCGGCGACCAGGTTGCCCAGCGTAGTGGCTTCGGTGACTGCCCGCTGGAAGCCTGCGGGCCCGGTTATCGTGACATTGGCGGGGGGGCCGGACGGCAGGCCCGAGATGGCCAGCGCGAGCGTTCCCGTGGCGCTCCCGCCGCCGCCCGTCGTCCCCCCTGGCGCGCTGGCGTCAGTCCCCCCCGAACCATCGCCGCCGCACGCGGACAGGCACAGCACACATACGCCAAGGGAACGACCTATCCATTGCCTGAATGCAGAAATCATGGCTGGCTCCCGACACTCGATTTTTTCGATCCTGGCGAGCAGCATTGCAGGTTTTACACCGCGTTCTGGGCCGCGCTGCCCTTCTGCCGCGAGCCGCGGCGCGCGCAATGGGCCCTGCCGTGCGCCCGCTCGAGCCTGAGCAAGGAACCGGCCAGGCAAGGCC
>FTCV01002094.1_pt1 | contig 13019 bp, 12 predicted proteins | sample 1639691 | NCBI WGS metagenome assembly FTCV01 (sample SAMEA3914864, study PRJEB12502) | metagenome | biome: forest; material: soil | place: USA | collected 2012-03-12 | depth 0.3 m
CCGCTGAACCATGGCTTCACGGCGGTGATCGAGGAAGAGGGCGGCGTTAAGAGCTATTGGGCGCTTTCCCACAGCGGCGATGCGCCTGATTTCCACGATCCGGCTTGCTTCGCACTTCCGCTTGCGGCACCCGGGCAGGCATGAAATTCGGCATCGACCGCCTGCTGGCGGACCCTGAACTGCGTAAGCCGCTTGACGGCCGCCGCGTCGCGCTCGTCGCCCATCCTGCTTCGGTCACCGAGGATCTTGTCCACTCGCTTGACGCGCTGATCGCTGCCGGCGTGAACGTGACGAGCGCCTTCGGTCCGCAGCACGGGCTGAAAGGTGACAAGCAGGACAACATGGTCGAGACGGCGGATGAACTGGATCCGACTTACGGCATCCCGGTTTACAGCCTTTACGGCGAAGTCCGCCGCCCGAGCGAGGCGATGATGGACAGCGCCGATGTGTTCCTGTTCGACCTGCAGGACCTTGGCTGCCGTATCTATACCTTCGTCACCACGCTGCTCTATCTGCTGGAAGCGGCCCAAAAGCAGGGCAAGAGCGTCTGGGTGCTCGACCGTCCAAACCCCGCAGGTCGCCCGATCGAGGGGCTGACCCTGCTGCCCGGGCAGGAGAGCTTCGTCGGTGCCGGGCCGATGCCGATGCGTCACGGGTTGACCCTGGGTGAGATGGGCCACTGGTTCGTCCGCCACTTCAAGCTCGACGTCGACTACCGCGTGGTCGCGATGGAGGGATGGGAGCCCGAAGGCCCCGGTTTCGGCTGGCCGCAGGACCGCATCTGGATCAACCCCAGCCCCAACGCCGCCAACCTCAATATGGCCCGCGCCTACGCCGGCACGGTGATGATCGAGGGCGCGACGCTTTCGGAAGGCCGTGGCACCACTCGCCCACTGGAAGTGCTGTTCGGTGCGCCGGACATCGACGCCAAGGCGATTCTGGCCGAGATGCAGCGCTTTGCGCCTGAATGGCTCGAAGGCTGCGCCGTGCGCGAATGCTGGTTCGAGCCGACCTTCCACAAGCATGCCAAGACGTTGTGTAGCGGTCTGATGATCCATGCCGAGGGCAAGTTCTACGATCACCACGCCTTCCGGCCGTGGCGGCTTCAGGCATTGGCGTTCAAGGCGATCCGCAACCTCTATCCCGATTATCCGATCTGGCGCGATTTCCCGTACGAGTACGAGTTCACGCGCCTTGCCATCGATGTGATCAACGGCGGACCGGGCCTTCGCGAATGGGTCGACAATCCGGATGTACTTCCGGCTGACCTCGATGCCGCAGCCGGTGCGGACGAAGCCGCGTGGAAGGCTGAAGTCGCGGACCTGCTGCTTTACTGAATGCGATTATTGGGCCGGTGATTTGTTTGCCGGCCCATCGTTGAAGGCGGGCGGAGCCTTGAGCTTGCCATCGGCCAATTCCAGCACAGGGCAGCCACCGAGCCGCTTGTCCACCGCGCGGATCAGGGCCGGCTTTCCGTCATCGGCGTTTGGTGTGGTCCGCCCTGCCGCTGCGTTGGCGCGCTGGATGCTATAGCCGCACTTTGCCTTGGCGGCCGGGGCCTTGTTCGCCCCCTGCGGTGGAGCGGCTGCCACTGTCAGAGCGGCCATCGCCAAAATTAGAACAACCTGCTTCATCGTCGCACTCCCGCTGAGGGTTCGGACGGGATGATTGCCCAAACCCGCTGCGTAGGAAAGGGGGCTTATGCCTTCTTGCGCGTCAGTTCCCGCATCGCCGCGTCCAGCCCGTCCAGCGTCAGGGGGAACATGGCGCCGCCCATGAGGTCGCGGATCATCCGCGTCGAACTGGAATAGCCCCACTGGATCTCCGGCGTGGGGTTGAGCCAGACCGTCGCCGGATAAGTCTGCGCCACACGCTGCAGCCAGACCGCGCCGGCCTCCTCGTTCATGTGCTCCACCGAACCGCCGGGATGGCTGACTTCGTAAGGGCTCATCGATGCATCGCCCACGAAGATCACTTTGTAGTCGTGCCCGAACTTGTGGAGTAGGTCCCAGGTCGGCGTGCGCTGCGACCAGCGGCGGCGATTGTCCTTCCACACGCCTTCGTAGAGGCAGTTGTGGAAGTAGAAGAACTCCATGTTCTTGAACTCGGCGCTGGCCGCGCTGAACAGTTCCTCCATCAGTTCGATGTAGGGATCCATCGACCCGCCAACGTCCAGGAACAGCAGCACTTTCACCGCATTGTGCCGCTCCGGCCGCATGACGACGTCCAGCCAGCCCTGCTTGGCGGTGCCCCGGATCGTCTCGTCCAAGTCGAGTTCCTCGGCCGCGCCTTCGCGCGCGAAGCGGCGCAGGCGTCGCAGCGCCACCTTGATGTTGCGCGTGCCCAGTTCGCGGGTGTTGTCGAGATTGGCAAACTCGCGCTTTTCCCAGACCTTGATCGCGCGGCCGTGACGGCCTTCACCGCCGATGCGGATGCCTTCGGGGTTATAGCCCGAATGGCCGAAGGGCGAGGTGCCGTTGGTGCCGATCCACTTGTTGCCGCCCGAGTGCCGCTTTTCCTGCTCTTCCAGACGCTTCTTCAGCGTCTCCATGATCTCGTCCCAGGAGCCGAGCGCCTTTATCTGCTCCATCTCCTCTTCGGAGAAGTAGCGTTCGGCCATCTTGCGCAGCCATTCCTCGGGAATGTCGACCGGCTGCTGGCCATAGTCGGTCAGCACGCCCTTGAAGACCTTCTGGAACACCTGGTCGAACCGGTCGAGCAGCCCCTCGTCCTTCACGAAAGTAGCGCGGCTGAGGTAGTAGAATGCCTCCGGTGTCCGCTCGATCACCTCGCGGTCCAGCGCTTCCAGCAGCACCAGATGCTCCTTGAGCGAGGCGGGAATGCCGGCCGCGCGCAGTTCCTCGATGAAGTTCAGCAGCATGGTGACGCTCCACCTAGGTTGACACGGAACGCTCGGCGAAGCGAATTGTCACCTTGTTTTGAAATCAATGGGTTAGTCGTCACTTCGCGCATCGCGATGTGACCTTCGAAACGCGCTTTGCGGTGTCGGTGTCACCTTGCATGGCGACGCCCACCAGTGAAGTGGCGGGGAAGAGAGATCGGTCGCAATTCATGGTCTGGACCCTGCACCTTGGGTGTTGCGGTAGGAAACCGGAGCACATTATGATCCGTCCGCCGATCAGTTGCTTTTCCCGGCGGATGGCGAGAGCGTGATCGTGGTGTTGCCGGTGCCGCGCGTGCTGGAAGATATCGGCGCGTCCTTCTCGATCATTTCAACCACCTGGCTCGCCGCCGGCAGCCGATTGAAGCGCCGAAAAGCGTACATCCGATCAACGGTTCGGAACTGCATCATGTAGGCTTTCGAATGCCCGCCAAGGACGCCAGCGAGACCGTCGACGCCGACGCTTGCGGTCGCCCCGGAATCGCCGATGGCCACGATGAAACTGTCATCTGAACCGTTGGCACGATAGACGCCGTAGCTGCCGTTTGACGATGCATCCCTGCACCACACGGTGCCTTCCGCCGGGTGAGCCTCTTCGTCCAACACCGCATCTTTCTGCGCTGCGCCCAGGCTGGCGCCAAGCAGTGCGTCCATCATCGACGGCGGGTAGAGTTTGGCTTGCTTTTGCGGGAGCGCCGTGGCGCAATCGCCGATTAGATAAGCAGCTGGAGTCTTCGCAGCGGGGGGCGACGCTGAATGAATGGATTGCGCAAAAGCAGCCAGTTGAGCGGCGAGTGCTGCCTGATCGAGATCGCGCGAGGTCATCCGGATGGCGATCAGCCAGTCGCCCACGGGATAGATCGCGATGCCGGTGGCCTTGAGCTTCGATCCGGTCAGCGGCATCACGGTACGCAGGCCCGCGTTTGCCTCTCCGGTTGAGGGCGTAAACGTACCCGACCGACTATGCTGTTGGTCGATCTGCCCAAGGCGGCCGCTGCTGTTCACGACCGCCAGGATGCGGTCATGCCACACGGATGCATCCACCAGTCCGGCGTGAAACAGGTAAAGCGTCGCCTCGGTGTCGCTGGATTCTTGCGTATACGTCGCGCCGATGTCGAGCTGAGCCTTACCGAAATCCTCGATCCTGCTGCGTGTAAAGCCTGCCAATTCCACGGGGAATGCCGTTCCGGTCGCGGCATGCTCCCAGGCCGCGCCGACGTCGGCGACTACTGGAGTTGTGTTCGCGGTGGCCGGTGACGGGGCAAGGGCGGCACAGGACAGCGCCAGGCCGGCGAGCGCGAGAGTCGTTGCTGCGCGCATGGTACCAGCCATTATCGAGTGACTTGCGGGGCAGGTGGCTGGCGATCGTGCCTTTCGACGCCATCGGGAAATAGAGCCCATTCCGGCGCATCGTCAGTCCAGATCACCATCGCCGGCTTCAGTCCATGATCCGCATCGAGCGCGCCTAGGCGGAAGGTCTGCAAATGCGGACGTGCCGAGCTTTGCGCGAAAATCTGCGTGCCGCACTTGGGGCAGAAGCTGAACGTCAGCGTATTGCCGCTCGCCGCCACCCATGTGGAAGAGGCGAGTTCGCCATCAAGCGTGACGTCTTCCACCTTGAAGATCGCGTTGTTGGTCGGCCCGCCCGCCGCAAGCTGCTGGCACTGGCGGCACCAGCACTGCCGCGTGGCAATGGGCTCACCCACAATGTCGATCGTGACGGAGCCGCAGGCGCAGCGTCCGCTATAGGGTGCAGTCATCGTATCAGCTCCCGCCTTGTCAGCTTCCACGGCGCGCCATGAAGGCCAGCCTTTCGAACAGCATGACGTCCTGCTCGTTCTTCAGCAAGGCGCCGTGGAGCGGGGGGATCGCCTTGGTGGCGTCCTGGTTCTGCAGCACGTCCAGCGGCATGTCCTCCGCCAACAGCAGCTTCAGCCAGTCGAGCAGTTCGCTGGTGGAAGGCTTCTTCTTCAGGCCGGGCACTTCGCGCAGCTCGTAGAAGATCTCCATCGCGCGGGTGACGAGCGTCTTCTGGATGCCGGGGAAGTGCACGTCGACGATGGCCTGCATCGTCTCGCGGTCCGGGAACTTGATGTAATGGAAGAAGCAGCGGCGCAGGAAGGCGTCTGGTAGGTCCTTCTCGTTGTTGGAGGTGATGACGACGATCGGACGTTCCACCGCGGCCACATGCTCGCCCGTCTCGTAGACGTCGAAAGCCATGCGATCGAGTTCGGCCAGAAGGTCGTTGGGGAACTCGATATCGGCCTTGTCGATCTCGTCGATCAACAGCACGGGCAGGCGAGGCGAGGTGAACGCCTCCCACAGCTTGCCCTTGCGGATGTAGTTGTTGATGTCGTGCACGCGCGCGTCGCCAAGTTGGCCATCGCGCAGGCGGCCGACTGCGTCGTATTCGTAAAGGCCCTGGTGCGCCTTGGTGGTGGACTTGACGTTCCAGGTGATCAGCGGCGCGTCGAGGGAGGCCGCGATCTGTTCGGCCAGCACGGTCTTGCCGGTGCCGGGCTCTCCCTTCACCAGCAGCGGGCGGCGCAACAGGACGGCGGCATTGACCGCGACCTTCAGGTCATCGGTGGCGACATAGCTGCTGGTGCCTTCGAAACGCTGCATATCCGTCCCCTCGGGGGCAGGGCCCCGCCTTTAACTGTTCGCTTAAGCCCTATGTTTTGCGCCGCAGCATGGCAAGTGGTGTGTGCAGGGCATGGACTTCGCCGCCGGGGCGTTGCAAGCAGCCGCGCATGGGGGCCTTCTTTCGTGAGATGAACTGGCTGGGTGCAGATCGGGTGCGGGGATACTTGCGCCTGCTGGCCCTGCTCAACCTGGCCATGCTGGTCTGGCTGCTGGTGACGTCGCACGGCGGCGTGGATGCCAATGGCTTCCTTTTGGGCAGCGATTTCATCAGTTTCTGGACGACCGGCCGGATGCTGATTGCGCACGGTAATCCTTACGATGCCGCCGCACATATCGCCGCGCAACGGGCCTTTTTCGCCTCACCGTCAGGCTATACGGCGTTTTTCTACCCGCCTTCGTTCCTGCCGCTTTGCTGGCCGCTCGGCTGGCTTTGGTATTTCCCTGCGCTGGCGACATGGCTGCTGGCGACTGGCGCTCTCTATCTTGTCGCCGTGCGCGTCTGGTGGCGAGAGGTGGATACGAAGCTTCCACTCTGGTTGCCGCTCGCGGCGTTTCCGGCGATGCCGATCGTGGTGACGCACGGGCAGACATCTTGGCTGGTCGCCGCATTGCTGGGAACGGGCGTGGTCATGGTCAGGCGGCAGCCGCTGCTGGCTGGGCTCTGCCTGGGGCTGGCTACGGTGAAGCCGCAATTCGGGGTGCTGGTGCCGTTGGTGCTGCTGGCTTCGCGGGAGTGGAAGGTGATCCTGGTCGCAGGGGTGACGGCGCTGGCGCTGGGCGGCCTGTCGGCGTTGGCATTTGGCCCCGAACTTTGGGCCGATTGGCTAGGCGCCTCAACGCGAGCGCAGGCAGCAATGGTGGACGGCGCGGTGGGCTTTGCCAAGATGGCCAGCCCCTTCGCGGCGCTGCGCCTGCTCGGCGCGCCGGTGATCGCGGCCTATGTGGTGCAGGGGCTGATCACGGCCGTAGTGGCGGCTCTGACTGTGATTGCTGCGTGGACCAGAGGTTGGCGCGTGGGGCTTGCGGCGCTGGTGCTGGCGGGAGCGCCACTGACGACGCCATTCGTGCTCGACTATGACATGGTGCTGCTGGCTTTCCCGATGCTTTGGCTGGTGGGAGAGGGGCTGCGTGGCGGGTTTGTGTCTTACGAAAAGCTTGTCGCGTTGGTGACCTTTGTCGCGCCCGCCTTCGCCCGGCCGCTGGCGATGGACCTTGGCGTTCCGATCATGCCGCTGGTGCTGATGGCTTTCTTCGCGGTAATCTGGCGACGGGCAACCTCGCGCCCGCATGCGCATTGCGATGAGGAGCCCCAACCGGAAGGAGCCTGACTTGACCGAGCCCAAGCCCCGAGCGGCGCGCAACATTGCGCTGCTGATCGACGCCGATAATGCCTCTCCCAGCAATCTGGAGGCGGCGTTGACGATCCTGGGCGATCTCGGCTCGGTGAATGTGCGGCGCGTTTACGGGAATTGGAGCAAGGTTTCGCTGAAAGGCTGGTCGAAGCTGGTGCATCGCCACGCGCTGGAACCGCAGCAGCAGTTCGACGTGACCAAGGGCAAGAACGCCACCGACATGAAGATGACGATCGATGCGATGGACCTGCTCTATGGCGGCCACATCGATGGCTTCGGGCTGATGACCAGCGACAGCGATTTCATGCCGTTGGCCATCCGCATCCGCCAGAACGGCACGCCGGTCTATGGCTTCGGCACCAGCCGAACGCCCGAGGCTTTTCGCGAGGCCTGCACCCGCTTCATCGACCTTGATACGTTGCCCGCCGCCGATGCCGATGAGGGGCCGAACGAGATTGCCAAGCCGGCTATCGACGACAACCTCGTCAAACTGATCGGGGAAGGGTGGAAGGCCAGCAAGCGGGACGAAAACGGCTATGCCAGCCTGTCCGAAGTGGGCCAGCGCGTTGCCAATCGCTCCAGTTTCGACGCCCGCAGTTACGGTTTCTCGCGCTTGTCCGAACTCGTGCAGACCTTGCCCAACTTCGCTACCGAAAAGCGCGATAGCGGGCTGTTTATCAAGCGGATGCGCTAATCGGCGCCTCAGGCGTCGATCAGTTCCGGATCGATTTCGCCAGCGCGGTTCTGGATGAACATGAAGCGGTGTTCCGGGTTGCGGCCCATCAGGCGGTCGACAAGGTCCTTCACCGCCGCGCGGCCTTCGTATTCGGGTGGGAGGGTGATGCGGATCAGTGAGCGGCTGTCCGGGCTCATCGTCGTTTCGCGAAGCTGCTGGGGATTCATCTCCCCCAAGCCCTTGAAGCGGCCTACTTCCACCTTCTTGTTCTTGAACACTGTGCGCTCCAGTTCCGCACGGTGCTCGTCATCGCGGGCATAAGCGGAAGTGGAGCCGGAGGTCAGGCGGTAAAGCGGCGGCTGGGCAAGGTAGAGGTGCCCGCGCCGCACGATTTCCGGCATTTCCTGGAAGAAGAATGTCATCAGCAACGTCGCGATATGCGCGCCGTCGACGTCTGCGTCCGTCATGATGACCACGCGGTCATACCGCAAGTCGTCCGGGTTGCAGTCCTTGCGGGTGCCGCAGCCGAGCGCGAGCCCGAGGTCGGCGATTTCCTGGTTGGCGCGGATCTTGTCCGCCGTCGCGCTGGCGACGTTCAGGATCTTGCCGCGGATCGGCAGGATTGCCTGCGTTTTGCGGTTGCGGGCCTGCTTGGCTGAGCCGCCTGCCGAATCGCCTTCGACGATGAAGATTTCGGTCTCACCATCGCCTTCGCCGGAGCAATCGGTCAGCTTGCCGGGCAGGCGCAGCTTCTTGGCGTTGGTGGCGGTCTTGCGCTTGACCTCACGCTCCGCCTTGCGGCGCAGGCGATCGTCCATGCGCTCCATTACCGCGCCCAGCAGCGCCTTGCCGCGCTCCATATTGTCGGTGAGGAAGTGGTCGAAGTGATCGCGCACTGCCGCTTCCACCATGCGCGCGGCTTCCGGGCTGGTGAGGCGGTCCTTGGTCTGGCTCTGGAACTGCGGGTCGCGAATGAAGACCGAGAGCATCACTTCGCTGCCGGTCACCACGTCGTCCGGCGTGATGTCCTTGGCCTTCTTCTGCTGGCCAACGAGTTCGGCGAAGGCGCGGACGCCCTTGGTCAGCGCGGCGCGCAGGCCCTGTTCGTGGGTGCCGCCATCGGGTGTCGGAATGGTGTTGCAGTACCAGGAGTACGAGCCGTCCGAATAGAGCGGCCAGGCAATCGCCCATTCCACGCGGCCCTGTTCGGAACCGTCATCCCCGCGCGCGAAATCCTGGCTGCCGGAGAAGAACTGCGTGGTCACGCATTCGCGGCTGCCGATCTGCTCGGCGAGATGGTCGGCAAGGCCGCCTGGGAACTGGAAGGTGGCCTCTGCCGGGATGCCGTCCACCGCGAGCGAGGGCGCGCATTTCCAGCGGATTTCCACGCCGGCGAACAGGTAAGCCTTTGAACGCACCAGCTTGAACAGCCGAGCGGGCTTGAACTTCTGGTCTCCGAAAATCTCGGTATCGGGGGTGAAGGTGACGGCAGTGCCGCGCCGGTTGGGCGCCGCGCCGACCTTCTGGAGCGGACCAAGCGTCTGCCCGCGTGAGAATTCCTGCGCGAACAGTTCCTTGTTGCGCGCCACTTCCACGCGCGTCTTCACCGAAAGCGCGTTGACCACCGAGATGCCGACGCCGTGCAGACCGCCCGAGGTTGCATAAGCCTTGCCAGAGAACTTGCCGCCCGAGTGCAAGGTGGAAAGGATCACCTCAAGTGCGGACTTGCCCGGATACTTGGGATGCTCGTCCACTGGGATGCCGCGGCCATTGTCGGTGATGGTCAGGCGGCCGGCGGTGCCCGGCTCCTCTTCCAGCGTCACCTCGATGCGATTGGCGTGGCCGGCGACGGCTTCGTCCATCGCGTTGTCGAGCACTTCGGCAGCGAGGTGATGCAGCGCCCGTTCGTCGGTACCACCGATATACATGCCCGGGCGACGGCGGACGGGCTCAAGCCCCTCCAGCACTTCGATCGCCGAACCGTCGTAGGTTTCACCGCCCGCAGAGGGGAGCTTGTCGAAGAGGTCGTCGGACATGGTGGTGACTATAGGCAGGCGGAAAAACCGCGATCAAGCGGGCAGGCCACGCTTTTCCGCAGGGATTGGGGAAAAGTGGAAGAAAAAGAGAACAAAAGGGGAGGGGCGCCGTTTCTGGCGCCCCGTTTCAACCCCTTACTTGCCCTTTGCGAAGCCGGTGGGCGCCGCGTCGATTACCTTGACCGTGCCAGCCTGTACCGCGCGGACTTCGAGAGCGCGCTCGATCAATCCATTGCGATTGAAGCGAAACGCGCCGTCCACGCCCAGGAAGCCGTCGGGCGCGAACATAGCGGTCGTCGGGAAGATCGCGCCAGGCTTCCAATCGCGCGAGACGCGCAAGGTAAGCAACACGGCGTCATAGCCCAGTGTAGCGATGCGGAAGGGCTGGGTGCCGAAGCGGGCGCGGTAGCTCTTGGCGAACTGGCCGAAGCGGGCGTCGGATACGGTGGAGAACCACGCGCCGTTGAGGGCGGGGGCGGTCGCCAGCTCCTTCTCGCCGCTCCACAACTCGGTGCCGAGCAGGCGGACGGGGCTGGCATTGCCGCCGGCGCGGAAGGTTGTCGCCGCGCGGGACGATAGACTGCCGCTGTCTGCGATCAGCAGCGCGCCGAAGCCGCCCTTGGCCTTGATGCGCGTGGCGGCGGCGCTGATCGAGGCGGCGGTGCGGTCATAGTTCTCCATGGCCAGCACGGTGCCGCCGTTCGCGCGGACCGAGGCGAGCAGCGAACTGCTCACTCGCTCACCATACTCGCCGCGCGGGACGAGGGCGGCGAAGCTGGAGATGCCCTGCTGGCGGGCATAGGCGATCGTGCGGGAAACCGACTGGCCGGGCAGGTTGCCGATGATGAAGACGTCGCTCTCGGCCGCCTTCTCGTCATTCGAGAACGAGATGATCGGCACTTTCGCGGGCTTGGCGATCGTGCGGACGGCATTGATGTCGTCCGACAGCAAGGGGCCCAGGATCAGCTTGTTGCCATCCGCCACGGCGCGGCGTGCGGCGTCGCCTGGATTGGTGCCGGTGTCGTAGACGGTAATGCGAAGGTCCTTCGCGCCGGTATCGAGAATCGCCATGTTCGCGGCATTGGCGAGCGATTGGCCGACTCCGGCGTTCACGCCGGTGGTGGGAACCAGCAGAGCGACACGGTGACGGTCGTTGTCGCTGGCGATCACATTGTCGCCGCTGGGGGCTGGCGTCGGCGCCGGGGCTGGCGCAGGAGCCTTGGGAACGACGGCGCAGCCTGCAAGCAGCGCCATGGCGGCCCCGGCCAGAAAATTGCGCCGGCTGGGTCGCCCGTTCAGGCTCTTGTCGAACATTGCTTGCCGCTCCCGTGGTCCTTGGGCCATGAGGCCGATGATGGAAAACAGTCTTTCGCCGGGGCTCTACATAGTGGCAACCCCCATTGGCAACCTTGGGGATATAACAGTGCGCGCCGTGGAGACACTGCGAGGCGTGAGCGCGGTCGCCTGCGAAGACACGCGGGTGACGGGCAAACTTCTCCACCACTTAGGCATCAAACAGAAGCTGATCCGTTACGACGATCATGCCGGAGAGGGGGATCGTGAGCGCCTGCTGTCGCTTATGGAGAGTGCGCCCGTGGCACTGGTCAGCGATGCCGGAACTCCGCTGATTTCCGACCCTGGATACCGTCTGGTGCGGATCGCGCGGGAGCGTGGGATCGCTGTCACCAGCCTGCCCGGTGCGAATGCTGCCGTGATGGCGATGACGCTTTCGGGCCTGCCCAACGATCGCTTCCTGTTCGCGGGGTTCCTCCCCAACAAGGCCAAGGCGCGCGAGGGGGTTTTGACGGAACTTTCGAAAATTCCGGCAACCCTGATTTTTTACGAAACTTCGCCTCGGCTTGAGGATTCGTTGACCGCGATCGATTCGGTTTTGCCGGGTCGCGAGGTGGCCGTGGCACGCGAACTGACCAAGAAGTTTGAGGAATGCCGCAGCGGTTCGCCGCAGGATCTGATCGCGCACTATGCTGCGCATCCGCCCAAGGGTGAGATTGTGTTGCTGGTGGCGCCGCCGGGCGACGAGCCGCTGGGCGAGGTCGATGTGGACGCCCTGCTGCGCGCCGCGTTGGAAGAGGCCAAGCCATCGCAGGCGGCGGCCAGTGTGGCGAAGGCAACCGGCCTAGATCGTAAAGCGCTTTATGCACGGGCGCTTGAGCTGAAGTGAACGAAAAGCGCGCCTATGCGGAGCGGCAGGGGCGCCGGGGTGAGCTATTGGCGCTCTGGCTCCTGCGGCTTGGCGGCTGGCGCATCGTGGCGTCTCGTGTGAAGACGCCGAGAGGTGAGGTCGATCTGATTGCGCGGCGGGGCCGGGTGCTGTGCTTCGTCGAAGTGAAGTGGCGCGCACGGGCGGAGGATTTGGATTATGCCATCGATGCGTTTCGGCTGCGACGCGTGGCAGCGGCGGCGGAGGCGCTAGCCCCGCGATACCAGAAACCCGGCGACAGCATCCGGATAGACGTCCTTCTGCTGGCGCCGGGGTGCTGGCCGCGTCGGATCACCAATGCATGGCAACCTTTCGCGTGACAGCGGGGGGTCTGGTAACAACGGAAAAATGGGATCGCACCGATGTGGTCAAAACTATTCGCACGTCTCCGCGAATTTCATTAAGTGCCAGCCACGTAATCCCCCCAAGATTGTAATCCCCCGAGGAAGCCCATTTCATGACCCTGCGCATTGCCGTTCAGATGGACCCGCTCGAAACCATCAACATCGTTGGCGATTCGTCCTTCGCCCTGATGTTGGCCGCGCAGGCGCGCGGGCACACGCTGTTCCACTATGACGTACGGACGCTGTCCTATGATGCGTCCTACGGTGCCGGCGGGCGGTTGACCTGCTGGGGCGCCCCGGTGACGGTGCAGCGCGTGGACGGCGCGCATTTCACGCGCGGCGACTATCGCCTGATCGATCTGGTTGCCGATATCGATGTGGTGCTGATGCGGCAGGATCCGCCGTTCGACATGAACTACATCACCATCACGCACATGCTGGAGCGCATCCATCCGAAAACCTTCGTGATGAATCCGCCGGCGGCGGTGCGCAACGCGCCCGAAAAAATCCTCGTCACCGAGTTCCCGCAGCTGATGCCGCCGACGCTGGTGACGCGCGACCGCAGGCAGATCGCCGAGTTCCGCAAGGAGCACGGCAACATCATCGTCAAACCGCTCTACGGCAATGGCGGGGCGGGTGTGTTCTTCATCGAGGAGGGCAGCCACAACCTCGTGAGCCTGCTGGAGCTGTTCGAGCAGGCGTTCCGCGAGCCGTTCATGATCCAGCGCTATTTGCCCGAGGTGCGCAAAGGCGACAAGCGCATCATCCTCGTCGACGGCGAGCCGGTGGGCGCTATCAACCGCGTGCCGTCGGAAGGCGAAGCCCGTTCCAACATGCACGTC
>FTCV01001567.1_pt1 | contig 12997 bp, 7 predicted proteins | sample 1639691 | NCBI WGS metagenome assembly FTCV01 (sample SAMEA3914864, study PRJEB12502) | metagenome | biome: forest; material: soil | place: USA | collected 2012-03-12 | depth 0.3 m
GGCATCGACAGTAGCCATTGAGGCAGCAGCGCACCCGGCGCGACAGATAACGCAGCCGGCCGCATGGGACGGATGGCACGCGTTCGCAATCAAAAGAAACGCTTCAATTGCCGCCTCCAATCGGGCATTGCTGGACAATGCTTCTTCACACCCTGGACCTGCCAGGCATTCGTAAAATCGCCAGCGGCAAAGTTCGCGAGATCTTCGATCTCGGGGATAGCCTGCTCCTCGTCGCGTCGGACCGCGTCTCGGCCTTCGACTGCATTCTGCCGAACCCAATCCCGCACAAAGGCGCGGTTCTCTCGTCCCTCTCCGCCTTCTGGTTCTCCCGATTCAATTTCGTCCCCAATCATGTGCTGGCGACGGATTTCAAGGACTTCCCTGAAGTGCTGAAACCCTTTGAAGCTCAGCTCGCGCGCCGCTCGATGATCGTGAAAAAGGCGCAGCCGCTTCCCGTGGAATGCGTGGTGCGCGGCTATATCGCCGGCTCCGGATGGAAGGAATACCAAGCCTCGCGCAGCATTTGCGGCATTCCCCTTCCCGATGGTCTGCAGCAGGCCCAGGAACTTCCGGAAACGATCTTCACGCCTTCGACCAAGGCGGAAAGCGGCCACGATCAGAATATCTCCTTCGAGCAATGCCGCCGCCTGATCGGCGATGAACTGGCCGAGAAGGTGCGCTCACTTGCGATCCGCATTTACGAAGAGGGCCGAACCACCGCTGCCGGACGCGGAATCATCGTGGCCGACACCAAGTTTGAATTCGGAATGCTCGATGGCGAACTCATCCTCATCGATGAATGCCTCACACCGGATTCCTCGCGTTTTTGGCCCGCGAGCGAGTATCGCCTCGGCATCTCGCCACCGAGCTTCGACAAGCAGTTCGTTCGCGACTACCTCGAAACGCTGACCTGGGACAAGACGCCGCCGGCGCCGCAGCTGCCGGACGAAGTCGTCCGCAAGACGAGCGAGAAGTATCTCGAAGCCTACGCCCGCATCGCAGGCGAAGTGCTCGAGGATAAGTAATCATCTCCTAACAACGCTCTCATAAAACGAAAGGGCAGACCGCACTAAACGGTCTGCCCTTTCTAATTTTCACCGGGAGCCGTGTTTCAACGGCCCCCGGTTTGAATCTCTTGTGTCTCGCGCGGTACCTTACGGCTGCGTTGCGATCACGTTTTCGCTGATCACCGCTTCCGTGAGGGCCGGCGGCTTGGCTTCAGCCGGCTTGGCGGCTGGCGGACGCGGCTTGACCTTCCAGAAGTGGCTCGCGAAGCGCGGCCAGTCGGCAAGGATCTCGCGAGCGCGCTCACTCTCCGTCGCTTCGAGGTGGCGGTAGATGAGCTGCTGGAGGACGATCTTGTCTTCCTCGGTCAGGCGTTCGATCACGACCAGGCCGGTATTGTACAGGTCGGCAAACCGCTCCTCGAGATCGAGGATGTAAGCCGAACCGCCGGTCATGCCCGCACCGAAGTTCTTTCCAGTGCGGCCGAGCACGACCACCGTGCCGCCGGTCATGTATTCGCAACCGTGATCGCCCACGCCTTCCACGACGGCCACGCCGCCGGAGTTACGGACCGCGAAGCGTTCGCCCGCGCGGCCATTCGCAAAGAGCGAGCCACCGGTGGCACCGTACAGACAGGTATTGCCGACGATCGAATTCTCATGCGGCGCAAACTTCCGCTCAACGGGCGGGCGCACGGCGATCTCGCCGCCGCTCATGCCCTTGCCGACGTAGTCGTTGCCTTCACCAGTGAGACTGAGCTTCACGCCAGGCGCGAGGAAGGCACCGAAGCTTTGTCCCGCGCTGCCTTCGAGGTGCAGCGTCAGCGTGCCTTCGGGCAATCCGGTGTCACCGTACTGATAGCCGATTTCGCCGCTGACCTTCGTTCCAATCGAGCGGTGGATGTTGCGCACCTTGTAGTGGAGCGACATCTTCCGGCCATCAACGATAGCGTCCTTCGCGTCCTGAAGAACGATATCGTCGAGCGGCGATTCCGAGATTGGCGGATCGTTCCGCTGGCGGGTGCAGAAGCGCGGTGACGGATCGTCCTTGCCGACCACATCCACGAGGAGCCGCTTCAGATCGAGCGTGTTCGCCTTCGGATGATTTGGCACGTTGCGCTGCTGCAGGAATTCCGGGTGACCGATGATTTCCGTGAGCGAGCGCACACCGAGGCTGGCGAGGATTTCGCGCACTTCCTGGGCGACGCCGTTGAAGAAGTTCACGACCATCTCTGGAGTGCCGCGGAACTTGGCGCGCAGCTTCTCATCCTGGGTCGCGACACCGACCGGGCAGGTATTCAGATGGCACTGGCGCACGTACACGCAACCGAGCGCGATGAGCGCCGTGGTACCGAAGTTAAATTCTTCAGCGCCGAGGATCGCCGCCATGACGATGTCCGAGCCAGTCCGCATGCCGCCATCTGTCCGGAGGACGATGCGATTGCGGAGATTATTGACCATGAGCACCTGCTGGGCTTCGGCCACGCCGAGTTCCCAGGGAGCGCCCGCGTGCTTGATCGAACTCAGCGGCGATGCGCCCGTTCCGCCATCGTGGCCGGAGATGAGCACGATATCGGCGTGAGCCTTGGCCACGCCGGCAGCCACTGTTCCGACGCCGGCTTCGGCGACGAGCTTGACGGTGACCTTGGCGCGCGGATTGACCTCCTTCAGATCGTGGATGAGCTGCGCCAGATCTTCGATCGAGTAAATGTCGTGGTGCGGCGGCGGCGAGATGAGCATCACGCCAGGCACCGTATGGCGCAGACGCGCAATGTATGCGCTCACCTTGTGTCCGGGCAGCTGTCCGCCTTCGCCGGGCTTGGCGCCCTGCGCCATCTTGATTTCGATCTCCTTGGCGCTGGCGAGATACGCAGCCGTCACGCCGAAGCGGCCGGAAGCGACCTGCTTGATCGCCGAGTTGGCGCTGTCGCCGTTCGGGAGCGTCTTGAAGCGCTCGGGATCTTCACCGCCTTCACCGGAGTTCGACTTGCCGCCGATACGGTTCATGGCGATCGCCAGCGCTTCGTGAGCCTCGCGGGAGAGCGCACCGAGCGACATGCCGGCCGTGGTAAAGCGACGGCGGATTTCTTCGACGCTCTCGACCTCTTCGATCGGAATCGGTCCCCTGGCGCCAGGCACCAGTTCCAGCATATCCTTGAAGGAAATCGGAGCGACCTCGCGAACACTTGCGACGTACTTCTTGTAGTCGTCCTGATTGTTCGTCTTCACGAAAGAGTGGAATGACTGGATAACGGGCGGCGTCACGGCGTGGCGTTCGCCCGCGCGGCGGAAGCGGTAGACACCGGCATCCTCGAGCTGCTGCTTGGTCCCCTGCGGGACAGCCGCGAAGGCCTTCTCGTGGCGGGTGAGCGATTCGCGTGCGATCTCGGCAAAACCAATGCCGCCGACCTGCGAAGGCGTGCCGTTGAAGCACTTCTCGATGACCTTTTCGCCGATGCCGATCGCTTCGAAGATCTGCGCTCCGCGATAGCTGCCGAGCACCGAGATGCCCATCTTGGACATGATCTTGAGCAAGCCGTCTTCGAGAGCCTTGCGGACACTCTTCAGCGCCTTCTCGTAAGTCACCGCTTCGGCATCCTTCACGGAAACCTGGGCCTTGGCCAGCTTGTCCGGATCGGTGCCTGCGCGAGTCACTTCCTTCTGCGCGGCTGTGCGGATGCTCTCGATAAGCTCGGGCACGGTCTCGTAGGCAACGTACGGGCAGATCGCGCTGGCGCCGTAGCCGACGAGGCAGGCGATCTGATGCGTGTCGCGAGCTTCACCCGTTTCGCAGACGATGCTGGCCTTCATCCGCTTGCCTGCACGGATGAGATAGTGGTGCACCGCACCGGTCGCCAGGAGCATCGGCACCGCGACGTTCGCGTGATCGATCCCGCGATCCGAAAGAATGATGATCCGGGCTCCGCCGTCCACCGCCGCCTCGGCCTCGCGGCAGACGCGATCGATGGCAGGCTCCAGGCCCGCTTCGCCTTCCGACAGCGGCCACGTCGTATTGATCGTGACGGCCGGATGATCCTGAGCGTCGAGTTTCTTCAGCGCATCGACTTCGTATTCGAAGAGGATCGGCGATTCTGCATGCACGAGGCGTGCGTGCTCAGGCGTTTCGCCGAGCAGGTTCCGGCGCCAGCCGAAATCGACGTGCAGCGACATCACGAGCTTCTCGCGGATCGGATCGATCGGCGGATTCGTGACCTGCGCGAAGAGCTGCTTGAAGTAAGTATAGAGCAGCCGCGGCTGGAGCGAGAGGACTGCGAGCGGCGTGTCGTCGCCCATCGAGCCGACTGCTTCGGCGGCATTCGCCACCATCGGCTTGAGGATCATGTCCAGCTCTTCGCTCGAGTAACCGAAGGCGAACTGCCGCTGGGTGATCGAAAGGATGTCGCGCTCGGCGGGCTCATTGAAATTCGGCGTCGTGAAATCCGACAGTTCGACGAGGTTCTGCTTCACCCACTCGCCGTACGGACGGCGGGAGGCGAGGTCGCGCTTGATCTCGTCGTCGCGCAGGAGACGCCCCGCGATGGTATCCACAGCGATCATCTCGCCGGGAGCAAGGCGCCCCTTCTCGATGATGTGCGCGTCGTCGAACTCGATCGTGCCGACTTCGGAACCAAGCGAGATGATCCCGTCGTCAGTAATCTTGTAACGGGACGGCCGCAGGCCGTTCCGGTCGAGGCAGGCGCCAACGGTCAGGCCATTGGTGAAGACGAGCGCCGCCGGGCCATCCCACGGCTCGTTGAAGCAGCGGTGATATTCGTAGAAAGACTTCAGCTCCTCCGAGATGTGCTTGTCTCCGCGCCATGCCGGCGGAACGAGCATCGTCATCGCGTGCATCACATCGCGGCCTGACATCACGAGCGCTTCGACCGCATTGTCCAGCTCGGCGGAATCGGAACCGCCAGCCTGAATGATCGGCTTGAGCAGGTCCACGTCTTCGCCCCAGAAGTCGGCCTTCAGCTCGGCCTCGCGGGCGTGCATCCAGTTGACGTTGCCGCGCCGGGTGTTGATCTCGCCATTGTGCGCGAGCATCCGGAAAGGCTGCGAGAGCGGCCAGGTCGGGAAAGTATTCGTCGAGTAACGCTGGTGATAGACCGCCAGCGCCGTCTCGTAAGCAGGGTTCTGCAGATCCTTGTAGAACTTCTCCAGCGAAGGCGAAAGGAGCAGCCCCTTGTAGCTGATCACACGCGAAGAGAAGGACGGAATATAGAAATGGCGGATCTGATCGTTGGCCGCGCGCTTCTCGATCTCATTACGAGCGAGGAAGAGTCGGCGCTCATATTCATCGTCGCTCATGCCGCTCGGGCGACCGATCAGCACCTGCTCCATGCGCGGCAGCGTCGAAGCCGCCTTATCGCCGAGGAGCTTGATATTGATCGGCACTTCACGCCAGCCGAAGAGGAAGAGATCCCGTGCTTCGACAACCTCCTCGATAATCGCCTTGGCGCGGGCCTGGGCGTAGGCGTTGTCGTGCGGCAGGAAAATCATTCCGACGCCAAGATCCTTCTCGTTGTAAAGCGTGTGACCGAGCTTCGCGACTTCAGGAGCGAAGAGCTTGTGAGGAATCTGGGTCAGTACACCGGCACCGTCACCGGTTTTGGCATCGGCATCGATCGCGCCACGATGGGCGAGATTGCAAAGACTCTGCAGAGCATAGCGCAGGACTTGGTTCGAACGTTTGCCACTGATCTGGGCAATAAATCCTACGCCGCATGCGTCGTGTTCGAATTCCGGCTGATAAAGCGAATGCCGGAGATGGGCTGTTTGATCCTGGATGACGTGGTTCATAAAGAGCGCGCGCCCCGTTTTGGGCCGGATGTTCAGACTAGGGACCACACCAAACAATTCAAGACATTTTTGAGCGAAATTTGGCCGAATTTTGTAGCAATTCGGTCAAATTATTGCCTTTATTGGACTTTTCCCTGACCAAAACTGATTTTCCTGCTTTGAGCGAAGGCCAATTCGGAAGTCCCCCTTCCGGCCTCCGGCAGAGCGCTATTCCCTTTTTCCAGGCATGAGAGAACTCGATGAACAGGAGCGAATGATCGTCCGTCATTTGATCCGGGACCCGCGTGAGTCGGACAATGGCATCGGCGAAGCCACCGGAGTGAACGTCCGGACCGTCGGCCGCAAACGGCAAAAGCTGGAGCAATCCGGCATCCTCTCTTACTTCACACACGTCGATCTTTCGGCGAGCGGCACCGCCGAGTTCAATACGCGTCACCTGTATGTCATCAAGTTCCGCATCGGCGTGACTTACAGTCAGCTCCTCGAGGACATCAAACGGGAGCCCTACGTCCGCTCGATCTTCACAGAGATCATCTTCGAGAGCCACATCTCGGAAATCGACGGCAAGCTGGCGATGCTTCTTTTCATCGACGGCGCGAGCGATCTCGACATCGTGCAGACCGTGCAGGAAAAGCTCATCCCGAGCCTCCGGCGCAACCATGGCGAGGACTCGATCGAAGAAGTCTCGACGGTTCGCGTCCTTTCGCCCGTGCGCATGATGCGCAACTACGTCATCCCCGTGAACATGCACGATGGCTACATCCGCAAGGATTGGCCGGACGAGGCGATTTACGTCGGCAAAGAGGTGTAGGATCGGTTACTTTGTCGCGCGGCAACCCATCCGAACCCATGCGACAAGTCTTTGCTCATCAGGAATACGCGAGGGTCGGTTTTTATAAATCGATTCTCGACGAGGCAGGGATAGTCAGCCTGGTGCGCAACCGGGATAACTACGACCTAGGCCTGGCCACCTGGCCATGCTTTCCGCCGTCGCTCTATGTCGTCAATGACGATGACTATGATCGGGCAATGACGCTGCTCGGGCAGTTTGAATACGCCGAGCCGTCCGCTGCTCCAGACTGGCAATGCCCAGCGTGTCAGACAGAAGTGCCGGCCAATTTCGATTCGTGCTGGAAATGCGGAGCCGCTCGGCCCGCGACCGACGCAGGCTCCGGACATCAACCTTAGTAAGTCGGCCATTCCAGTAGAAAATCGGCCTCACCAAGTGCCATGACGAGCGATGGGCGTGGAGTAAAAAACCGCTCCGTTCTCCGTTCTCCGTTCTCCAGAACTTCCGCAAGGTTCCGCCCCAAAGGGGCAACAATAACCTAGCCCAAGGCAACGCCTTGGGTGTTCGGATCACCAAAGCACGAGCCCTGAAGGGGCGCCATAAACACATTCGATGGTCGACTCGGATTCGCCTCAATCCAGAGGTTCGGATTGCGCTGCTGCCGTCCCGCATCACTTGTAACAAAAATTCCTGTAACTAAGCCCGGGAACGTCGCGTCAGATGGAGCGCAACCAACCACAAACCCGTTGGTTTGATTCCACCAATGACGCCTTCACCCCTCGCCAAACTCCAGCCGGCACTAGTAGCCGCTGCGTTCCTTCTCTGCCTCGCCGCCAAGGCTCTCGCGGGTTACGATCCGCTCAATGTCCCGGAAGCCTTCAAGCCTTCCACCGTCGACCTTACGGTGAATGACACGGCGCGGCAGCGCGATCTACCCATCCGCATTTATCTACCAGCGGATAAGTCCCCTGCCCCAGTCGTTTTGTTCAGCCACGGGCTCGGCGGTTCCCGCGAAGGAAGCGCCTATCTGGGCCAGCACTGGGCCGCGCGTGGCTATGTCGCAGTCTTTCTCCAGCACCCCGGCAGCGACACCTCCGTCTGGAAGAATGTCCCGGCAGCCGAGCGCTTTGCCTCCATGCAAAAGGCGGCAGGACTCGACAATTTCCTTCTCCGCGTAAAAGACGTCCCGGCCTGCCTGGATCAGCTGGAACGCTGGAATAAAGAAGCCGGACATGCACTCGCTGGAAGGCTCGATCTGACTCGCGTCGGAATGTCGGGCCACTCGTTCGGCGCTGTGACGACACAGGCGGTAACGGGCGAAATCTTTCCGCTCGGCGGCACCGATTATGCAGACCCGCGTATCAAAGCCGCTATCATCATGAGCCCGAGCGCACCGCGCGCCGGAAGTCCGAGCCGCGCCTTCGGCGCAGTCAAGATGCCGTGGCTTCTGATGACCGGCACAAACGACGTCGCCCCAGTTGGCAATCAGGATGCGCAGTCGCGCCTCGCGGTCTATCCCGCACTCCCTCCGGGCAGCAAATACGAACTAGTACTCGATGACGCGGAACATTCCGCCTTCACCGATTCCGCGCTGCCCGGCGATCGGCATCCACGCAATCCGAATCACCATCGCGCGATCCTCGCCCTCAGCACTGCCTTTTGGGACGCCTACGTGAAAGGTGACGACGCCGCTCGCGCCTGGCTCGATGGCAACGGTCCCGCCGGCGTGCTCGAGAAAAACGACCGCTGGCAGAAGAAGTAACGTCGACGACTGAATACCGGGCCTCGCGCACCAGGCATCGCCTCCCTCGACGACTGAACGGCTTCGAGATATGAGAGGCGCATGCGTCTTTCCTCGCTCTTCCAGCGCCAGCGTCCTGCCGAAGCGGATTATCCCGCTCAACGGCAACCTCCCGTCGGCGCGGACCGGAATGCACAGTGGAGGAAGACTGATTTCCGAGTGTACTCGCTCGGCCAGCACGTCCAGACCGTCCACATCCGCGGGGCGACTCCGAAGAATTTCCCATCGTTTGCGGTCGAGTTCGTCCTCGCCTGCGAAAAGTTCCGGCGACTCGACGAGCACCTTGCGGAACATGCTGAAAAGCATGGCTGGGACAGCCTCCAGATCGAGGCGCTTCGCAAGCATCTGCCCGAATTAATCGAAGCTGGCCTGCTGATTTCGAACACCGAAGTCACGAAGCGCTGTGCCGTGCTACGCGAGCCGGCAAGCCAGCCTCCGCCTATCGAATTCATTGGATTTCCAACCGGCGGCAATCGAACCGAACTCCTCGAACGCGCCATCCGGAGCTTTGCGGAAAATGCACGGACTTACGCGCGGAAAGTTAGCTTTCTCGTCTCCGATAACTCCACTACCGCGGAACAACGCCAGCGTTTCCGTTCACTCGCTGCCAGCCTTGGGCGAGAATGTGAAATCCCGATCCTTTTCGCAGCCGAGGATGAAAAGCGCCGCTTTGCTGAACGGCTTCTCCGCAAGCGTGAAGTCTCGCCGGAAGCCGTCGAGTTTGCGCTCTTTGATCCACTGAAAACTGGCTTTTCATGCGGGGCAAACCGCAATGCGCTGCTGCTGCACACGGCTGGGCGAATGCTCTGCAGTGTCGACGACGACGTGATCTGCCGACTTGCCGCGTCACCGGAAGCGAACGGGCCCGGGCTCTTCTGTTTCTCGGATTCCGATCCCTACTCGCGCTGGCTCTATCCTGACCGCGAGAGCGCGCTGCGCGAGACGCGCTGGGTGGAGCGCGATTTCCTCGGCATTCACGAAGAAATGCTTGGCCGGGACACTGGCGCATTCTTTGCAGCCGGATCGCCTCAAGCGATCGACTACTCACAGACGGGCGATGAATTCCTGCGCCGCGCATTATCCCGCCCTGGCCGCATTCGCGCGACTTACACCGGACATATCGGCGATCCCGGCATCCCGACCTCCACTTACTATCTTCATTACGATCGTGAAAACCGCCAGCGGCTGGTGGAGTCCGAAGAACACTACCGTTCTGTCTTTGGCAGCCGCAGTGTTCTCTCGGTCGTGCGAAGCCATGCGCTGGGAGATGCCACGGTAAGTCCTGGCATGGCGATGTCCTTCGATCAGCGCGAACTGATTCCCCCATTCTTTCCGGTGCTGCATGCCGAAGACTATTCGCATGGCGCGGCGCTCTGGCAGTGTTGCCCGGATGCTTTCATCGGGCATCTGCCGGTGGCGCTCTACCACGAACCGGGAACGGGAAAGCCGATTATTGCCCCTTGTGATCTGACCGAGGATCGGCGGGTCATGGTCTTCGAATTTGCGCATCTGCTCCGGCGCCTGATCCTGACCGTCGATCCGCCAGAGCAACTCGATACCGCCGGACGAATGCAGACGTTGGGCCGGCGTCTCGCCGAGTACACCGCAATGCCACCCACCGATTTCGCGGAACTTCTCAAGGATCAAGCCCTCGCTCACGTGAGCGATCAATGCGAGTATCTGGCTAAGGAACTCGACGATGACCACGAATCGCCGGACTACTGGCGCGAAGATGTCGAATCATTGATCGAGCATTTTCAGTATTCGGCAGCCTTTGAAGATGCAGCGATCCCGCTGGATATGAAATCCAGCCGCCCCGTGGCAGAGACACACGGACTGATCCAGGAACTGATCCGCCGCTATTCGGTATTACTGGGCGAATGGCCAGCCATGATCGAAGCCGCGCGCGAATTGCGCGACAGCGGCGAACCGCTCTTCGGAAGCCCAAAGCCGTAATATAGGACTTATACGTCCCATGGGACTCATTGGACCTATTTTCGCGCCGCCCACTGAAACACAGCCTTAAAACCGCTCGTAATATCGCAGCCCGTAGATCTTGCTGGTCAGGTCCTTCAGTGGGTAAGCCCCGCGGCTTGCGCCGGTCCCTGGATCACGGGTGAGGTAGTCGTAGCCATCCTTTCCAGCGATTACCACGAAATGCATCGTCCCCGGCAGCCGAAGCTGCACGATCACCGGATTGCCGTGCATGAGGTTGCGATCGATCAGGTAATACGAAGGCTGATCCTCATAGGCCTTGCGCACGTGCTCGGGAGAAAGCTCCGCCGCCTTTTCCCAGTAAATCCAGCCCTGCGGCGTGTAACCTTCATGCCCGTTCAGATACTGATTCAGGCGCTGTGGATCGGTATCGACCCCATAGAAAGCCATGATCATCGCCGCCGAGGAAACCGCGCATCCTTCCGCTCCGAGCGTGCCATCGGTCGCACCGAGCGGATCCTTACCCCAGCGCGGATCATTCTGCCGAAAGATCGGAACATCGAGGTCCACCCGTTTCGCAAAATAAAGGCCGCCGCTGGTATTGATCGGGCCGAGAGCGTGCCAGCGATTCCAGAACTGAATCCCAAAGATAGATCCCCCGATCAGCAGGCAGAGGACAATCGCAGCAATGACCCAACGTCCCCAGCGAAAAGGCCGTTCCAGGGGTAATTCGGAGACGGGCGGAGGCGCGACTTCAGACGGCTCTTGTTCAGGGGTTTCCGGATTCATAATTCGGCGTGACTATAACATATTCGGCACTCGCCAGGCTGCGAAAACTGCGCACTGGCGACCACAAACTAGAATTCAAACAAAACCTTCCCTTTCCGGCCGCCTTTGCCAGCAAGCTCCAGCGCGTCGGCATATTGTTCGAGCCGGAAGCGTCGATCGACTGGCGTTTGAAACATTCCATCCGCCGCCATGGAAAAGAGCTCGGCAAACATCGCGTCCCGCTCTTCCGCGGTTGAATTCTGAAACCACAGCGAGAGCCAGTATCCGCGAAATGCCAGGTCTTTGAAAATGAGGAGACCGTTGGGAATACGCAGGGCCTGGCGGCTCATTGCACCGTAGGTGACGAGCGTTCCGCCATGTGCCAGCGAACCAGCCACACGCAAGGCGCCTTCGCCGCCCACGGCATTGAGGCCGAGCTTGGGCAATCGTTCCTCGGTCACCAGCGCGACCTCGTCGGCGAGTCGTTCCGAATCCACGATCACGACCTCGGCGCCGGCCAGCCGCAGTTCCTCGATCAATTCCGGCCGCCGCACCACGTTGACCGTGCGAAGCCCGCGCCGATGCGCAATCTCGATGACCGCGCGGCCGACAGCTGAATTTGACGCGTTTTGAATCACCCAGTCACCCGGTTGAAGCGCGATGAAATCGGTCAGCATCCGAAGGGCCGTTGCCGGGTTGATCTTGATCATTGCGGCCTGTTCATCAGTCACTCCAGCTGGAACGACGATCACCTTGTCGGCAGGCACATTCACCGCTTCACGCCAGGTACCCAACCGGTACGGGAGCAGGACGCGATCCCCTTTCTTCAAGGTCTCCACGGCGGAGCCGACCTCTTCGATAACGCCCACGCCTTCGCCGCCTGGCACAGCAGGAAGCGCGGGCCGCACCGGGTAAGTTCCCTCGATGGTATTCAGGTCCGCAGGATTGATCGGCGCAAGGAGCACGCGAACACAAACCTCGTTCGGAAGGAGCCCCGGAAGCTCCAGCTCCCCAAGTTCAACGACTTTCCCAGCAGGACCGTGCTGACGAAAAAGGAGGGCGCGTGCGTTTCTCATAGTTCGCGTGTTGATACCTGAAGGGAAATCGCCGATACGAGGCTCGACGCGCGGCATGGGCCTCTCCAAATCCAAACATTCCGAATCGAAACGCCCCCCGGGGCAGTCCTCTGGCACCACCCGGCGGCATCTGGAGGCAGGCGCCCATCTGGCGTTGCTGGGTGTGCTGATCAACTGCGTCCTCGCCTGCGTCAAGATCGGCGCGGGCTTTATCGGCCACAGTTACGCGCTCATTGCCGACGGCATCGAATCGACGCTAGATATCTTTTCTTCCCTCGTCATCTGGGGCGCTCTGATGCTCGCCTCGCGCCCGGCCGACGCCACGCATCCTTACGGGCACGGCAAAGCGGAGCCGCTCGCGGCCGTTGCAGTATCGCTGCTCATCGTCACCGCCGCCCTTGGCCTTGCCGCAGAAAGCATTCGGGAAATCCTGACGCCTCATCACGCACCCGCGCCATTCACACTGGTCGTGCTGGTCTTCGTCGTGATCATCAAGGAATGGCTTTTCCGGCGCGTAGTCCACGCCAGCGAGAAGATCGGCAGTACGGCGGTGAAGACCGATGCCTGGCATCATCGCGCCGATGCCATCACCTCGGTCGCCGCATTCATCGGCATTTCCATCGCGCTCATTGGCGGGCCGGGTTTCGAGCCTGCTGACGATTGGGCGGCGCTTTTCGCCTGTCTACTCATCGGCTTCAACGGCTGGCGTCTCCTTCGCCCGGCGCTTGACGAAATCATGGACATCGCCCCGCCGCCCGAAGTGCTGGAATCCGTCCGCAAGCTTGCCGTTCAGGTTCCTGGCGTGACGGCAATCGATGAC
>FTCV01000656.1_pt1 | contig 12954 bp, 19 predicted proteins | sample 1639691 | NCBI WGS metagenome assembly FTCV01 (sample SAMEA3914864, study PRJEB12502) | metagenome | biome: forest; material: soil | place: USA | collected 2012-03-12 | depth 0.3 m
AAGTGGCGGGCGTGCCCGAATTGAGTCAGACCGCGTTAAGGGCAATCGACGAAGCTGCCGATGTCGCAGCCGCCTGCGGCATAGCGATCGATGCGACAGAACGCAGAACGATTTTTGAGCGATTGATCGATCCGAATGGCGCTGGCGCCAACACAACAAGCATGTACCGCGATTTGCAGGCAAAGCGAGCCAGTGAGGTTGACCAGATTTACGGTGAGATCATCGCGCGAGGTCTGATGTACGGCATCCCGACGCCCACCCTTCAATCGCTCTCGGGGATCGTTAAAGGGCTAGAGGCGAAAGTATTGGCCGGTCGTTCGGGCAAAACTTGAGCGGATGAAACATCGGTCCACCATTTTGCCAAGTGGCTAAACTTGCAATTCGATCATATCCGCAATCGGGAGGAGGCCCAACTTCCACATACCGCCTATGCAGACATTCGCGCGTGAGATCTGCAACTATCAAAATAGTGAAGCTTTTTGATCGCGATTGTTCGAGTGCTATTCGCGACACTAGCCTCAAGCTTACTTAGCCTAGGGTACCGAGTGGCGACGCGCGCAAAAAGCTCGCTGCAACTATTACACCGCGAAGCTTCGAAGAGTCCTACTCCGCATTCTCCGGCCGCGACAGGAGGACCAAGTCCGCCGCTTCCTCGGCATCTCTCAGAAGAGTTTTGCGCGGCGCGCCTAACTGCGCATGCATCGTCAGACCGCGAGCAAGGTCGATAACCTGCCGCGCGCGCGTGGTTACAGGAAAGTCAGACGGGAGTTCTCTTGCATTGACCCCGTCGAAGAAGCGTCGTTCCACGAGCGCTACGCCGCCAGCGGCGGCGTCCTTCAGAAACTGCCTGACCTCAGCGTCGTCTACGAGGGGCGCGACGCACACCATCAGGCATCCTCGGACCGACCCTTCCTCGGTCGCAACTTCCACCGCGTGCCTCAGGAAGCCGGCGATCGCGTCGCGAAGAGCGAGTGGCGTGAAGAGCGCCTTCGCCGCGCCCGCGCCCTTCCGCTCAGCATATGTCCGCAGTACGCGCAGGAAGAGCGTGCGCTTGTCTCCGAAGACGGAATAGAGGCTTTGCCGTCCCACGCCCATGCCAGCGATGAGATCGTCGATCACTACACCGTCGTAGCTTTTCGACCAAAAGATCTGCGTCGCTTTATCCAGTGCCTCGCTCTCGTCGAAGTTTCGGGGGCGTCCACGCCCCCTGCTCGAATTATTTAGCATCTAGTCCAAAAATCCTTGACCATGCGTTCTGCCAGAATATATTCGGAATAAGTCCAAAATTAGTAAGCTGGCTCCTGGCGTCACGACCTGCCTTCTCTGACCATGGAATCAAACATGAAACATTCAATCGCTCTCGTCACCGGCGCTACGTCCGGGCTCGGTTATGCCGCAGCCCGCTTGCTCGCCGACGGGGGATGGCATGAAGTCATAGTAACGGGGCGCAGCCTTGCCAAGACCAAGGAAACTGCCGCCCAGCTTGCCGACGAGACCAAGAAACGGATCTTCACGCCGGTCGAGCTTGATCTGAACAAGGCCAGCAGCGCCAAGTCTGCGATCGCCGAGCTGGTCGAACGCGGTCGGCCGGTCGATTTCCTGCTGCTCAATGCCGGGTTGGTCCCAACCAAGAAGCGCGTAATCACTTCGCAGGGCGTTGAAGCTTCCCAGGCCCCGCTTATCGGCCATCATGAACTGACCGTTGAGCTGCTTAACGCCAACCTGCTGAGCCCCGAGGCGCGGATTGTCATCACCAGCGCGGAGCCTGCTCGCGGGGGTGTGCCCATGTTCAAATATACCGACCTGCCGGCCTTCGCAGCCCAATACTACGGGGGCGATCAAACCGCGGCTGCTGAAGCCCTCATTCGCAGCGGACCAAACGTGAAGTACTCACCGAACACTGCGTATGCCGACGCAAAGCTCATGATCGCCTGGTGGGCTGCAGCACTGGCGCGCCGGCTGCCCTCCGGCATGGCCGTCTACGCTGTCTCGCCCGGTGCGTCGAACGCCACCAACGTCGCGCGAAACGCTGGGCCGTTGTTGAAGTATCTGATGATTCCGATCGTGAATCTCATTCCAGGCATGAATCAGACGCCGGAGGTTGCGGCCAGTCGTTACATCCAGGCTTCGGAGTTCGGAACCGACGTATCGGGGCAATTCTTCGCCTCGGCTAAGGGGAAGTTCTCCGGCCCGATGGAGCTGCAGCGTGAGCCACACCTCCGCGTTCGCGCCAGCCAGGAAGCCGTATGGGAGGCCGTCATCAAGGTCTCCGGCGCCGACTTGTCTCACCCGGCATCTTTGAGCGCGGTGTCCTAACACCCGATCGCCGTCGCATCGCAGAAATATCATCCGGAATTGTCCAAAACCCACAGGCGCAATGGCGTCCCAGGAGAATGTGAATGGCACGGTATCAAGATAAAACGGTGGTGATCCTCGGGACCTCGGAAGAGATTGCGAAGGCCGTCCTCTTCCTCGCCTTCGACGCGACCTTCACGACCGGCCTTGAGATTCCGGTCGATGGCGGCTGGTCACAGATTTGAAGGTGGAGCAGGTCATGGTTCAGCGCACTTTCCTTGTAACCGGCGCCTCGAAAGGCATCGGTCTCGCGATTTCAAAACGCCTCGCCGCCGCAGGACACGAGGTCGTGGGCATCGCCCGCGAGCCCCTTCCTTCATTCCCCGGAACATTGGTCTCGGTTGATCTTCGCGATGACAAAGCCTCAACTGAGGCCTTTGCCGAGCTTGCGCTACGCCATTCATTTGACGGCGTGGTCAACAATGCCGGCGTCGGGAAGCTGCAGCGTCTGGGAGAAGTCGATCTGGCTGTCCTCGACCAACTTATGCATTTCAACTTGCATTCACCCATCAACGCCGTTCAAGCGATCCTCCCGACGCTCCGGCAGAAGCGATGGGGCCGCGTCGTCAACATCACCAGCTTGGTGACCCTTGGAATGGTGAACCGAACGGCCTACGCGGCTAGCAAGGCTGCGCTTGGAAGCTTCACGCGGACATGGGCGCTGGAGCTGGCGGAGACGGGCATCACGGTCAACTCGGTCTCACCTGGCCCTATCGAAACAGAACTGTTTCGCAGCAACACGCCCTCTGGCAGTGAGGCCGAGCGCACCTTTCTTGCGAACATCCCGATGCGGCGTTTCGGGCAGCCGGACGACATCGCGGCGGCGGTCGCCTTTCTGCTCTCCGAGGACGCCAGCTACATCACGGGTCAGACGTTGTTTGTCGACGGTGGCGCCTCAATCGGGAAAGCCGCGACATGAGCGGGTCGCGACGCGCACCATTCTAAATCTGCTCTCCTGAGAGCTAGGCGTTGCGCTGACGACTCCGCGCAGCCTCCAGCCGGTAGGCAGGATCGGCGGCGACGCATCCCCTGATACTGCTTCGCCAATGAGGAGCTTTCTATGGCGGACACGGCCAGCCACTCGATCCCAGGGCAGCGGAAATTTCGCCGACACCTCGCGGCCGTGTGGGCATTCCTGCAAGCGATGGAGTCCACCGGTTTCGACTACACGCTTGATCGCATCGAACGCCTGGAAGGCGAGGTGAGACAACTCTGGGAAGAACTTCGCGAAAGTCGGGCGTCTAACCCTCCTGACTCTGCGCTCAAGGAGAAAAACGATAGCCGCGATCCAATATGAGGGTTCTTCGGGCGGTGAACCGTGTCGGCGGTTTTGGGTGATACGAAATTCTTGATTTTCGCAGCGACTTGAAGGTCCGCGTTCCGCCCGTTGTAGAAGTTGGGAAGGGCAGCTTTCGGGCACCCGTCTGCCCGTGCATGAGACGGCAGAACAGGGCAGATAGCGGACCTCTTCGATTAGCTATGTCGATGTCCGCCTGGCACCCCTCTGGGGCGTACGTAAGGTCCGCTTTGGCACTCCCTGTTTCTGACGCGTCGTACATTGCCAGAAGACATCAAAATGGTGGCATCCCCTCGTAAACGAATGACTGGTACAGCCTAACGGATCGTCTCTTGAATATGAAAAACCCGGCCCTTCAAATTCAATGTTTTGCTTGAGCCTGGACGAGCCAATTTTCCGAGTGAAGCCTCTACAGGCGCCAATTCGTCCGACGGAGCTCGATTCACGTCGGCAACCATCTCTGGGGTGCCTGCAGACATATCGATAATGCGTACCGGACGCAAAGTCCGGTCAGACGCAATGCCAGGTTTGACGGAAAAAATCGTTACTACGGCTAAAGCAAATAAGGTCGACTTCATTTGAGATTCCGATGTCGTCGGTTGATTGAGGCGGGTCGTCGGCACGCCGAAACATGCCGACTTTTGTGATAGGCTTATCGCCAGTCGCGACGATGAGGATTATGCCTGCCCCGTTCCCAGCCTAGGTGACGCCCACGGTCCATGCGGCGATCCCAGCGCCGGCCTTCATAGCGATGCCATCTGCGGCCGTCTCGGTCGTCCCAACGCGCATCCTGGGCTTGAGGAGCCTGCACGGAGATAGAAGACGCTCCTGCAGTTGCGGGAGCTGCAATAGCAGCCGAACCGCTGACTGCGACAACGGGACCGAGGAGTAGCAGCGCCAGAGCGCTCGATATTAAAATGCGGCTGATCATGGGATTTTCCTTATATTTATAAAAATCTGCCTGTTCCCCTGGACATCCGTCGTAAGGTCGAACGGTAGACGGACCGGACGCGATTGGGCGCTTCCGGCCCGATGTGTCATCAATCGTCAGACGACTTGATGACCTTCTTTGTCGTGTTGCCCATGCCATCCTTCTTGATGATGACCTTCTTCGTGCGGCCCTCGGCGTAATGACGATGGTGCATCTCGGAGTCGCCGCGCTTCTTAATGATGACGGTGTCTTCGGCCGATGCCGGGCTTGTAGCAACTGCGAACGCGAACGGGGCAAATGCCACAAGATATGCGAGCTTTTTCATGTCGATCTCCTTATCGATGATTGCTGCATCCTCGGCCTCTCCTTGTGTGCGGAGGGCCGACGGATGCGCGAAGGCAGAACCTCAGATCGGTCCTGGAAATTGTTGTCAGTCGATGACTTCGACGATCTTGCGGGTCTTGGGTTCGACCAGCACAGCTCGGTCGTTAACGACCGTGTAGCGATAGCCGTTCAAGGCGGGTCGGCCCTGGATTTCGTAATAGGTCACGGTTCCGGGCAAGGTTTCGCCCACGCGCACCTCGTTCTCATAACGCACTGACGGCTCACGATGCTCGCTCACGTAGCGCTTGGCGTACACGCGGTCGTCATTCGTTAGGCTGCCGACAGCAGCACCGCCGACGAGGCCAGCAGCTCCGCCAACGGCAGCGCCAACCGGACCACCGACAATAGCGCCACCGACAGCGCCCGCCGCCGCGCCGGACAAGGCTCCGCCATTTGTGCCGCTGTTCTGAGCAAATGCGGCAGCAGGAGCCAGAACGGTTAGAGCGAGAACACTCGCCTTGAGAAGATTGTTGGTCATGCCATTCCTCCTTAGTTGTCGATGGCGCAAGTTACAGAAGCCTTGAAACGGCTGGTCTGGACTTGCGCTACCGAACCAACGGCACGAGTTTGAGCATTGTTCCCAATTAAAGATCGCCACCGCGACCTTTCGCAGAAAAAGGCAAGTAAGGAATTCGTTATTATTATTCAGTGATATATCCGAACGAATACGACGATACGCTAACGCGTCAAATTTAATTCTCTCTTGGCGAATATTACTTCTGCGCTGACGAACAATTTCGTCCAGCTCGCGTTCACCGACTGCAGATTTTTATAGCTGCAATTCGGAGAGACACGTGGAAATCGCCCGGTCTGACAACATCTCGCGTCGCTGCCTGGTTTTCGGCGCAGCGGCTCTGTGCGCGATTGGAAATGATAATACTGAGGCTGCTGAAAAGCTCGGCTCGAACGACCTCGCCGTGACAAAGCCGCGGACGGGCGACTTTTCTTTCAGCGATCTTTTGGATCGCGCACAGGAACAGGCACGCAAACCGTACATGGTAGCGCAGCCCGCGCCACCATCTGCGATCAAGAGCCTATCCTATGATGCCTATCGAGAGATCCAGTTTCGCCGCGAAAAGGCATTTCTCAGCGAAGCTGGGGCGTTCCGATTGCATCTGTTCCATCTAGGCTATCTGTTTACCGCTCCCGTTACCATCAACATCCAACGCGGAGGCGTGTTCGTTCCGATCCCCTACGCTCGCAACTTGTTCGAGTTCGGCAAGAATAACATGACCGGGAAATCGGACGTGAACATGGGCTTTGCTGGTTTCAAGCTGACGTATCCGCTTGAGCAAGCCGATAAGGGAGATGAGATAGCATCGTTCCTCGGGGCGAGTTATTTTCGAGTGCTGGCAAGCGGACAACGTTATGGGATTTCCGCCCGGGCATTGGCTATCTCCACAATTGGAGACGAAAAGGAGGAGTTTCCGAGCTTTCGCGAATTCTGGATTTTCCAGCCGAAGGCAGATGATCGCTCAATCAAAATTTTTGCTTTGCTCGATTCTCCGTCGACGACTGGCGCGTATGAGTTCGAAATTGCGCCGGGGGCGATCACAACCGTCGATACAAAGCTTGTCTTGTTCCCTCGTGTTGCACTCGGCAACATCGGTATAGCACCCTTCAGCTCAATGTATTTCTATGATGAGAACGATCAGAAGCCGGCGGGAGATTTTCGTCCAGAAGTGCATGACTCTGACGGGTTGCAAATTCACCGGGCAGATGACGAGTGGGTGTGGCAACCTCTGAAGCGTACGGGGTCAGCGCGGATAAGCCGCTCTCCTGCTTCTAATTCTCGAGGATTTGGACTCTTTCAACGAGACCGCTTATTCGAGCACTACGAAGACCTGGAAGCCGTGTATCAGCGGCGTCCAAGCTATTGGGTAGAGCCAAGCAACCCTTGGGGGAATGGATCGATTGATCTTTTAGAACTGCCGACCGCCGACGAAACGCACGATAATGTCGTCGCATTCTGGCGACCTGATCAGACATACCCACCACAGACGCCGGTCGAATTCAGCTATCGCCTGACGGCAACTAGCGACGGGGTTCATCCGCTAGCCCGTGCCGTGAATACGTTCGAGGTGGGCGCCAATCTCACTCATTCGAGTCGCGGTCGGGATAGCGACGCATACCGCGTCCTCGTAGATTTCGAAGGAGAAGCTCTCGCAGCCCTCGGACCGGAGTTGAAGGGATTAGACATCGTAACAGACAGCGGTCCGACAAACGTCGTCAGTTCCCGACTGGTCTGGAATCCCGAGAACAAGCGTGTTCGGGCGATCCTTGATTTTAGGTTTGGCGAGAAAACCGCGAAGGTGTCCGCCTATCTGCGAGCGGATGGACAGAAGCTAAGTGAAACTTGGCACTACGTCCTTGGTGCATAGGAGCAAACGCGAGTGCTATGTCATCTCAGTAGGCCTCTATGTCGGCTGTCATGGGTAGGACAGTCGTGCAGTACGTATGGTTGGACTTTACCTAACGGATCGCGCCAACCTGATACACGTCTCTTCAGAGTTCCGCTTTTAGCCAGACACTGAATGTTCAACTTCCGCCCTTGTCGGAAGTTCGCAACGTCCGGTTTGGAGTAGGTCGCGCTCGGCGCTAAGCGCGCCTTTATGATTGTCTGCGTTTGGCAGCAACAAATGCTGTTGATCCCGTTTAGGCGGGCTGCTGTAGATTCTCGTCGTTCGATAGGTTTGCGGGCGTTATATGGTGGGCATGATCGCTGCCTACGATTTCCCAGAGGAAACAATTTGAGTGTGTCGGTTAGACCCATCGTCCTCGAGGATGCCGAGGGATATCACCGCGTCCTCGGCGTGGTAGCTCGGGAACGAAAATGGCTACGTTTGCAAGATGCGCCGCCGCTCGAAAGAACGCGCGCCTTCGTAAGTGCAAATGTCGCCCGAGGCAACCCCCACTTTGTTGCATTGGCTGAAGCACAGGTCGTCGGCTGGTGCGATATTATCAGGGACACAGACCCTCTCTCCAATCACGTGGGGTCGCTGGGGATGGGTCTCCTGCCGGAGCAGCGGGGCAAGGGGATCGGGCACGAGCTGCTTCAAGCAGCGCTTGGCGCTTCCGAGAAGACTGGCATTACGCGTATCGAACTTTCGGTGAACGCCACAAACCCAGCCGCCATCGCGCTCTATCTCGGTATGGGCTTTGAGCTCGAGGGTATATTGCGCGGCGCAATCTTGCTCGAAGGCGAGTACATCGACATCCACTTGATGGCACGACTAAGCCATTAATATCAAAGCTCCAAGCAGAGGCTCCTGCCACTGGCACCTCTCCTAAAGAACAAAAAGAGCGGGCTCTTAGCACCCTGGCCTGGAAGGCCGAGCCAAATCGCTTGCCAACCGGCGTGACCCTTGCCAGACTTTCTGTAACAGAAAGTCGGAACGGATGATCAACATGGCGAAACGCATGGGGCGACCAAGGGGGGAGCCCTCCAAGGTCGTGCGGTTGCCCTTGCCTTTGGCTGCTCTCGCCAAACGTCTCGCCAGTGGCCGCCGCCCCGGCGATTTAAACGCTTTCTTCGACGTCGAGGCACGGGGCTCAGCCACCGTGCCGCTGATGGCGGAAACCGCCGCCTGTGGCTTCCCGTCGCCGGCTGACGACTACCTCGACCGCCCGCTCGATTTCAATGAGTTGCTGATTCGCAACCCGGCGGCGACCTTTGCCGTGCGGATCGCCGGCGAGAGCATGATCAATGTCGGCCTGTTTCCCGGTGACATCGCCATCATCGACCGCTCGATCACGCCGGTCGACAAGGCGATTGTGCTGGCGCTAGTGGACGGCGAGTTCACCATCAAGCGTTACCGGCTCAAGCGGGGCAGGGTGGTCCTGCAGGCGGAAAACCCAGCTTTCAAGGACATGATCATCGCCGAGGGTTCGGCCTTCGAGGTGTGGGGAGTGCTCACCAACGCGATTCGAATGTTCTGAGCGGTGGGGCCGCTCCTCGCCCTGGTCGACTGCAACAATTTCTATGCGAGTTGCGAGCGCGTGTTCCAGCCGGCGCTGCGCGGCAAGCCGGTGGTGGTGCTCTCCAACAACGATGGCTGCGTGATCGCCCGCTCCAATGAGGCCAAGGCCCTTGGCGTCGCTATGGGCGAGGCCTGGCATATCTGCAAGGCGCGTGTGAACACGAAGGACATCTTCGTCCGCTCGAGCAACTACACGCTGTATGGCGATATGAGTGCCCGCGTGATGCGGATCCTCGCTGACTTCACCCCGGATCTCGAGGTCTACTCGATCGACGAGGCATTTCTAAGCCTCGCCGGCTTTGAGAGCCGTCTCGAGGCACATGCCCGCCAGCTGCGCGCCACCGTGCTGCAGTGGACGGGCATCCCGGTATCGGTCGGCATCGCGCCCACCAAGACGCTCGCCAAGCTCGCCAACCGACTCGCGAAAAAAGACCCGGCCAGTGGCGGCGTTGCCATGCTGCTGACCGCTGAAGCGCAGGAAGCGGCGCTGGCGCAATTCGAGCTGACCGACCTGTGGGGTGTGGCGCGCCGCATGGCGGAGCGCCTGAACGCGATCGGCATTCATACGCCGCTCGAGCTGCGCCGGGCGGACGCACAGTTCGTGCGCCAGAAAACCAGCGTGGTGATGGAGCGCATGGTGCTCGAGCTGCAGGGCAGGGGCTGCATCGCCATGGAAGAGGCTCCGCCCGACCGCAAATCGATCATCGCCTCACGCTCGTTCGGGCGCATGGTCACCAGCCGGGACGAGCTGGAAGAATCCGTCGCCACCCACATGACGCGCGCCGCCGAGAAAATGCGGCGTCAGGGTAAGGCCACCGCACGCATCGTGGTGTTCATCCACACCAACCGCTTCCGGCCACAGGATCCGCAATATACCGCGGAGCAGGCGGTTCGCCTGCGCGTTGCCACAGCCGACACCAGCCGGCTGATCGCCACCGCCCGCCGCGCGCTGGCGCTGATCTACAAACCAGGCCACCAGTACAAAAAAGCCGGCGTCATGCTGTTCGATCTCGCTCCGGCTGACCGCGTGCAGGGCAGTTTCTTCGACGCGCCCGATACGCCCGAGGACCACGCGCGCATGGCGGCGATCGACACGCTTAACAAGCGCTTTGGCCGCGATACCGTGACGTTCGCGACCTCTGGCACGACGCGGGGCTGGAAACTTAAAAGCGAGTTCGTGAGCTCGCGATACACGACCAGCTGAAACGAACTGCTGGCCGTGTAGAGCCGGGGGCTCTGAAACCACTGCAAACATGTATTGAGGCCCGGAACCCGCACCACGCCGGCGGGGTTCTCGCGAAAACATCGGATTGGAAGCCACGCGGCGCAATCGAGCCGCTTATGCGGAACCTCAGCGATCAATTACTGTTCGTCTCGCGGGAAGCACAGATCATGCCTAAATTTTACTTCAACTACTTCGATGGTCGCCAAACGATTGCTGATCCGGACGGCCAGGACCTTGAAAACAAAGAGATGGCGCTCAAACAAGCTGAGCTTCACGCGGCTGATCGCGCTCACGAGCTGACGGCGAAGGGTGAAGGTGTCTGCGATGAATCGATCGAGGTCGTATCCGAGGCCGGAGACATGGTCGTAGTCGTACCCGTCTCGATAATGACCAACGATGTCGAGTGCTGACAAAAGCCCCGCCTCGAACGGCAGAATTCCCGTGCGGACTGGAACCGAGAAAAGTCGCCGTCGTTGAATCGCTGCTGGCGCTTTCTCCCGAATTGCGGCTAGCGCGCTCCGCCGACCAGTCAGGGATCTAGGGATGCCGACACTGGTCGGCGGGGCATCGATATGTTGCAGCGGCCGCCGCTCCAATTGGAACGGCGGCCCTTGTTTTCAGAAGGCTTGGAAGTTTGAAATCCTCTGCCTAGATTTTTGCCATCCGCAATTTCAGGCAGGGAGGTCGACCGTGGCGAAAGTCAATCTCACAGTTATGAAGTACGAGGGGAAGTGGACCGTCCGAATGGACGATGGCGGAGCCATTCCGTATCTCGGAGCAACGGAAAGCCGTTCATCGATTGAAGTTTTTGCCGCCAAGCTGATGACTGACTTGATCGCAAAGGGCGACATGCCGGTGCTATCGGTAGATCGAGCTTCCGTTGTCAACGATCGCACCGCTCGCCATATTGCGGTGAATGCCGTGTTCCCTCGTTCGGAGCCACAGGCTCATTAAGTATTCGGCGACGAAGGATTTCTTACTGAGCCGTAGGTATACGCAGGGTAAAGCGCGTCTCCACGGGCAACGAGCTTGCAGCAAGCGTGCCGTCATGCGCCTTGGATCAGTTTAACGGACGTGTTCAGCGCTATTGCGGGGAGCTGAACACCTTTGATTGGCGGGAGATCGTGAAGGCTGCACTTCGGTCAATCTCCACAACGGGGTTATCGCCTTTGGCGATAATGTCAGCCTTCAGCTTTTCGAGGAACGCCTCGATCTCGGTTCGCCGCTCTGTCGCTCCGAGATACTCAGTGGATGTCCTGCGTTCCATTCGAATTGTAAATTTGCCCTCGACTTTCATCATCAATAGCTTCACGTCAGCCATTTATCCTCCTCCGTAAAACGCCAGGCGCCCCCGAATTCCGCCGACGAACCCTTCGCCTGTTACCGGAGCGATCGCATCTCTCTCGGCGATAGTCAGTCCGAAGCGGCGGTCAGTAAGACGGTCGCCCCCGCGCAGATCAGAAACGTGATGAAAAAGAGCTGGTTGCTAAAACCGCTTGTGGGCACGTAACCACTGGCCATCGCCGCAACCAATCCTGCGGTCGCTGTCGCCGATCCAATTGTCGCCATATCACCCTCCTTTGCATTTTTCGTGGAACGCCAAAGGAGGAATTGAGTTCCGGGAGCGGGCGTGCTGGCCAAACCTCACGGATTGAAAAAAACTTGGCTCCTCAGGGAACCGTTACGGTGAGTTCGCGTTTCCACACGCGAATCCAACTGCATTGCCGCGTTAGAACCATGTCGATTGTTGCTTTGTCCGTGCTTAAGTCCGGGAAAAATTGGAAATTGGAAATTCAAGATGCAGATGGTCGGCGGCTTCTCGCCGAACACGAGGATCGCGAGGATATCGAAGACCTGGCTTTCAGCGTGATGCACCACCTTGAAACGCAGGATCTTGTCGTGCAACTCAACCTTGGAGCGTGGCGACGCGTCCGGCGCCAGTTCATCTCGACCCTGTCGCCTGCCAATTCAACCGGTTCGACGGAACTGCACGCATAGACCGACGCTACGACACCGGTTTGTGAAGGGACGGATGCGCGTCCAAGTTCGCCAGTCGGCGCGCATACCGCACCTGCGGAGGGTCGGCGCCATTTCTTGTAACGCGCGGCTCGCAATGCCGCCGTGCCGCTTTTAACGGCTTCCGAAAGTAATCGACGTCCTCGCCGTCGATCCCAACCAAGGGCATTTTCAAGCTCCCCCAATTCGGTTAGAAATCCATGACGGATGGGGAGATCATGCGCGTCCTCGTGGTTGAAGACGAGCCTGTCATTGCGATCAATATCCAGGCCACGCTCCTTGATCTTGGCTATCGGCCCTTCGCGGCCGCTACCCTGGCGGCGGCGGCCGACATTCTTGAACACTCGCATGTCGACATCGCGTTGCTGGACGTCCGGTTGCCGGATGGCGATGGCTGCTCGCTGGGCCACAAGCTCGTCGAACGGTCCATCCCGTTTGCTCTCATGTCGGGCACCGAGATCCTGCCGGGAATGATCCCTGTTGGAACGCCCATACTACATAAACCATTTGGCTCGGCAGAACTCACCAACCTTCTTTCGAACCTGGCTGAACAGCGCGATCGCAATGATTATATGGCCGGCTTGAAAAAGCCCCGGCGTTGCGATTCCGGCGAGTAGCAGGCCGCGCGAAGAACGGCGGAGTTTCGCTGGAGTTCATGCTTTCTGCGATCCACGCCAGGACCAGGGAACCAGCGATGCGAGCTGCCTGTTGAACGCGGACAGGAGGCGCATATGACTGACGACAAACGCAAAACCGGCGCTGCCGA